>Ga0208459_1000045_pt1 | contig 160536 bp, 144 predicted proteins | sample AD_UKC087_MetaG_FD_184433 | JGI IMG/M metagenome (GOLD analysis project Ga0208459, IMG submission 184433) | Active sludge microbial communities of municipal wastewater-treating anaerobic digesters from USA - AD_UKC087_MetaG (SPAdes) (version 2) | ecosystem: Engineered > Bioreactor > Anaerobic... | reverse complement strand
CGTTGCCTCGGCGCTTGCGGTCTCGGACCGGTGGTCGTTGTGGATGAAGACGTTCACGGACGTGTCAAACCAGCCAAGGTCAAAGAAATACTAGCTCAATACAAATAAAAATTCAAAGAAGCCGGGAGGACAAAGTTCATGGCAAAGTTGACCATAAGTGACTTAAAAAAAATAAAGGAAAAAGTTCATAAGGAGATGTCTCTCAGAGACGGCGAACGTCGCGTGAAAGTTACCGTCCACATGGGAACCTGCGGCATCGCTTCGGGAGCGAAAGAAGTGATGGATACACTGCTTCAGGAAATCGAAACAGCCGGCGCCAACGATGTTGTGGTAACCACATCAGGATGCATGGGATTATGCAGCCGCGAACCGCTGGTCACCGTGGAAGTATTGAATCAGGATCCCATTAAATACGAATACATGAACTCAAACAAAATGAGACAAGTTTTCAAAAGACATATCCTGGGAGGAGAAATTCAGACTCCTTTTGTTCTGGCCAGGGGAGCTGAAGTAATTAAATAATATTTTCGTTCAATCATGTCTTTCACCAAGACGCACGACGATTTCTTAAGGAGGATGTAGGCTAAATGAAAGTTTTTCGCGCACACTTATTAATTTGCGGAGGTACCGGATGTCAAGCTTCCGGCAGTCCCGCGGTAAAAAAAGCTTTATTGGAAGAGCTTGATAAAAAAAAGTTAACGGATGAAATTAAAGTCGTGGAAACCGGCTGTAACGGTTTTTGCGCCCTGGGACCGATTATGGTGGTTTATCCCGAGGGCGTCATTTACATCAGCTTAAAGCCCGAGGACATACCCGAGCTGGTTGAAGAACATTTGATCAAGGGACGAATTGTTCAGAAGCTTTTATATCGCGAACCGACGACCGATCAGATTATTCCCACCATGCAGGATATTCCCTTCTTCGCTCATCAGGAATTGAGAGTTCTGAAGAACAGGGGATTGATTGATCCGGAAAAAATCGAAGAATATATCGCCCGCGACGGTTATGCCGGCATGGCCAAAGCCCTGACGGAAATGACTCCGGAGCAAATTGTTCAGGAAATTCTGGATTCCGGATTAAGAGGACGCGGCGGCGCAGGTTTCCCGACGGGTTTGAAATGGAAATTTGCTTCGCAGTCCAAGAGCGACGTCAAATACGTTTTATGCAACGCCGATGAAGGCGACCCGGGCGCGTTCATGGATAGAAGCGTGTTGGAAGCCGATCCGCACGCCGTTCTGGAAGGCATGGTCATCGCCGCCAAAGCCATCGGTTCATCGCAGGGTTACATCTACTGCCGCGCCGAGTATCCTCTGGCCATTCACCGTTTGAATGTCGCCATTGATCAGGCCAAGAAAGCCGGCTTGTTGGGCAAAGATATTCTGGGTACCGGATTCGATTTCAATCTGGAAATTTATCAGGGCGCCGGCGCGTTCGTCTGCGGCGAAGAAACCGCTCTGATGACCTCCATTGAAGGCAAAAGAGGTATGCCCCGCCCGAGACCGCCCTTCCCCGCTGTCGCCGGCTTGTGGCAGAAACCCAGCATTCTGAATAATGTGGAAACACTGGCCAACGTCGGTCAGATTATTTTACGCGGATCCAAGTGGTACGCTTCCGTCGGCACGGAAAAGAGCAAGGGAACAAAAGTTTTCGCGCTCACCGGCGATGTCAACAACGTCGGTCTGGTTGAAGTTCCGATGGGCACCAAACTGGGCACCATCGTTTACGATATCGGCGGCGGCATTCCCAAAGGCAAGAAATTCAAGGCCGCTCAGTTGGGCGGTCCCTCCGGCGGCATGATTCCCGTTCAGCATCTGAACGCTCCGGTGGATTATGAAAAAGTCGTCGAGCTTGGCGCGATCATGGGCTCCGGCGGATTGATCGTTATGAATGAAGATAAATGCGCCGTGGACATGGCCAGATTCTTCATGGATTTCTGCCAGGACGAATCTTGCGGCAAATGCACGCCCTGCCGCGAAGGAACAAAGCGCATGCTGGAAATCCTGACCAACATTACCCAGGGCAAGGGCAAGGAAGGCGACATCGAACTGCTCGAAGAAATGGCCGCCGTTATTAAGAACGCCGCGCTGTGCGGCCTGGGACAGACCGCTCCCAATCCGGTATTGAGCACTCTCCGTTATTTCCGCAAAGAATACGAGGATCATATTCGCAATCATCACTGCAGCGCGGCTGTTTGTTCGGCATTGTTTAAATCACCCTGTCAGCATACCTGCCCGATAGAAATGGATATCCCTTCCTACATCGCGCTGGTCCGGGCGGGAAGATTTGAAGACGCCTATAAAATCCTTTTGCAGACCAATCCCTTCCCTTCCGTTTGCGGAAGAGTTTGTGATCACAAATGCCAGACCAAATGCCGTCGAGGCAATATGGATGAGCCCATTGCGATCAAGTTCCTGAAGCGCTTCATCACCGACAATGCTCCGCGTCCGAAGATTGAGGCGGTGCCCGTAACCCGTAAGGAAAAGATCGCTGTCATCGGAGCAGGACCTGCCGGTCTGACGGCAGCACGAGACCTTGCTCAGCGCGGATATAAAGTCACCGTGTTTGAAGAACTTCCGAAACCCGGTGGAATGCTTTACTGGGGTATTCCTTCCTACCGTTTGCCCCGCAATATTCTTGATGGTGAAATTGACGATATTCGCACACTCGGCGTGGACATCAAGCTGAATACCCGCGTGGGCAAAGACATCACGTTCGCCAAGCTGGAAAAAGAATTTGACTACATCTACCTGGCCACCGGCGCTCACAAGAGCCAGAAGATGGGCGTCAAAGGCGAAGATCTGAAAAATGTGTTCGGCGGCGTGGAATTCCTGAGAGATTTTAACGCCGACGAAGAGAAATGGATGAACGGCAAGAAGTCTCTGGGCAAGAAAGTCGTCGTAATCGGCGGTGGCAACTCCGCGATTGACGCGGCCCGTGTTGCTCTCCGCCTGGGTTCCGAAGTCACCATCCTTTACAGACGTTTGAAACAGGATATGCCCGCGGCTGAAGAAGAAATCAAGGCCGCCGAAGAAGAAGGAATCAAGATTGATCTGCTGGTTGCTCCGTTGAAAATTGACGGAACCAAAGGCAAGGTGTCTTCGATTACCTGCCAGCGCATGAAGCTTGGCGATTTTGATAACAGCGGCCGCAAGAGACCGGTTGCGGTTGAAGGTTCCGAGTTCACACTGGACGTTGATGCGGTTATCGCAGCGATCGGCCAGGTACCGGACATGAGCTTCCTGGATGCCAAGAAAGGCGTGGGCGTCAATAAGTGGGATTGTTTTGAAGTCGGCAAAGAATACAAATCCGGGACAGCCAATCCCCGTTATTTCGCCGGCGGCGACGCGGCCACCGGTCCGGATACCGTCATCGCTGCGATTGGCGCAGGACATCAGGCTGCCGATGACATCGATGCTGCGATCCGCAAGGCCAACGGCGAATCCGCTTATGAGAAACCGGCTAAGGAAAAAATTGATGTGCCTCTGGAAATTGATGAAGAAACAGTTGAGACACCTCAGATGGCCATGCCGGAAATGCACCACGACACCCGCAAGACGAGTTTTGTGGAAGTGGAACTGGGCTTCAAACCCGAAGATGCCATCAAAGAAGCCTGCCGCTGTCTGCGTTGTGACGCTGAACTGTAAACTGTTTGGGAGTAAAAGATTATGTCCAAAAATATTAAACTGACTATTGATAACAAAGACGTAGAGGTTCCGGCCGGCTCTACTATTCTGGAAGCGGCCCGCAGTGTCGGAATTAAGATTCCCACGCTTTGCGCATGGACAGAAAGAAATCATACACCCGGCGCCTGCCGTGTTTGCATGACGGAAGTGGAAGGCCAACGCAGTCTGATTGCCGCATGTGTTTTCCCCGTCTCGGAAGGCATGGTTGTCCGCACCAATACGGAAAAAGTCCGTCAGGCGAGAAAAATGGTTGTGGAGTTGTTGCTGGCCAATCATCCGCAGGAATGCAACTTCTGCGTCAGAAATGGCAGTTGCGAGTTGCAGAAAGTCGCCGAGTTTGTCGGTCTCAAAGAAGTGCGTTTTGATTACACACAATTCCCCAAGGAAGGCATGATCGATCGTTCCAGCCCTTCCATTGTTCGGGACAGTCGCAAATGCATCGACTGTCACCGCTGTGTCACCGTCTGCGAACACGTTCAAACGGTCAGCGTTTTGACGCCGGCCAATCGTGGCAGTAAGGTCAAAGTCGTCCCGGCATTTGACGTTCCTCTGGTGGAATCCAACTGTGTTACCTGCGGTCAATGCATTTTGGTTTGTCCTGTGGGCGCTCTTTATGAAAAGGATGATGTTGAGAGCGTCTGGAAGGCCCTGCAGGATCCGGCCAAACACGTTATCGTCCAGGAAGCTCCGGCGATTCGTGCCGCACTGGGCGAAGAGTTCGGCATGCCTCCGGGAAGCCTGGTGACCGGAAAAATGATTGCAGCCTTGAGAAGACTGGGATTCGATAAAGTGTTCGACACCAATTTTACCGCCGACCTCACCATCATTGAGGAAGGCAACGAACTGCTCAAGAGGGTTAAAGAAGGCGGAACGCTGCCGATGATTACATCGTGCAGCCCCGGCTGGATCAAGTTCTGCGAACATTTTTATCCGGAATTACTCGGCCATTTATCCACATGCAAGTCGCCACAGCAAATGTTCGGCGCACTCGCCAAGACGTATTACGCGGAAACGGCCGGCATTGATCCGAAAGATATCGTTTCGGTCTCCATCATGCCCTGCACCGCTAAAAAGTTCGAAGCCCAGCGTCCCGAAATGAACAGCAGCGGCTTTCGTGACGTTGACTATGTCCTGACCACCCGTGAACTTGGACGCATGATTAAAGAAGCCGGCATTGATTTTGAAACCCTGGCCGATGAAGATTATGACGCACCGATGGGTGAGTATACCGGTGCAGCCACCATCTTCGGTGCGACAGGCGGTGTCATGGAAGCGGCTCTGCGTACGGTGTATGCGGTTGTCACCGGCAAAGATCTGCCGAGTCTGGATATTACACCTGTTCGCGGACTTGACGGCGTCAAAGAAGCGACGGTCGAAGTCGGCCCTTTAGGCAAGGTAAAGATTGCCGTCGCCCACGGACTGGGTAACGCCCGTAAAATCATGGATCTTATCCGTGACGGCAAAGCGGATTACGTCTTCATTGAAGTGATGTGCTGTCCCGGCGGCTGTATCTCCGGCGGCGGCGAGCCGATTCCCACGAACAACGACATCCGAGTTCTGCGCTCTTCCGCTCTTTATAAAGATGACGGAAACGTTCAGAAGAATCGTCAATCACATGAAAACGAGTCTGTGAAGAAATTATACGATAAGTTTCTCAAAGAACCCCTGGGACACAAGTCGCATAAACTTCTGCACACCAAGTATGTGCAAAGAGGAACTGAATTGCCTCAGAAGAAAGATGGCTAATTTTTCAGGGTAAACACACAACTTTTAAAAGAGGTTTGCTCCGTCCGGGGCAGACCTCTTTTTTTAACGAAACTCCGGTGCAACAGGCCAATAACCTCAAGGTCACGATCGGTAAAGCCGGATGGGTTCGTCGATTTATCCTGCAAGAAAAGCGAGACAGGATTTTCAGACGACAGTCTGGTTCATGATTTTGACACATCAATTCCACGAGTGAATCATTTATGACCGACAAGAGAACCGAGCAAGATTTTCTAGGCGAACTGAACGTTCCGGATGAGGTGTATTGGGGGATTCACACGCAACGGGCCCTTCAAAATTTCCCGATCAGTTCATTAAAAGTAAATCCTTCTTTAATCAGAGCACTGGCGATGCTGAAAAAAGCCTGCTGTCTTGCAAACACCGAGACAGGTTTTCTATCCGAATCGAAATCACACGTTATCGCGGACGCCTGCGATGAAATTGTCTCCGGCGCTTTTACGGATCAGTTTCCCCTGGACGCTCTGCAGGGCGGCGCGGGAACGTCCGTCAATATGAACATTAATGAAGTCATTGCCAACCGCGCCATTGAAAAGCTGGGGGGAACAAAAGGCGATTATTCGATCATTCATCCTCTGGAAGACGTCAATCTTCACCAATCCACCAACGATGTTTTTCCCACAGCGATAAAAATGGCCGCCATTTCCAAATTCAGAGATTTATCCGGCGCGGTCTCCGGCTTACAGGGCGCTTTTCAGGAGAAAGAAAAGGAATGTTCCGCCATCGTCAAACCGGGAAGAACGGAGCTTCAGGAAGCCGTCCCCATTACCCTGGGAGCGGAATTCTCCGCGTTTGCCGAAGCTTTTTCCCGTGACCGCTGGCGGATGTTCAAATGCGAAGAACGTCTGCGGGTGGTTAATCTCGGCGGCACCGCTGTCGGAACGGGACTCACCGCGCCGCGCAATTATATTTTCCTGGTCATTGAAAAGCTGCGGGAAATAACCGGGCTGGGGCTCTCCCGCGGCGAGAATTTACTGGGAGAGACCGCCAATGCCGACTCGTTTGTGGAGGTCTCCGGCATCCTCAAGGCTCACGCCGTTAATCTCATTAAAATAGCCAACGACCTGCGCTTCATGAATTTCCTGGGAGAGATCAAATTGCCTCAATTGCAGGCCGGTTCTTCCATTATGCCCGGAAAAGTCAATCCCGTCCTGTGTGAAGCGACCGTCCAGACCGGCATCAAGGTCATCGCCAATGACGGAATCATAACCGACACGGCTTCCCGCGGCACCCTGCAAATCAATGAATTCCTGCCGCTGCTCGCGCATGCGCTTCTGGAATCGCTTGATTTACTGATTAACATCAATGGGCTTCTGGCTGCTCACGTACGCGGCATCACGGTCGATCGTGAACAATGCGCAGAATATTTTAACGCCAGTCCCATGATGATTACGGCCCTGCTGCCCGTCATCGGTTACGAAAAAGCCTCTCGGCTCATCGCTGATTTTTCTTCCACCGGCAAAAAAAACGTGCGGCAGTTTCTGGAAGAAAAACTGGGGAAAGAATTAATCGATAAAGTGATGTCCCCCTATCAGTTAACGGCTCTGGGATTCAAGGTTAAAAACAATGAATAACACAACCAAGGGAAACCGTCTGCATATCGCGCTTCTGGGACGCACCAACGTTGGCAAATCCAGCCTGCTTAATTTAATGCTGGGGCAGGACATTGCCATCACATCTCCTGTTGCCGGGACAACAACCGATATCGTAGAAAAAGCGATGGAGCTTCTGCCCCTGGGTCCTGTTCTTTTTCTGGATACGGCCGGTCTTGATGATATTTCGGAATTGTCCGACGCGCGGCTGAAGAAAACAGCCCGGGTTTTCGACCGTGCGGATGTCATTATTCTGGTCACGGAATCAGATCGCTGGACTGATTTTGAAGAGTCGGTTTTAACGGAAGCCAAGACGCGTAACATTCCCGTTTTGATTGTTATTAATAAAATTGATTTACACCAGCCATCAGACGACTATTGGAAAGTCCTCCGCCGGAAATCAAGCAGGATTTTGACGGTTTCCTGCAACGATGAAACAAAACGTCAGGACTACCTGCAAGCTTTAAAAAAAGAGTTGCTGGAAGCGGCGCCGGCAGATTTCATCGGCACACCGTCGCTGATCGGAGATCTTCTTCCACCCGGTGGATTGGCTGTTTTAGTCGTTCCCATTGACTTACAGGCGCCGAAGGGCAGATTGATTCTGCCGCAGGTTCAGACTATTCGAGATGCGCTCGATAATGACGCGGCAACGCTTGTCGTCAAGGAAAGAGAACTCGCTGCCGTGCTGGCGAACCTGAAGCAACCGCCGGCCATAGTCGTCACGGATTCGCAGGCCATTCTCAAAGTAACGGCCGATGTTCCGAAAGACATTCCGGTCACTACCTTCTCCATTCTTTTTGCCCGGCAAAAATCCGATTTAAACGTTATGGCGCGCGGAGCCGCGGCGATCGACAGTCTCCAACCGGGCGACGGTATTCTGATCGCGGAAGCCTGCTCGCATCATGCGCTGGAAGACGATATCGGCCGTGTGAAGATTCCCCGCTGGCTCAAACAATACATCGGAGGCGATCTGCAGATTGATACGTCGACCGGACGAGATTATCCCGACGACCTGAAAAAATATAAACTGATCATTCACTGCGGCGCCTGCATGATTAACCGCCGCGAGATGCTCAACCGTTTACGCAAAGCCCAGGGAGCCGGGGTTCCCGTCACAAACTACGGCATAGCCATATCGTTCCTGCAGGGTGTTCTCAGGCGCAGCCTTGCTCCCTTCCCCTCCGCCCTGAATGCGTTTGAGCAGCAATTTGGAAAATAATGCTTTTAATCTTTCAGGCACCAATATCGATCAAGTGATCTATCTAATCACAAGCGGCTGACGTGATTTGGAGTACATTAAATTGAATATTGGCCTGAGTGCGAGGAAGATTCTGATCTTAAGTCAATAAAGTCTTTTAGAATAAAAAGGGACAATTGTTCCGGAATCAAAATCTTTCATATGAGGAATTTATGGATTAACGCATGGGTACGGTGACAATTGTCACTACCGGTATCATGATCGCCAGAACAGGATCGGCTTCCTCTAACAAAGACGTCATGACGGTATCTTTTGCACCGTAGATGATTAAACACAGTTCTGTTCCTTTCATCTTCTATCGATTTCCAGATATGCAAAGGAATATTTCTCAACAACAAGCAATCTTCTTGCATTTTCAAACAAGAATAATTTTAATTTTTCTTTATAACTTTTTTGTAAAGAACGTCCAGATTGAAAACCTGATTCAATATCACGGCAAGAATGGTGGCCGTTGGAAGCGGATCGGTAAAAAATGTCTGGATAAGCTTCGGCGCCCGGGCATAGAGCGAAGGCAGAAAAGCGGTGCTTAAACCGAAAAACAGCGCGATGCCAACCACAAAGGTCTTACGTTGATCCCATTTTTCGTCAAGCATCTGTATCAAGCCGGCGCAAATCATAAAACAGCCGCTGAAGATCAGAGATGCGCCAAGAACCGGCTTGGGAATATAGGCCAGGGCATTGGTCAGCATCGGAAAGAATGCCAGCACAATAAAAATCGCTCCGGCCACAACGCTGATCCAGCGGCTGAGCACCTTGGTCGCGCCGGCCAAACCGATATTGCTGGAAGATGTATCCACCGCCATCGAACCCAGCAATCCCGAGAGAGTGGTCGCGAGGCCGTCGGCGACAATACCATTGCGGATAGGCACAAAATTAACTTCATTGAGTTCAGGCTCCGACATCTTCTGCGCGGCCAGAAGATTACCGAAGGTTTTCAAGGTACTGCCAATGGCAATAACAATCAAAGGAATCAGCAGATTGAAATGGAATGTTATCGGGTTAAGAAGCGCACTGAATCGAGGCATCGCGAAAAGCGGACTGTTTTTGACTGAAACAAGGTTTTGCCAATACTCAGGAATTAGAATCAGAGCCAGAATCCAGCCTGAGAATATCCCGATAATCAGACAATAAACCTTAACAAATCCTCTACCCCAGATATTACAGGCAACCATGATTAGCAAAGATACAGCACCGATGAAAATATCTATATTACGAATGGCATCCCCTTGAAGAGTAAGACCGAAAAACGATGTTACTGAAATCTGAATAATGCTGATTCCGACCAGCGTAACAACCAATCCGACAATGTATATCGGGAATACGCTTTTAAGTTTTTGAATGACCGGCGCGAGAAACATTTCAATGATACCGGCGACAATCGTGATGCCGCGCATCAACGGCAGGCCGCCAACCCACGCCGCGGAAAGCGAAAGGCTTAAATAAGAAGGACCGCAAAGATTCGGGCATAAATAACCGGAACCGAGATAAGGCAGTTTCAAGGCCTGGATAATGGAACCGATACCGGAGGCAAGCATGGAAAAGGTTACGAGAGAAGCTGTAAATTGCGGTGTTTCGTTGAGCTGACCGGCAAATATTATGGGAATGCCGATAGCGACAACCATGATCAAAACGTGTTGAAATGCCGACAACAACAAATGTCCAATTGGCGGCACTTCGTTTACAGCATATTCGTATTTATCTTTTTCTGCCATTTATCGCCTCAATCATCCCGGTGGCTGGGGAAGGTCTGTGATCGCACCGATATAGATTTCCTCACCGGCGATATAAGTTTTGCGCAGGTATAAGCTCTTCTTGACCAGTATCCGCTGATATCTGTTTTTCGCAAGAAAGACTTCCCAAACCGAATCTTTATTCTTGAGTTCGTTCAGGGCTTTTACGAATGGCTTATGACCCATCTCATCGACGCAATCCAGCAGTTTGAATTCCGTAAGGCTATCGTTCATGACCGGCGATATAAGCAGTTTGCCCGTCGGCGTAAAGACAAACACTTTTACATCCCGGAAATTATAATGCGAGGCGGGATCTGCTATCTCGGAAAAAGCGGATTTGCCTTTTTCTTTAATCAATCCAGCGGCGTCATCAACGATAATTCTGATAAATTCTTTTTCTTCGTGGGGATAGTTTAAACCTCCGCCAACGAATAACACCTTCCCCTCGGGGGTTGTAACCTTAAAATGACAAGAGGATTTGGGAACAGGATAGAATTTGCCCGGTTCCCACTAGGAATAATGTACCCAGGCGTGTGGATTGTTTTTATCGGCTAACGCGGCAATCACCATTTGAACCGCTTTTTTACCGTTTTTATCGGTAATATCCCAAAGGTTCCTGCCCTCGAGCTGCGGCATTCCGGCATGATAAATATTTACGCCATTCATATCGTAGATATAAAGATACCGGTCAGGCGTATTATGAAGCTGGCGAGTTTTCCGGAAATAGTCCAGGCTGTTCAAACCATTTTTTGACACAATCAGCGAAGCATCGTAAACATATTTAACAAGGTCTTTTGTGTCGCGATACTGATAAACGCGAAGATCCAGGTTTTCATATCTGCTTTCACAGCCCGGAATAAGTACAGACAGAAGCACAACGAATGTTGAAAAAGCAATCAGACGGCATGATCGAATCAATTTACTCATATTCCTCAAAGAATATTCATCTGCTTTAAAGAATGATTTGTTTAGGAGAGTTATACCATATGTTAATCTTGAATTCCTCTCTTTTTCATATGTTTCGGTTTTTAATGCGGTAACAATATTTAAAATTAGAGTTGGCAATATTGCTTTCCCCGTGTCACGTTGACTCCATAAATTTTATCTGAAAGAGAGGACATTTCTCATCGTCAGGGAAGGTTGATTCCTGGAAGAATCAACCTGATGAGTGAGACCCTGGTTCCAGAGAGAAAGCCATACGTAATTTAAGACGCCGTCCCTTCCCTGCTGCACTCTCAGCGTTTAAAAAAGAAACGTTTTATTGTTAACATTAACCCTTATCATCTATAATTTATTTTTATCCATTGTATTACTATTTTCTTGACTTTGAGATGTTTTTTAAAGTATAAAATTAAAAATATTCTTAAAAGGAGACCGAGATAAAATGCGTTTTATATTTCTAATTCACATTTGCTGAAGTTCTATCATCGGACTTGTAAAGTCCTTTGCAACTTTCCCTCCCTTTTTATCAACAGCGCAGGACATCTAATTTCCCTTAATCTGCCTGATGCTGAAACGGCGAGGCAGCTAACGGGGATCATTAAATCGCGAGATTTTTCATTAATGAATAGATAATTCAATAGCATTCACTGATCTTGATGCTTTTTGATTGTTATTTATAAATTCGACCAGCGAATTTGACGGTGAGTAGAATTATCTTGACTGGAATCGGCGTATATGTTTTTATTAACATATGTCTTTTATGACATAATATAGGCTCTCTCGTCACTGAGCTGAATTAATAAAGGAGATAAAAGAAAATGAACATGAATACTCGAACGTATCAAAAGGGTGAAATTCCCGGCGTCATTGCCATCCAGGCATCTGAATGCAAAGGATGCGATGCCTGCAAACGCCACTGCCCGACTGGAGCGATTACAGGTATGTTCGGCGCGACACACAGTATCGATGTTGATCTGTGCCTGAGCTGCGGTCAATGTCTTGTTAATTGTCCGTTCGGCGCACCCTACGAAACATCGGATGCCGTGGACACAGTCATTGCCAAATTGGGAGATAAGAGCGTAACGGTTGTTGGAATCATCGCTCCCGCCGTTCGCGTTGCCATCGGCGAAGAATTCGGGATGCCGGTCGGATCACTGGTGACCGGAAAACTCTACGGCGCCATGAAAAAAGCGGGAATCGAAATCTTTGACAACAATTTTACAGCCGATTTAACGATTATGGAAGAGGGATCGGAATTTATTCTGCGGGCGCGACATGCCGTCTTCGGGGAAAAAAGCGAAAACGGCGAGCCCATCGGCCCCCTCCCCCAGTTCACGTCCTGCTGTCCGGCATGGGTTCGGTTCGTGGAAACGCAGTGTCCGTCGCTGATTCCCCATTTATCCTCGGCAAAGTCACCCCAGCAGATGGCCGGAGCGGTGGCCAAAACTTACGGAGCAAAAGTCTGGGGAAAAACAGCCGAAAAGATTTACACGGTTGGCATTATGCCGTGTACGGCTAAAAAATTCGAAGCGTCACGCCCCGAATTCAAAAGCGCTTTTGAATATCAGAAACATATCGCTAAAACAAACGGCGAATCCTACCCGGATGTGGATGTGGTCCTGACAACCCGCGATCTCGCCCGTCTGTTTAAGAAAATGAAAATCGATCTGGCCAAAGAACAGGATTACACCCCTGAAATTCTTTTCGCAGAATATTCGGGAGCCGGAACGATCTTCGGGAATACAGGCGGCGTGATGGAAGCCGCCGTCAGAACGGCTTATGCAGTCATTACCGGCGGCGAACTTGCAAACATCGAATTCAAGCCGGTGCGTGGATTAAAAGGCGTCAAGAGCGCATCGGTGACGCTCAAGGACAGCCAATACAATAAAGAGGTAACCCTCAATCTGGCGGTAGTTCACGGAATCGCCAGAAATCTGAAACCGGTCATTGATCAGGTTCTTGCGGGGACGTCCCCCTATCACTTTATTGAAGTCATGAATTGTCCGGCCGGATGCATCAACGGCGGCGGCCAGCCTATTCAGCAAACAGGCTCTTCCTGGATTGACGCCGTCCGTCCCTGGTTTGCCTGGAAATAAATTATTAAAGGAGAATAATTATGTCCGACCAAGATTATCAATACATCGAAAATCCGCTTCATGTAACACGACGGGAGTTTATGACCATTACCGGTATTGTTGCAGCGTTTCTGGCTCTTCCCGCAATATGGATCCGATCTCTGGCATCCTCGAACAATGATTATATCAACGCACGCACAAAGAATCTTTATCAGGATGATATTCAATCCAAGATTCGGGTCAGTCACGCCAATAAGTCGGTAGCCCGGTATTACACCGAATTCGGCGGAAAGCCTCTAAGCCATCTGTCCGAAGAACTGCTGCACACAAAATACATTAACAGAACGAAAGCGCTATCTTAATATGGAGGTTTATTAGTTATGCACAGCGAAAATATGATTTTAAAGCACCCTTTGAGCGTAAGAATATTTCATTATCTGCTGGTTATCAGTTTCCTTCCTCTGGCGTTAACCGGTTTGATTCTCTTTTTTAAACCTTTTTCGGAAGGCGCAATGAATTTAACCATGCGGATTCATATTGCCGCCGGTATTCTGCTGACACTTGACGCCCTATCTTTTTTCATGATCGGCTATAAACGTGTCGTGTTGTTCCTCAGCAGGGTTTTCTCCGTCTCCGGCAACGATTTCAAGTGGTTTGCCGTTCTGGGTGGATACCCCCAAAAGCTGCTTTTGCACAAAAAAATTCCCGTGCCTCCGATGGGGAAATACAACTCCGGACAGAAACTATTCGGCGTATGTGTTTTTATCGGCGGCGTCATTCTTATTTTTACGGGTCTGGCGCTCTGGGCATTTCCGCATAATCTGCCCCGTGGAACGGTTGCTCTGATGGGACATCTGCACACGATTGCCGCCTGGGCTCTGACGCTGTTTCTATGCGTTCACGTCTTTCTGGGGATTTACATGTTCGACGATTTCAAAGCTATGTTCCTGCACGGCAGGATTCCTTACGACGAAGCCAAAGAAATGGCTCCTCTTTGGGTGGAAAAAGAAATTGTTGTCATAAATAAAAAATAGAAATTGACAATTTTGATTCCATTTGTATAGTGTCTCGACACGAGTTCAGCCTGAGAGGGAGGGAAACTTTCTGATCTTGAGGGAAATATAAAATCTTAAGCAAAAGAGGTTTGATGTTTTCCCGATCAAACCTCTTTTTTTGCGAGGAATGTATGGAGAAACGCATCGGCACGGTGACAATTATTGTGACCAACAGAACCAGCCAGGCGCAGAAAGTCAATCAGATTCTCTGTGATTTCGGTGAAATGATCATCGGACGCATGGGGTTACCTTATGCGCCGGGCAATTTACACATCATTGCGCTGATCGTTCACGCCACAACGGACGCAATCGGCGCGCTGACCGGAAAACTGGGAACTCTGCCCGGCGTGTCGGTCAAATCGTCTCTGACAAAAGTTTAATCAATCTGAAGCATAGGAAATCGCATGAAAGACTTTATTAATGATAATCACATCGAAGAGATTCTTGCTCAAGCGAAAAATCCCGACCCGCTTCATGTTCGTGAGATCATCAAAAAAGCATACGAGCTGAAAGGTCTCTCGCCGGATGATGTCGCCGTTCTGCTGCAGACGGAGAATGATGAACTGATCGGAGAAATCCAACAGGCGGCTCATCAAATCAAGAAAGATATTTACGGCAACCGTCTTGTTTTGTTTGCGCCGCTTTATATTGCCAATCACTGTTCCAATAACTGCCTGTACTGCGGATTTCGCCGCGACAATAAGGAACTAAATCGCGTTGCCCTGACTATGGAGCAAATCAAAAATGAAGTAAAGGTTCTTGAACGCGAAGGACATAAGCGCCTGCTCATGCTCTGCGGCGAGCACCCGGCCCGCTCCAGTCTGGATTATTTCATGGAAGCCATTGAAACGGCTTATTCCGTCAAAACCGAACGTGGCGGAGAGATAAGACGGATCAATGTGGAAATTGCACCGCTGGAAGTTGCCGAATACAAACAACTGAAGAAGACAGGCATTGGCACGGTTGTTTTATTCCAGGAAACGTATCATCACGAAACGTATAAAATGATGCATCCCAGCGGCCCCAAGAAAGACTATGCGCGGCGTCTGACCGCTATGCATCGCGCGCAGGAAGGCGGGGTTGATGATGTCGGCATCGGCGCGCTTTTCGGGCTTTATGATTATAAATTTGAAGTTCTGGGTTTGCTTCTTCATGCGCTGCAACTGGAAAAGGACTGCGGCGTGGGACCGCACACCATTTCCATTCCCCGCTTGGAGCCTGCCTTGAACGCGCCGGCGGCGATTAAACCGCCTCACCCGGTCAGCGATCAAGACTTCAAAAAGCTTGTGGCCATCATCCGCATGGCGGTTCCCTACACGGGAATGATTCTCTCCACACGGGAAACGCCGAAAATGCGCGATGAAGTTTTCGCTCTGGGCATTTCCCAGATCAGCGCCGGTTCACGCACCAATCCCGGCGGCTATCAGGATGATTCCAGCGATGCTTTCCGCGCCGCGCAATTTAATCTGGGCGATACGCGCACGCTCGATGAAGTGATTCTGGACATTACCGAACGGGGTCACATCCCCAGTTTCTGCACGGCCTGCTATCGTCTGGGACGCACCGGCAAGGATTTTATGGACCTGGCCAAGCCCGGTCTGATTCAGAAATTCTGTCAGACCAACGCTCTTTTCACTTTTAAAGAATACCTGCTGGATTATGCCAGCCCGGCGACACGCGAAGCGGGTGAAACATTAATCCAAAAAATGCTGAACGAATTCTTCAAAACAAAAAGAAAAAGTATGGTCGGTGAGCGACTGCAAAAAATCACAGATGGAGCGAGAGATGTCTATATATGACCGCATGGAAAAACTGCTGCTCAAGGCGGAAATCGGGAAACCGCTGAGCCGGGATGAAATCATCGACCTTTTGAAAATGCCGGGTGACTGCGTCCCTGATCTTTTCGCCACCGCCGACCGCGTCAGGAAAAATGAAGTCGGCAGTGAAATATTTCTACGCGGCATTATCGAATTTTCCAACCACTGCGAACGGGACTGTCTGTATTGCGGACTGCGCAAAGGGAATCGCAAGCTCAGCCGATACCGGATGACGGACGAAGAAATTCTTGAAACGGCGCAGAATATTTCCCGAACGAAGATTCCCACCGTCGTTCTGCAATCCGGTGAGGATTCGTTCTACTCGACGGAAAAAATCTGCCGCCTCACCGAAAGGATTAAAAACGAAACGGGCATGATTATCACACTGTCCATCGGCGAGAAAACACCGGAGGATTATCGCTTATTCGCAGAAGCGGGCGCGGACCGTTACCTGCTTAAGCACGAAACTGCGTCACCGAAACTTTACGACTATTTACGTCCGGGCTGCCGTCTTGATCGGCGGGTTCAATGCCTGCAAACGCTCAAACAGCTTGGCTTTGAGACGGGAACGGGCAACATGGTGGGTCTGCCGGGACAAACCATTGAAATTCTGGCCGATGACCTCATGTTGATGAAAATACTGAATGCAGACATGCTGGGCATCGGACCGTTCATTGCTCACCCGGACACTCCGCTGGCCGGCATTGAAAATGATGATATTGAACTAACGTTACGTGTTCTGGCCGTCGCCCGACTACTCACACGCAACACCAATATTCCGGCCACCACCGCACTGGCGACTCTTCACCCCCAGGGACGGATTTTTGCTTTGCAGGCGGGCGCCAACGTCATGATGCCCGATTTCACGCCGGATATATACAAATCGCGCTACGAGATTTATCCGGGGAAGACGGACACCGGTTCCGCGGAGGAAATCATCAAAAAGCTCCAGGCCGATATTTCTTCAATCGGTCGCGCCATCAATTTCTCCGTCGGCAATCGCTTCGTTCAGGAAGACAGACAGATTCTTCACTAAACCAATGTCGGACCCGATTTTGGCGCTTTTTTCATAACAATAAAGCCCTTTCCCCGGCAATAAAATCTTTCTTTTAAAAATCTCTCATCCTTCCGATTAACAATATAAGTTGTTGTATTTATGCACGATTCAATGTTCGCGCAATACATAAAAAATCCAAACCTTATTTTTGACAAATCAAAATATTGAGCGTATAAACTACTGGGACATATTGAAGAAAAAACTGCTTTTAACCCGAAATTGCAATTGTTTACACGATCAACGGGCGGCAGTTAATTAACATATTTTCAAACCATTGAGAAAGGAGACAGGATCATGCCAAGATGGACGTACAAAACAAACATTATTGATCTGGATCAGGTCATTCCACCCGAGAAAGTCAAATGCGACCTTTCAGGAGACTGCATCGTAACGGATCTTCAGGGAGGAGGTCTTCCGCATTTCAAGGAAATGCTCGACAAAGAAGGCGAAGGTGAATGGGAGCTTGTCCAATGCCAGTATCATGGAGGCAAGTTGCTTTGCATTTGGAAAAAGGAGATTAAAGAGGCCTTTGCCAGCTAATCACCGTAGCGTTTTTCTTTCGTCAGCTTCTTTAGTCAATCACATATAAAAATCAACGAGGAAGCTGATAGAGTCTTAATGCGTCAAACAATCCAACGATGCGATTATACGCAACGCATGTTGGTTATTTAAATAAATGGAGGTAATGTTATGGCTTTTAATGCACCAGCCAAAATGGTCGGACTTGTCGGCAATGCCGGCGTTTACAAATCAAAACTTTCAATTTTTCAATTTCTTATTCGCGGCTTCATGGCGGGAGCCTACATCGCAATCGGTGGAGCGCTTTGCACCGTATGCTCAACCGGGGTAGCGCCCTTGCTGGGCGCCGGAGTCGGTAAATTAATCAGCGGAGCGGTGTTCCCCGTCGGCCTGATCGCCATCGTACTCACCGGCATGGAGCTCTTTACCGGAGACTGTATGCTCGTACCCATGGCCGCCATGATGAAACGCTGCACCTGGGGCTCTGTATTTAGAAACTGGTTTTGGGTTTATATCGGAAATGTTGTCGGTTCTTTTTTCTATGCCTATATGATGTCTGTTGGTCCGTTCGTTGACGGCACCGCAGACGGCACCATGGTTGTCAACGCTTTCGGCATGACGGCGATCAATATTTCCGTGGCCAAGATTCTGACATACAAAGCCGTGGGAACGGCGGGTCTCTGGTCCTGCTTTATGAAGGCTATCGGTTGTAATTTCCTGGTCAATATTGCGATCCTGCTGGCCATCACCGCGGATGACGTAGTCAGTAAATTTTTCGGAATCTGGTTTCCCATCATGGCCTTTGTCGCCACCGGATTCGAGCACTGCGTCGCCAATATGTATTTCCTGCCGACCGGCAAGTTTTTAACAGACTGGTATCCGGCAACCATTGAAAAGGTCGGAGGTCTTCTGGCCGCCAACGGCGGGCTAAGCTGGGGCGACATCTGGTTCTGGAACATTATTCCGGTGACGATTGGTAACATTATCGGCGGATTTCTCTTCATCGGTGTGGCCTATTATCTGATGTTCAGAAATGAAGTCCCGAAAGACTAGGAGACGCTCAGTTGTCACTCCCTGCATGGATAACTTTTTTCGTCTGCGCGGCGGCGGTATTCATTCACTATATGCAAGTGAGGAACACCCGGTTTTTGCTTTTTGCCATACCGGCGTTGCTTGCCCTTCTGCTCATCCCGATGATCCTCGCGTGGATGAGCCGGAAAGCCTTAAGAGACGCAGCGGAACAAAACAGTCCTCACGCAAAGCTTTATAAAATCGCCAAAATTACCCTGGCGATGACGGGACAGGCTGTCAGCATCAGCGGCAAAGTCAAAAAAATCAGTTTTCAATGGCTCAACAGGCCGCATTTTCATATTGAAGACGCGACGGGCCGGATCAGGGTGATTATGTTTACATCTCCCGCTGAAGACATCCGGCAGGAAGACGATGTTGAAGTACTCGGTGTTGTCATAAAAAATATCTTTAAACGCGGTGACCCGGCTATCTCGGCTGTCAGCGTGAAAAAAAGACTCAAACCATAAATAAATTCAGGAGGACATCATGAATTCGAGAGAAATAATCTTTTTAATAGGGTTTCTAATCCTTGGCATTACCCCGGTTTTTGCCCAGCATCTTGTGGCGGGCGCAACGGAATTGCTCATACTCGCGGGCATTGTTATTTCCACATTGACAGCATTTGCCAAATCTTAACAACATGGTAGAGCGAGGGCTAACGACACCGTCCGCCCTCGCTCTACCCCTTTCAGCAGCGCAATCATAGAAAAAATTTCATTTCAAAACTGATAGAAAAAATTTCATTTCAAAACTGGAGGAGGCTATCTTTTCCGGCATTTCTTATTCATGTACCGGGCTATCATTGAGAAAATTCTTCATTGGACCGTAACACTCACCAGGCTCATCCCCAAACACGTTATTTTTTCCATATGACCGTCAATTTGCCACGGTTATAAATCACAAATGGCTAAGTTTATTCATAACTTACGGTCATGAAAATATTTAAATAAAACGCTACTTTATAATTGACAAATCGGATTATTGCAGCTATAAGCGGCAGTCAAACTGCTGACCGATCCGGTTTCAGACCACTGATAATAACTGTCTAATTGGAGATTGACACGGTCGTATTTTAAGCAGTTTCCTATATAGAAAAGAAGTTATAATAAATTCTAAGAGAGGGAAGAAATTTATGGCAAATGAAAATTTAGAGAGTAAGAGGTGGTTGATTGCCGGCGCTGCTGTTATCATTCAGTTGTGTCTCGGCACCGTGTACGCATGGTCGGTTTTTAAAAACCCGTTGATGCAAATGCACGGATGGGATGGAAAATCAGTCCAATATACCTTCATGATTCTTATGGGTATTCTCGGACTGGCTGCCGCTTTCGGCGGCACGTTGGTTGATAAAAAAGGCCCCCGTTTCGTGGCCACGATCGGTGGTATTCTTTTCGGTATCGGTACGTTAGTCGCCGGTTATGCTGATCAGGTGGGAAGCATCGCTCTTCTTTATCTTGGATTCGGCGTAATCTGTGCATTGGGCAATGGTTTCGGCTATGTTACGCCAATCGCAACACTGATCCGCTGGTTCCCCGATAAACGCGGTCTGGTAACAGGTTTGGCTGTTATGGGTTTTGGCGCCGGCGCTTTCTTTATGGGCAAAATCGCTCCCATCATGATTAAGAATTTCCAGCAAATTGATCCCAATGGAACAATGATTTCTTCCGGTGTTGCCAATACCTGGTATATCTGGGGTATCATTTTCCTTGTCCTGGTAACCGGTTCCGCACAGTTATTTAAAAATCCGCCGGCCGGCTGGTTGCCCAAAGGATTCACACCCGCCGCCACCTCTGTTTCCGCGGCTGATTCTTTCACGCTGGGTGAAGCCGTTAAGACCCCCCAATGGTGGATGCTCTGGTCCATGCTGTGCCTCAACGTTTCCGCCGGTCTCGGTCTGATTTCCCAGCATTCCCCCTTGGCTCAGGATATTTACAAAAAAACCATGGGTTTAACAGGTGATCTCACCCCCGAACAGGTTGCGGTCGTTGCCGCCGCCGGTGGCGCCGTTGTAGCTTATGCGGCAATATTCAATGGTTTGGGAAGACTTTTCTGGGCGAAAATTTCCGACAATATCGGGCGTAAAATGGTTTTCCTGATCATGTTTGCAACTCAGGCAATTCTTTATATCCTGGTCGCTAAGGGATTCATCGCTACCTATTGGCCTTTCATTTTTGTATCCTGTTATCTGTTGGCTTGTTACGGCGGCGGATTCGCCACCATGCCTGCCTTTGCCGCGGATTCGTTCGGTCCGGCCAATATTGGCAAAGTTTACGGATTCATGCTGACTGCATGGAGCGTCGCCGGCATCGTCGGCCCGTTTGCCTTTGAAGCTTTTAAACCTCAGGCTTTATACATTGCTGCGGCACTTTTGATCATTGGTTTCTGCATCACATTGATATTCAAAGCGCCAAAAGGCAAAAAAGCTTAAATAATTTCTTATCAAAAAAAAGCCTCTTCAGCTTGAAAGCTAAAGAGGCTTTTTTTATTCCCTTGCGCACTTTACATCTATCCGTTTTCTTAATTCTGTTGACAATCAAGATGATTTTTTCTATATTACCAGGGAAATCAATAACATTTTTTGTCAATAATTTAATAACTTAGATTTATTAAATTCAGTCGCCATGCGAGGCATATCCTGACTTATTCAATGTTCGGTCATACTCATTCATGTAACGAATCGGTTTCCCGATCAATAAAACCGGTCCACAGTAACTATTATAATTAGAAAAAGATATGTTACTAAAATATTTGTTACGTCATGGCTTCAGAATTTTTCCCGCGCTTTTGATCCTGGCGCATTGTCCGTACGTTTATGCAGACCATGACACGTCTCTGCGCACGGATCTCAATTTTTCTTATACACTCGATAAAAACTTCCGGTCGGTATCCTATATCTTTCTGCAGGCGGATAACGATATGTCGGATTTCGATTATCTCGAATGGGGCACAGGCCTTCAGTATCAAACGGCTCTTCCCTGGCTTTCTTTTCTATTATATTATCAGCAGGGTCATTCTCGATCCGAAGAGAACAACTGGCTCATCGAACGCAAACCCAGCCTGAACATTAACACATCGGCTATTTTTCATCATTTTAAAATATCCAATCAAATCCGTTATGAATACAGATTTACACCGGACTGGAACGATTATCGAATCAAAAATACGCTGGAGATATCCCGTCCGGACATTTTTCTGCAGCCCTATATGGGATGGGAACTGTTTTACGAAAACCGCAACAAAGATTTTATGCTTCACAGAATAAAAGTTGGCATTGTAAAAAATATCAGCGAAAATGTTTACCTGGGAACGTATTACCGAATTGATTTTTCCAACGTCAACGACGAATGGCAATGGAAAAAACAACTCATCGGCATTCAACTTTCACTGAAGTATGAATGATGAAAGATATGCCGGCACACAAAACAAACATGAGCAGGTGAATCATGCGCGCCAATTTCACAACATATCTTCAAGGAATCATCTTATTTCTATTTGCTCTGGGTCTGAATGTCCCGTCTGTGCACGCTGACAGCCGGGTCGTCAGGGTCGGCGTCTATGAAAACGCCCCAAAAGTTTTCACCGCCGAATCCGGAAAACCATCCGGCATTTTTATTGATATCATTGAGCACATCGCAGAAGCTGAAGGATGGGACGTGAAATACGTTACCGGAACATGGACGGAAGGACTGGACCGCTTAAAAAAGGGAGAAATCGATTTGATGCCGGATGTGGCTTATACGGCGGAACGAAACAAAATATATTCCTTCCACAAAGTTCCCGTGCTGTCATCCTGGTATCAGGTATATGCTCCGAAAGGCCATAATATCCGTTCCATTCTGGATCTGAACTCAAAGCGTATTGTCGTTCTGGATCGTTCCGTTCAGCAGGAAGCCTTTGCGCGTCTCAGCAAAGGTTTCGGCTTAAACGTCACGTTGATTCCGGTGGAAGATTACAAGAAATCTTTCGAAATTGTAGCATCTGGCAAAGCCGATGCCGCCATTACCAATAAGTTTTACGGGGACATGCACGCCAAGACCTACGGACTCGAGGATACCGCTGTTGTTTTCGAACCTTCCGATCTTTTCTTCGCAGCCCCTAAAAACATCAACACAGCCCTGCTCGATGCTATTGACCATCATTTATCCATCCTTAAAAAAGATCCGCAGTCGCTCTATTATGCATCTCTGAAACACTGGACATCCGAAGAAATATCCTTTCACTTTCCCATCTGGCTGAAAATTACGATACTCGTTATCGGCATTGCGCTGTTGGTTAGCCTGGTTGGAAGCTTTGTTTTAAAACATCAGGTCAATGAACGCACCCGGGAACTCAAGGAAATCAATGATGAAATGGAACAACGCATCATTCAACGGACCGAGGAACTTGCCGTTGCAACGGAAAAAGCTCAGGCGGCAGACCGTCTCAAGTCGGCATTTCTCGCCGCCATGTCTCACGAACTGCGCACGCCTCTCAATTCCATCATAGGATTTACCGGCATGGTATTGCAGGGACTGGCGGGTCCGCTGAACGAAGAACAGACAAAACAGTTGGGAATGGTTCGCAACAGCGCTCATCATTTACTGGATCTGATCAACGATGTTCTGGATATTTCCAAGATTGAAGCCGGACAGCTTGTCTTAATGTCGGACAATTTTAATTTAAAAGAATCGATTGAGAAGACCATTCAAAGTGTTTTACCGCTGGCTGCAAAGAAAAATGTTCGGCTGTATTCCGAAATATCAGATAACGTATCCGAGTTTCACGGAGACAGGCGCAGGATTGAACAAATCATGATCAACCTTCTGAGCAACGCCATTAAGTTTACGAATAAGGGCGAGATTTGTCTCCGTTGTTTCTCCGACAACGCGTCCATTGTTCTTTGCGTGCAAGATACGGGTATCGGCATCAGCGAAGAAAATATCGACATCATTTTCGACGCCTTTCGTCAGGTTGACACCGGCATAACAAGGGTGCAGGAGGGAACTGGACTGGGGCTCAACATCACTAAAAAACTTGTGGAAAAGATGGGCGGATCCATTCGGGTAAAAAGCGAGATGGGAAAGGGCAGCACCTTTACGGTGATGCTTCCCAAAGGAAAGGAGTGAACGATGAAATCTTTGATTCTGGTGATTGAGGATAATGAACAAAACTTGTATCTGATGCGGTTTCTTCTGGAGAAAAACGGTTTTACCGTGATTGAAGCCACTGACGGGATATCCGGAGTGGAATTGGCAAAGAAAGAAAAACCGGATCTTATTCTTCTCGATATTCAGCTTCCCCGAATGGACGGTTATAGCGTTGCGCGCGAGATAAAAAACAATGCCGCTCTGAACAAGACGCCGATCGTTGCCGTCACCTCTTACGCCATGGCCGGTGATCGGGAACGGGCAATCGCCTCCGGAGCGGACGGCTATATTGAAAAACCGATTGATCCGGATAAATTTATTGAACAGATAACAAAACACTTAAAAACTGTCTAAGCGGATGATCCATGTCACATAATTCAGGAGAAGCTATGAAAACGATTCTTGTTGTAGACGATGAGGAACAAAACCTCTTTTATCTGGAAACACTGTTCAAAGCTCATGGATTCCAGGTCACAACAGCTCGCAACGGAGCAAAGGCTCTGGAAGCGGCGCGGGAAGATCCTCCGGATATCATTATTACCGACGTTCTCATGCCGGTGATGGATGGTTTCATGCTTTGCCGCGAGTGGAAAGCCGACAGCCGCCTGAAGAATATTCCCCTGATCTTTTATACGGCAACCTACACCGATTCCAAAGATGAAAAACTGGCGATGGAGCTGGGCGCCGATCTTTTTCTCGTAAAACCCCAGGAGCCGGATGTCCTGCTGGATCAGGTACAAAACGTTCTGGCAAAATACGAATCAGAACGAAGGAAGATGCCTTTCGAAAAAGACAACGCCGGAGAACAAATCCTGCAACAGCATAACGATACTCTTTTTAGAAAACTGGAGAAAAAAATAAAGCAACTGGAAGAGGCCCATCAAATTGTCAAGGAAAGTGAAGCAAAATATCGTTCCATTTTTGAAAATTCGCTGACAGGCATTTACCGGACAACCCTGGAAGGAAGATTGCTTACTTTAAATCCCGCCTTCTACCGGATGATGGGATACGGTTCTCCGGAAGAACTCAGATCGCAGGTCACGGATATCGGGAAACAGATGTATCTTGATCATCATGATCGTGAAAATTTCATTCAACTGCTGAATGAAAATAATCATGCCGAGAATTTCATAACCAAATTCCATAAAAAGGATGGAAGTGTTATTTGGGTGACCATCAACGGATGGACTGTTCGCAATGAAAATAACGAAGTTATTTATTATGAAGGAATGATTGAAGACATAACCGATCGGATTTTAAGGGAGGAAAAACTGAAGAATGCCATGATGGGAACCATCAGCATCGTGGCGACAATGGTGGAAGAACGCGACCCCTATACGGCCGGGCATCAAAGGAGGGTCTCCGAACTGGCTTCTGCCATAGCGTCGGAATTAGATCTGCCTTCCCAGCAAGTTGAAGGCATAAGAGTTGCCGGATTGATTCATGACGTCGGCAAGATTTCCGTTCCAGCCGAACTATTGACCAAGCCTTCAAAATTATCTCATATTGAAATGAGCCTGGTTCAAGCTCATGCCCAGGCCGGCTACAACATTCTCAAAGGGATTGAGTTTCCCTGGCCTATTCTGAATGCCGTCCATCAGCATCACGAAAGGATCAACGGTTCAGGGTATCCGTTAGGACTGTCGAGAGATAATATCATTCTCGAAGCACGCATTCTTGCCGTTGCCGATGTTGTCGAGGCCATGGCATCTCATCGTCCCTACAGAGCTGCATTAGGAATTGATATAGCGTTAAAAGAGATAGAAAAAAATAAAGGCATCCTCTACGATGAGGATGTCGTCAACGTGTGTTTGAACTTGTTTCGGCACAAGGGCTATAAAATAGACGAGGGTGAGTGGGAATAATTTTCTATTATGAATTTTCATTTGCAGAGGAAGGACAGTTTGACAATCAATCACGGCAGAAACGTTTCCCTTGAGCAGGATATTTTAAGGCGTTAAATATCAATGGCTAAGATGTAATATTCAACCGTTATCAATGGATAGAGTGCCTTCATGATTTTTTTGTAACGTTCAAGCTGCTCTTCATATTTCTGCCTGAATCCCCGCATCGAACCGGATTTGTAATCAATGATCGTAATGAGATGTTCCGATACAATCATTCTGTCCACGATACCAAAATTTTCCTTATCCGATATCTGCTGTTCAATGTAGAGATTGCCCGGCCGGAATATGATCGGAGAGACATCGCTCCGCTGAACAAAGCGAACCACGGTTTCATATTCTTCTTCATTCAGTTCTCCGGCCTGCGGCAGCGCATTCTGATGAACAACCCTGGCCAGCCAGCGATGCAGACGGTCGCCTCTCATGATACCGGCCTTAATATTGGCAGAGATCAGCGCGGGATCGATCTCATCGTATTTCCCCGGCTCATCATTATGTTTCTCCGGCGCATTGAATATTGCAACAGGCGGAGGCGTTTTCTTTTCACCGGATGACGCACAGATTTCTTTTCTGCCCCCCTCCGGCGCAAATCTTTCAAAGGTTTTGAGGGCGGCCTGATGAACAGGCCCGTAGTTCTCATTGTTTTTTTTCGGCAGAAACACCGTCAGCGTCCGGACGGCACGTGTTGCGGCGACATAGAATACATTGGCCTTCTCCCGGCGCAACCGAGACAGATTGGTATCGCGCGCGGCCATGATTTCTCCGGCAATGTCCGATTTTTCCGCGTTGAAGAATTCTATTTCCCTGCTCGAAAACTGCACATGACACTTTTCCGATTCCAGATAAAAAGGCGCCTCTCTTTCCTCTTCGTTCCAGAATACAAAGACATGCTTGAACTGGAGCCCTTTTGTCCCGTGAATCGTATCAACCTTGATATTGTCGCTGTGCTCCGCTTCCGGCACCTTTACGTTAAACCGGACGTCGAACATTCTCCGCAGAAAATCATCCACATCGGCGCTGCTTTCGTTGAAAAATGCCTGCGCCTCCTCCTGCCAGATATCCAGAATGGTCGCGGATATTTTCCCGCGCAGCAACTCCATGGCGGAACCGACGGCCATCAATCCGAACGGCCGGGGATACTTTTGCGCGAACTCCGCCCGTATTTCTTCGATATTCCCATACAGATTTTTCCATAAAGGCGATGCGGCCGAGGCGGCGACAAAATTCTTTTTATCTTCTTTTGCCAGCACACCGGCGATGAAAAACATGACCGCCACGCCGTCAGGCGTCGAAAGAAGCTGCCTGCCTTTCACCGCCGCCACGCCGATGCCGTTCTTCAGGAGTTCGGCTTCGATTTTCTGGACATGGTTGTTGGTTAAAGCCAGCACCGCCATGTCTCCCCACGAACAGCCGTACTCACGTTTTTTCTTCTTCAGGTATTCGACAATCGCGGGATAAAAAGGAGCTTCCGATGAGACCTCTTTTGCCAGTTCGACACAATTCACCTCGGTGATGCCGTTAAAAGATCTTGCCTGCTCCGGCGGTTTTTGCATTTCGGTTTTTTCTTTTCCCTCAAAGAGATGGGCAACGAGTTCATTGAAAAAAGAAATCAGCAGCGGCGTGCTGCGATAATTGTATTCCAGAGAGCTTTCCGTAATTTCCCCGTTTCGGATGTAATCGCCTAATGCATTTTCCAGAGCGTCGCGATCCGCGCCGCGCCAGCCGTAGATCATTTGCTTCCAGTCGCCCACGGCAAAAAACGACCGTTCGCCGCGCTCGCTCCGCCCGGATAAAATCTCGTCGATCAGCGGCATCAGCACTTCAATGTCGCCCTTCGACGTGTCCTGAAATTCGTCAATTAAAAGATGTTCCGTCCGGTCAAGCCCCAGCGAAAAATAATTGCTCATGAGCTTCGGACGTTCGGGTGACATCAGACCGTCCAAATCAAGAAGCCCCCTGCGCACATCATGGAAAAAGATCAATCCTTTTTCCTTCTTTACTTTTGCCGCAGCTTCCAGATAAATGCCGCACAGAAAAGCTACGGCCAGTTCGCGCAGCAGCGCCTTGTTGACGGCCAGGTGCGCTGCGGTTTCCCGGTAGTCCCGGAATATTTTTTTGAGGTCCGCATACGGTTTCTCATTCCAGTTTATGCTTTTTCCGATGCTTTGATAATCTTCCAGGTGGGCATATTTTGCCGCTGATTTGGACATAAACGCGTCATAATCCATCAAAGCATTAATGACCAGCCTTTTCGTGTTCGGTGTTACCTGCTCCGCCAGAGCATCAGCTTTTTGATAAAGTGATTTCAGCCTGTTTCTCAATACGCCGTTTTGCTTCATAATGTCATCAAGGTCGGTAAGCCTTTCCATATCCGGCAGACAGCGTTCATGCGTCCGTTCATCCCGCAAAGCCTCCCAAAGCGCGTCGATATCCGTTCTTAAAATTCTTGCCGCCATGATCAATTTATCGGCTTTGCCCTTTTGAATGACATGATCGCGGAAAAGAACTTCAATCTCACGCGATAATTCCATCTGCTCCTTCTCATCCGCAAGTTTCGGCGCGAAACCGGCTGCGGCAAAAAGCCGGTAAAAGAATGAATCAATAGTGGAGTAGCCGACGCGTCCCGCTTCCATCACCAGCCGCAGTCGCTCCAGAAGCGGCTTTTTCTCTTCCTGGGATATTTTTTCCATGATCCGGGCGCGCATCTCGGTGGTCGCGGCGCGGGTAAAGGTCAGCGCGGAAATGAATTTGCCGCCGACAGATATTCTTTTGAACACTTCATCGGTGAGCCTTGTTGTTTTTCCCGAACCGGCCGAGGCTTTGAGTAAAATGCTTTTCATGACATGTTCCCCCGGACGGTTTTGTAGTAATCTTCCCTGCCGCATAATGCCTGATACTGACAATATTCGCATTCCGAACAGTCATGATCCGGCGCCAGTTCATTGCCACCGATAATCGCGTCCAGCCTCTCTTTGACGGCCTGCATCAATTCTCCGGCCTGCGCGATTTCTTTCTCCGGAAGTTCAATCTGCCGATCGTTTTTCGGCTCTTTCAGAAAATAAAAGCGCGCGCCCTGGGCATCTTTATTGAAGTGCTGATAAATGATCAACTGCGCGGCGGGATGCAGCACGCCTTTTTCCTGAAAGCGCTCCAGCACCGTTGTTCTTCCCGAAATGTCGTACTTGCTTTGCTTTTTGGAATATTTGAAATCAATCACCTCGGTTCGCCCCGTGATGTCGGCGATCCTGTCCGAACGGCCGGTTATTTTATAACATCCGTCAATCATCCCCTCGAATTTCTTTTCGCAACACAGGGCGTTGTCGGCAAAAACCAGACCTTCGCCGCGATCCCTTTCATCGGCGAATATCTCCTGCAGCAATATTTTTGCATTGAGCATGTAGATATTCACGCCATCGATGTTCCGCGTATCCGCGTTTTCGTCACTTGCCCAAATCTCGTCGAAAAGCTTTTCCCAGTTATGGAATTTTTCCTTCGGGCCGGTCGAGAGCCGCTGCAGAAATCGATGAACAAAATCTCCCATGTGCATATTTATTTTTTCCTCATTCTCCATGAATGAAGGAGGCTTAATCCCGAGAATGTATTGATGGTAGAACAGGAAAGGACAGGCCAGCATTTTGGTCAGGCTCGAATAAGAATACGTAAAGTCCCGGAGCTTGTTTCTCAGATTATCATCCAGGGTGATGGCGATTTTTACCTTTTCCGGTTTCTCCGTCACGGATTCCCTGAACCCGGCGACGACGACGGATTTCCCGAATTCCTGCGCCAGCAGGCTCATGTAATAGCTCGGCGTCCGCTCCCTGATTTGATCGTTGACGCCGACGATTTTGATGCGTTCGCCCTGCGCCAGAATCTGCCGGAAAATCAAATCTTCATACTCAAACACACTTCTGCGCAACAGCGGAACATGCACCGGATTGATGAAAGGACCTTCGAACGGCTGCGATGGCAAAATGCCCGCATCCAGGGACAAAATCAGGCCCCGGCTGAATTTCTCCCCCGAAACATGACCGAAGCCGACCACCTGCACCGGAGCCGACCTGCTTCCCGTCACGCGGAATTTTTTCGTTTCAATCAGCGTTTTTGCGGCATCAGCCAGATGGTGCCCCAGCCGCTCTTTCCAGAAATCAAGGAGCGTGGCAAACGATATGGCCGCCTCCAGCGCCTCGCATTCCTCACGCACATAATTTCCCCGGTTTTTAGATAATTCCACTGCGCAGGTTACAGCAAATTTTTTGAAATCGGGCGTCCGGCCCGGGCGTCCGGCCTTTTCTATTTCCTGAAGCAGCCTTCTTCCCGCAGAGGTCGTCGAAAAAGGCAGCCAGACGGCCAGATTGACGGCATTGCCGAAAAACCGGAGTGACCTGTTCCAGAGCATCGGAGTGAGCGACTCATCAAGCAGGAAAACCATTAACTGTTCTCCGCCTTTTCGCTTTTTCAGAAAACCGGCAACCTCCAGCGTGACCAGATCGACCAGAGCATGAAGTCCGGCGAGCCTTATCAGCTCGATGCCAGCGCCGTCCGATGTCGCGATCCCACCACCAAAGGACAGGATCAGATTTTTTGCCGAATCAAAAGGCAGCGTTTCCGGTCCGGACAAACCATCTCCGAACAACGGCGGATCGATGCATAACCTTTCTTTTTTTATCTTATGGTAGAATCGCTCGGTTACCGGCGTCATCGCCGGAAGTCCGATAAACAGTTCCTTTTCGCCGGGCGTGACAGCTTCAAGCGCCGCCGTTTCCAGCTCCGGCATGAAGAAATTCAATTTCGCCAGCCATGTCCGAAAGGCCTGCGCGGTTTCCAGATATTCTTCAAGCTTCACCCATTCGTCGTCGGTAAAACGCTCGGCGCCGTAAATCGTATTTCTGCTGATTTTATATTCCGCGAGCTTTCCGATAACGGGCAGAAGACTGGCGGCGCGCCTGGCCGGGTGCGCCTCAGCCGGATATTTTTCGGCAATGAACCGGATAAAATAAAGCAGCCGCTCATCGCCGGGAACCGGTTCCAGATTCAGTTTCTCGCTGCTTTTTCCAGTGATGTAGGATTTCAGCCCTTCCACACGGGGAAGTATCCCGCCCAGAGCGCTGTGAATGAAGTGCCGCACCGGATCGACAGCACTGTCATTGGCGCAAATGATTGTCCAGCCGGAAAGATCGGGATAGTCACGGCGGAGAAGCTCTATTAACTTTTCCGAATATTGGGACATTCTCTATCTCTCCATTGATCGCTGGCAAAAAACTTTATGCTCAATTACTTGATTTCTATTCTGGATGACCATCAACTTTTTCTGTCGTTTCGACGCGAAGCGAGAAATCTTGATTCTAAAAATGGTAATGTTTTAAGATTCCACATTCCGAAAATTCAGAACGAGGAATGACACATGGATTTTTAATAGCATAATTTTTGAAATATGGTAACAAGGAGAAAAAATATTCTTACGCTCAACCGATTATGAAATATTTCATTAATTCGACCGCCGATTATCACCAGCACGATTTGAATTCGCTGGGGTGGGAACTGACCGTCTGCAACGCGCTGGAACCGGCCGACAGTCCCTGTCGGCAATTGCTTTCCTCGCCCGCTTCTTTCGGCCACAGCCTCTCTCTTTTTCTAAAAAAGATTTTCCCCCTCGATGAAATTCGCACGGTTCTGGAAATCGGCGGCGGCATGGGTTACCTGATGCGCGATTTTTTAACCCTCCATCCACACATCAAGGCGAAGATGATTGACATCTCCCCCTATCTTCTCAACAGGCAAAAGGAGGTTTTAAAATCGTTCAATGTCGATTTCGAGCTTGCCGACATTCTGACCGTGCCGACGCCGGCCCTGTCGGATTTCGATCTGGCGATCATGAATGAAAATCTGGGCGATCTGCCGACTTTAGTGGCCGGACGGGAGAAAGAAAACACCCTTTCCGAAAATGTCGACGGCGTTCTAAAAAAAATAAAAGCGTTGAATAAAAGATACGACTTAGCGCTGGGAACAAACGAAAGCGAACATATCAACATCGGCGCCCTGGAAACCGTGGAAAAACTGTGTCTCGCCGGAATCAGCTACATTTATTTAAGCGAGCACAGTTGCGAAGCCGTCGTCTCCGAAGACCTCAAACCCTATATGTCATTCACCTCTCCCGGTATTCCGGAAATGATTTCGCTGAAAGGCCACAGTGAATTTACGATTAAATTTTCTTACTTGCAAAAAATCGCTGAGATGCTAAATTACAGAACACGGCGCGGATCTTTTGCCGATTTTCTCCCTTTAAATTTGAGCGATCGGGTCAAGACAGCCCTGAGACTTCAGACACCGTATAATGACGAGCAGGAAATAATAAAACAGTTCGTTTATGATCTTTTTAAATATGAATATCTGATTCTTATTCAAGGAGACAGAACATGAAACCGAGCCTGATCATTATTTTTCTGGCTGCACTTTGCTTTTCATCCGTGACTGCACAGGAAGGCCTCGCTTTCCGCTGCGGCAACGGTCTCGTCAGCACGGGAGAAACGAAAACCCGAGTGCAGATGACCTGCGGCAAACCGACGTCAAAAGAAAAGCAATGCAAAGGAAACCGGACCAACAAGAAAGACAAATGCGAGAAGGTTGAGGTCTGGTATTACAACTGCGGCGATAACGATTTCATTTACACCCTGACATTTGAAGACAATATTCTAACCGGAGAGAACACGGAAGGCCGGGGGCAGGGAAAATCAGACTGCCGGGGACAATAGGCATGCGCTTCGGAGATTCATCCGTGAAAAATAATCTACGTAACCGTTAGATGTCATAAATCTATGGATTGCGCCTGATGCCTTTTCCGGAATCATCCAAACGATTGCCCGTCCTGACATTCACCGGAACCGAATGCATTGAACCCGCCGCATCATTTTACTGTTTTTCCAATTTCTCTTTTATGCTAGATAGAAATCCGGAGACAACTTGATGAAGCATTTTGCCCTTTTCCTGCGTATGATACTCTTGACGTTTCTGCTCATCCACGGGTGCGCTGAAAAATCGTCGATCGTGTACTCTCCCATAACAGATCACCGGCCCATCGCCTCCGAACCCGGTGATGCCGGACAGGACCAAAAAGAGCTGGATGAGTTTTTTGAAGAAAATCAAAAACTCTACCGCGATCTGGCCCGGTCGACAACGGCGATAGACAATGCGGAAGACGAAGAAGAGTATAGAGAGGAACAGCCGATACAACCGGACGCGCATCCGGGAAACATAAAAGATCACACATCGATGGAGTGGTTCGAACTGGGACGCAAAGCTTTTTTGGCCAAAAAATGGGATGAAGCATTAAATGCGTTTAATAAAGCCATCCTGTTGAATCCGAATAATCCGGAATACTTTCTTCATCGTGGAAACGTTTATGACAAGCTCGGCAATTACAAAACAGCGGTCGTCAATTACACTAGCGCTGTGAAACGTGATCCTCTTTACACGGAAGCCTATCTGAACCGCGGATTTGCCCATAACAATCTGGGAGAAATCAACAAGGCAATTGCAGATATCAAAAAAGCTGCAAAACTGGGCGACGATCTTGCGCAGAAATTTTTGAAAAAGAAGGGAATTCCCTGGTAATATTGCATCGTCACGGGATGCGGGATGTTTTTATCCGGCAATCATTCAATGAACGGATTCGATCATCTCCCGGTCCGAGCTTTAATTGCCGGTTTTAATCAACATCGTCTCCGGGTCGAGCAGAAGGTCGTTTTTCGCCGATGCATTGGACTTGCCTTTAAGCGATTTGATATAAACCTCTTCCCCCCGGGTTGCCAGTTGGACGATCACATCGAATAAATCCGCCACATGCAGAAAAGAAAGGGGCAGTCCGTTTTCCTGCGGCGGTTCATGGCGATGCGTATGAACGGTGAACCACAGACACATTGAATATTTTTGCGCCAGTTCCTTCAATTGCACGAGCTGTCCCCTGCCCGCGTCATCGAATTTATATCCGTCAATGATCACCGTATGCGGTTTGAAAATATTCTGTTCCATCAGATCGGTCAGTCTCTCTTCCAGTTTCGGGGCGCTGAAACCTTCCACCTTGAAGGTCATGATAAAACGGTATGGCTGGATCTTATCCCAGTATTCATTAATCTCGGCAATGCCGAATTTTTCAGCGATATCGTGGAACAGTTCCTGGTACCATAAATCCACTTTGCTGACCGCGTCATTGAGGCTGACGTGCATAATGGAATTTTCCCGCAACATCCCATTTAAAGCCAGTTGAACAAGCAGGGCGGTTTTCCCGACACCGGCGTGAGCCAGCACCGCGCCGAAGCCTCCCACGGGTAAAATATCTTCATTATCATAACCAAGATTGACAAGCGGATTGCGGTAGATCATTTCTTTTTTTATCATGAGAATATCCTTATATGTTAAATGGATGACATTACTTTCCCTTTTCAGGGCAACGCTGATCGTTAACATCTTTATTTTTACGCGGCAGATTTTTTATTCTGCGCCGCTTCCAGAGCGATCTTTTCCGCAATCGACTGCGGAACCTGCCGGTAAATCGCAAATTCCATCGTGAACTGCGCCTTGCCCTGGGTAGCCGAACGCAGGATGGTCGAGAACCCGAACATTTCCGCCAACGGCACCTGAGCTTCAATGACGCACATGACATCTTCATCCTGAGAACCGATGATCATGCCGCGGCGCTGATTTAAAAGCCCCATGACCGGTCCCTGAAATTCAGCCGGTGTTTCCACAACGACCTTCATGATCGGTTCGTGAATGACCGGCTTGGCCCGCAGATACGCTTCCTTGAAAGCGCCCCTCGCCGCCGCCTGAAAAGCCATATCCGAGGAATCCACCGCATGCGATGCGCCGTCGTTAATGACAACCTTCACGCCGGTAACCGGAAATTCCAGCTTCGGTCCCTTGGCCATGCTCTGTTTGAACCCTTTTTCGCAGGCCGCAATATATTGCGTGGGAATCGCGCCGCCGAATATTTTATTTTCAAAAACAAATTCCGCATCGGAAATCGGTTCCAGAAAACCCGCCACGCGCCCGAACTGGCCGGCGCCGCCTGTCTGTTTCTTATGCGTATAATTGAATTCGGCGCGCTGCGTGATCGTTTCTCGATAAGCCACACGGGGATTGCCTGTGGTTACATCGGCGCCATATTCACGCCGCATTCTTTCGACGTAAATATCGAGATGAAGTTCGCCCATTCCTTCAATGATGGTATCGCCGGTTTCATTGTCAACAAATGTTTTGAACGTCGGATCTTCCTTGGCGAACCGGTTCAGGGCCTTGGCCATCGCCACCTGCGATTTGTTGTCCTTGGGCACGATAGCCAGTGAGATAACCGGTTTGGGCACATACATCGAAATCATGGTCAGATTCACCTCCGGAGACGTAAAGGTGTCTCCCGAAGAACATTCGATTCCGAACAAAGCGCCGATGTAGCCGGCATGCAGATATTCGACATCTTCCATCTGATCGGCATGCATGCGCACAACACGGCCGACCTTTACCTTCTTGCCGGTGCGAACATTGACAATCGTCGAGCCTTTCGCCAGCGTTCCCTGATAAACGCGGATGTACGTCAATTGTCCGTACTGCCCGTCTTCCAGCTTAAAGACCAGAGCGACAATCGGTTTGTCCGGATCATTGCTCAACACGGTTGTCTCTTCATTATTATCCATATCAATCGCCACATTTTCAATTTCCGACGGACAGGGCAGAAGATACGTTACCCCGTCGAGCATCGGCTGGACGCCTTTATTCTTGTAGGCTGACCCCATGTAAACGGGCGTAATTTCGCGTTGTAAGGCGCCTTTGCGCAAAGCGGCGTAAACCAAATCGGAGCTGATTTCGCGTTCTTCCAGAATCGCTTCCGTCAAGTCGTCGGAAAACAACGAAGCCGCGTCAATCAATTCTTCTCTTTTCGCTCTGGCCTCATCCAGAAGATCGGAGGGAATATCCGCCTCACGGATGATTTCGCCGTTGTCGCCATCGAAATAAAGCGCTTTCATGCCGACCAGATCCACAACACCCTGTAAATTATTTTCCAGACCGATGGGAATCTGCATCGCCACGGCATTGTGCCCGAGTTTTGTTCTCAACTGACTGATGACGCGGAAGGGATTAGCGCCGCTGCGGTCGCATTTATTGATGAAAGCAATGCAGGGGACCTTGTACCTCTTCATCTGACGATCAACGGTAATGGACTGGGACTGAACACCGCCCACCGCGCATAAAACCAGAATCGCTCCGTCCAGAACGCGCAGAGAGCGCTCCACCTCGATCGTGAAATCGACGTGGCCGGGCGTATCAATGATGTTGACTTCATGGCCTTTCCATTCGCAATACGTGGCCGCCGAGGCGATGGTAATGCCGCGTTCCTTTTCCAGTTCCATGGAATCCATGGTTGCGCCAACGCCGTCTTTCCCCTTGACGTCATGAATGGCGTGGATTCTTTTCGTATAATAAAGAATTCTTTCGGTCAGCGTGGTTTTGCCCGAATCGATATGAGCGCTTATGCCGATATTGCGTATTTTCTGATCATCGAATTTCATCACATTTTCCTTTTTTGATAATAACTATTTTCATACTATTCGTCACTTCGTTCGTTTTCAGCTTGGCTCACTCATCCCACGCTGTTACTTTCGGGGATAGTTCGCCTTACGCTTCAAACTTCACTTCGTTCGTTTTCAGCTTGGCTCACTAAACAAAAACCCCCTCTGGTTGACTCTCTTCCAGATGGGGCATCCACCAAAAACGAGCTTTTGTAAGGTGCGCTTAATACATGTTGCGGCGCAATATGTCAAGTAATAATTTTTCATAAAAATTATTACTTGAAAACTTGTTAATTGATGTTAAACGTGCTAATCAAATATCGTATATAATTAATTGAATTATAAGAGTGTTCCAATGTTTGAACAAATTTTGCCCGACCTTTACCGGATTGTCATACCACTGCCGAACAGCCCGCTGAAAGACCTTAATTCGTATGTCCTCAAATCCCCCGACCGGAACCTGATCATCGACACCGGATTCAATCGCAGCGTGTGTTTTGACGCCATGCAGGAAGGTCTGCATGACCTTGAGATTGACTTGTCCAAAACCGATTTTATGCTGACCCACATGCATTCCGATCACACGGGGCTGGTTTCCCGGCTGTTCACCGATACCAGCAGGGTTTATTTCAGCAGAATCGACTCCGAAATATTCAACGAAAATATCAATTGGCAGGCAATGCTGGATTACGCTCTGCGCAGCGGATTTCAACTCGAAGAACTCATCAGGGCCATGGAAAGCCATCCCGGCTTAAAATACAGTCCGAAGAAAATTCCCGAATTCACCATGCTGGATGACGGCAGCGTCATTCATATCGGAAGCTTCAACCTTAAATGCCTGCTGACGCCCGGCCACACGGCGGGACATATCTGCCTCTATGAAGAAGGAAAACAAATTCTTTTTTCCGGAGACCATGTTTTATACGACATAACGCCGCATATCGAGTCCTGGTCTTATGAAGTCAACTCCCTCAAAAATTATATGAAAAGTCTGGATGAGATCAGAAATCTTCCTGTCCGACTTGTCCTGCCCGGGCATCGTAACTTCTTTACCGATCTTGCCGGACGGGTAGATGAAATCAAACATCATCACGAATCCAGAGTTAATGAAGTACTTGAGGTTTTAGGTAAAAGCACAATGAATGCTTATGATATTGCGGCAGGCATGACCTGGGATATTGATTGCGAAAACTGGCAGCAGTTTCCGACCGCTCAGAAATGGTTTGCCGTCGGCGAAGCCATTGCCCATCTGCTTTATCTGGAAAGCGAAGGCAAAATCAAAAGGAACAAAGGAGAAAAGATAGATACGTTCTCCGCTTTATGAAACGCTCCCTTTAATGGTTAATCCGTCCATGTATCCCCCCTACACGAAGGACAGTTTGAAGCAAAGATTCCCGTTAATATGAATTCTGTCCCAGGATCTTCATGATGGTTTGAATCAGTTTCTTGGTTCTGATCGGTTTGGGCATGATATAGTTGTCGCCCATTTTATTATTCTCACCGTCAATCATGTCGTCATTGGAGGCCAGAGCCGTAATATAAAGAATTGGAATATCCGCCGTGGAAGGATTTTCTTTCAGAGCGGCCGCGACATCCTCCCCGGGCATATCGGGCATGAACAGATCGAGCAGAATGATATCCGGTTTTTCTTTTCTTGCCAGTTTTATTCCGTCCGAACCGTTCGTTGCGACAATAACATCGAACAACCCAGATTGCATAAGATTTTTTTTAATGAAGTAACAGAAATCAGCCTCGTCATCAATGGCCAGAACTTTTATATTCTCTGTCATACGGAACCTCCATCGCGTTCGCTTCTATAATTTCAGGTTGAATGTTAACATAAAAAGTCGTTCCCTGATTCTCCATACTTTCAACATCAATCGTACCGCTCAGGCGTTCCATAATCATATGCACGATGCTGAGTCCCAGACCGGTTCCCTCATTGACCGCTTTGGTGGTAAAAAACGGCTCGAATATTTTCGACATATCATCTTTCGAAATGCCTTTTCCGGTATCCGATACTTCCACAACAATCTTATGTTCACCTATTTTAAAATAATCGGTATAACGATAACCGGTTTTATATCCGATTTCGGTGATCTGTTTTCTGTAGGCGCGCACAGTCAGGACCCGCTCCTGACTGTCTTTCATGGCATCAACGGCATTGTTGAAGAGATTCAGGAAAACATGTTCCAGCATGTTATAATCGCCGGCCACGTCCTGCAATTTATTCTCATACTCGCATCGGACGGCAACCTTTCCCTTCTTGATGGCCTGCTGCGCGAGGGACAGCGTATTGTCCAGCAACTGACAAATGGGAATTTTCGTAATTTTGCATTCCGATTTTCTGGAAAAAGATAATATGTTTTTGATGATGTTATCGGCGCGGTTTGCCGCCTTATATATTTTTTCCACAGACTCCGTGACCTGAGGATCAGCGCCGGAGATGTTGTTTTCCAGATAGTCAACGCCCATGTAAATGATTTCGAGAGGATTCCGGATTTCGTGAGCGATGCCTGAGGCCATGCGTCCGAGCGCGGCCATTTTATCTTGCTGAATCAACTGATCGCGCGTTTTGATCAGCAACTCAACTGTATTGTTCAATTTCTTCTCTCTCTCAATCCGGTCGGTGATATCCTTGGAAATGATACAGACCGCGGAAACCGCGCCGGTGCCGGTTTCTCTGATCGGACCGAGCGTATGGGCAAACCAGATATTATTTTTTTTATCATAGGATTCGTAACGTTCCACATCGTTCTTTTCGTACACGGACTGCACATGGCCCAGGGATTGTTCCGCCACGGTTTCATCTTCTTTATAAATCTGCGTTATCATCATCTCGGCAAGACTGTTTTCATCCGCATAGCCGTAAAATTCAGCAAATTTCTTGTTCACGAACAGCAATTTTCCGTCATGATCGACAATACACATCAGAACGTCGGTCGCCTGGACAACCTGCTCATATCGCTGCCGGGCCTCGTTAATCCGCGCATCCTTGTCTTTGAGGCGGGTTGTAATCAGATATCCGTAAAAAATCGCGATGACAATAATAAAAGGAATCTGAATCAAATAACCGCCGGATTTCGGACCGGTCAGGGCTCCCTTCTCATACAGAAGCCAGAGATAGATAAAGGAAAACAAGAAGGTGTTGATCATCAGATACCCGAAACGGGAACTCATGGTCGTCAATGAGATAATGAAGAAGAACATCAGATACAAATCGGACCCGATATATCCGGAAAAATAAATTCCCGCCGGCAGAAGAATGCTGTCGCACAGGATAAAACCGTAAAAAACCCTGTCGTCATGAAAATATTTTGCCGGAATGTATGCGACAATCAGATTGGTCAGCAGATAAACGGCGATGAAAAGATATCCGTAAATTTCCAGATCTTTGCCCGCCACCGGTGAAAGGAGAATAAAATAGGCCGTGGTAATAATAACCATCAGCCGGACAAGAAAAATCGTTTTTTTTCTTGGAATTTGTACTGCCATTGTTAATCCTGGGACAGGTTATGTAACGCGTTTATTTGATTTTACAGGAAAACCCGGGGCATAGTCAAGAGAATCATCTCTCTTCAAGGCGCTATTCATCAAAATACACCCCCGGACGAAAATACGTTCTCCTGCATCGAGATACAATGACAGCATCATTGAGCGGATACGGAATATCAGGCCGTCAGATGTTTGTTCAGCCACGCAATCACATCGCTGAACACTTCGTCGCGGTTAATTTCGTTGAGCATCTCGTGGCGACCGTCCGCATAAAATTTCAGCGTTACATCGCCGATCCCCGCGCTCCTGAGCGCATGGTAAACCTGAGAGACGCCTCTGGTGTTCGCGCCCACGGGATCTTTCGAACCGGAGAAAATATAGACGGGCAGATTCTTCGGAATCCGCCCGATATTTGCCGATTTATTGATAAAGGAAATGCCGCCCAGCATGTCGCAGAAGAAACCGGTCGTGAAAACTTCGCCGCACCACGGGTCGCTGATGTATTTATCCACTTCGGCTTGATCACGGGAAAGCCAGTCGTAATCCGTACGGTTGGGCTGGAAAGCTTTGTTGAAGGCGCCGAACGACAGCTTGTTCATTAATCCGCTTTTTGCTTTTTTCCCGCGCAGGTTCGCTTCCATGCGCGCAATCAAAAGACCCATCCTGCCGATAAAACCCGGATCACCGCCCGTGCCGGACAAAACAAGGCCCGAAAGTTCGCGGCCATGAAGCATCGCGTAATGTCGCGAAAGAAACGACCCCATGCTGTGGCCGAAAAGGAAGAAAGGTTTCTGCGGATTTTCCTTTTGAATGATGCCGGTCAGCGTATGCATATCGCCCACGACTTTTTCCCAGCCGTTCTCATCGGCGAAATAACCCACATTTTCCTGCGCGCCGGCGGTCTTGCCGTGTCCCCGGTGATCGTTGGCAAAAACGGTATATCCCGCTTTTGTCAGCGTTTCGGCAAACCGCCCGTATCGCGCCGCGTGCTCCGCCATGCCATGAGCGATTTGCACAACGCCTTTCACGGCAGCCACATCATCAGGCAGCCATTTATAAACAAACACCCGCACTCCGTCCGGAGCGGAAAAAGCAAAAGTATCGTCTTTCATAGCGACAACCTCTTTGATGTCTGCCGTTCATCGTAACACTTTACCCATTAACATCGTGTTGCATTATCGTGACTATCCGGGAATGCAACATGGTCCGATTCGTCATAGCGAAGCCTCCGCCGTCATGCGACGGCAATCCCGCTCTATGGGTTCGGTGCGCTTACTGTTTAACGATAGACTGGAAGTCCCGCGTGTTAACAACCATCGCGGCATCCTCCGTCATCTTGATGTCGCTCTTGCTGAGCTGCAACAAATATTTGTTCAGATAAAAATCGAAATAGTCCGACGGGTTGGCGTCCACCAGTTGCAGCCGTCCGTTGGATGAAAGCAGCTTCCCGAAGATCAAAGAACCGTTAAATATGTAAATATAGTTCTTCGCTTCCGGAACGAGCAGAGTGTATTTGACGTCCGCAGGCTTTGCCTGCCCCAGTTGCAGATCAACGGAGCTATTCTTCAGATTGACCTTGACATCCTGAATGGTACCGGCCAGTTTCGGCGGAGGCGTCAGATTCAGGGCATCAACATACATTGTGTTTTTGACGATCGACAATCCCCGACCCGGCTTGATGGATAAAAGCGTTTCGAGTTTGATGCCGGACATGTCCATCAGATTTTTAACAAACGGCAGGCCGACCGATTTAATTTTCAGCGCTTCAATTGTCATCTGATTGGTTGATTTTTCCAGTCCGACGCGCGATGTCATCTCAAAAGGAAGCCACACGCCCATTCTCATCATGCCGCTGATTTGAAGCGTGGGGATCTTTTCGCCGTCGACGTCCATTTCCGCCATCGAAATCTTCAGTTTTTTCAAAGGCGAGCCTTCGTAATTCAAAACATAATTATTGAAAAGAGTCTCCATCACAACGGGATCAAGAGAGCATTGCGCCGAAATAATATTAATGATGAAGGATCTTCCGTCGTTCATGTTTACGTATTCGTAGGGTTTGTTCGGCTCCGTCAGCGACAGCATATTGTGAACGTTGAAATAAATATCCTCCGTAAATCTGAATTTGACGTTTTTCAGCAACATGTAAGGATTATCCTTGGACGGCGTCCAGGCCGTTTCCGCCACAGGCTGCGTCGGGTCAGCGGCAGAGGAAACCATGCCGGCCGGAGCGGCAGGTTCTTTTGAAGAGCCGCTGTTCATAACATAAAAAGAAATACCCGCAAGAAGAACAATAACAACACACGCGATTAAAATTTTTTTCATAATACCCCCCTTGTATGCATTTTGAACTGCTTTGATTCCGAGAACTCATTTTCAGCCCTTTGCGCGGCGGTTGAACCTCTGAGGCGCAAACAGGCCGGTATCTTTCTTATACAATTTGAATAAAAAAGCAATATCGGGAATGCAATTGCGATAATTTTCTTTCCCGGTTGCGCGGCAACGTTCATGGAGCCCTCAGGGGAACGCCACGCGCCGCACCTGCGCTTTCAAGTTTTGAACATACGATTCTCTGGGCTGCAGAATCGTACCTTTTTCATCGTACTCCTTTTTCGCCATGCATTGCACCGCTTCATCGACATTGCCGTTTGCGGCGTCAAGATACGTTTCGATCAGCGTCCGATAGCGCGGCGTGGCTTCCAGGGATTGCCGCAAAAAATCTGTCGCATCCCGGCCGGTAAAAACCCACATGTGCGCCATGCCAATCAGCTTCGGTTGAAGCCCGATCAGTTTCTCCAGCGACGCGACGTAGTCGTCATAAGAAGACAGAAATTCGACCTGCACCTCACCGTCTTTATCCCCTTCGGGAATGCCGCAAGCTTCCCCCGCGAAGAGTGCCTTTATTTCGGGAATGAAAAACGCCAGCGAGTCGCCGGTGTGGCCCGGAACCTCGTGAACCTCGCAGGTCAGGCCGCCGAGATCAAACCGGTCTCCGTCTTTGAGATTGATTTGAAAATCCACCGCCTCGATATGCACATCTTCGTCTTTGACAATCTCCTGAAACAATCCTCTCTGTAATTCGCTTAATGCAATCATCAGATCCAGAACGGATTTCTTCTTCATCAGGTCTCCGACGCGCTGGAACGCGCCCGCCTGCAGACGGGGCAGTTTTCTTTTGAGATAGGGAATCGCGCCCAGATGGTCGAAATGGGAGTGCGTCGCAAAAACATAGTCCAGGGCGTTTCTATCCCCGAATACCTTTTCCAGCGAAGCGATATACGCCGGTCCCATCATATTAATGCCGGCATCGATCATCAAATTCTTTTCCCGGCCCTTGACGATATAACCGGGATAGAAATGTTTCCCCCCAACGGTTATCCCCTCGCCGAAATCGCCTTCTGCCTTGAACTTCATCCCTGTCCTTTTGATCGCGGGATTATGGTCAACATTAAAACCATCTTCCCGATTGCGCATCAAATCGTTTTCAACTCTGCGCGCTTTTTATGAGCGCGGTTCATTGCCTCAAACGGGCCTCTGGATTTATACTCAAATATTTTCCGGCCGAAGGGGGTAAGCAAGCCGTAGATAACGCCCCCGTGTATTAAGCGGACCTTCCCCTTTGTTATCTGCTCAATGATCCAATAATGCTCCAGATCAATGAGCTTGGGCAGCCTCGGATATCCCAGCCAGAGCAACTTGCGATTGGGTTCAACAGCCAGTAGTTTCGGCGTAAAAGTGTAGCCTCTGCTGCCCTCGGGCTCAAAGTGCACCGTCAGCCGAGCCCCCGGACGCACCTCCCCTTTCGCCCACCGGATCATTGGATTCCATTCCGGGAAGGAATCAATGTCCGTCAACACTTCCCAGACACGCTCCGCTGTCGCGTCGATTTCAATTTCTGTAACGATCTCATGCGAAAACATCAAACATAACTCCTGATTATCTGATAAAATTTGTCCAAATCCGCTCTTCCGGTTCCGGCGGCACAATCCCTGCTTTTTTACCCGCTTGAATTAATTTTAAAAGCCAGGCCATATTCCGTCCCAGCGCCCGCATGATCTGCATGCCTTCCAGATCCTGCACGACTTCCTCCGGCGTGTTGCCGTGAACCATATTCCAGTACTGCGATGAAACAACCGGCATGTTATTGATGGTGAAATATTTATTGAGCTGGTCCAGCGCCGCGGTAGCGCCGCCGCGGCGGCAACTGACGACTGCCGCGCCGGGCTTGAAGGCAAACCTGTCGCTGCCCGCAAAAAAACAACGGTCCAGAAATGATGTTATAAAACCGGAAGCTCCCGCGTAATGCACCGGAGAGCCGAAAACAAAGCCGTCCGATTTTTCGGCCTTATCCAGCGCGACATTCACCACATCATCGTCAAACACGCATTTGTTCAGTTCCAGACATTTCGCGCAGGCGGTGCATCCCCGGATGGGTTTCTTGCCGATGTGGAATATTTCCGTCTCAACGCCGGAGGTGTTCAATTCCTTTTCGATCTCACAAAGGGCTGTGTAGGTACATCCTTTTTTATTGGGACTGCCGTTAATTAATAATACTTTCATATTAGGCGCCTCCTTCGACGATTTTGATCTCATCTTCTGTCAAGTCGTAAAGTTCGTAAACCAGTCTGTCGATTTGCTTGTCGGCAAGATTGAACCTACCTTGAAAATTCGACATGTCAAGCCGATTTTTCATGATTCTTTTTCGGTCTCCATGATCGTTTCGGACATCTTGTTAATAAGTGTAGTCTGAGACTTAAACTCAGCAGAGACCTGTCTGTTCATGTTACCAAAGTCGTTCTTGACTTCTTTGCATGCATTGCCTAAACTTGTAACCACATTAGGGACACGGGCAAAACGCCTTTCATCACGTCGATTGCACAACGCGGGGAATCAACGATCATGAAATTAGACCTCTTCTTTGCCTCTCTTATCGGCGCGGCAGTCGGCTGCGCCGCCGCTTACGGAATCATCCGGCTCAAGGGCGTCTGGATTCTCGGCACGCTGCTTTATATCGCCGGCGGAATAATGGCTTTTCTCTTCGCGCATCTTATTTTTTGGCATCTGGTTGCCGATACACATTATGTTTTTATCCCCGGCGCAGTTGGCTTCTGCATCTGGTCGTTTTTTATAGCGCGCTTATTTTTTTCCAGGCATGTGTAACACGGTAATATTCTCCCGGCCGTAGCACCCCGCTTCCAGCGGGGGCGCGTAAAGTGGGGTTTGTGGGAGGCCCCACCGCATGCCGTTTTTTATTCCCATTCTCTATCAACAATCTTCTCTTTGCGCTTCTTTCTATCCGGCAATATAAAATGTGTAATAATTAATTTTATCAAGCAGATTTATTTCTTACTTTTGAGCCAGTACGCCGTTATCTTTTAATGCACAAATCCACTTTTTGCCCCGTTCATCGGTAAGCGTAACTGTGGTCGTCAATGGAATATTCCCGCCTTCAACCACTCTACTGATTTCAAAATCTGCAACAAGTATTGCTTCCGTAATGTTGGCAGGCGGTATTAACTGCTGCATATTTCGAAACAGACAATCTCTGCAATAACCGGCTAGTATTCTATTTCGCTCAATGTCAAATTCCGGCGGAGTAATGTGCAGATTAATCAGATCTATTGTTATCCGTTCCAAACGATGATGGCAGGCAAGCCATGCATAATGGTTAGCGGAACAGGTAAAAATATTTGCTATTCCACTGGCCCACGATTTCATTTCACGGCGGGATGTCATGTTTGTCCTTCAACTATTTTTATCTCTTCGTCCGTCAGTTCGTAGAGTTCGTAAACCAGTTTGTCGATTTGTCAGATAATAATTTCAGCCTTTCTTACGGCGCTTGGGTTTTTCCAGTGCAAAGAGGCTGGTGTATTTCTAGTGCAGTTCAATTTCGCTGAGATGATTAAAATTCAATCAGTGATTTTTCAACATTCTCATAAATTTCATCAATTTGATTTTGCAGGGTAATGGTTTTGTCGATTGCCGTTACAATCCGGCAGTAATAACGCGGATCATCCATGGTGTGATCCTTTCTGTCCTTGAGATATTTATGCAAGACCTGATAACCGCCGATCTGGTAATTCCATAACTCCGGCGAAACATTATCGAAATATTTTTCTTTGTTGATATAAATTCTCTGTTCTTCCGCAGAGTAAACAATCTTTTCGATTTTGTCGTTGTCCCCCGTGCCCTGATATTTGGCAATGGGTTTATTGAGCGCATCGCTTTTCATCAAATGCAGATCAGCGAGTTTTTTGCCCAAATCAGCTATCTTGCTGAATACTTTATAGTCGGTTGTAAACGGCACGCGGGGAAAATCAATCTTCAGAAACTCGGCGTATTTCTCGCGGTAAATATTGCTGTAAAAGACTGAGTAAATGTAATAAAGAATTTCTTCCGGCGTCAGTTCTTTCTTATACGTTTTGTTGAGCTTTTCATAAACAGCCTTGTCAATGTTGGGAATTTTGTCTTTCCCTCCGTAATCCGCTTCCGGTTCAAAAAGCATGAGAGTATGAAAATGTGATTTTTTAGTTATCTTTTCTTTGTATAGATAAAGAGGAAACAAGTAATTAATATCGTATGCACTAACAGTTTTGTGTCCAATTATATTTTGAGTTACTAAAGCACCAAATATTTCCTTAAACTGTCGAGGAACAATTAATCCCAAGTTATCTTGTAACATATGACGCATAAACTCAGGTCGTCCCCAATCAACCATCTTGGGTGTGAAGTAGATATCTCTTATATCAAATGGTCTATAGAGAATTTTTTGAAAATATTTATCCCAATCTTCATCTTCAGCTAATTGTTGCCGTGCATCCTTAAGTTTCCAACCCCTGGTATCCTTCAAATGGAAGGCTGTACGAATAAATTCATCCTTTGTTTTTAAATTGCGAAATTGCATGATTCTACTTCTCAAGACATTGATATTATCATCAATAACAAATCCGTCTCTTGCGGTCACTATACCTGTGACATTAATCGGGATAATTTCCGGTATCGATTTCCATGTGAGATAATTTTCAATCTTTCCAGTATTTCGTGGAACAAAGAAATACCAAGTACTTGCCGGTTTAATCTTTACATAGTTTTTTTGTTTAAAATCATTCGAATCTAGCCAATCGTACTTATCCTCGCGCAAGCCATATTGATCACTATGATAAACATCACATCCTTTTTTACCTCTCTGTTTTATAAATAGCGATATAGCAACGCCCTGTCTGATATCAAAAACATTTTCGTCTTTGCCGCCTTCGGGCGTCGTTTCTTTTTTCAGGCTGTTGCCGTGCAGATCAAGGATGTAAATTTCGTTAAACGTGTTCATCAGGCTCTGGCGCATGCCGCGAAACGTGGGATTATCCAGATAGCTGTGATTGGTTATCATTCCCAAAACGCCGAAACCGGCCTTCTGAATTTTCCACTGCGCGAAACGCAGGAATTTTACATAATCGTCTTGCAGCCATACTTTCTTTTCACCAAGAGGCTTTCCGTCAACTTCATAATAACTCGTTGCACCGTCGATATTTTGTTTTAATAGTTTTTCCGTCCACTCATTAATATTGGATGATATGCCACTGTAAGGCGGATTGCCGCAAATGACCAGAATCGGCTGTTCTTTCTTGACACGGCCTGCCAGATGGCTTTCTTCGCTGAGTGAACTCAAGCCCGGAATATCCACCTGCGCAAGATCTTCCATCTCCAGCGTATTGGTCAGATACAAATTAAAGCGCTCATCATCTTTCAATCGATAGCCCAGCTCCTCGAACATAAAACTCATTTTAAGATGGCCGATGGCATAAGGCGCCATCATAAGTTCAAAAGCATAGAAATTAGGCAGGATTTGATTGCGAATAAGCTTGGTCTTTCCGCCTTCGCCATATTTGTCGGCATATTCCTGCACGGCAAGTTTCAACGCTTCGGCGGGAAATGTCAGCGTGCCGCCAGCGGGGTCCAGCAGCGTGACCTGCGAGCTGGCCAGACCGTCGGCAAGATTAAAATGTGTTTTTAGAATCTGATGAATGGAACGCACGATATAACCGACAACCGCTTCGGGCGTGTAATAAACCCCGCGCTTTTCCCGGATGGACGGATCGTAAGCGGTCAGAAACGTCTCATAGAAGTGGACAATCGGGTCTTTGCCTTTTCCCTCGCGATAATAGTCATGGAGTATTTTGTTGACGTCGGCGACGTTGAGCACTTCGGCGATATCATCGACGATGACCTGCAATGATTTCGGTGGCTCTTCCAAAGAAATAAACCGGAAAACATCGCGCAATATTCCAATGGTGTTGGGAATGTATTTGAAAGCCAATTCGCGGTTGAAAGAATTATCAGAACGGGTTCTGGCCGCAAAAAGTCCGTAGGTGATGGTTTGTGAATACAAATCGGCGAAGGTTTGCTCTGTCAGTGTGCCGATCAAATATTGTTTGAAGGCTTCATAAAATCCCAAGATAGTTTTCTTTCCAGTTTTGCCACGTTCCGCCAGTTCAATGCTGACGACTTCGTCGCGTAAAAATTTCGTTCTCTTAGCCAGTTCCAAAGCCAAAGTTTTGGCCGATCGTACCTGGGGCAAGGAAAACGAAAAAAACGTATTGAACAAGTCTATAAACGAGTCTTCATTTTCCAGCGGAGGCACAGTTGAAAGTTTTTTGGCAATAAAAGGCCGGGCAATGGCAGCCGTTTTAATCAGTTCGCCGTCCCGGTACAACCGGAATTCATAAAAATTGGTGAGAATAACATTCGGAAACGTGTCGCGGTATCGTTTTAATTGTTCCGTTTCCTGTATGACATCTAGATTGGTTACGGACGGGTCCTTGGCTTCAATGTAGCCGGTAATATGGTTTTTACCGTCCCAAACGCGAAAATCGGGATTACCGGCTTCGGTTTTTTTCGGTAGAATTGTTACGCTGATCTTTTTGGTTTTACTGATGTCGGCAAATTTGAGGATTAAATCTTCAAGATGTTTATAATAGCTTTCTTCTCTTGCATCACCCTTGTTGATCGTTGATTGCAGATTGTTCAAGTATTGTTTCAGCATTTTCTATTAACCTTATTAGTTTGTTTTGCTGAATCTAATATAATGACAACACAAAAATTAATATGATGTTTATGTAACGATTGCTGCTTGTTTAAATTGATAGCTTTTTTAGTCTGATTTGTAAATACCAAAATACGTGCTCCTACGACCTCTGCGTTGCAATGCATTAAACAATTCTCTTTATAAAGTTATAAATGAATATGTTTTTTGATGAATGCCGCGATTTCTTCGTTGGCGATTCTCGCTTCGGGAATGTAAACGACGGAATGAAAAACATGAAACAGGTCTTCCCATTCTGTTATCGTGCAATCGACGCCCGCCTTTTTGAGGGCATCGGCCATGCGCAGCGAATCGCTGTGCAGCATTTCGTTTGTGCCCACGTGAATCAGCACCGGCGGCAGTCCACTCAAATTGCCATACAGCGGGGAAATGAACGGCGAGCGTAAATCGGCATTTTGAGCGTAGAGTTTGGCCATATGAACCATGCTGGGTTTGGTGAACATGGGGTCCACATCGGCTTTTGTTTCGATGGTCTCACCGGAATGATCAAGATCAACCCAGGGCGACATGGCAAATGCCGCAGCGGGCAGCGGGTCGCCGTTTTCTTTCAGTTTCAGCAGCGTCGCAAAGGTCAGGCCGCCTCCCGCTGAATCGCCGCCGATGACGATTGATCCGGCGGGAACGCCCTGTTGTAAAAGCCAGCGATAAGCCGAGACGGCGTCTTCGATCGCGGCAGGATAGGGATTTTCCGGCGCCAGCCGGTAATCCACGGACAAAACCCTGATTTGCGACAGTTCGCTCAGCCATCCGGTGATTCCGATGTGGGTCTGGGGAGAACCCATGGAGTAGGCTCCCCCGTGCAAATATAAAATGGCGGCAGGGCTGTGTGCGTTCTGTTGAACGGCGCTGACCCACAGGGCCTCCGGACCTCCGGCGCTCACCTGTTCGATGACGCACCCGGCCGGCGGCAGGGCAAACGACATCATGCCTGCCATTCCCTGACGCAATACTTCAATGGGCAGATTGCTGATATCCGGTAATTTCATCGACGCCATAAAGGCCGATACATTTTGCGCTTCCTGACTGATCATGATTATACCTCTTATCCAATTTTAGCCTGACGTCCGGCGAAGATAACTACAACAGACGGAAGAGTTCTGTCAATCGAATACCGGATATTTTCTGCCGATTATTTTTCCGGAAAGGAAGAAAGACAAAAATAATTTTTCATATTTCAGTTGCAGCCGTCAGGAGATGCTTTACCGCAGCCACCGGTTCAGAACGCGATAAGTATCCCGCGCGCTGATTGGCTTGGCAATGTAATCGTCCATTCCCGCGGCCAGGCATTTTTCCTTGTCTCCGCTCATAGCCTGAGCCGTCATGGCGATGATGGGCAGCGATTTGAATCGTTTATCCCGCCGGATCATCTTCGTCGCCTGGTATCCATCCATTTCGGGCATTTGTATGTCCATCAGTACCAAGTCGAAGGTTTCCTTCTTGATTTTATTCAGAGCGTCTTTCCCGTTTTCGGCCAACACGACTCGGAGTCCCGCTTTCTGAAGAATTTCGCGCGCGACCTGCTGGTTGATGAAATTGTCTTCCACCAGCAGTATCCGCTTGCCGGCCAGTTGTTCCTTCGAATGAACGTTGACCGGATCATTGACCGTGGAAATGTCTTTTTTCATCTTGCGGCCGAAGATGTTCATAATCTGATCAAAAAGGTTTGAACGATGAAACGGCCGGTTCAGAAAATATTTTACGCCCAATTCCCCGGCAACGGATCTGACGTCATCCTGACGGGATTCCGAAACGATCATCATGACGGGAATCCCGGCTAACGCGGCATTCTTTTTGATCGTCCTGACCGTCTTGATGCCGTCCCGGGCCGACATTCTGAATTCGATAAGCAGAAGATGAAAGCCGGTTTTCTCTTTCAGGATTTTCAACGCTTTTGATCCTGTCGCGGCGGTGGTAACTTTAAATCCGAAACTTTCCAGATAATCCGCAAGAACTTCCCGAGCGGTCGGACTTTCATCAACAACCAGCGCTCTTTTGTTTTTCAAGGTTGTTACGGGGAGAGACATGCGATTTGCCTTTTTCTTTTTTCCCAGCCCCAGAGGAATCAGGAAAGTAAAGACACTGCCTTTCCCCGCTTCGCTTGCCGCCTCTATTTTCCCTCCCATGAGCTGTACGATCTGCCTGGAAATGGCCAATCCGAGACCGGTTCCGCCGTAGCGTCTCGTGACGGAACTGTCCGCCTGCGTGAACAGTTCGAACAAATCGCCCATTTGTTCCTTCGTCAGGCCGATGCCGGTATCTTTGACGGAAAACTTCAAACGGATATAATCTTTGCGGCCGCTCCTGAATTTGTCGGACAATTCGACGCGGACAACCACTTCGCCTTTTTCCGTAAACTTCACGGCATTGCCGATCAGATTGATCAGCACCTGCTGGAGACGCAAGGGGTCTCCCTTCAGCGCGAGGGGAACATTCCTGTCGATGTGGAAGAACAGATCCAGACTTTTCTGCGCGGCGTGCGGATACATGATATCAGAAATATGCGTCATGATTTCTTCAAGATTGAAATCGAGTGTTTCCAGCTTCATTTTGTCCGCTTCGATCTTGGAATAATCGAGAATATCATTGATGATGACCAGCAGCCCCTGCGCCGAAGATTCTATTTTGTTCAGGTAGTCTCTCTGTTTTTCCGACAGATCGGTCTGCAGGGCAAGATTGACCAGACCGATGATGCCGTTCATCGGCGTGCGGATCTCATGGCTCATGTTGGCCAGGAAAGCGCTTTTGGCCTTTGTGGCCTCTTCGGCGATTTCCTTGCTGCGGAGACTTTCCTCGAGAGATTTTTCCTTGGCTTTGATTTCGGTGATATCCCGGATCACTTCAATAGACCCGAAACGATTTCCGTCCTTGTCGAAAAGCGGAGCCGCCACGCCCCACAGATGCGCCCCCTGGCCGTTACGCAGTTCGGGGATATATGTTTCGGCGTAAATCTTGCTGCCGCGCTCTACATATTTGTATGACACTTCCAATTTTTTGTCTCTTTTGTCCAGAAGATCGATCAGCATGGGCTTGCGTCGGCCGTAAAAAGGTATGGCGTATTGATAATGGCCTTTGCCCATCACGGTGTCCTTTGTAAAACCCGTCATTTCCTCGATGGCGCGATTCCAGGCGATCACCCTGCCGTCGCGGTCGATGACCAGTGTTGCGTCGGGAATGAATTCGATAATGTCGTTCAACCGCCTGGTCAGCGAAAGAAGTTCTTCCTCCGCTTTCTTGCGCGCGGTGATGTCCCGGGCGATTCCCTGTATGGCCACCGGTTTCCCGTTGGACATGATGTTTGCGCCCTGAGTTTCCACATAAATAGGAGTCCCGTTTTTGTGACGCAATCGAAACTCCCGCAGGCCCTGCTGTACCCCGTATTCGTTGATTTCCCGGATAAGTTCCAGCGCAATGAGTATCTGGTCGTCATCCAGAAGGTTGATGATGGACAACGACGATATTTCATCTCGTGTATAACCGACCAGATCAAGAGCGGCGGAATTGGCATCAAGGAACCGCCCGTCGAAACCGACGACAAAAACGAGATCGATCGATTGCTCAAAAAGGGCGTTATATCTCTCCTCCGTTTCCTTTAATTTATTCTCCGCCTGCTTGCGCTCGGTAATGTCGTGAACCAGGGTCAAGATATAGTTTTCCTTATCAATTTGAATGATCCGCGAGGAAAAAAGCACATTGCGGATGTTGCCGTCTTTGCGTCTAATCATCATCTCCGCGTTTTGAATTTCTCTGGAATCCGTTAATGCGTTCATGATTATTTCGCGCTCTTTCGGATTGACAAATAAATCGAAATCTCCGAGGGAGCCGGAGGTGACTTCGCCGCGTGAATAACCGGTCCAGCTCGTGAACGCCTCGTTCACATCGATAAATTTCAGAGTCTTGGTGTCGTTAATGGCCATGGGATCAGGGCTGAGATGGAAGATCGCAGAAAATTTTTTCTCGGATCTGGCGATTCTCTCACCGGCCCACTTGCGTTCGGTGATGTCGCGGGAAATGCCGCCGATAATGACGTCGCCGTTTTCCAGCAGAACGGGAAATTTGGTTGTCTCATATATTCTTTTACCCAGGCGCTCTTCCACAATCATGATCGATTTTGTTCGCACGACCTGTGCGTCGTTCGCCCGAAATTTGCTGGCCGCATGCGGCGGCATTAACTGAAAATCGTCTTTCCCGATGATGTCTTTCTGGTCTTTATCCAGCATTTCTTCCATGGCCTTGTTGACCAGAATGTAACGGAGTTGACTGTCCTTGAGATAAACGATATCGGCCGTCGCGCCGATGAAGGTGCGATAACGCGCTTCGCTTTCCCGGAGCGCGACTTCCATCTGCTCCCGCTCCGTAACATCGCGCAGAATCATGCAGCTCTGCAGAGTTCCCGCTCTATCCGGAAAAACAGATGACGTCAGTTCGGCGGTGAAGCGGGTTCCGTCTTTCCGGAAATGAAAAAGCCTGCCGCTCATTCTGCCGGTTCGAGCTCGTTCCTGGAGCAATTGTTCCAAACGGGGATCGGATGTATCCACCAATTCTGTGCGTCCGGCATCGATAATCTCCTGCTTTGTGCGTCCGAACATCCGGCACGCCGCCTTGTTGGCATCAAGAATGGTACCGTCGTCGGGTCGCGTCAGTAAGATCGCATCCATGGAATAATCGAACAGCGAGCGATATCGCAACTCGTTTTCCCGGATGGCTTCCTCGGCCTGTTTGCGTTCGGTAATATCCCTCCCGACGGCAAGAATTCTCCCCTGACCACCGATATCGGTTTTCTTCAACTGCATTTCCATCCAGAAGGTTGTTCCGTCTTTTCCGCGGGCCAGCCATTCAAATATTTGCGGCCCTTCATTGATCGTTTTTTTGATGAGCCTCAACACTTCTTCTTCCGTACCTGTCTGCGGGTCACCGCTTAAATCAACGACCCTGCACCCGAGAACTTCATCTTTGGAATTGAAGCCGTAGATTCTGAGCATCGAATCATTGACGTCGATAATTTTCACGGTTTCTGCATCGTGAATAAAAATGGCTTCCGACGAGGCGTTGAAGATTTCCCGGTATTTCTTTTCGCTTGCCTGTAGCAATTCCTCGGCCTGTTTGCGTTCGGTAATATTGCGGATAACGCCTTTAAAACCGATGATGCCGCCGAAGGAATCCTTGCGCAGCATAATCGAGGCCTCTATGGATATTCGGGAACCGTCTTTTCTTTTTATCGGCCAGTCATAGCCTTCCGAAGGCCGTTGTGTTTTATACACTCGATTGAACGTTTCATAAACTTTCCGGGTGGTTTCGTCATTCGCCGAAAGACGGCTGTAATTCATCCCCATCAATTCATCCCGGGAAAAACCCGACATCCGGCATATTGAATCGTTGAAGAAAATAAAATTGCCGGCCAGATCCACTTCAAAATATCCTTCGCGGATGGTTTCCAGAATATTCCGATATTTTTCTTCGCTCCGGCGAAGCTCTTCTTCCGCTTTTTTTCGCTCGGTTCTATCCCGCACAAGACCGCGGAAAGCAACCACCTGGCCGGATTCGTCCTTGACAGCCGATATGGACGTATCCAGATATTTTTTTTGCCCGTCTTTTGAGAATATTTCGTATTCCAGATTTTTTTCCGGCTCACCCGTCAGGAAGACTCGGTTATAGGACTCGAATACTTTCCGGGCATTTTCTTCATCCATGATATCCCGGTAGCTCATTTTCATTAATTCGTCTTTCGGATAGCCGTCTATCCGGCAGAGCGCTTCGTTGACAAAAATGAAATCACCCTTCAGATCAAGCTCTGCGTACCCGTCTTCAATATTCTCAACGATGGTTCGATATCTTTCCTCGCTCTTTTGCAGCATTTCTTCAGCCAGTTTACGCTCGCCGACATCCCGGCAGACGAACACAAAACCGGTCGGTTCACCTTGCTTGTTACGGATGACGTCGCCATTCACTTCAAAGGGAATGACCTTTCCGTCTTTCATAACGACTTTATATTCTTTGGGGCCCAGTTTGTGATCAAGCATCACCGCTGCGTTTTTCATCAGTCTTTCACGGTCATCGGGAGCCGCAAACAATACCATGTTCCGGCCTTCAATTTCATCCCGTTGATAACCGCTGATCCGGAGAGCGTGATCATTGACGAACAGAACTGTGCCTTCCAGGCTGGTTCGAACAACGATATCCGGCATGGTATCGATCAGTCTTGAATATAATTCCTTGCTCTTGCGCAACGATTCAAGCGCGGCGTTCTTCTGCAATTCCGCCAGTTTCTGCCGGTCTCGTATTTTGGCTTCCTCCAGCTCCCGGGTGACGGCCGGACAAAGACGGGACAGATTGTCTTTCATCAGATAATCATGAGCGCCCATGCGCATGCACTCGGCGGCGGTTTCCTCACCGATGGCTCCGGATATAACGATGATGGGAAGGTTCAGTTTTGTCTGTTTTAAGAGGGTGATGGCCGCGGGCGCGTTAAATTTCGGCATTTTATAATCGCAAATGATGATGTCCCATTGCTTTTCTTCGAGAGTCTGCGTCATGGCGGCGGCGGTTTCGATACGTTCATAAAGCGGTTCAAATCCGCCTTTTTTCAGATGTCGTATGATCAGCAGCGCATCATCTTCCGAATCATCGATCATCAACACCCGCAGCTTTCGGGGATCGCCGGTTTCGGATTTTGCGCCGGTCATTTCCGACGTCATTATTTTTTCCATGATCATCCTTCTCTGCTTATTTCCAGTCGGAATTTACATCCTGCTTTAGATTTTTTCCGGGAAACGCTTTAAACCAACCCGAATGACTGTTTTCAATGGCCGGGAAATGCGTATTGGACAATCTTTAAATTTCCGAAAAAATACTTCTTTTTTCCCGGACTCGCCATGAAACGAAACGGATATCTTTTCCCATTGCAATACGCAGCGCTATAAGAGCCGGCTGATTGTATAAAAAAATATTTTAAAAAAGGACAAACAAGATTGACTAAATAAACTTGTATATTTCGTTCAGCAGCGCTTTCAAATCATACGGTTTGGCCATAAAAAAATGCTGGCCGATCATATTTTTGCGGGTTTCCTCTTCTTTTTTGGTCAATAAAGCCGTCAGGAATATGATGGGAATATCTCTGGTCTGCGGATCGCTTCCCAGGATGTTCCCGACATCTCCTCCGCTGATGCCTGGCATATTGATATCAAGCAGTAAAAGCGCCGGCTTTTCCTTTTTAGCCAGAGATATGGCTTCTTTTCCATTCTGAGCGGTCATGACAACAAAACCTTCTCGCGTCAGATCATTTTCAACCAGTTTCAGAAATACTCTGTCATCATCCACTACAAGAATTTTTCTTGCTTTATTCACCGGAAACCTCCTTCTTCAATTTTTCAAAATTCGTTCTCAATTTTCCGATACGGTCTTCGATATCAGGCATATCCCTTTTTTCCATTGCCCCTGCTTCTATTTCCTTTGCCAGCTTCTGAATTCCGCTTATTCGCAGGTTTCCCGCCGACCCGCTGATCAAGTGCGCCTGTTTGCGCATTTCCTCATAGTTTTTACGGGTAACGGTTTTTTCCAGTATTTTTAAAGCGGTTTCGGTCTGCTCAACAAATACGTTTAACAATTCATTAAACATTTCTTCGGAAATGTTTATTTCCCGTAGAGCCCTTTTCTTTTCTATCAGCAAGAAATGCCTCCGGAGAAGATTTTTCAACCAATATCAGATGACTGAACTACCGGGATGTTTTCCCGTTGACGCATCATCGCTGTATTATAAATTATGGCGTATAATACAATAAAATTAGCGCAGTGTATAGTGTTTCTTTGTTTTTTGATTTGCCGGAAGATTTAATGGAATCCTTCACCGGACAGCGGACGAAGAAAAACCCGGTAATCAGCAAAAAATGCTTTGCCCGCAGGCATTCTATTTTCCGGACGATGTAAGGAACTGAACGGCTTTTTCCAGACCATCGAGCGTGAGTTCGTACATGGTGAAGACCTGTCTGATCGCCTTGACTGTCGTGCTGTAATACCATTCGTCAGAAGGCATGGGATTCAGCCATACGCTGTGGGGAAAGGTACTCGCGATGAAGCGCAGCCGCTCAATACTGGTTCCCGACGGTTTGGCGTCAACATAAATGGCGCCGTTGGGATGCATGAGTTCGTACGGAGCCATATTGGCATCCCCCACGATGATGACCCGCGTCTCCGGATCCCAGCGCATGAGTTCGTCCACGTCCTGCGGTTTATAATATCGCTGCGGATCGGCCCAGATGCGGCTGTAGATGGTGTTATGAAAAAAGAAAATCTTCAAATCCTTGAACTGCGAGCTCGCGTAGTGAAAGAGGGTTTGAACCACTTCGATGTAGGGTTCCATGGACCAGCCGCCGTTATCGATAAGGAGCATGACCTTCAGGCGGTCGGTCAGACGCCGGTCGAAAATGATGTCTATTTCCCCGGCATTGCGCATGGTTTCGTAAATCGTCTTGTCGACATTCACGACATCCCTGGGTCCCGTCGGCATCAGGCGACGCAATCTTCTGAGCGCTTCGCCGATCTGAGACTGGGTCAGCGGTCCTTCCTGGGAATAATCGCGATATCGCCGGTCCAGCGCCACTTTGACGGCCGAGTGATTTCTGGACGCGCCGCCGACGCGCATGCCTCCGGGATGATGGCCGGAATGTCCTGTCGGCGATGTTCCGCCGGTGCCGATCCATTTATTGCCGCCGTGATGCGCTTCGGTTTGTTCTTTCAGACGCTCGAGAAAATACTGAATGAGTTCGTCCGGCGTCATTTTTTTCAATTTGTTCTTGTCGATGCCGAGCATATCGGCCAGCTCCTGCGGACTCTGCAGCCATTCCTCCAGCATCGCGCGGGCGACTTCGTTTAATTCCACCGCCGTGGGATCTTCCAGGGAAGCATTTCTGAAATGATGGGCGAATATCTGATCATACGTGTCAAAATAGCGTTCACTCTTCACGAGAATCGTTCGCGCAACGGTGTAAAAATCGTCGAGGGAATGAACGAGCCCCTTGCTCATGGCATTCTGCAGGCGCAGAAACGACGTCGGCGTCACCGGAATGCCGCGGTCCTTCAGGGTATAAAAGAAATTAACGAACACCGCTTACACCTCAACCGCGCGATTTGACAACCTGCTGGGCGGCCTGCTGCAGATCGGCGCTCTTTTTGAAAAGAACGCCCAGGAAAGGCACCCGGCCCTGATAAAGCGTTTTGGGTTTGAAATCCGGATCGCTCTTCAACGCGCGAATCCAGTTGATGAGCTCCCGCGTCGCCGGTTTTTTCTCAACGCCCCGCAGCTCCCGCAAACGATAAAACGTGCTGATGCAGATTTTCATCAGCTCTTCATCGAGTTTGGGAAAGTGCACGGAAACAATCAGGCGCATCATATCGGGATCGGGAAACGCAATGTGATGAAAATTGCAGCGTCCGAGGAACGGATCGGAAAGATCCTTCTTGGCGTTGGATGTAATGACGATCACGGGACGATTTTTGGCCCTGATGGTTTTATCGATTTCAATAATATCGAACTGCATCTGATCCAGAACATCCAGCATATCGTCCTGAAAATCGGTGTCGGCCTTGTCGATTTCATCGATCAGTAAAACGGTTTTTTTGTCGGCGGTGAAGGCCTGGCCGATCTTGCCCATTTTTATATAGGCTTCAATATCGCTGACATCGCGTTTGGAATCGCCGAAGCGGCTGTCGTTAAGACGCGTCAGCGTGTCGTACTGATAAAGCGCCTCAATCAATTTCATGCTTGACTTGACGTTCAAAACGATCAACGGCATTTGCAGGCTCTCGGCAATGGCGTGAGCCAGCATGGTTTTCCCCGTGCCCGGTTCGCCCTTGAGCAGGAGGGGCATTTCCAGCGCCATGGAAACGTTAACAATTTTTGCCAGTTCATCGTCCAGAATATACTTGGATGCGCCGCCGAACCGGGAATTATTTTTTTCTGAAAACATGATTTACTCCTGTTGCCCTTGATTTAAAACGCAAAACGTCCGCAAAGAGCTGATGTGAAATTTACAACAATAGGTTTTCTATACGATTGTCCCGGAAAATACCAGTCGTTTTTGCCTGAGCGCCGGCCAATGAAATAACTCAAAGTTTGAGGGATGGTCGTCTGTTAAACCACGGGTTGGCTTTTTCCAGTTGAGCCGCCAGCCGAAAGAGCGTGGCTTCGTCGCCAAAGGGAGCAACAAACTGCACGCCGCAGGGCATACCCTGTTCATCCCAGTGGAGCGGCACATTCATGGCCGGTTGACCGGTAAAGTTGGCCAGTTGTGTAAAAGGAGTCTTGGCGAGCGTCTGGATCGCTATCTGGTTAACCATTCCGGATGCTTTAGCCAGAGTCCCGAGTCTTAAAATACTTATGATTTTCATGGCGGTCTTTTCGTAAGGTTTCGGCAGGAGCTCGCCTATTTTCGCAGCGGGAAACGCCACGGTCGGCGTCAAATATAAGTCATATTTCCGGTGAAATTCCCCCATGATCCTTGCGGCAATATCCCATTCGCGCATCGCCTCGACAAAATCTCCGGCGCTGTAACAACGACCAAGTTGTCCGAAAAACCAGGTAGTGATTTCAAAATCATTTTGACCGACTTTTTTCTTCAACACGTCCTCCGCGTGTTTGATATCGGCGGCCGTTTCACCAAAGTACATCGTAAAATAGGAATTCGCCAGGCGAAGACCATCCAGTGACGGTCTGGCCTCTTCCACGTTATGCCCCAGACTCTCCAGCAGCCTGGCGGTTTTGATCACGGCATCGGCGCAGGATTCGTGCGTGCCGGCGCCCAACGGCGATTCCGTGTTAAAAGCGATTTTCAATGAACCGGTATCTCTTTTGATTTCGTCGCTGTAAGGCATGTCGGGCGGTTTGATAATATAAGGCGCGCCCTTATCGACGCCGCAAATGGCATCAAGCATGGCGGCGCTGTCCCGCACCGAACGCGTCAGCACATGCTCAACGGCGGCCCCCTGCCACCATTCACCGACCTTCGGTCCGGTTGGCGTGCGTCCCCGCGATGTTTTTAAACCGAACAATCCGCAGTAACAGGCGGGAATCCGAATGGACCCGCCGCCGTCGCCTCCCGAAGCCATAGGCACCATGCCGGCAGCCACTGCGGCAGCGGAACCTCCGCTTGATCCGCCGGGAGTGCGTTCGATATCCCAGGGATTACGCGTCGGACCGAACAGTTCCGGTTCGGTGATGCCCATCAAACCGAACTCCGGCGTGCTGGTTTTACCCATCGTAATCACGCCGGATTTTTTGAAGCGTTTCACCAGTTCGCTGTCGTAATCGGGCACATAATCTTTATAGGCGCGGCAACCGCTGGTGAATCTTACCCCTGCGTAAGCGCTGAGTAAATCCTTCAACAGAAAAGGAACTCCGGCGAAAGGACCTTCCGGCAACTCCTTTTTCGCGGCGGCGCGTCCGATCTCAAACATCGGGGTCACGACCGCGTTGAGAGCCGGATTTAATTTTTCAATACGACTGATCGCCTCATCGCAAAGCTCGACCGGAGAAATTTTTTTCTTCCGCACAAGTTCAGCCAATCCCAATCCGTCATACTGTTCGTACTCAGTAAAACCGGCCATGTTCGGACACCTCCCGCGTTCCGTCTTTCAATGATTTGTTTATCTCTTTACCGCTTGATTCCGGACAAAAAAATGATGCTGATTGTTTCTTTTGCTTTTCACGATCGGCAAGACTATATTGCAATTTAATTTATCCCATGCCGATTACAAATCTTTTCCCGCCAGGCCCTCGACAAAAGCCAGAACATTTTTCCCGAGGACAGCGTGATTGTAGCCGCCTTCCAGAATGCCGAAGCATCCGCCGTTGTTCCGCCGGGCGGCATCTCTCACCAGTCCGCCCATGTATTGGTAGTCTTCGGTCTTCAACAGTCCGCCCCAGTCGTCTTCGTGATGGTCGAAGCCGGCGGACACGGCAATCATATCGGCATCCGTTCCGGACAACGCGTTGTGCACCTGTTTTAAATATTCGTTGCGATGGGATCCCGTCGGATTAAGAATCGTCACATAGCCTTTGTTTTCCAGAATATTCACATTGCCGTCGCCGTAATGCAGATCGAAATCCAGAATAAACGCTTTTTTGATGTTGCCTTCTCGTTTGAGTTTTTCCAGCGCAATCGACATGTTGTTAAAATAACAAAACCCCCACGCGCTGCCTGAAGAGGCGTGATGTCCCGGAGGACGAATAAGCGCAAAACAGGGTTCCGTCAACCCGATCTGCGCCGCCTTGATCGCACCGCCGGCGGCCAGCGCGGCAATCGCGTAAACGCCTTCGCGCTCGACGGCCCGGACATGATCGGGTGTATGCACGCTGAGAATGTCTTCACGGGATGCCGCCGCCGGTTCGACAAAAGTTACTTTGCCGCGCAGGGTTTTTTCCACCGCCTGAATTCTTCCCGATGCGGAAGCGGGATCGCTTGAATAAACGTCGTTATAATCTTTATGATAGATCACCTTCATACAATCCTCCCGTCATATCGGCATGAAAACATGCCTACTTCAAAATTCCCAGCGACGTTAACGCATTGATCGTATTGGCGGCCACCGGAAATGATTTCAAATCTTCCGGCGAAAACCAGCGGGCGTCTAAGGCATCATCGGCGCCTTTTACTTCTCCGGAAAGATAATCCGCTGCGAAATCGACAATCACGTAATGAAACTTGATTTTTCTCTGATCGTCGCGTTCGATGAAATCAAAAACATAGACGCAGGAACCGACCCGGATACGGACGCCCGTTTCTTCCAGAATCTCCCGCACCGCGCACTCCTGCAACGTCTCACCCAGTTTGAGGGTTCCGCCGGGAATCGCCCATAATCCGCGGCTCGGTTCTATGCCCCGCTTCACCAGCAGAACGTTTCCGTCCTTGACGGTAATTGCTCCTACGCCAACCCGCGGTTCAACCGGATAAGCATTGCCCATCTATTTTTTTCCCTCCATGATGAACGAAAAACGGCTTTCAAGCCACGGTTCCCTCCGGCCGTCGAAGACTCTTTCCACAAAACGGATGCGCCTGTTTTTACCGATCAGCAAAATCGTCGAAGAGCGGGTGCCGTAAATCGGGCTCTCGATAAAAATGGTGGATAAAAGCCGTTCCCACTCGAGACCGATACCGGTCGCGGGCAACGTTTCATCGGGGGGGACACGCCGGTCAGCCAGCAGAGCGAATAACGCTTCTTCCAGGACCGCTCCTTTTTCATCCATGGCCGCTTTCATCATTTTTTTCGCCCTTTTTATCTTCGGCCAGGGGGTGTCAAGAAGATGATTGCTTAAGCCGTAAAGGCCGGGCTGGAGCTTTTGCATCCGGCCGCGACTGGAGAAAACAAAAAGATCCTTGTCATGGCCCGCAAGGAGATTGAAACCGTTATATTGACCGGCCTGGTCTGATATTTTTTTCAGATAATGTTCAATGGTGTGTTTGCCGGTCAGATAATCGCTGACCAGCCGGCCACGAGACGGCGCGCCGCTTTTTAAAGACGACGGATCGCGATAATTGGTGACGGCGGCTATTTTCCCGTTCCGGGTTACGCCCAGCCATGTTCCGCCGTTTTTCAAATCGCGACCGGCAAGAACGCGGGAATGATCCTTCCAGAAATCCGCAGCCGAGGAAGGCCTTTCATAAAATTCATCGCGATTGGCGGCCAGAATCAGCCGGTAAGCAGGATGAACATCGTAAGCAAATACTATCAGGCACATGAGATTCTCTGCAATCGGAATGCTTTTTTTATTGAATGATTTCTTTCAATCTGCCGATTATTCTCGTCAGGGTGTCTCCCGCCGGAGCGTTGATAAATACATCGGCGATATCGTCCTGTCCCGTCTGCCCCATGTTAACGATGACGATCTTCGCCCCGGATTGTTTGGCATACAGCGGCATGTAGGCCGCCGGATAAACAACCAGGGAAGATCCGATCACCATGAACAAATCGCATTTCTCGGATTCCTGCTCGGCCATCCTCAGCGTATCCGGAGGGAGCATCTCTCCGAAAAAGACAACCCCCGGCTTGAGCAGGCCCGCACATTTTTCGCAAACCGGAAAATGGTCAGGCGACGGATGTTTCTGTCTCATCGTTTCCAGATCATAGCGTTCACCGCAGTCAAGGCAAACGAGCCATTGCATGTTGCCGTGCAATTCATGAACCTTTTGGGGATCCGTGCCCGCGCGCTGGTGAAGGTTGTCAATGTTCTGCGTAATCACGGAACTTAACTTGTTCATTTTTTCCAGTTCGGCAATCGCCAGATGCGCCCGGTTGGGTCGGGAATTGGCCATCAATCCGCCTTCCACCAGATAGTACCAGACCTTTTTGCGCGTTTCGCCGGAACGTAAAAACCGGTCAATCGTAAAATCTTCGGGATCAACCTTCGTCCAGAGGCCGTCGGGTCCTCTGAAATCCGGGATGCCCGATTCCGTGCTGATGCCCGCTCCCGTAAAGACCACCAGCTTTTTCGATTCCGCAATCCATTGCGCAACTTGATTAATTTTTTCTTCCATGAATTTTCGCTGCCACCTTGGTTACAAATTCTTTTGATTCTTTTTTACCGCCCGCTGTGATCCCCGCGCGAATATCTTTAAATGCTTTTTCATAGATGTCCAGCATTTTAATGGTTTGAGCATTCCCCCGGATAATATCCAGATAGAGGTCGGGACTTTCCGTAAAAATCTTTCGGATAATATCCATTTTTGTGCGGAAAATCGGCGTGGAGAATTTATCGATATCCGCGAAGGCCATCCCGGTCCGCGCAATGGACAGTCCCAGCACCATGGTATCGAGATGATTGAGCGCCTGAACAACGGCCATCATCCGGTCATGTTTCCCGGGTGTTGATACCCGGACGGTCATTTTGTTTCTTTGAAAAACGTCTTTGAGCCAGCCGAGCCATTGCTTTCCGCGGGCCGGACATAAAATAACGTTCTGTCCGGAAACATCCTTCAACTGCGGACCGAAAAGCGGATGACAGCCGATGACCTCCGCCTGGGAATTTTTCAGCATCCATTGAACCGGTTCCTTTTTCAACGACGTCAGATCCATGAGTAGCTGGTCTTTGGTCAGTTGCGGACCGACTTTTTTAATCATCTCAGCGGTTGCGGAAATAGGCACGGCCACAACAATCACATGACAGAGCCTGGTCAGATCCTTGATTTGCATCTTTGTCTTCCTGCCGCAGACATGGACGATGACGTTTTCCTTTCTCAGCAATCGGGCAAACCACTTGCCCATGCCGTTGGTGCCGCCGATGATTCCCACTTTAATATTTTTCATGATTGGATCGCCTTCTGCCGGAGCAAGTGATCGGCCACAACAATATTCACCATGGCTTCACAGACCGGCACGATGCGGGGAAGAACACAGATATCGTGTCTTCCCTTGATTTCAACAGTTCGTCCGGCGCCCTTGACATCAACGGTCTGCTGCGGTCTGGCAATGGAGGGAATCGGCTTGCAGTATGCTCTCAGGACAATGGGTTCTCCATTGGTAATACCGGCGAGTATGCCTCCGGCGTGATTGGTTTTAAATCCTTCAGGCGTCATTTGATCGTTGGTTTGAGACCCCTGCAGGGCGGCCACAGCAAAGCCGTCTCCCACTTCGACGGCTTTAACGGAACCGATGCTCATCAGCGCTTTGGCCAGATCGGCATCCATTTTGTCGAAAACCGGTTCGCCCAGTCCGGCGGGACAACCGCAGACAATAATTTCCACAACCCCGCCCAGAGAATCGCCCTCTTTCCGCACAGCGTCCAGCGTTTTCTCCATTCTCGCGGCAGCTTCTGCATCGGGACAAAAAAGAGGATTTGCCTGCACAGCCTTTCTCAAATTCTTATGAGCGACACAACGTTCCCGGTCAATATCGATGCCGCCTATCGACCGTGTATAGGCAATGACATCGATATTTTCCCCAGCGATTATTTTTGCGGCAATGGCTCCGGCGGCAACCCGGGCGGCGGTTTCCCGGCCGGAGGCTCGTCCTCCGCCGCGCCAGTCGCGGATTCCGTATTTTTGAAGATAGGTAAAATCTCCCTGGCCGGGGCGAAACACATCTTTTAACTCGGCATAGGAAGACGATTTCGCATCCGTATTATTGATGATCAGAGAAACAGGCGTGCCGGTTGTCTTGCCTTCAAAGACACCGGAAAGAATTTCAACCCGGTCACTCTCTTTTCTCGTGGTGGAGGAAACAGCACGGGAAGGTTTTCTTTTGTCCAACGCCTGTTGAATATCCGTCTCGCTTAAGGGAATTCCAGCGGGACAGCCATCCACAACCGCGCCCAGAGCTTTTCCATGGGATTCTCCCCAGGTTGTTACGCGAAAAACACTGCCTGTCGTATTTCCGGACATAGATTTTTACCTTTTATTTTTCTTGATGATTTTATCCAATTTCTCGGTTTTGAGCAAATAGTGATAAATTTCCTCGGCGACCTGGCTGGCATTCTTGAACATCGTGTCCACCGTGTAATCGGCCGCTTTCTCATATAAAGGAAGCCTTTTTCTCATCGTATCGATGGTTTCCTGAACGATATTGCCCGGTGTAAACTGTGGTCGCGTCGCTCCGTTTTGTGCGTCGTGTTTCAGCCGGTCGATAATATCCTGCAGCGGCGCATTAAGCCAGACAATAACCCCTGCCTGTTTTAACAAATCAACATTTTGTTTTAACAAATCTATATTTTCCCTGAATAAAACCACGCCGCCGCCCGTGGCGATGACGCAATCCTCCAACTGAATCAGCTTTTCAATGGTTTCTCTCTCCCGGGCGCGAAAAAACTCCCACCCGTGAAGCGCGACAATCTCCTTTACCGGCATTTCCATGCTTTCTTCAATCATGGCGTCGGTATCCCGGAAATCAATTTTCAGTTTTGCGGCAAGAAGCTTGCCTACAGTGGATTTACCCGTTGCCCTGTAGCCGATTAAAATAACCTTCATAACTTTTTCAATTCCTCCCAAAACGAAGGAAACGACTTATCAACGCATTTTTTATCGCTGATGTCAATGCCGCGAACAACAAGACCGGCGATCGCGAAGCTCATGGCGATACGGTGGTCGTTATAGGTTTCAATGGTTGCGGGATGCATCTTTCCGCCGTGAATGATCATTCCGTCGGATCGCTCCTGCGCTTCAATCCCGCAGCGGTTCAGTTCCGTAACCATAGCCGCCAGACGGTTGCTTTCCTTGATTCTCAGATGCGCCACATTGCTGATGATCGTTTGTCCGCGTCGAAACGCCGACAGTACGGCCAGCGTGGGAACCATGTCCGGCATATCGTTGAGATCAAACACAAGATCACCACCCGGCAAATCATTCCCCGTAATTTCCACCGCGTTGTTTTCCGATTGGACCCGGCAGCCCAGCTTTTCCAGGACATTCAGCAAACGGATATCGCCCTGCTTGCTTTCGCGCTGGATGCCTTCCACCCGAATGGTCTTCTTCAACAACGCCGCCGCCATGAAAAAATATGAAGCGCTGGATGCGTCTCCCTCGACAATGTATTGACGCCCCCGATAAATTTTTCCCGCCTTGACATGATATTCATACGTCCCCGTTTGACGGATGTCCGCCCCGAAATCCTTCATCACGGCAATGGTCAAATCAATGTAGGGCGTGGAAACAACACCTCCTTCCAGATTCAGATCAATGCCTTTCGCCGTGTAAGGCGCGCACAGAAGCAGCGCCGATACGTACTGCGAGCTTTCAATATCGCGCAACGTTACCCTTCCGCCCGCCAATCCATCGGCGTTTATTCGAACCGGCGGACACTCATTGCGGGTTACAATATCAACGCCCATGGTTTTTAACGCATCCGCCAGCGCGCCTACCGGCCTTTCGCAGAGACGTTTTTCACCGGTCAGAATATACTGCCCTCTTCCCAGACACACCAGCGCGGTCAGAAATCGGAGCGCCGTGCCGTTATTTCCGAGAAATAATTCTCTGCCGTTGTTCGCTAATCCGCCCGCGATGCCGGAAACGGAAAAACCGTTTTTACGGGCTTCGATGGTCGCCCCCAGCGCTCGCAACCCTTCCATCAGATAGGCTGTATCCTGAGAAACCAGAACATTGCCGATGAGAGAATCACCCTCCGCCAGCGCGGCAGCCACCAGAGCCCGCTGACTCAAGCTTTTGGACCCGGGAACGCGAACGTCGGTTGCGCCTTGATCGATTCGATTGCTTTCTTTACTCATGTTGTTTCAACTGCTCCATGATGACTTTTTTCATCAACGCCCTCGGCGGTTCTTTTCCCGTCCACAACTTTAATTGTTCCGCGCCCTGATGGACAAACATATCGACTCCGGGAAAAATACGACAGCCCTGTCGCTCGGCATCCGCCAGCAATCGGGTCTGGAGAGGGTTGTAGATCACATCCATGACATATTTGTAATTGCGCAGCACCGACGCCGCCACCGGAGTTTTACTCCGGTGAGGATACATGCCCACGGGCGTTGTATTGATCAGCCCATCGGCTTTGATTCTGCCGACTTCAGAAAGCGGATAAAAAGGGCATCGCATTTTTTCCGACAGAATTTCCGCTTTTTTTAGTGTTCGATTAACGATGATGGGAAATCCGCCTTCCCGGAGAATGCCGTAAGCCGCCGCCCGAGCCGTTCCGCCGGCGCCGACAATCACAAACGTTTTATTTTTAACGGTCATTGCTTTTTTCAGCGTAAGGATTAATCCCAGCCAATCCGTATTATAACCGCACAGACGGCCGTTATGGTTCACAATGGTGTTGACCGCTCCAATGTCGAGGGCATCTTCGCCGAGATCATCCAGGTATTCCATCACGGCAACTTTAAAAGGAATGGTGACGCTGGCGCCGCGAATATTCATCGCTCTCAGACCTTCCATCGCGCCGCCGATATTCTGAACGCAAAAAGCAACATACTTTTCCGAAACGCCCAGTTGTTTTAAAGCGGCGTCATGCATCACGGGAGAAAGACTTTGTTCCACCGGATTGCCGATCAGGATGTAATGTTTCGGAAATGTCTTCTGCAATGACAACGGAGAAACCAGCGGCTCTCTGTTTTTCCCCTTGAACCATTCCTGTATCCGATTCATTTCATGAACGGTAAACTGTCCCGGCGCCGACTGTCCCACCCGGTCCAGGGCGGCAAAGCTCAGGAAATTGCCCATAAGGGGCGCGACGGCGCGGCTGACGCCGCCCTGATCTCCCATGCAGAGGGAAATGATCTTCTGCGATTTCGCGCGGGCATAGGAAATCAAATTCAACGTTGTCAGATTATCTTCCACGGTTGTTGCCGTTGTGACGATTTTTACGACGTCCGGTCTGTAGCGGACGCACCGATGAAATATTTTCTTCAATTGCGTCAGAGACGGGGTGTCCTGAAGATTGTGATAAGAAACGATCATTTGCGTTTTTCCGCCTTTTCTCTCACAGGATGATTTGAGTTCATTGATGATTTTGCTTCCTTCCGTAAGTTCAATATCGATGAAATCAGCTCCCAAATCTATCGCTTCTTTGAGCAAGGCCACTTTTTCATCTCTACTTTTGACAACGCTTCCGGCGCGCGCCGATCCGCCGGCGGACGCTGCTTCGTCTGCTTTTCTGCAGGTCACAATGATCCGAACGGAATCGGATTCATCGCGAACGGCAGAGATCAGTCTGGCCAGACTGATTTTTCCGATTAAATCCATTCGTAATTCCAGAAAATCGGCCAACTGGCAGCCTCTTTCAACGGCATGGAAAGCCTCTTGGGCTGTGCCTGATGTAATGGGGATGCAGATCATAGCGCACCTTCGCTTTTGGGGTATGAGCCCAGGATCTTCATGAAAGTCGTTTTCTTCTTCAGTTCTTTGAGACAGCTCTGAACAGGTTCGTCCGTGCTATGGCCGATCATATCCACAAAAAAGCTGTATTCCCATAATTTGTCTTTTACGGGATGTGATTCTATTTTAGCCAGATTGATTTTGCGTCTGGCGAACGCCGACAATGCAGCGTGCAGCGAACCGGGAGAATGCGGCGTGGCAAAGATTAAAGAGGTTTTATCATTGCCGGTCGCATCGCTTTCACCGTTACCAATGACCAGAAACCGTGTCATATTGGACGAATTATCTTCAATGCCTTCCGCCAGCAGATTGACGCCGTAAATTTTCCCGGCCAGAGAGCTGCCGATCGCAGCGTCATTTTTCTTTCCCCGGATCATTTGCACCGCCGCCGCCGTGCTTTCTGTCTCATTCAAAATGCAGTTGGGGAAATTCGTTCTGATCCACACCTGGCACTGGGCCAGAGCGTGGGGATGCGAATAAATTCTTTTGATATCCTTCATGCTTCTGGCCGAGGAAATCAAACACTGGCTGATCCGCAGATAGATCTCCGCCCTGATTTTCAACGGGGTTGTAATCAGCCGGTCCAGCGTCATATTGACCGAACCTTCCAGAGAATTTTCCACGGGGACAACGCCCCAGTCAATCGAGCCCTTTTCCACTTCGTCAAAAACGCGGGAGATTCCGGTTTGAGGGAAATAGACGCCGGACTCGCCGAAATGCATTCGTGACGCCAGATGGGAAAACGAAGCCTCCGGCCCCAGAAAAGCAATCGTCATCGGCCTCTGTAAATCGCGTGACGCGGAAATAATTTCCCGGAATATCGTCGTCAACGCTTTTTGAGGCAGCGGTCCGGGATTGATCTCGCACAGATAACCATGAACTTTCGCTTCCTGGGAGGGGTCGTATACCTGCATTCCGCCTTCCCCTTTCACCTTGCCGATCTGTACGGAAATCTGCGCCCTTTCATTCAGGAGCCGGACGATCTCCGCGTCTTTGTCCTTTATTTTTCCTCTTAAGATTTCCAACCTGCGCGATTTCATTTTTTCATCTCCTCAATGACGGCAGCGATCATTTTATCTTCCATGTTCCCGTGGATAAAAGGCATCCCTATTTTTTTCAATAAAACAAAATGGATGATATCCCCTTTTCTTTTTTTATCCATTTTCAACCGGGCGATGATTTTATCGCCGTCCAGTGATTTCGGGATCGTGACGGGAAGCCCGGCCCGATGAATCAGCGCCTCGATGCGATCCGCTTCATGGTTCTTCAGATAACCCATCTTTCCGGAAAGATGCGCCGCAGCGATCATTCCCATCGCCACGCCTTCGCCGTGCGTTATCGCATAGTTCGAAACGGATTCCAGCGCGTGTCCCAGCGTGTGCCCGAAATTAAGAATGCGCCGCAATCCCTGCTCTCTTTCATCGATTTCGACCACCGATTTTTTGATCTGGCAGCAGGTCTCCACCAGATTCAGCATCCGTTTCGGATCTCTGGATTTTATGGCGTCCATGTTGTCTTCCAGTGCGCGGAACATTTTCTCATCATCAATAATGCCGTATTTTATAATTTCCGCCAACCCATTATTATATTCTTTTTCCGGCAGCGTTTCCAGAAAGTGCAGACTGGCAAACACCGCGCCGGGTTGATAAAAGGTCCCCAGGAGATTTTTCCCGAAAGGGAGATCGATTCCCGTCTTGCCGCCGATACTGCTGTCCACCTGTGCGACCAGGGTGGTGGGAATTTGAAGATAAGGCACGGAACGCATGAATATGGAGGCAATAAAACCGACCATATCCCCGACGACGCCTCCGCCCAGCGCAATCAGACAGGTTTCCCGGTCAGCGCCCATTTCCATCAATTGCTTCGAGATATCCAGCGCCGTATTGATATTTTTGGATGCCTCCCCTGCGGGAAATTCGATCACGGAAGCATTTAATCCGATGTCTTTTAAAGCGCCGAGGAACTGTTTGCCGTAAAACCTGCCGACAACGTTATCGGTAATCACCGCGTAACGACCGGCTTTATGATTCTTGGCGATAAGAAGAATCATCCTGTCCACGATATCTTTGCCGATGCGAATCTCGTAAGAACATGAAACCTTCTTATCCAGATTAACTTTTACCGTTCGCATAGTCCATCATCCTTTCAGCTTTTCTGCATCACGGTTTTAATGTTTCATGACGGCGGTAATGGCTTTCAATTCCTCCATCATCTGATAGAACTTTTCCGGCTTCAGCGACTGTGCTCCGTCGGAAACGGCTTTCTCCGGTTCCGGATGAACTTCCACGATAATACCGTCTGCCCCCACGGCAACCGCCGCGCGTGAAAGCGGAATCACATATCTCCAGTTACCGGCGGCATGGCTGGGATCGACAATCACCGGCAGATGCGTCATTTCTTTTAACACCGGCACGGCGCTTAAATCCAGCGTGTTTCGTGTCGCCGTTTCAAAAGTCCGGATGCCGCGTTCACAAAGAATAACATTCGCATTGCCCTCCGACAGAATGTATTCCGCCGACATCAGCAATTCCTCAATGGTTGTGCTCATCCCTCTTTTTAAGAGCACCGGTTTGCGTGAGTGGCCGACCTTTTTCAGCAGGGCGAAATTCTGAACATTGCGCGCGCCGATCTGCAGCATATCGGCATACGTTTCCACAATATCAACGTCCGCCGGATTGACAACCTCGGTCACGGTGGGAAGACCGGTTCGGGCGCTGACCTGATTCAACAATTTCAATCCCTCTTCTTCCATGCCCTGAAAGCTGTAGGGTGACGTCCGCGGTTTATAGGCTCCGCCTCTCAGAATTTGCGCTCCTCCTTTTTTGGCGACATAGGCGGATTCCAGCAACTGTTCCTCGCTTTCAATCGCACAGGGACCGGCGATGACCACAAATTCCGGTCCGCCGATTTTGACCGAGCCGACCGATACTTCGGTATTGCCGTCATGCGATTCACGACTGGCCAGTTTGTAAGGTTTCAAAATCGGCATTGTCTTTTCGACTCCCGGCAGGGATTCGGCATATTTGAGAATCTCCTTGCCCCGATTGTCACCGACGGCTCCGATAATCGTTCTTTCCACACCGATTGACGGGTGAGCTTTGTAGCCGACGGATTCAATCCACCGGACCACATCTTCAATCTGTTTTTCGGTAGCGTGATTTTTCATTACAATAATCATTTTTCCCCTCCTGAAAATTAAAAAGCCAGAGCGTTTTTGCCGCCCCGGCCACAAAAAAGAAAAGCCACGGGCGATTTCGATCTACCCATGGCTGTTTTGGTTTATTGAACCTTAACGAGTCCTCCTCAGCGACGGGCAGACCGATGTAAAATAGGTATAAAACCAATAACCGTAAGAAATAATGTTTACATTCAGTTTTCTGTCCATCGTGAAATTCCTGTTTCTGTTATGCCGCCTTACTTAATGAAACAGAATATATTTGTCAAGAAAAATTTTTTCACTGTGTCGGACATCAGGAGACATCCCGAAAAAACCTGATCTGTTTACGCGCGCGCGAAAACCGCCTGCCGATATCATTTCTCATCATTGCGGAAACAACAACCGAATCATGCATACGAACGTTTTTTCTTTCTTGACAAAAAATGAATGATTTGAATAGTCAATGACGCAGAAAACTATTGTTCAAAGTGAGTATGGTATGGAAAAATTTTTCGATCCGAAATCCGTTGTTGTCATTGGCGCTTCCAATACCCCCTTCAACCTGGGGTCTACGATCTGCAATATGCTGAAGGATTATCTTGGGTACAAAGGAGCTGTTTACGTGGTCAATTCAAAAGGGGAAACGGTCAACGGCTATCCCGGTTATTCCTCCGTGAGGGATCTTCCTGAAGCGCCGGACCTGGCGGTTATCATCGTGTCGGCAAAAAATGTTCCCTCCATCATCAGGGATTGCGCTTTTAAGGGAATCCGGCGCATTATCATTGAAAGCGCCGGTTTTTCCGAGGGCGGTGAAAACGGTAAGAAGATGCAGCACGAAATCGACGAGGTGGTTCGATCCAGCAGAATTCGCATTATGGGACCGAATTGTCTGGGAACGTTGAGCACGCATGATAAATTCTGCTGTTTCTACGGCGTCAACCCCAGCCTGGTAGAGATGAATCAGATATTCGAAACGCCGGGCAACATTTCCTATATCATCCAGAGCGGCGGCATTGCCGTTCTGGTCATGGAATCCCTGTACTACGACCTTGTCGGCGTAAACAAAGTCGTCAGCATCGGCAACAAATGCGACGTCGATGAAGCGGACCTCATCGACTACTTTCAAAATGACGCGACGAAGGTTATCGGCATCTATCTGGAGAATGTGGACAAGGGCCGCAAACTCATGGAAGCCGCCGCAAAGTCGCGCAAGCCGGTTCTGATCTACAAGGTGGGCCGAACGCCGGAGGGCGCACTGGCCGCCATGTCTCACACGGCGGGAATGGCCAACAATGACCGGATTTTTGAGAGCGCCTGTAAACAGGCGGGGATCATTCGCCTGCAATCCATCGACGAACTTCACTCTCTGCCCAAGATATTCACGGAAATGCCTCTCTTGAAGGGAAAGCGGGTGGCCATGTTTACGAATTCCGGAGCATTCGGCAGCATCAGCGCGGATCTTCTGGTGGAAGCGGGATTGCAGGTGGTTCGTCTTGCCCCGCAGACACAGGAAAAATTAAAAAAAGCGGGACAAGTCTTCAATATCAAAAATCCCGTAGATATCGGTCCCGCGCCGCCGCAGACATACCTCGACATATTCGAAATTCTTCTTTCCGCAGACGAGGTGGACGGCCTTTTACCCCTCCTGAGTGTCTGGCAGACCTTTGTGATCGATACGCTTCTGGAACTTTTAAAGATGTGCAAACATTATCATAAACCCGCGGCTATTTACACGCCGAACGCTGCGACAAAATCCATTGCCATTCGAGCCAAACATCGGATCCCCATTTTCGAAACCGCTCAGCAGGCGGTACGGGCTCTGTCCGTCTCTCAGGCGTATTATCAATCCCTCTGCAAGAGAAATCTGATCGCATCCTATTTGAGCGAGAACCAGGAAGGGACTTCGCTCGTTGAGACAAAAGCGGCATCATAACGACTGCCGCATTCGGGAATCGGCGCTGCTGTTTTCCGGTATGCGAGTATTCATCCTGACGTCAATACGCCTGTCGATGACAATCCCCACTTAACCGGAGCAAAAAAAGAAGAGCCTCAAATCTGATGTTGAGGCTCTTCCCGTTTGTCAAATATCCGGAGAGAATTTCTTATTTTTCAATAATATAATCAACAGCCGCTTCCACGCGACGGTTGTTCGCACGCCCTTCCTTGGTGTCGTTCGAATCAACCGGTCTTTCATCGCCGAATCCCTGTGCGTCTATCCGGGCGGCATCGATTCCGCCTTTTTCCACCATGTATTTCTTAATGGCGTCAGCCCGTTCCTGGGAAAGTTTTTTGTTATACTCAGCCTTACCGATATTATCCGTATGACCTTCGATGACGACGTTCAGATCAGGATAATCTTTCATGACGTTAACCAGATCATCAATATCTTTATAATACCCTTCTTTAATGGTTGCTTTATCAAAATCAAATTTGACATCCAGTGTCTGTCTTCCCTTTTCAATAATGACCGGCTTGGGAGCAGGAGGAGGCGGGGGCGGGGGAGGCAACGGTTCTTCAACTTTTGTCTCGACAACTTTTTTTTCTCCGCCAAAGGCGAAGGTAAGTCCGACAGAATAGAGCAGGTTGTTGTATCGCTCGTTAAAAGGAATAATATGACGGACATCGGCCCTCAACGCCATATTGTCCGTGACGAAATATTTAAATCCGGCGCCGTAATCGAGCGCAAATTTATCCTTGTTGGCGGGATCCTCGGGAAGCGCGTCATAATGAATGCCGCCGACGCCCACAGCGAGAAAGGGAACAAAACGGCTTTCGGGCATAAAATGATAAAGACCTTCCAGGCCATAGTCAAAGAGTTCCATTTCGTTGTCATCATTCCAGTCTTTGTTATTCGTCGGAACATAGTTAAAAAATGCTTCCATGCCGATATTTTGGGTAAAATTGTAACCGGCGCGCAAACCGGCGGCGTACGTGTCTTCATTGTCATATTCGTTGCCTTCAAAGACATAGCCTCCGATGAAAGGAGTAACTGAAAAAGAACCTGCCTTCACTTCAGCCTGCGCCACGGTGGCAAAAACCAACAACACCATGACCCAAACAAACGCTGCTACTTTTTTCATAATACCCTCCTTAGCCTTCATCAAAAAAATCATTGACCGGGAAAAACGATTGCTATTCCCCCTGTTTGTGATGATTTTAATAACGCTTGCTCTCTTCCAACGCTTCGGTGCGAAAAAGTATAATGATTCCGCACAGGCAAGTCAAGTGAATTCGGGCTTCAACATCGGGGATAAAGAAAGTCCCGTTCTGTTTTTTCCGGAAACCCCGTGGCTCCCACAGAAAATTTTCACGGTTGCGCTGCGGCGTCTTCATTTAATTTTTTCGCGGCATCTTCAGCTATTTTGCCGGCGCGATCTGCCGCGTCGGAAGCCTGATGCGCTTTTTCAATGGCTGGTTTCGCCTGATCGGCTCCCTGCATCATCACTGTCGCCGTCGGGGCGGCGAAATATTTCGACCACAGAAAACCGGCGGCAATCAGTAACGCAATGATCACGATAACAACCCAGGACGAAATGCCTTTTTCATTCTTCATGTTCAAACTCCCCCTTCCATGTGTGTCTGCATACGAAAGATTTTTTTACCCGAACCGATTCCGGCACAAAACTATTCTAAAAATACCTGCGGACATTTCAATCCACGCGGATGACAACGGCGTCGCCCTGAGCCAGCCCGCCGCAGATTCCGCAGACGCCGTAACCGCCGCCGCGGCGCCTGAGTTCGTACATCATGGTCATCAGAATCCGTCCGCCGCTGGCGCCTACCGGATGTCCAATGGCAATCGCTCCGCCGTTGAGATTGGTTTTTTTGAGCAACGCGCGCCATGTGGTCTCGTCGCCGCCGGCCAGCATTTTTGTTGAAACGAGGGTCACGGCGGCAAAGGCTTCATTAATTTCGATGACGCTCATGTCGTCGATGCAAAGCGAAGCGCGCTTGAGCGCCTGACCGATGACTTTTGCCGGAAGCTCCGCCATTCGTCTGGGCTCGCCCGCACCGCTGGCCACAGCCACAATCGTTGCCAGCGGTTTGATACCGCGCTTTTCCGCTTTTGATCGGCGCATGATAATGACCGCCGTCGCTCCGGCATCCAATCCCGGAGCATTGCCCGCCGTCACCGTGGGGCTGCCGTAAATGGTTTTTAACTTGGCCAGCGCCTCCAGGGTGGTGTCGGGACGGGGAAGTTCGTCTTTGCCAAATATTACCGGCGTTCCTTTTTTAGCAGGCAACTCCACGCTCACCAGTTCGTCATTGAAACGCCCGGATTTGTCGGCCATTGCCCATTTCTGATGCGACCCCAGCGCCCAGGCATCCTGTTCCTCCCGCGAAATACCGTGTTCGATGGCAATCTCGCCCGCATCGCGTCCCAGCGGCGTGTATTCGCGATAGGTAATGGGATTCAGGTAATCCTGTACCAGAAGCGGCTTCATCCCCGAACCCCAGCGATGGCCGTTAACCAAAAGCGGCGTATTGCTCATATTCTCCGCGCCGACGGCCATGCAGGCATCTGCTTCGTCCAGAAGGATAGCGCGGCGTCCCAACTGCACCGCGCAAAGGGACGAACAACAGGCCCGATCCAGGGTAAGCGATACGAGCGTGTTGGGCAGGCCCGCACGCAGAATGGCCTGCCGCGCATTGACGTTGTCATAAAGCGCGGCCTCGGCCTGATCGCACATGCCGTAGTAAACCTCGTCCAGGTCCTCACCGGTCATCCCCGCGCGCTTGAGGCTTTCGTTGATGACAATCACGCCCAGATCGGTGCTGTGAATTTCTTTGAGCGCGCCGCCGAATTTACTGAAAGGCGTGCGCACCCCACTGACAATGACCACGTCGTCTCTATTGCTCATAAAATCCCCTGTGATATTCCGAGATGCATTTCATGCCTCTGCGCTTAATGTTATCCTGCGTCGGCACTTATACATTATCATAAAGCGCACGCAGTCTTTCACCGTATTTCTCCATGACATTGCGGCGTTTCAGTTTCAGGGTTTGCGTCAGCATGCCGTTATCCACGGAAAAGTCCTCCGTGATATAAAGGAACTTCTGAGGGATTTCATACCCGCCGAAAGACTTGCGCAAATGGTCGGTGATCTGTTTGGAGATAAAATCGGTGCACTCCTTGTTGGCAATAATTTCTTCCGGCGTGCCCTGCGCCCACCGGGACGTTTGCGAATCGGTTTTAACCGCCTCGAAATCCGGAACAACCAGCGCCACGTTGAATGTCCGGCCCTCGCCATAAACAATCACATTGGAAACGTAGCGCAGAAGCTTGATCTCGTTTTCAATGGATTCGGGATGAACGTACTTGCCGTTTTCCAGTTTATATTCATCCTTGAAACGTCCGGTGATATTCAGATAACCGTCTTCATCAATCCAGCCTCGGTCGCCGGTCCTGACGCCGGGAAATCCGTTCCAGGTATCGGGCATCATCACCTCTTGGGTCGTTTCCGGCTTGTTGTGATATCCCTGCATGACCTGCGCGCCATACACCACGATCTCGCCGTCCGGACTGTCTTCTCCGACGCGGGATTTATCAATAACGACTTTCGTATCCTTGTACGGTTTGCCGATCGTGCCGAATTTATTGCCCCGCTTGGGACTATTGTTGGTAAGAACAGGCGATGTTTCCGACAAGCCATAGCCGACGTAGGGAACGACGCCGACATCGCTGAAGAACATCGCGATTTCCGGTTTCATCAACGCTCCGCCAATGACGACCTGTTTTAACCGTCCGCCGAAAATGTTCCGAACCGTGGAAAAGGCTACCGCGTCATAAAATTTAAATTCTTCCGTTTTCTCTTTCAGGTCCCGGTTTTTGACAGCCTCGGCCACCGCCGCGTCAAATATTTTCTTTTTTTCCGGATCCGCCGACACACTCTGCTGAATTTTGTCGTAAATGATATTGAACACCCGCGGTACGGCGTTCATATGCGTGGGCTTGATCTCGCTGAAATTAACCAGCAGCTTGTCGGCGGATTCAGCCAGTCCGAGTTGCCAGCCGGCATAAACGAAAACATGCAGATCGGTCGTCAGGCCGAAACTGTGCGCCCAGGGAAGAATGCTTAAGCCGACCTCTTCCTCCCCCACATCGAACGTCCAATGGCTTTCCATGGCGTTGTGCGTCAGATTACCGTGACTCAGCAAAACGCCTTTCGGATCTCCGGTGGTGCCGGACGTATAAATAATCACCGCCGTTTCCGACCAGTGCGGTTTGTAGGACGCAACGGGATTTACCTTCCCCATTCTCTCCAGCTCCGCCAGGGAATTTTCTCCCGCGCCGTACAGAAGAAACACGCCTTTTAATGTTGAAATATCTTTTTGGAAACCTTTGACAACCTCGTAAATTTTTTGATTGCTGACAAACAGATATTTGATGGCGGAATCCTTAATAATATACTGCCAGACTTTTTGCAGTTCCTTTTCATACATGGGAACGAAAATACCGCCCAGACCGTGGGTGGCGTTGGCGCACACGAACCATTCCACCGAGTTGCCGACAATAACGCCGATCTTTTCGCCTTTTTCAAAACCGATTTTTTTCAACGCGCCACGCAGATTGTTGACCCGCTCAGCGACCTGCGCAAAGGTTACCCACTCGTATTGATTGGTCTCTTTGTTTTTTGTGCCGAATAAATTGCGGGAGGCGAATTTCGCCGCGCTGTTTTCGAACAAATCAACCAGATTGTTCGGTTGGGTGTAATAAGATTCCAGATTCGCTGCGACACTGTTTGCTTTTTCTTTTACCATCATGTACTTCCTTTCTTCATTTGAAATTTTTATTCTTTATCGGCAAATGATGCCGGTATTTCCATAACCGGGTTGCAAAATAAATATGTTTATTATATTCACAAAACATAAATTAATGTCAATTATTATTCCCCCTTCACCAAGGAGTAAAATCTGTCATGACGCAAGTCTATCAATATCAACTCACGGTTCCCGACAGCGCCGTGGATATTAACGGTCATGTCAATAACGTTGAATATTTGCACTGGATGCAATGGGCCGCCGTGCTTCATTCCGACATGCAGGGCTGCACCCAGGCAACCCTGGAAGCAGGAGCCACATGGGTCGTCCGGACACATCATATCGAATACCTTCGTCCCGCCTTTGCCGGAGAAGACATCATGGTTTTAACCTGGGTGTCCAATTTCCGCCGGGTTAAATCTTTAAGAAAATACAAAATTATCCGATGCGCAGACCATGCCGTGCTCGTCGAGGGTGAAACTGACTGGGTTTTTGTTGATCTCCAAACAGGTCGATTGCGTTCAATTCCTAAACATGTTATGTTAAAATTTAATGTGCTGCCCGAGGATAGCGAGTCGGACATTCTGAATGGCATAATGTATTTAAAAAAATAATCGTTTCAGTTCCGGGGAGGCCAAAACTATTGAATGCTGAATTAAGATTGAAAACAATGGACGCGCTTGCTCACCTGTGCGCGGCCGTTAAAAACGTTCAGTTATATTCGCCCGACAGCCCTGTCATTAACAATTCCATTGAAAGATTTCATTTTTATCTTCTGGATATATTACGACAAGCGTCTCCTCTTGTGCTTGCCGAATCCGAAAACAAATTATTACTCTGCGGGGAAATCTTAAACGAGAAAGACCAGGAAACCGCTCATGTTTTATTTTTGCTGGAAATTCTCTCTCATTTCAATCTTCAAAGCATTACTTTTAACAAAGGCCTGCAAAAAGAGGAACTTCATGCGTTTATAAACCTCATTGCGAGAAAACCTGAACATTTGCGACATTTGGGCGGTCTGTCGTCGCTCATGACGGAAAACAAAATTACTCATATCCATATCGATAAAAAGGCCATCCATCTGTCAACGGATGAGCCTCGGGAAGAAAGCGTTGCGGATGCAAAAGCGGATCAGCTTACAGAATCCGACGCCGCTGTTGTTAGCGCTGCGGAGGAAGATCATATATCCGCAAGTCTCGACGAAATAAATCACGTTCTGAAACGACTGAAAGAGATGAAGGACAACACGGAACCGTTCACGTCCGAAGCACAGACGGAGTCGATCAAAAAATTATCCGGCTCGGTCATCGAGTGGATAGAGAAGGAAACAGCGGTTACGCCGGATTACATTAAAAAAATGAACGGCATACAAAACCTGGTCCAGGAATTTATCGGTCGCGGACTCTTTACGGAGGCAAATTCAATCATTGCCGTTTTCAGCAAAATCAATACCGGAACGCTGAAAAAAGATGAAAAGATACAGTTAATATGCCTGCAAGTTCTCCGGAATCTGGCATCGGAAAGCAACATTAATTTCCTGTTCAAGGAAATCAATATCAATGAAAAGAACAAAACCACAGAGGCTTTTCAGATCCTTTCCGGATTCGGCGACGACTTCATCATCAAAAAATTGCTGGATATCGTGCAATACGCCAAAGACAGCAAGGAACGCATCCGGATTATTCATATCATTCAGGAAATGGGACAAAAAGCTATACCGGCAATCAAAGAAAGGATCACCGCGGACGCTCCCTGGTATTTTTTGCGTAACATGGCCTATATCATAGGCCGCATCGGCAATGAAGAAAGCGCCGATATCGTCGAGCCCCTTTTATTCCACAAGGATAAAAGAGTCCGCATGGAATCTTTAAAAAGCATCGGGCAGATCGGCGGCAACAGGCGGGGACCTTTGCTTTTGTCAGCGCTGCCTGACGCAGATTATGAATTAAAAGTCAGCATCATTGAAATGCTCGGCAAAATTAAATGCACCGAAGCCGTCACCGCTTTAGTGGATATGCTTAAGAGCAAGTCTCCGATGGCGAAGGAGCAACAGGCCGCGTTACAGGAAAAGATCTGTACGGCTCTCGGTTTCATCGGCTCTCCGGAGGCAATCCCCACGCTTTCAGAAATTGCCGAATCAAAATCTTTTCTGGGCATAGGCTCGTACCCGGTCGAAGTGAAATATTCCGCCGCCAGAGCCTTAAAATCCATTCAACGAAAACAGTAGCCGCACCCGACAGGTATCTTCTTGACGTCTACGCCGGAACAGACGGGGATAACCTCTTCTGCGTTGAAGTGCTTACTGTGATGTTAAGGCTGAGTTGATTAAACGCGTTAATTGACCGGCGGCAGCTTCCGGATCGGAAGAGGAACATATCGCAGAAACAACGGCGACACACCGCGCACCGGATCTGACGACGTCCTGAATAGTGGCTTCGTGGATACCGCCGATCGCCACAAGTGGATGTCGGCTGAACGCCTTTATTCGGGCCAGGCCTTCCAGCCCCCACGCGCCCTTCGTATCGGTTTTCGTCGGCGTGGAAAAAACCGGACTGACGCCGATATAACTGACATCAAGTTTTTCACCGGCAACAACATCGTCCCAGGTTTCCACGGAAAGGCCGATAATCGCCCGGGGGCCCAGAAGTTTACGGGCCGTTACATACGGCATATCCTCCTGACCGATATGAACACCGTCGGCATTGCTGGCCAAAGCGACGTCGACGCGATCATTGATGATCAGGGGAACTTTCCGCGGGGCCAGAATTTTTTTAATCCGGAGAGCTTCCTCCACAAAAGCACGGGTGGATATTTCCTTTTCACGCAACTGCACATAAGAGACACCGCCCCGGACAGCCTGCATAACCACGTCTTCCAGCCGTTTTGCTCCGCACAGAGTCCGATCGGTAACCAGATACAGCCCCTGCATGTCAAACCTCGATGTTCAAGCGCCGGCGGATATCTTCCAGGGATAGTCGATAAAGATTATCCAGAAAATGCATCTGCATGCTTCCCGTTCCGGCGGACATTTCTGCGGCCAGTTCCCCGGCTATGCCCATGACCGCCATGCTTTGAACCGTTGCTTTAAATGTTGATTTTTCCACCGCGGCAAAAGCGCCGCATAGAGCGGAAGCCGTGCAGCCCAGTCCGGTCACTCTGGACATCAGCGGATGACCGTTTTTTATCTTCCATATTTTCTTCTGATCGACGATATAATCCGTTTCGCCGCTCACGCAGACGACACATCCATGGATTTTACTTAATTTCGATGCCGTATCAACGGCCCGCTCCGGAGAAGAAGCGCTGTCCACACCCCTCGTTTTTGACTTGTCGTCGTCAAGAGCCATGATTTCCGAAGCGTTACCCCTGACGATCGAAGGCGGTTCCTGCGCTATGAAGGCTCTCGCCGTATTCGTACGGTAGGTGGTCGCTCCCGCGCCAACCGGATCCAGAATCACGGGGATGCCTTTTTTCCGGGCGTGATGCGCGGCCTTGAACATCGAGCTGATCCAGCGTTCACTCAAGGTCCCGATGTTGATCACCAGAGCCGAAGCGATGTCCACCATTTCTTCGACTTCCTCTTGCGCATGCGCCATGACCGGAGATGCGCCAATCGCCAGCAGCGCGTTGGCCGTATTATTCATGACCACATAATTGGTAATATTATGCACGACCGGTGATTGTGAACGAATCAATCCGATAGATTTGAATATATCGCTCGCCGTTACGTTCATTTCCGATAACTCCTTCTCTTTCAACTTAATACAAAAACATTTCAAGGTCGATCTTTCCGCAACAGGAAGCGTCTCCGGGGATAATCCGATCGGCAGGCCTCCGCGCATTTTGCTTCCAAAGACCGGAGCTCCTTACAGCTTCCGCTTCCGCAACGCTTTTCTCCGGGAATGGGAGCATCACTAATAATGCGATGAAGATTTCGTCTTGCCTTTAAAAATACGATAAACAAAAATGGTGTACCCAATGACAATCGGCATGCCGATGAGAGCAATAACGCTCATGACCTTGAGGGTCAACAAACCGGTGGAGCTGTTATAAATTGTCAGACTCAAACTTTGATCATTACTGGCTTTGATCAGATTGGGAAAATGCACCGCGGCGACTGCCAGCCAGAGGCCGATAAAAGCAAAGGATGATTCCCAAAAAGGAGCGGAATCGTTTTTATGTCTGACGGAAAAGAAAATGGACGAAAGCCAAAGCACGGAGCACAAAAATGCCAGGTAGAACAACCAATTTGTCGTGATATCCGGGAAGGTAAAAGCGATCGTTATAAAATAAATGACGGACGTAATCAGATTGAACACCATCAGAATGCTGACTGCGCGAAAGGCTCTTTCCCGCAACTCGCCTTCCGTTTTCATCAGAGCGTAGGAAGCTCCCTGCAGAAGAACAGCGGCAAAACCGGTCATCCCGAAAAGAAGCGGCACCGGACGCAGCAGCGTGAAGAAGCTTCCGGTGAATTCCATGTGATCATCCAGCGGCACCCCGTAAACAACATTGCCCAGGGCGACACCGAATAATAAAGCCGCCAATGCGCTTCCGGCAATGAATGATCTTTCCCAGAGGATGGCTCCTTTTTCGTCATGCGTGCGAAATTCCATCGAAACAGCCCGGAAAATCAGCGCGGCCAACACCAGCATCATGGCCAGATAAAACCCGGAAAAGGCCGTGGCATAGGCATGCGGAAAGGCGGCAAACAAAGCCCCGCCGCCGGTGATGAGCCAGACCTCGTTGCCGTCCCAGACGGGACCAATGGAATTGATTAAAATATCTTTCTCCTCTTTGGTCTTGCCCAGGAAAGGAAGCAGCGCTCCGATACCCAGATCAAATCCATCCAGAAGAGAATAGCCCATCAGAAGGACTAATATGAGAACAAACCAGAGTTCTTGATAATTTTGAATACTGTCCATTTATTTTTCCTCCAGAATAATGCCCGTTTTCATCATTGTCATTAAGCCGCCGGTCCCTTCTGAACTATTTTTATGGAAAGCTTGACAAACATCACGGCTAGAAGCAGATAAACAAGGGAAAACATGACCAGGCTGAACGTTATTTCTCCCGCGGAAACGACCACCGAAGCGGCATCAGAGATCTTCATCATCTGATAGATAATCCAGGGCTGGCGTCCCACTTCCGCCGCTATCCATCCCGTCTCATGGGCAATATGCGGCAGCGGTATCAGGAAAGGCAAAAGGAATAGATACCATTTATGGTTATAAAGGCGGCCCGTCCATAATAGATACGCCCCCAGCAATCCCAGGGCGATCATGATGACACCGGCGCCCACCATCATATGATACACCTGAAATGTAAAATTTACAGGCGGCCAGTTTTCCCGGGGATAATCATTCAATCCTTTAATTTCCGAATTCCAGTCAAAGTTATAGAGGAAGCTCAATCCTTTGGGAATGTATATGCCATACGTTTTCTGGTTCTGTTCATCCACATATCCCAGGGCGTATATGGGAGCTCCCTTCATCGTGTTGAAATGGCCTTCCATCGCTGCCGCCTTCTCCGGCTGGAGATTGATAACTTTTATCGCGTGGGCATGCCCCGCGCCCAATTGCAGAAGCGGCGTAAGGGCAAAAAGAATTATGCCGATCTTGAGCATGGTTCTGGCCGTCTGGCCGTGCAGGCCTTTTCTCACGTAATATCCGGCAATCCCTGCCACCATAACCGCACTGGTGATCCATGAAGCGATAATGGTATGGACATACCGGACCACCGTTGACGGATTAAAAACAGCATCGGCGAAATTGTTCAGCACAATTTTCCCCGCTTCATTGATGGTGTATCCGGCCGGCGTCTGCATCCAGGAATTGGCCACCACGATCCAGAAGGCGGAAAGATGGCCGCCGATAAAAACCAGCAGAGCGGACAGCCAGTAAACTCCGGGAGACACTCTGTTGCGACCGAAGAGAAGCACGCCCAAAAACACCGATTCCAGAAAGAAAGCGATAACGCCTTCCGCGGCAAGGATCGGCCCGAAAATGTCTCCGACCGCGCGGGAATATCCCGACCAGTTGGTGCCGAATGAAAATTCCATGACGATGCCCGATGCGGCGCCGACGACAAAAATCAAAGCCAGGAGCCTGACCAGAAAATCCGTTATTTTTTTATACGTCTCGTCCTTCTTCACCAGATAAAGCGTTTCGGATATCAGGATGATCAGGGCGGTGCCCAGTGTCATGGCCGGAAAGAGAAAATGGAAACATATCGTCAATGCGAATTGAAGACGGGCAAGGAGTAATGCGCTCATAGTCACCTCATTTTAAAAAGTTAATTTTAATGAAGGCTGCGAAAATTGCGTTAACATTAACCAATTGCCGGCAACTTTTCAACAATTTATTTTTCGCTGTTAATTCAACAGTGAATATATTATCATTCAACATCTATGATCATATAATTCAATATTCAGGAGGGATGCCATGCAAAGAACAAGCTTAATCTCAAAGCCAATTTGGGGAGCGTTATTCCTTATCTTGACCATACTTTGTTTTTTTCCGCAAATCTCTTACGCCGACGCGCCCAAGGATGTAAAAATCGAATACGATTCCAATGCGCAAACCCTGACAGTAACGATCACGCATAAATCTGCGTTCCCCGGCTTTCATCACATTAAAAATGTCGACGTGAAAAAGAATGCGGTTTCCGTCAGTCAAAATACCTACCCTTCACAACCCAAAGAGGTGCCATTCAGCTACATTTACAAAGTGGCTGCCACTCCGGGCGATAAACTGGAAGCAACAGTGACGTGTAATTTATCGGGAAGCAAAAGCGCAACGTTGACGGTGCCCGCAGCAGGACATGCCGGAAAATAAATTTGACATCATCATTTCCGGCGGAACGCTTTTAACCATGTCCGCCGGGATGGACATCATTGAAGATTGTTTTGTCGGCATTCAGAACGGCACGATCACCGAAATCGGCCCCCGAAGACAGAGCGGAACAACTGCCGTCCGGGCGCGGGAAACCATCAACGCCGACGGCTGCATCGTGATGCCCGGCCTGGTGAACACGCATACGCATCTGCCGATGATTTGTTTCCGGGGCATGGCTGACGACCTGCCGCTCATGGAATGGCTGACCGGGCATATCTGGCCGGCGGAACGGCGTTTCGTCAGCAAAAAAATGGCCCATGACGGCGCAACGCTGGCCATGGCCGAGATGATTCTATCCGGCACGACAACCTTCTGCGACGGATATTTCTTTGAAGACAGCATCGCTCAGGCGGCATACCAAAGCGGCATGCGCGCCGTCGTCGCCCAGGGATTTGCCGATTTTGTCATGCCGGATAGAGCTGCCGCAAAAAAAATGATGACGGCCGCCGACCGATTTGTAAAAAAATGGACTCCTCATGCGCCGCTCGTTATCCCGGCTTTTTTCTGCCACTCTCCCTACACCTGTTCTCCCGAAACACTCTCCACGGTAAAAACAGCCGCCCGCGAAGCCGGTATTTTATACTTGATTCATTTGCTTGAAAACAAGGACGAAGCCAACACCATCCTGAAACGCTACGGCCGGAAACCGGTGCAGCATCTCCGGGAACTGGGCATTCTGGATGAGCAAACGATTGCGGTTCACTGCAACTGGCTGACCACCGAAGACATCCGGATCTTTGCCGATCATGGTGTAAAGGTGTCGCATAACCCGGAAAGTTCCATGAAACTCGCGGCCGGGATAGCGCCGGTTCCCGACATGCTGAAAAGCGGGATCCATGTCGGCATAGGAACGGACGGCTGCGCGAGCAATAACGATCTGGATCTGTTCCGGGAAATGGATACGGCGGCAAAAGTTCACAAGGTGACATCCCTCGACCCGACCGTCATGGACGCCGAAACCGTTTGCCGGATGGCCACCATCGGCGGGGCAAACGTTCTGGGACTGGACAAACGAATCGGTTCCATCGAAACCGGAAAGCAAGCGGACATCATTTTAGTGGATATGAACCAGCCGCATCTGACACCCGTTTATCATTATTACTCTCAGCTTGTCTATGCCGCACGGGGCGCGGATGTCAAAACCAGCATTGTCAACGGCAAAGTGATCATGAAGGACCGGCGTTTGCTCACGATCGACGTTCAGACCGCCATGAAAAACGTACGGGCGGTGGCCGAGGGTATCCTCGGGAGGCCTTTGCGTTGAATATTTTCCAATAATGTCATTGACACAAAAATCAATATTTCCTATATGTTTTCAAAATAATCTGAAGGACTGATTTAAATTATGAATATCGTTGTTTCCGGTTCTATGGCGTATGACAGAATCATGGATTTTCCCGGATATTTTTCCGATCATATTCTGCCGGATAAAATCCACATGCTCAATGTCTGTTTCCAGGTGAACGGTATGAAGGAAAAATTCGGCGGCACGGCGGGTAACATCGCATATGCACTGAGGATGCTGGGGGAAAATCCCATCATCTGCGCCACCATCGGTCACGATTACCAGAGATATTTCAAGTGGCTGACAAAAAACGGCATCTCCACGGAAAACATTAAAATCATTGCCGACGAGTTTACCGCCGGAGCCTACATTACCACCGACCAGTCCGATAATCAGATTACCGGCTTTAATCCCGGCGCGATGAAATACCGGAGTACAATCGATTTTAATCAATTCGCCGCCGGGAAAACCATCGTCATCGTCTCGCCCGGCAATTTTGACGACATGGTGGAGTATCCACGCGCCTGCAAGGTAAAAGGCATTGATTATATTCTGGACCCCGGACAGTCCCTGCCGTTGTGGGATAAAAACGATCTGATTCAGGCCATAGAAGGATGCCGAATCCTGATTGTCAACGATTATGAACTCAGTCTCATCATGAGCAAGACCGGTTTGAGTAAAAATGCGCTGCTGAAAATGGCCGGAACCATCATCACCACCCTGGGGGAACTGGGGTCGCAGGTCTCCACGCTGACCAGCGAAATAGCCATTCCTCCGGTTAAATTAAAAAAAGTGGTCGATCCGACAGGCGCCGGAGACGCCTACCGGGGCGGTCTGTTGAGCGGCCTGGTTCAGGGGAAGGATATTGTGGCGAGCGCAAAAATGGGCAGCGTTTCGGCGTCCTACGCCGTGGAAACCTACGGCACGCAGGAATACAGCTACACGTCCGAAGAATTTCATACCAGGCTCAATGGCCTGAATTCGTTTTGAAATGTCTTTTCGCCGTATGAACTCTTCGGATCTTTCTCTGATGTTTTTTCGAAGATCACCAATATTTTTCCGGTGAGTCAATCCCATCAGGAGCAAAGCAGCAGCGCCGGTTGTTGCCATCCATCGCCATGGCAGAGTAAAGATCTTCCGCAGGCCAGCGTAAAAATCATCAGGAAAGAGGAAACGGAACTCCGGTTATCCGGCAGTAAACTGTCCGCCAGATTTCGCAGCAAACAAAACCGTTCATGGCGCCATATCAAGCGCGACCCGCGGATTATCAGCCACGGCTTTTACCGCCGGGAGATTCTCCGCCTGGCGGGCGTGGCGTTTTGTTTAATAGCAACGGAAACGAAACTGTTCAAAATTTACAGCCTTTAATGCAATACCCTCCAATAGATATATATTATCATAAACCCCTTGAGAAACATCTTTCAAATGCAAAACCGAACCGGTCCTGCATGGCAGGAAGATGTCTTCTTTTTTCACAAAACCCGGCGGAATATAAAAAACTATTTTGTTCATCTTTCTCCTGATAATCACATCTTCGATAAAGAAACTTTTTGTCCACGTGTAAAATTCTCCACTGCAGAGATTGTAAAAATAAGCCTCTCCGTAAATTTTATGAAGTGTTTCCGAATACAGACCCTTGGAAAAGCGCCCCTCTGATATCTCGCTTATATGAAAATATTCATGACTTGCCATATTATTGCCGTAGGACAGAGCGGCAATGGGAGAAGGGGCAATGGAACGTGGTATCACATTAATAAAAACCTTCAGATAGTTATCATATTCATTGTCGGTATTCCGGTAAAATGCCAACGACTCATTTTTGATCAGCAGGCGCTCCTCGACAGAGCCTTTCATTTCATGGGCTCTCCATGCGCCGCAGAGAACGAGAAAAATCATAATTAGGACAGTCAGTTTTTTAGCAGAAAGATGACGCAAATAGTTCCGCCTCTGTAAATAGATCACTTGTAAAAACAACAGGAATCCGATGAGACACGACGCCGGCAAAGCATAGCGTTCGGCGTTTTGTTTAATAACAATGAAAGAGGATAACAATTCGGCAACGATGACCGCAAGCAGGACCTTGAACGATGGCTCTCGCCAGGCAATTTTCCTAGCTGCTGAAGACCCGGCGACTATAATAATCGTCAAAACAGCGGTTAAGAAAAACAGAAGGGTTAAGGGGTCATATAATAATCCCGTCAGCATGTTCTGAAGATTATTTTGCATGGAGGCTGCGTCAATACCGTAGGTTCCATAACCATACCATCTGGTGTGGGTAAGGATAAGATAAAGCCTCTTGAAGATGCGTTCGTACTGTGACGTTATCGGCAAGGTCCACACCATGGCGCTAACGCCGGTTAAAATCAGATAGCCGGCTTTATTTTTCAGTTTTGGTAAAATGATCAGAGGAATCATGAGCAACGGAGCAAAGGTTACTTTCGTGGCCATACCAAAACCGGAGATAACGGCCAGAATTCCCGCATACCAGCAAGCATCTTTCCGGAGATTTTCATGAAAGATCATTTTCACAAGAACCAGCATGAAAAGCATGGTCGTAAATAACAGAAGAGGTTCACAAGACACTTGATTTAATCCCCACCGTAACGGAATGCTGGAAAAAAACGGCGAAAATTGCAGCAAGAGTCCGAGCCCGATATTTTTCGTTAAGCGATAAGCCGTCAGCCCAACGATAAAGAGAATGAGCGCGTTGAGAGATATGAAAACTATATTAACAACGGTTAAATAAAATTCGGGATTTTTAAGAACCGCAAATTCCAAGCTGTCTTTGTCCGAAACGTCGAGAGCGTGTGCAATTTTCAGTGTGGCTGCTCCCAGGATTTGTACGGTGGTTCCGGGATGGTCTGTATAAAACACCGGTTTCGACTCTGCCAGAGCAAGAGAACTTATTAAATAAATATAATCCTGTTCCGTATCAGGGCATAAATAATAGGGGCCCCGGGCGTGCTTTAAAACCACGGCGGTGCAAATCAACATTACCGGCAATATCATGAACACGAACACATATGATTTTTTCATACCATTACCACCGCGATAACTCTGCCGCTCCATCATTAAAAAGGAAGATGATGTAATTTATAGAAAATAACAGGAACAAACAATAAAAAGTTTTTACTTTTGGAATATTTTTCTTCAGGCTGATTTCGAAAACATCACAACTTTTTATTGACCGGGGATATGTGGTTCAGCAGGTCGCCGATAGTTGACAATATTTTTTCGATGATTAAATAAGATGAGTAAAAACGCCGCAACGGCGCCGGCAACCGCGACCGGCTGCCCGTGAAGATCGAAAGCCTGTCCGCAGGCCAGCGTGAAAGCCATAAAGAATGAGGCGATAAAAGGGACGCTGACGATTCCGTATATAATCAGCCAGATGATCGCCGCAACAAGAGCCGCCCAGGGCGCTACAAGAAGCGTGAACCCCAGATAATTGGCCACGCCTTTGCCGCCGCGAAACCCGTGAAAGCACGGATAGCTGTTTCCGAGAACAAGAAAAAAACCGGCCCAGGGCAGCCATGACGGTGTCACATAATACATGGCGAGTGCCGCTACCAGCAGGGCCCGGCCGATATCGAGCATAAAAATAATGGTCGCCCATACCCTTCCCGCCTGACGGTAAACATTCGTAGTTCCCGCATTGCCGCTGTAGCTCAGCCGGGGATCCCCCTTACCCGTTATTTTAAAAAAGATAATGGCAAAATTTATCGAGCCGGCCAGGTAAGCAAAAAGAAATATTAAAAAAATCGTTCCCATGAACCCTTCACTATTCATCCCGCGTCGTTGCGCTTTTAGGATAATTTCCCATCCCAGATGGGATAATTCAACCATCAAGTTCCAACGCGTATCACTGCTGGAACTTGGGTTTCATGACCACTGACGCTTTAATGAGCCTTAATTTTCCGACATGCAATCGTCGGATAATTTTAAAGCGAATTATGCCGCCACCTCTGGTGGCAGGGACAAGCTTTGCTTCGCTCGCTTTCAACGATTGTCATTACTATTCACTATTTTAATCCACTCCGGCGGTCGCCGGCGCCCCCGTGTCACATCTTTCATGATTAAACCGCTGATGCTTTCACACATCACGCTATCTTTGTAAATCCAACCATCAAAGATCAACGATTCCTTTGTTACACTGACCGGCGCAACTCGGCCAAGATAGTCTTCTCCTTTTTTTGTTTTTCGATAAATGATTCTTTTTTCGAATCCTACCGGAAAAGGAACGATTCCGGCGAAGCGCTGCCCCCAGACACAGGCGGCGTGCATCACCGCATCTAACGGGAAAGGGGATCCCAGCAGTTCTTCATCCGCTCCACAATGTCCCCCCGAGAGATATCCCAGAGCGCCTTCGGAAGAGACCGACAAATCGCCGATGATGTTTTGATAGGCGACGCCAAAAGGAATCAGTTCGCGATAGATGGTCGCGGAGGGGATGCTGATGCAGCTGCCCTTCAGTTTATTCACAGGGCGAAAAGGAGGCAGAACGGTTTCTGCGGAAGCGGTCATGATAAATTCCGCTCTGGCGTGTTCGATATCACGGCTGATGGTGCCGGTTTTTGACTGAATCGAAGTGAGGAGCGATGCGGCAATGTCGCCACTCTCCGTTTTTTTTATACCGACCGACACCGGTTGACGACGGCTTCCCGGAACAAGATGGAGAAATCGTTGAAAAGCGGCTTGGCGTATATATTTTATCTCATCTTGCGGATAAACTGCCTTGACGGCTCCGGCCAGAACGATCAGCGATTCCACAGCAGGAAGAATGGCGCTGCCTTCCAGGTGATGATCCAGCAAATACGGCCGAATATCGAGATCCAATGGATACCGCTGGCTTTGATTTAAACCGGAAAAGCTTTCCATAATTGAACCGTTTTCGGATCCACGGCGACGGGCACACCCGACAGATTCAAGGCGCAATGTTTTGTAAAGCCCGTGCAAATGATGTTTCCTTTTTCCGCGTGCGTGATCAGATAATCGAACTGCAGGCGCACACGCTCCAGATTCACCGGCCGCGTATGAATATGCATGACATCATCATAATACAGAGGCTGATGAAAACTGATCCCGAGATCGAAAATAGGATAGACATAGCCGCTGTCTTCGATTTCCTTGTAGGGGTATGCCAGATCACGCATCAGCGACGTCCGTCCAAATTCAAAATAACGCAGGTAATTGGAATGATAAACCACTTGCGAACGATCCGTATCAATATACAAAACCCTGTACGTGGAGCGATGCCAGACGAGACCGGTCGTCCGATCGCGCACATAATGGTCATCCTGGTTGTATATGTCCGGTTTGAAAGGCTTGGGTCTCATGACTACACTCCTCTGAAAATGACACAACAGTTCGTTCCGCCGAAGCCGAAGGCGTTGGAAAGGGCAATTTCATATTTTTGTTTACGCGCTTCATTGGGCACGACATCGATATCGGAGAAATCCGGATCGGGAATGTGATTGATGGTCGGCAGAATCACGCTTCGTCTCATTCCCTCAATCGTCAGGGCCGCCTCAATGGCCGCGGTCGCGCCCAGCGTATGCCCCAGTTGCGATTTGTTTGACGATACGGGAATCTTTTCTATTTTTTTTCCGAACACCTCGCGCAGACATTTTATTTCCGTGCTGTCGCCCTTCGGGGTGGACGTGCCGTGAGCATTGATATACTGAATATCTTCCGGCTCCAATTCCGCATCCTCGATGGTTTCCCGGATGGCGCGGATAATGGTCGGCATATTCGGGCTGGTATAATGGTGAGCGTCCGATGACCAGCCGACGCCCAGCACTTCCGCTTTGGGTTTTAATCCGTAAGCTTTCACGGCTTCGTCAGCAGCCAGAACGACAACGCCGGCTCCCTCGGAGAGGACAAAGCCTTTCCGGTCGGCGCTGAACGGACGCGACGCCTGTAAAGGATTTTCATAGGCGCGATCCTTCGGATTCACTTTGATGGTGGCGTTCATATTGGCAAAACCGTGAATCAACTCCGGCAGAATGGGCGTGTCGGCTCCGCCGGCCAGCACAAAATCGCAGTCGCCGTCGCGAATCATTCTTGCCCCGATGCCCATCGCGTGATTGCCCGACGCGCATGCGCCCTGCGGCGAAAAAATCGGCCCGGTAAATTTCAGCAGCATCCCCGCCTTGCCGGAAGGAAGATTGGCGCACAAATTGGGCAACAGATAGGGACTGACCCGGAGCGGGCCGCGATGTTCCAGATCATGAACCGCCACGCGAAAGGCATCCGCGCCGTTAAGCGCTGAACCGACCAGGCAGGCCATACGCGGCGCTATCTGGACATCGACGGTTATGCCGGCATTTTGCAGCGCTTCTTTACAAACGGCCATGGTTAAGATAACGAACGCCGCATTCCAGTTATACACTTCCTTCGCGTCCGTGAAGTCAAGCTCCAGCGGATACCAGTCCGGTATTTCGCCGACCACGTCGCAGGCGGACTCTACGTTGCAGCGCGTTACCTTGCGAAAGCCGGCCTCGCCTTTCACCGCCCTCTTCCACGTTTTTTCAAAGGTGCTGCCCAGCGGCGTGGCCGTTCCATAACCGACGACAAACACTCTTCTGTTTTTCGGAGCTTTCATCACGTGCCTTTTTGATGCCGCTTCGCCACCCGGTTTATCAGGGTGAGAAGTCATTTCCGATATTGCGTTACGATTCCTCGCATGCGTTTGGAGCGACATCCATGAATGATTTTTATTCTCTCTTCCGCAACATCAGACAGGAATTGCATCCGCCGAACCCAAACGCGTTTTTTAAAACAAATTCCTGTTGTAATTTTCTTGCGCCTTCGGCAACGCAGTCTATCACGATTTCCCGATCAGGGCTGTAATTGATTGTCGGCAATAATGTATCTTGCTTCATTCCCTCCATCGCCAGAATCGCTTCGATGGCGCTGGACGCGCCCATCGCGTGTCCCAGTTGCGACTTGTTCGCCGATACCGGCGGCATTTTATCGCCAAAAATATTTTTCAGCGCATCGGCCTCTATCTTATCGCCTATTTTTGTCGAGGTCGCATGCGCGTTAATCGCGTCAACATCTTCCGGCTTTAATCCGGCATGGGCAATCGTTTCCTCCATACACCTCTGCACCGTGGCCAAATTCGGCGAAACAAAATGGCTGGCATCTGACGTCATGGACCAACCGGCCATTTCGATGTTTGATTTGAGCCCGTGGGTTTTGACAAATTCATCCGTCGCCAGAATAATGCAACCCGCCCCTTCGGAAACGACAAAACCGCGCCGGTTGATGGAAAACGGTCTGCTGGTTTTTTCGGGCCGCTCCGGAGGCTGTCCTTCTTTGGGGCGGTATGCGCCGTTCATCGTTGCAAATCCGGCGACAATCGGCTCCACCAGAGGAAAATCAACCGCACCGCCGATCACGACATCCGCCATATTCCGCTGCAGCAGCATCTCGCCGATGATCAGTGATGTAACGCCGGTGGCGCAGGCTGTTATGGTCGAACAAATGGGACCTGTCGCTCCCGTGAGAATGGATACCTTGCCGCCGACCATATTGATGCAGGAATTGGGATTGGTAAAGGGATGAGGCAGCTTGCCGTCCTTAACCATCAGGCGATCCGCCTGCAAAACCGCATCCAGCCCCCCGACGGCCGAACTGAAGGTGATCGCCACCCGCGGAGCCAATGCCTTCGTCACGACGATTCCGCTGCGCTCCAAAGCGCGATGCACCACCAGCAGCGCGTATTTGAAGATGGGTGATGTCCAATGCGCCAAATCCCTGGGCTGCAGAAAAGGATACGGACGTGAATCGATGTCCACCACTTCACCGGCAACCCGAACCGGAAAATTTTCCGTCAGCGGGAACCGGGTCAGATTCCCGATGCCGCAGTCTCCGGCAGCAGCTCTCCGCCATTGCGTATCCAGTTCGGTACCCAAAGACGATACCGCATCATAGCCCAGGATTAAGGTTTTTTTTAAACTCATTCCCCGTCCTTAAAAACAAAAACATCCGCCGCGAAAATAAACAAAGCGGGGTTTTGATTGAGGGATCTATACCAAAAATTTTCGGGGATTACCAAGGAATAAAGTGATACAGCTTGGCAAACATCTCGTAAACTTCAATCCAGTTTTGCAGATCGCGTGTTGATTTCAAATGTTCGCGTTTATTGACCATGACCCAGCTCATATGCGCCGCGCCGTCCTTGCAGGTGGAGCAGTCGCGGGTCGCCGACGTACAGCAGCGATGAACGGTTTTCAAATCGGATGCCCAGCGGGCAAAGTGAATCAGACGCTTCGGCCGGCTGACTCTGTTGTCCAAGGCTTCGGTCACCGAAGGGCATTCCTGCCAGCCGAATGTCCGGCCCATCATCTTACCGGTGGTGATGATTTCATGATAATATTTGCAGGAAATGACCGTGCGCGGATACCGGTCGAGCATTTCATCCATTTCAAAACGTAAATCGTTCAGTTCCTCTGCCCGCCAAGAAAATCCGTCCACGCCTTCGTCGTTGGACAAAAGCTGCAAATGAACTTTCAGACCGACATCGGCGATTCTTTTAATGACCGGCTCGATCTTGCCCACCTGACGCGGCGTGATGGTATAGAGATAGTAGGTGTAAGCGTCACCTTCATAATTTTTACTCGAGACGGCAAAGGTATCGCGTCCGCGGAGAATCTTCTCATCGTCACCGTCACCCCACAGCGAAATGCCCACCATCATATCGGGGAATTGATCGCGGGGGACTTTGATCAGACCGTTGGTGGCGCAATAGGTGGGCAGACGTTTATAGAACGCTTCGACGCGGTCAAGGCAGAGCGTCGGTTCTCCCCCGATCAGAATGGCCAGATTGACGCCGCGCTCTTTTTCGCGGTCGATAAATGCTTCCCATTTTTTGATGTCCATTTCTTCCGGAGCCGCTTCATGTTCTCCCGAAGAAAAGAAAAAACAACCCTTGCAGCGCAAATTGCAGCGATTGGTAACGTCGTAGATTGAACTGCGAATGTTCAGACTGGAAATCCGTCTGTATCGATCATGCCATTCTTGATCCAGCAGGGAACTGACTGTTTTCATCTTTACTATCCTAAATCATGTTATTGCGACTTCACCAATTATCCGGATGCCGCGTCGACCGAAGGGAGAAACCTTTTTTATTAAATTATCATGTTAAGATTCCTTATCCGCCGATGGCGGATTTGGAATGACACTTTTTGTTTTTATTCAACCGCCGCATACGGCGGTTCTATCATTTCATGACAAAGATTGTCGCCTTTCTCATAGCCCATGACCCATACCGCCAGATAGGTATCGACATAATCCAGCCACGATTTAAACGTGTCCAGATTATTCACGTGGCGATAAAGGCGCGCCGTGACCACTGCGGAGCCAGCGGCGTAATGGCGGCAGTCCACGCAATCCGTGTCCGGCACACAGCAGGCAACCGACCGGTCCCAGTTCAAATCCGTCCTGTACTGGCGGAAAGACCTGCCCAAGCCAATATCCTGCGAGGGATTCTGACGGGGATAGGAGCAACGGTATAGATCGTGCAATCCTTTTGTGTGAGTGTGCGCCACGGCATTATAAACAGAAAAAAGGACATGGCGCGGATATTTCCTCAAAAGCCCGATCATCGTCTGTCTGGTCCGCCCGAGTGATTCATCATCATGCCGAAGCTTTCCATCGTAACCAACCGGAGAAGAAAAAACATTAAACGTCAGTTTACAGTTATGGGCGACAAGCGCTTCCGTGACGTCGTTCACTTCGTCAATATTGTCCCGCGTAAACGTATAGACAAAAACCGCCCGTGGATCGTTTTCGTAATTTTCAATCTGTTTTTTTAAAAGGTTTTTCGCCTTCCTGATTTTGAGGCTGGTTTCATCATTGCCCCAGACGGAAACGTGCAGTTTGTAACCGACGGATTCCGGTATTTTTTTAAAACCGTTCGTGGCAATACTGCCCAGAGGCATCTCCTGATAACAGACATCCAGCAATGCCGGCACCAGAGACGGCTCGGCGCCGGCCAGCACGACATAGGTAATCCCGCGTGCTTTTTCCGCGCGCATCAGCTCGCGCCACGCCTCAACATCCGCCACCTCCCGGGCAAACTGTTTTTCACCTTCATAATAGTAGCACCCGTCGCAGCGGATATTGCAGCGATTGGACATGTCGTACGTCGATTCGCGCAGAAAAAAATATTTTCTGACTTTCTCCCAGCGTGCTTTGACGTCCGGATGCGCTAAAAGGTCGGAAAATTTCGGTTTGGATGATTCCGTGGCTATTTTACTATTAACCTGCATACCCCTTTGCTTCTTTGCATTAATGTCTGACAGGAAGTTTCTCCTTAATATATTCGGAAATGAGACGAATGGTCTTTAATGTGGGATAATCGTCTTCATCTATCGTAATTCTGTACTCATCCTGCAGAACCAGAGCAATGGTCGCCAGATCCATGCTGTCAATCCCCAGTTCATCAACCAGATCCATATCCGGACCAAAGGTATCCGCAGTTACATCTTCCAGTTTCAACTCATCAATGATGATTTCGGCTACGCGCCTTATAATGCCTTTGATATCATAACTTGCAGGCATCACGTTCCTCCTTATTCGACGTATTTATATTTTTTTACCATTCTATTTTTTTGCGGCAATCATTCCACTGCTGACAATGTTTTCCCTGCAGACAACTTTAAAATGGAACAGAATTTCTTTTCCTGCATCTTCAGCGGTTATATTGACCGACAATGAATCTCCCGGCCGCACCGGCTGAGTAAACCGGATCCTTCTGAGAGCATAAAATTGCAGTTTTTCTCTTCTTTTTTGCCTCCCCTGGGCAATCACCTGCTTGACCAGATGAACCAGCGCTATTCCCGGAAGAATCGGTTCACCCGGAAAATGTCCCGAAAACCACGAAGAATCAGCCGGGACACTCGCCAAAGCCTCGATATCGTTATTACTTGTTTCCTTTACTTCTCTTAACAAATTCCATTGATTTTCCAATCAACATACCTCATTGGCTTCCGTCTTTGTTAAACCTTCACCAAAAAAGTGGAAATTCATATCATTGTTTGATTCTTCAATCAAAATTTTTTTACAAGGTCAACAATTAATTATTGATGCCGTGAGGTTACATCATGTGGATGATACGTGTCTCCCGATCAAATCGGCGAGAGGAACGACTTTTAAACCGTGATGGTTGAGTCCCAGCAATATCTTTTCGACTTCGCCTAATAACACAGCCTGGGCTTCCCCGCTGCGTGGCGATACATCATGCAGCAATATTATATCATCGGCTTTAGCCTTTTTAAGAATTCTTGAACTGAGATGGTTAACACGGCGATTGCCGAAATCACCGGCGCGACAACTGAACGTCACGCAGAACATTTCCAGCTTATTCAGAACGGACGGCAGTTTGGGGCTGATAATTCCCACCGGTGGCCGAAAGATCAGCGGTTTGATGCCCATATGTTGTAAAATTTCCTGAGTCCGAAAGATCTCCTCATAAAGATAATTGTAACCGCCCAGCATCAAAAACGGATGGTGATGAAACGAATGATTGCCGACGGTATGACCGCGTCGGATGATTTCCCTGACGATGTCCGGATGCCTTAAAGCATTGACGCCGGAAACAAAAAAAGTCGCCTTTGCCGAATATTGGTCCAGCAAATCCAGTATTTGTTTTGTCGTCGGCTCGGACGGACCGTCATCGAAAGTCAGCGAAACCAAATTTTTGCCGGTGCGGCCGCGGCTGATCACAGGCAAATAAAAGCTGCTTTGCGGAAAAAATGAAGCGGCAACACAAACAACGATGTAAAAAAAGGCGACGGCTGCCGCAATCAGCGGATTGAAAAAAAAGAACACCGCCGCGGCAAGCAAAAGAATGATTCCGGTGATTTGCGCGGGACTGAAAGATGAAGATTGATTATTCATGGATAACCTTTTATCGTGCCTGTCATGTCGACCAAAGAGAGACATCTTCCTATGCAGAAAAAGATTTCTCGTCTCTTCGTTCCTCGAAATGACAATGACAATATCGCTTTTACTGGATCAGGTACTCCCATAACGGTCCGGTGAATCCGCGTCTGTAAAGTTTCGGCAGGATGCGTGTGGCCTTGGCTTCGCCGGCGCCGATCAGCCAGTTTAACCGCCCGTCGGCATGCTTTTCCACCGTCTTCATAATTTCTTCAACGGTTATGCCCTGCGAACGGTAAAATACGGGAGGAAGAATATTGTCCTGCGCTTTAATCTGGCCTTCTCGCACGGCAACATCATACAACGCCGTGTGTGGATAAATGCGAATGCCGCAGAAAAAAAAGAAAACCGCTTTCTCCAGTTTATCGATTCCCGTCAGGGTTGTCTGCAGCGTTTCCCGGTTCTCACCGGGACCACCCAGCAGGAAATAATGCGCAATATGTAATCCGGCTTCCAGCGCTTCCCGGTGCGCTTTAAAAACATCTTCCGATTTGAAAGGTTTATGCAGATTTTGCAGAACCGGATCGGATAAAGATTCGGTGCCAAATTCCACATGGGTCAAACCGGCATCCGCCAGACAGCTGAAGTAATCGGCCGGAGGAACGGTGGGAACAAAAAACCCTCCCCATGGAATGGACACACCCGCCTTCATGAAAGCCTTCGCCACCCGGGCGCTGTGCTCATAGCTGGCGTTGAAGGCGGAATCGGTAATGAAAATGTATTGGGCTCCGGCGTCCTGCAACGCGCGGGCGCTGCAGGCAATCTCATCCGGATCATAGAATCGCATCTTACCGCCTTCAATGTGGGGATAGGTGCAGTAACCGCAATGAAAGGGGCATCCCCTTTTTGTCTGAAGATTGAGCATGCCTCCGTATGCAAGATAAAAGCGCGTGTGCGTTTCTTCAGGATCAAAATGCCTGCTGATTGTTCCGCCAAACGGTTCATAAACGATTTCTGTTTTATTTTTTGCCAGAACACCGGGTATATGAAGGACATCCTCGTTTTTCTCCAATGCGTCCAGAAGCTGCGCAAGTCTTTCGCCTTCACCAACGATTCCGTAATCGGCATCCAGCGCCTGCATGAATTCAACGGGGAAAATCGTAAAACCGCTGCCGCCCAGGATTATTTTTGCTTCTGAATTTTTTCTGATCCGGTCGATTAAGGTTTGATATTCCGGCAGGAAACTGCGACAGTTGAGCACATCGGTGTTGTCGATGTTTCTAATGGATATCCCGGCAACGTCGGGAGAAAATTCGCCGATCATCGCCTCCAGAGTTTCCGGATTGGGAAAATCGTTCAAATCGGCAATCCTGGTCTGATAGCGGGAATCCAGACAACCGGCCACATAGTCCAGTCCCAGCGGATAAACCGGATACGGAATTCTGAGGGTATTGGCCGAAATGAGCAGTACTTTCATAAATTAGAAATAAAGATCCTGGATGAATGGCATCATGATTCATCGAGTCAGATGACCCTTAACTCTTCTTTTTCTGATGTTGCGCAATGTACGTGGCGAGAGCGCGGACGGATTTAAAAACTTTGACGCCCAATTCTTTATTGTCAATTTTAACGCCGTAATCCTTTTCAATCATCATCACCAGTTCCAGCACATCGATGGAATCAATCCCCAGATCACCGCCGACCAGACGCTCATCATCCTTGATGTCTTCCGGTGTGACATCAATCAGTCCCAGCGTATCAATAATTTTAACTTTGAGTTCACTTACCATTTCTTCAATCTGACTCATTTAGCACTCCTGTTTTCAATATTTCAACTTTGAGGCGAAGCGATGCGTTTCGCTTCTTCCCCGAGGATCTTTTCCAAGACAACTTTCACAAGCCACTTTCCCAGCGCCCGGGCGTAATCCGGACCGGTCAAATACATGCCGAGCATCAGCAGCAGCCACGAAAATCCGTAAACCACCGGAATTCCGATTGCGCCGATCAACGGTTTTCTGATCCAGGCGGCAATGATTCCTACGGCAAAAACCGCCGGCAAGCCGATCAGAAAACTGACGACAATCAGAAAAATGCCGATCAGGACAGGAACCGTATGGTGTTCCCTGACAACACTCAAATCAGCGCATTCATTGATCGCTGTTTTGCAGAATTCTTTCCGGGCAAAATAAACGGCTGTTCTCTTTATGAGGCTCAAAATCTTCCCTGCAGCATTAACGTTCCATGATTCCGCCAATTGAATGTTTAGAACGCAGCGGATAATCCTTATATGCAATATCCTTAAAAACGCCGGTGCGAGCCTGATTCACGGTGGCAATCAGTTCATCGTCAATATAAATGCGACCGTCACCGATGACGATACTGGCCCCGGACTCTTTTAATAACGAATAACGCCGCACATCGACTTCAAAGCGGGCACATTTGTTAAAAGGACGAATCTGGCCGTTGAAAGCGACATCGCCGCAGCCCAGAGCCCTGCCCGTTCCCAGCGCGCCGCGCCAGACGCAGAAAAAACCAAGCAACTGCCATATCGCATCCACCCCCAGACACCCGGGCTGCACCGGATCGCCCGGAAAGTGGCATTGAAAATACCAGGCGTCCAGCTTGATATCCAGTTCGGCGACAATTTTCCCCTGCTTGCCGTTGCTCTCAATCGACAATATGCGATCAACCATGAGAAAAGGAGGCACCGGAAATTTAGCGTCAAAATGTTCAGGAGGGTCATCAACCAGCTTTCCGTAAGCGAAAGCAAGAACTTCTTCGAAATTAAAGTGATCTCGTTTTAAATATTCCTGATATTTCATAATGGTTTTTCACTTCATGCGTTTGATATCGTTTCGATAACATTCATAAAATTTTTCAAAATATGCGTTGAATGTCCGGACAACCACAAACACGATCAGTCATTTTGAAAGCCGGATTTTTATTCTGATGGGAGTCAATTATAGGAAAAGGTCCGCTTTGTCAAAAGAAAAAAGGGACGGTAAGCATTCCAAAGCATTACAGGTTTAATTCATTTTCCCGGACGATCATGGCCGCTCATTTCTGTTTGCGCTGAAAATGAAATTAAGCTATAAAAGCACGCAAGACGTCAAAAGGAGAAAACCATGAACAGATCAGCGCTTCATAAAATCAGTTACGGACTCTATATCATTACGTCCGGTCAGGACGGTACCTTCAACGGTCAAGTTGCCAACGCCATGTTTCAGGTCACATCAAATCCGGCAACCTTGGCCATCAGCATCAACAAGGAAAACTACACGCACGATCTGATAAAACGCAGCCGCAAATTCGTGGTATCCATTCTTTCGGAAGCGGCGCCAATGACCCTGATCGGCCTCTTCGGATTTAAAAGCGGCCGTGATGTGAACAAATTGCAAAACATTAAGGTAAAAACCGGACAGACCAACGTGCCTATCGTTCTGGAAAATACCGTATCGTACATCGAAGTGGAAGTGGAAAAAGACCTGGATTGCGGAACGCATACCATTTTCACAGGCAAAATTGTCGACTGTGACGTGGTCAGCGATGCCGCGCCCATGACCTACGCTTATTATCAGCAGGTCAAAGGTGGCAAATCGCCGAAAACCGCGCCGACCTACTCCAAAGAAGAACCGGCCGCCGCAGCTCCTCAGGCCAATGCCAGCTATGTGTGCAGCGTCTGCGGTTACGTGTATGATCCGGCCAAAGGCGATCCCGATAACGGCGTCGCGGCCGGAACAAAATTTGAAGATGTGCCGAATTCATGGACCTGCCCCATTTGCGGCGCCGACAAATCAAAGTTTGAAAAAGAAACATAAAAAGTTGTGGTGAATAATCATCGACGCGGGAAAAACGTTATAATATGTTTTTTCCGCGTTTGTATTTATCCGGCTGGAATGCTGAATAAAGCTTATCCGGATAAAATATTTTCAGCGGCTATCCGGAAGTTTCAGAAATATGTCAACCAGCTCGGAATCGAACATTTTCCCCTTCTGTTCTTCAAAAAACTGCCGGACCTGGTCCCGGCTCCAGGCTTTGCGGTAAGGCCGGTCTTCCGTCAGCGCATCATAAACATCGGCGATACAGATTATTCTCGCAAAAAGAGGTATGCTGTTTCCCTGAAGGCCTTTCGGATAACCGCCGCCGTCCCAGCGTTCATGATGGTAAAGAATTCCCGGGAGAATGGTTTCATAAGAAGGGATCGAAGAAATGATATCCGCGCCCGCCTGTGAATGTTTTTTGACAACGGCAAATTCCTCATCGGTCAGCTTGCCCGGCTTATCAAGGATCTGTTCCGGAACGGCGATTTTACCGATATCATGAAGAATCGCGGAAATGGTCAGCACGCGCATCTGGTCTTCATTTAAACGCATGCCGCGACCGACGGCTTCGGCAAACCGGGTCACCCGTTCGCTGTGGCCCGCCGTCCAGGGAGACTTGGCGTCAATCGCCCGGGTCAGAGCAATCAGAATTCCAATCAGAATTTTTTCTCTCTCTTTCGTCCCGTCGATAATCCGCGAAGCCATGGTATTGAGCGCATCGGCCAGCTTGCCGATTTCATCTTTACGCCCACTGGTAAAACGGCGCTCATAATCTCCGTTTGCAATCATCTCCGCTTCCCCGGACAGATGTTCAATAGGACGGGCCAGAAGATAGCTGAACAGATGTCCCAGCGTGTGCGAAACAATCAACAGAATCAGGAAGAAGATCACCGCTTTGTAAATGTTTTCCTGAAGAATCTTTAACACGCCTATCCGATAAATATCGAACGAAATAAGTTGCGTATAATCTTTTTCCCGGGGACTGATGTTGATTTTGACGTTGACCTTGTTTTTTGCGCCATAGAAAAATTTTGACGATGTCGTAATTTTCTGATTTTTGGCATCTTCCAGCAAGCCGGATAGTCCGGGATTATTGATTGTTGCCGATTTGACGACGCCCTGTTCATCGGTATACGTATGCAGCCATTTCCCGTCTTTCTTAAAATAAAGTTCGAATTGAACGGGAAGCAATACCACCTGCATGGCTTCCGCCATATTGACAATGTTCGTCATGCGCTGATCAATGAATTTAAGAAGCTCCCCCTGATTCTCACGCAGATTTTCCCTGGACATGTACGTCAGGTACTCTCCCACCGAATCCGATGCCTGCTTAATCAATGTGTTGGTTGAAAACACCGCGAGATAGATCAGGACAGCATAACCAATGACCAGGCCAAAAACGGTGAAGGCAAGCGTCAGTCTTCTGGCCAGAGACGGTTTCCAGAAGAAGAAAAAATCTTTCAGGGCTGATTTTAGAGGACGATCTGCCATTTCAGGTACTTTTCATTTCCTATTGAGACAACAATTTAAAGTTACCATAGCACGAAAGACTTTTTGAGAAAAACGCTTTTTCATACGACGCGCTGAAAACGAATCATGATCCGTCGGGATGACGTGTGAAACGCCGGCGGTCACGAGCCTCGCGGACAACAGGAAGCGTTGGTCGGATTATCCCATGGCTTTTCTCCTGGAAATCATCTCCGACGCGAAGCGGGATCAGAAACGCTTGGATGCTGAGAACAGATGAACCCCTTGCATCGGTTTGGGATATCTATTCCTGATTGACATACCCTGACAAATCACCTATGCTTTGCGCAATTCGAAAAGGAATTCATTCTCTCATGGAATATAAAAACGTTGATGATGTTCAAGCAAAACTGACGGATGCCGGATACATTCCGTCGCGGGAGATTGCCACGGTTGTTTTTCTGGCCGCGGCGACGCAAAAACCGGTTCTGGTAGAAGGTCCGGCCGGCGTCGGCAAAACAGAACTGGCCAAGGCTATCGCACGCTCTCTGAACAGAGAACTGATTCGACTTCAGTGTTATGAAGGTCTGGATGAAGCCAAGGCTCTGTATGAATGGGAATACGCCAAACAACTTCTTTACACCCAGATGGTCAAGGACCGGCTCAACGATATTATTTCCTCCGCCGCCACCCTGACGCAGGCGGTCGATCAGATAGCCGCGCAGGAAGATGCTTTCTTTTCCGACCGTTTTATTCAGCATCGTCCGTTGCTGCAGGCCATCAGCTCGGAAAAACCCGTCGTGCTTCTTGTCGATGAAGTGGACAAGTCCGATCCGGAATTCGAAGCGTTTCTTCTGGAACTCCTGAGCGATTTCCAGGTGTCCATTCCCGAACTGGGCACCCGCAAGGCGATTCAGATTCCTTTTGTGCTGTTGACATCGAATAATTACCGCGACATGAGCGACGCGCTGAAACGCCGCTGCGTTCACCTCTATATCGATTATCCCGCGCGGGAAACGGAGATATCCATTGTCCGGCTGAAAATTCCGGGAATCGAGGAAAAACTCTGCAACGCTATGGTTGACGCGATCCGTAAAATCCGCAAGCTGGATTTGAAGAAAAATCCCAGCATCTCCGAAACGATTGACTGGGCGCAATCGCTGATCGCCCTGCAGATCAACGACCTCACGCCGGACGTTGTTTCAGAAACGTTGAACATCATCTGCAAGTACCAGGTGGATATGGAAAAGGTCCGGAAAAATATCAACCGGATCCTGCCATAATGTAAAGATGTCATGGCGAACCGTTGCTCAAACGGCGTGGCGATTTTTAAAATCAGACTTTTCGCCGTCCCGGCAAATCGGGACTCCTCAGCATGACAGAGACGTTTCATACTTTAAGCAGTAACGTATGGTTAAATTAATTCAACAATTTGTCGGCTGTTGTCGCGCATCAGGAATGCGGATATCCACGTCCGAAGTTCTCGACAGTCTCAAGCAGATGCGATTGATTGATCCGACCGACGAACAGCAATTCCGTTCACTGCTTCGTTCCAATTTCGCCAAAAGCATGAGGGATGTACAGCATTTCGACCGTCTTTATCATCTTTTTTTCCATGAAATGCGCATGGAAATGTCCGACATGCGACAGGCGGCTGATTATTCCGAGCAGATAAAAAAATCCGCCGAAATTCTGAAGCGAATGCCTCATGATAATCCGATATTCGATGCCGTGGTGGATTTTCTACAGGGAAATCCCATGGCGCTTCTCCAGGAAATGCGTCGGATTCAAACCGAAGAGGAAGCGGTCATGTTGCGGTTTAATCTGGGTCCCCTGGGCAATCGCCTTAATATCATGCTGCAGATTAACAAAGCCGCGTCCGCCGCCCGGGCTCTGGTGGAAGATCATGATATGAAAACGGATTCGGCAGCCGGTCGGGAACTCGCCGCCTATTTCGAAGAGCGCGTGGAAACGGCCCGCTCCATGCTCGTGTATGAGCCCGATCAGAGTAAATCCGGCGCCAAAAAAACAAAGACGGAAGAACAGAAGCTCCGAGGGCTGGGCGAAAAATCTTTTTCATCCTTCACGCGCGAAGAAGTCGAAGAAATGCGAGATGCCATCGATAAACTGGTGCGCAAATTAAAAAACATCGTCAGCCGCCGCTATGCCGTCCGCAACCGGGGAAGCATTGACGTCAAAAAGACTCTGCGCGCTTCAGCCAAATACAATGGCGTCCCCGTGGAAATCAAATATCGCCGCAAAGCGAAGCGCAAAAGCCGGATTGTCACCCTCTGTGATGTTTCCGGTTCCGTGTGGGCGGCGGCACGCTTCATGCTGAATCTGCTGTATGCGCTGCAGGATTGCTTCGACAAGGTAAACAGCTTCGTGTTTATCGATCGTCTGTCGGAGGTGACCGGCATCTTCGAAGAGCATGACATCAACGAGGCGATTCGCCTGGTGCTGGAAAAACCGGACATCAATTATAATGCCTCCACGGATTACGGCGAAACGCTGCGGAATTTTAAAAAAGATTATATGGAACGTTTAACCAAAAAAACAACGCTGATTATCGTCGGCGACGGACGCACCAACTACATGAATCCGGAAGATGCGATTCTCGGCCAGATGCGGGAACGCTGCCGGAGGGTGATCTGGCTTAATCCCGAGCAGGAAAATCTCTGGGGATCGGGAGACAGTGAAATCAAGTCGTATATTCCCCACTGCCACGAGGTGCGTCAATGCCGCAACGTTAATCAATTATTTTCTTTTATCGAGGAGCTGGTTTTGTAAAATGAACACGTCAACGAAAGAAGCATCTTACAGCTGGATTTCACGTTTCGCCATCGAATTTATCGCTTCCCGTAACGATTTGCAGACCCTGCAGGATTTTCCGCATGACATTTGGCAAAAAATGGGGGAAGCGGGATTTTTCAAATTAGGCATCTCCCCGCAATACGGCGGCAGTGGAGGAGGATTAACGCAACTGGCCGGCGCCGGAGAGGTATTCGTCCGCAGCGGCTTCAACATGGGACTGGCTCTGTCCTGGCTTTATCAGCAGATCATCGCCATTCATCTGATGTCCGGTTTCGGCACGGAAGAACAAAAAAAACGCTATCTGCCCCTGATGGCCAAAGGGAGTCTGACGGTTTCTTTTGCTGTTTCCGAACCGAAACACGGAGCGCGGCCGAAGCTCTTGACGTCCACAGCCGATTTGCAGGATGCATCCTATATCCTCAACGGAGAGAAAACATATCTGACCAATGCGCCGATTGCCGGTCTTTTCATCGTTATTGCCATCACCGGCCGGGATAAAGAGCAGAAGAGATTCAGCGCCTTTCTGGTGCCCGCCGATCATGAAGGCCTGGTGATCAAACCCAGGCTGAAGTTCGACTTCCTGAAGCCTGCGCCGCACGGCGGCATCAAATTAAACCATTGCCGCATCCCCGCGTCCGCCATCTTGGGAGAAAAAGACTCCGCCTATGCCAATATCGTCATCCCGTTTAGCGATGCGGAAAACATGGTGCTGATGGGCGCGGTCACCGGAGGCATGGGCGCGGAGCTCATGGATCTGATCATGGAAAGCGACAAACGCAACATTCATAAAGATAAAGCGCTGCAAAGCGAAGTCGGCGCGCTGGATTCCCTGCTGGAAACGATGCGCGCCATTGTCCGTGAAACCGCCAAGAAGGTTGATGAACGCGACAACGCCGCCGTTCCGCTGATCGTCACCTTCAAAGAACTGGCAGCCGGATTTCAGGCCAGAATCGCCGCCGCCATCGCCAAATGGGACATCAAAACCCCGGAACGTTTCAAGGTTCTACAGACCGATATTAACGTGCTGGGCGCGCTGCAGGAAAAAACCCTTCAGGACAAACAGGCGAAACTGGGTGATGAACTGCTTCACGGAGCGCGATAATTAGAATTTCTTTCGCCCTGTTATCCGGTATAACGTCAAGGTTAAACTTTAACCTGCAGCCGATATGGATGTATTTTGTCTCGTTAAAAGTTGTTCCAAGAATAAAAAATATCAAGTTGAGAAGGCAGAAATGAAAAAATATTATTTTTTTATCGGCTTGGTCGGTATTGCATTTATTATCAGTGCTTTTTATCAATTAAAAATTTTAACGGAAAGGCATTCTTCATTTCTTCCGCCGGCAGGAGAGCATCTTGAACCCCAAAAAACACATTTCAAAGTCGCTTTTTTTTCCGACTCCAGCTTGAAAGAAAACCCTATGGAAGAAATTATAGGTAAAATTTCCAAATCGGGCAATGAATTTACCATCTTTTGCGGCGACATCGCGGAACAAAGAAGTTTTAATGGATTTGCCCATCTCAACTATGAAATGTCTGAAAAACTTACCATTCCGCTTTATGCGATTCCCGGCAACCATGATACTGATGTAGATGGAGGCGGAGGACTAAAGCTCTTTCATCAATTTTTCGGGCAGGATAGATATTATTTTTCATACGGTGACACTATTTTTATCGGCTTGAATACGTCACATTTCAACTTTTCTGAAGAAAATAAAAAGTGGCTTGCATCTCTTTTAAAAAAAGAGCGTCAGCACTATAAACGTTGTGTCATTTATTGTCATATTCCCCCGGTTGATCTCAGACCAGGCAAAAAATATTGTCTGCCGGAGGAAGATGCCGACCGCTTTTACGATGCGATAAAAGATCATTCTGTTTCAATGATCATCTCCGGTCATATTCACCAATATCTATACGGGAAATTTCACGATGTAGATTTATTGATTCTTCCCCCATCCGGACAGAGACCTCGCACTAAAGAAAAAACCCCATACGGGTATGTCCAACTGTTCTTCAATGACAACGGAACAATTACCCATCAAGCCATCCTTGACACCTATACCCAGGGAAGAGAATATTTTGAATATTATTTCTCCATTTATAATTCGCTTATTTTATGGTTAGGAATAATTTTTATTATTTTCAGCGGAATAATGATTTATCGTCAATTCAATTTTTTCCACAGAAACAAGACGAATTAAAAAGTTTCTGATGTTTTTTCCCACACGCGGCGCAGCCGCAGGGAATTGCTCACCACCGAAAACGAACTCAGGGCCATGGCGGCGGCGGCAAACTCGGGATTGAGCAGTATGCCGAAGAAAGGATACAAGGCTCCCGCGGCTACGGGAATGCCGATGACGTTATAAATAAACGCCCAGAAGAGATTTTGCCTGATGGTGCGCATGGTGGCCTTTGAAAGGCTGATGGAGGCCGGTACGCCCAGCAAATCATCGCGAATCAGCGTAATGTCGCCGGCTTCAATCGCCACGTCCGTTCCCGCCCCGATGGCAATGCCGACATCGGCGGCCGCCAGCGCCGGTGCATCGTTGATGCCGTCGCCGACCATGGCGACAACCTCGCCGGCGTTCTGCAGATTTTTTATTTCATCCGCCTTTTTCCCCGGCAGGACATTGGCCATAACTTTTTCAATGCCCAATTGTTTGGCGATGGCGCGGGCCGTGCCTTCGTTGTCTCCCGTAATCATCGCGACTTTCATTCCCCTGCTCTTGAGACGCTGGACCGTTCGCGCAGCCGAAGCTTTTGGTGTATCGGCCAGGGCAATCAAACCCACAACCGATTTCCCCAACGCCAGATAAACAACCGTCTTTCCTTCTCCGGCCAGTCTTTCCGCGGAAAGGTTCCAGTCATCAATGGCAATGCCTTCGTCTGCCATTAAGAAACGGTTGCCGATAAGAACGCGTTGCCCGTCAATCAGGGCTTTGGCTCCCAGACCGGACAGCACCGTGAATTTTTCAACCGCCATGATTCTCACGCCGGCGTGTTCGGCTTTCCGCACAATGGCGCGGGCCAGCGGGTGTTCGGAACTTTTTTCCAGGGCCGCGGCGAACGACAGAATCTGATTTTCCTCAAAACCGTCCGCAGTCACACTATCGGTGACATCCGGTTCTCCCTTCGTCAGGGTGCCCGTTTTATCAAAAACGATCACCGAGAGTTTATGGATTTTTTCCAGCGCTTCGCCGCCCTTGATTAAAATGCCGCTTTGCGCTCCCAGGCCCGTGCCCACCATAATGGCTGTCGGCGTGGCCAGTCCGAGAGCGCAGGGACAGGCGATCACCAGCACGGAAACGAAATTGATCAACGCGCGGCTGAAATGGCTTTCTGCGGGCAGGAAATACCAGACGGCAAAGGTCATAACGGCAATCAGAAACACGGCCGGAACAAAAACGGAGGCAACCTTGTCCGCCAGGCGCTGAATCGGAGCCTTTGATCCCTGAGCTTCTTCGACCAGACGGATGATCTGCGCCAGCGCCGTTTCAGCGCCCACACCGGTTGCCCGAAACGTAAAGCCGCCTGTTTTGTTCATCGTAGCGGCAAAAACCTTTTGTCCCGCCACTTTATTGACCGGGACACTTTCGCCGGTCAGCATGGATTCATCGATGGTCGATTCCCCCGACAGTATCGTTCCGTCGACAGGAATCCGTTCACCGGGCCGGACGAGAACGACATCGCCAATTCGCACCTCATCCACGGCAACTTCCCGTTCCTGATCGTCCCGGATGAGATGCGCCGTTTTCGGCTTTAATTTTATCAGGTTTTTTATCGCCATGGACGTCCTGCCCTTCGCCCCGGCTTCCAGAAGTCTGCCCACCAGAATAAGCGTAACAATCATTGCCGCACCGTCATAATACACATGCGGTGTAATGCCCGCCGTGGTAAAAAATCGAGGGAAAAAAGTCGCGGCGGCCGAATAGGCGTAAGCTGAAAAAGCGCCGACGGCAACCAGCGTGTTCATATCGGATGTTTTCTGCAGGGCGGCCTTATAGGCGCCGGTAAAAAAGCGGCCACCCACCCAGAAGACCGCCGGAGCGGTTAAAACGAACAGAATCCGGAGCATCGTCTGACGGGGAATAACATCCAGAAAACCGAACCAGTGCTGCATGGAGCCGAAAAAGATGATGACGCTTAAAACGGCTCCGCAGGCGACTTTCAACTTCAGATCCCGGAACTCTCTGAGGCGGGACGCTTCGATGGGATCGGGAAGATTATCCTTGATTTCGCCTAAAAATTCATATCCCTGTCCGGTGATAACTTTCTCCAGCGCCGCCAGACCGTCCCATTGCGCTGAATGCATCACGGTTGCGCGTCCATTGGCAAGATTGACGCCCGCGTCCAGCACACCGTTTACTTCTTTGATGGCGTTTTCCACACGCCGGACGCAGGCGGCGCAGGTCATGCCGCCCACGGAAATAATGGTTTTCTGCGGAACCGCGTCGGAAGGCGTTTTATTCGACAACGTCGTACCCCGCTTTTTTGATCGCCGCCGCAACAACATTCGGATCAACAGGTTTCATTTCCTCATAAGTGGCCGTACCGGTTTTCAAGTCCACATGAATATCCCGAACGCCATCCACTGCATTCAGAGCCTTCGTCACGGCCATAACGCAATGCCCGCACGTCATTCCTTTGATTTTTACGCTTTTCATTACGTTAACCTCCTTGTCGTATAGTTACAAATTAATAACTTTTGCGATAATAGCAAGGCCCATGATTCTTTTCCGGCCGTTTTTTCAGGATCATCTGTCATGATATCCTGCTTGATTTAAAACCCATTCTGTATTATTTAAACGCCATAAAGATGCAAACCCGCTTATGTCGTCCGCGGGACGTTTTACATGCGAGCATCATTACCCTTATCACACAGGCTTAAAAATGTTAATTCGCTGTTGGGGCTCCAGAGGCTCCATTCCTGTTTCAGGCAGACAATATCAGCGCTACGGCGGCAATACCACCTGTCTGGAAATCAGGACCAACGACGATAAAATTCTGCTGGTTGACGCGGGTTCCGGTATCCGCGAGGCGGGCAATTCCCTGCTGGCTGAAGGATATCGCGATTTCACCCTTTTATTGACCCACGCTCACTGGGATCACATTATGGGTTTCCCTTTTTTCAAGCCGATTTATCTTTCTCACGTCAACCTGAGCATCTGGGGATGCCCTTTCGCTCAGACATCCATCAAAAAACTGCTTTCCCGCCTGATGGCGGCGCCTAATTTCCCGGTCAATTTTGATCACATTCGGGCCGGAATTTCGTACCACGAAACCTGTTTCGCCCCCCGCCGTCAACTGGGATCGATGGTCATCACCCCCATCGCCCTGAGCCATCCCAATCGCGGCACGGGCTACAAGTTTGAAGAAGACGGCAAATCCTTTGTTTTCCTTACCGATAATGAACTGGGCTACAAACACGAAGGAGGACTGAATTTTAAACAATATCTGGATTTCGTCCGAAACACCGATTTACTCTTCCACGATGCCGAGTATAAAGAAGACGAATACAAAACGACCCGGGGATGGGGACATTCCTGCTACAAAGATGTCCTCAAATTATCGCTGCAGGCGGGCGTGAAAAAACTTGGATTATTTCATCACAATCAGGAACGATTCGATGTCGGGGTTGACGCAATTCTTGATGACTGCCTTCAGATGATTAAAAAAAGCGGTAAAAAGATGAAATGCGTCGCTGTAGGCCAGTCCATGCAGTTCAACCTTTAATGGTGACAACCGGCGCCTTATCATGCTTTTTCTTTTGCACATCTTGGTCATGGCAACAGCAACACTGGGTATCATTGCCGGTGTTGGCACAGCCATGTTTTTTCGCCGCAACAGGAACTGGCTGAAAATTCACCGATCCGTCAACTCGCTCAGTTTGGGAGGAATGACCGCTGGCGTCATCATGGCATATTTTTATATTGCGGATTCCGGCGGGCGGCATATTGGCGGGCTGCATCAGTCGGCGGGTCTGGCGGCTTTCATTCTTGCTTTGATGACACTGAGCATGGGATACTATCATACTCAAGCCCGGAACAAACCTGCGTTGAGAACAGCGCACCGTTGGCTGGGCAGATTGTCGCTCCTGATCATTTTGACCGCAGCCGTTCTGGGATTAAGGCTCATCAACCTGTTTTAGCCATGAGAACTCATTCGATTAAGTGAAGTGCCGATATGTTTCTTCCCACGACGCCGGACGAATTAAAAAAATTAAAATGGGACGCTCTCGATGTGATACTGGTAACCGGCGACACCTACATCGACAGTCCTTTCATCGGCGTATCCGTCATCGGTCATGTGCTGGTCCATGCCGGTTTCCGTGTGGGAATCATTGCTCAACCCGATCCGGACACCCCGGCAGACATCTCCCGCCTGGGCGAACCGCGACTTTTCTGGGGCATCACCGGCGGCTGCATGGATTCGATGGTCGCCAACTACACGGCGACAAAGAAAAAAAGGAAAAGCGACGACCTGACCGCCGGAGGCAGGAACCATCGCCGCCCCGACCGCGCCGTCGTCGTGTACGCCAATCTCATCCGCCGGTATTTTAAAAATACAACGCCACTGGTGCTTGGCGGTGTAGAGGCAAGTCTGCGACGCATCGCCCACTACGATTACTGGTCCGATTCCATCCGTCGCTCCATACTGTTCGATGCCCGCGCCGATGCGCTGGTTTACGGTATGGCGGAAAAAGCAATTCTGGAACTGGCGCGAACGTTGCGTGACGGCCGACGGATCAATGACATCCGGGGCATTTGCTATATTGCCCCGGTCCCTCCGCCTGATTATACGGAACTGCCGTCTTATGAAGACGTCGTCGCGGAGAAAACATTGTTCAACCGGATGTTTCATCTGTTTTACCGGAATAATGATCCCCTGACCGCGCGTGGATTGTTTCAAAAACACGGACCCCGTTTCCTTGTTCAAAATCCTCCTCAACCGCATTTGACGTCCGGGGAACTCGACGAGATCTACGCTCTTGATTTTGCCCGCGATGTGCATCCGTACTATGGCGCCCAGGGCAGAGTCAACGCCCTGGAGACGATAAAATTTTCCATCACGTCTCATCGCGGCTGTTACGGTGAATGCAATTTCTGTTCGATCGGCGTGCATGAAGGACGAACAGTGATCAGCCGCTCCGAGCAATCGATCATGGACGAAGCCCGCAAGCTGACCGGCTTCTCCGACTTCAAGGGCTATATACCCGACATCGGCGGTGCAACGGCCAATATGTACGGCATGGAGTGCCGGAAAAAACAGCAACACGGCGTTTGCAAAAGCAAAAGATGTCTTTATCCGCAGGTGTGCGACAGCTTACACGCCGATCACAGCCGCCAGATTCATTTATTAAGGAATCTGCAAAGGATCCCCGGCGTAAAAAAAGTGTTTGTCGCCTCCGGCATTCGCCACGATTTACTGCTCAGCGACAAAAAGCACTGTGCGGAGTATATGCGCGAGCTGGTAAAGAGCCACACGTCCGGCCAGTTGAAAGTCGCTCCCGAACACACCGTCCCGGATGTTTTAACACTCATGAGCAAACCGCAGGCTGTTGCTTTGCTGAACTTCAAACGGCTTTTCGAAAAATCGAACGAGTCATCGGGAAAGAAACAGTATCTGACTTATTATTTCATCGCCGCTCATCCGGGATGCACCGAAGAAGACATGCATCGGCTTAAATCCTTCGCCGGCAGAGAACTGAAAACAACACCCCGTCAGGTGCAGATTTTCACGCCGCTTCCCTCCACATATTCCAGTGTGATGTATTACACGGGAACGGATCCGTTTACCGGTAAAAAAATTTTCGTGGAAAAGAAAAACGACAACAAACAAAAGCAGAAAAATATCCTTACCGGCGGGCAGAACCGATAATCTGGAATGCCTGGGTGGATTTGAGCGATCCCCGGCTGTATTCAGGCAATGACTCAATGCCTGCGGGTCATCCGCTTAATTTCTTCGGCAGCGTCCCTCTCGTTGAACCGCTTTCAATAATTCACAATCTCCCAGAGCACAGGCCTTCCGTGCATCAGGGCAGCCGGACTCATGGTTTCCCTGCGAGAAGTAACCATACGCCCGGTTGTTGTATGCGACTCCAAAATCGGGATTTCGCCGAATGGCCTCGTCGAAATCTTCTATCGCTTTGCGAGGCTCGTCGAGTTTCAGGTAGGCGATTCCCCTGCTGTTATAAGCCCGGACATGATTACGATCCAGGGCGATGACTTTGTTGTAATCGGCAATGGCGGCATGATATTCACCGATCCCGGCATAAACAATGCCCCGCGTGTAATATGCGCTGATGTAATCGGGCTGGAGACGGACAGCGGCACTGTAATCCTGCAGCGCCTTGTCATCCTGACCGGTCCCGGCATAGGCATTTCCCCTGTGAACATAGGCGGGGGCATAATCCGGATTAAGCGAAAGCGCTTTATCGTATTGTATCAGGGCCGTCCGGTTGTCACCGTTAAAATAATAGGCATGTCCGAGCGATTCATACAAAACATACACGTCCTTTTTTACATCGACGGCATGCTGGAGCAGCGCGATGCTGTTCTTCCAGTAGCGGGTTTGCTGCCAGGCCAGAAGCGCCATCATCGCGATCATGACGATGGCCGCCGGCAACAGAATTCTTTTACGCATCGCGCTGCTCTTCACTAAAAGCGGCATCCCCCAGGCCAGCATGATTGAAATCCCGATGGAGGGAAGATAATGATAGCGGTCGGCCATCGCATCACTGCCGATCTGAATGATTTTCAGCACCGGCAGAAGGGTTATCGCATACCACAGCCATCCCGCCAGGAGACAGGGCCGTTGTTTGGCTTTGACAACGACGGCAACGCTTGCCAGCAGGACAAATAAGACGGCGCCGCCCCACTGCCAGACCGGAACATGTCCGGGAAAAGGATAAAAAACAATCAGATTGCCCGGCCAGAAGGTTTTGATCAGATAAGCCGCAAAAGAAACCGGAGCATTGGCCAGACGAAGATCCAGCGGATATTGTTTGATGTCCGGAACCGGCAAATCATAAAACGTAATGACCACGACGATTCCCGACAAAAGCATGAAAGCAATCTTTTCCCGCAACTGCTGCAATAAAAGGTTTTTCCCGTCCGACGGCAAACGTTTCAGGGGCCAGTAATCAAGTAAAATCATAATCACCGGCAACGTGACGGCCATGGGTTTGCTCATCAGGGCGCAGGCAAAACTGAACATCACCGGCAGATATCTCCGCAACACAGGTTTTTCCGTGTAATAGACATAGAGACAGAGCGTCAGCATCCAGAAAAAGGCGCTTAAAACATCTTTTCGTTCGGAAATCCAGGCCACGGATTCCACATGCAGCGGATGAACGGCAAAAAACGCCGCGACAAAAGCGCTTCGCCATACGGATCGGGTCATCCGGTTAAAAAGCCAAAACAGCAGCAATACACCACCCAGGTGCAGAATAATATTGGTCAGATGATAACCGCCCGCGTTCAAACCGAAAAGCCGATAGTCCGCCATAAAAGACAGCCAAACCATGGGATGCCATAAATCAGCGTATGGAGTGGTAAAGGCCCAGATGATGCCATCAAGGGTCATCCCGGATCGGATGTGATCATTCGACAGGATATAAACCGGATCATCAATAATGATGAAGCCATACCCGGCCACTTGCGCGAAGACGGCAATAACCAGCACAGCCAGGGCGACATAGACGGTACCGATGTGTCTGTTGGAAGTGATCTTTATCGTATCGGACATGTCAACTTTCTAACATATGTTCAATCGGAGTTCAGCAATTTTCTGATCATGCGCTTATCCAACATGCGTGTTATGGAGAGAAGCCCCGGATAATGATTGCCGATGCCTGCCTCTTTCTCATTGACTTACTCAATGTAATTTTCCTATAATTCATCATCATAAAAATATGGGAACGTTTTGTCCGTCGACGATAATCTTCCGGGACGATCATGATTTCAAGACGTGAATTTATAACAAATTTTACCAGACTGGCCGTAACGCTCGGCGGCGCGGGTATCATCTTGTTCGATCCGTCTCAACAGGGATTTCTGTCGGGTGATGATGACGGTCTGGCTTTTGCGGGAACGTACCTGGATGATCTGATCAAATCGGCGCCGCGGGCACGTTACTGGACATCGCTCAACATCAAAGGAAGCGGCCCTCAGCAAGAGCGAACCGTCGTCAAATGTCTGCTTTGCGCCAACGGCTGCGTCATCGCCAACGGCCGGCGGGGAAGATGCCGGACGCGTATCAATATCAACGGCGAATTGCGCAGTCTGGTCTATGGCCGTCCCGTATCCGTTCACGTCGATCCGATAGAAAAAAAACCTTTTTATAACTTCCTGCCGGGCTCCGCGGCCTTTTCTCTGGCCACAGCCGGATGTCTGCTTAAATGCAAATTCTGCCAAAACTGGGAAATATCTCAGGCATCGCCGGAAGACATTCACGTGTCGTTTGCGTCGCCGGCTAACGTCGTCACGGCCGCTCAGGCAAGCCGTTCGCCGGTGATCGCCTTCACGTACAACGAGCCGACGGTTTTCACGGAGTATCTCACCGACATCGCCAGAGCGGCCCGGAAACAAGGCATCCGATCCGTGCTCATCAGCTGCGGCTTTATGAATGAAGCGCCTCTTGCGGAAATGTGCGAAACGCTGGCGGCCATTAAAATCGATCTGAAAGGTTACAGTCAGGATTTTTACCGCTCCGCATGCGCGGCCGAACTGAAGCCCGTCCTGAGAAGCATTAAACAGGCGGCCAAAACCCGCGTCCATCTGGAAATTGTGAATCTGGTTGTTCCCACATTGAATGATTCGGACAAGATGCTGAAAGGATTGATCGACTGGGTGCTGGGAGAAATCGGTCCCGATGTTCCGTTGCATTTTTCCCGCTTTCATCCCGATTATCAGTTGCGCAATCTCCCGCCCACGCCGGTCGCTACACTGGAAAGGGCATACAACCTCGCCAGGAGCCGGGGAATTCATTACCCGTATGTGGGAAATGTGCCCGATCATCCCGGAAACAACACGTACTGCCCGACATGCAAAAAAATTGTCATCAAAAGACAGGGCTTTTTTGTCACAGAAATAAACATCAAAGGTAGCTCCTGTAAATTCTGCGGAAGAAACATTGCCGGCGTCTGGGCATGAGAGGAGGTTTGTGAACATGAAAACATTTCGCGTGATTCTTATCCTGCTTTGTATCGGTTCTTTCTTTGCATCAGCGTGTCGGGCCGACAAAAAGCCGGCCGGCGATATCCGTGAACCGGCCGTTGCGGGAAAGTTCTATCCGGAAAACGCGGACAAGTTGAAACGGGCCATTGAATATTTTCTGCGTGACGCCATTCCCGGCGAAATAAAAAAACCCGTTGCGCTCATCGTACCCCACGCGGGATACATTTTTTCCGGTCAGATTTGCGCCGACGGATTCAATCAGGTCAGAAATCAACAATACGACACCGTTGTCATTCTGGGAACCAATCATACCGGTCCTGATTTTCGGAAAGTCTCTCTTTACTCCGGCGACGGTTTCCGCACGCCCCTCGGCACGGCTCATGTTGACAAAAATATTGTTTCCGCTCTGAAAAAAGCAGCTCCGGATCTTTGCATCCCGGATCAATCACTTCATGAACGGGAGCATTCCCTGGAGGTGGTCGTGCCTTTTGTTCAGACCGTCTTTCCCCGGGCGCGGATTGTTCCCGTTGTTGTCGCTTCTACGGATATGGAAACAGCCGTCCGGTTCGGCAATGTGCTGGCCAGCGTTTTGCACAACAAAAATGTTTTGATTGTTGCCAGTTCCGATCTGTCGCATTATCCCGCAGCGCGGGATGCCGATATTGTGGACCGGGAAACACTCGCGGCAATCGCCACATTAGATCCGAGTTTACTGACGGCAACCCTCAAAGCCCACGCCGCCGGAAACATTGACAATCTCTCCACAAGCGTCTGCGGCGAAGCGCCGGTGATCGCGGCCATGGCAGCCGCCAAATCCCTGGGCGCTGTCCGCGGCAAAATGATCAGTTATGCCAATTCCGGCGACACGTCTATCGGCGATAGGTCGCGGGTGGTCGGCTATGGAGCCGTTGTTTTGACGAAAGACAATGCGGAGAAGAACGCTCCCGGATCAGTTCAGCAGAAACCCGCGGCCGGATCGGCCCGGTTGGGTTCGGCTGACAAAAAAGCCTTGCTGGCCTTTGCCCGGGAAACCCTCTCCCGTATTTTCCTGACGGACACGGTTCCCCTGCCACGGGGATTTTCGGCGGATCTTCAACAGCCTCGCGGCGTCTTTGTCACGCTCAGAAAACAGGGTGAACTTCGCGGGTGCATCGGTCATATGATTGCGGATGAACCGCTGGCCAAACTCGTCGGCGCCATGGCTCTGCAGGCGGCTTTTAACGATAGCCGTTTTATGCCCCTCTCCCCCGAAGAGCTGAAGGATGTCGAAATAGAAATATCCGTCCTGACACCGATGAAAAAGGTTTCCGGCCCAAAAGATATCGTTGCCGGCAGGGACGGTGTATTAATCAACAAAGACGGCGCCTCTGCCGTTTTTCTTCCGCAAGTTGCGACCGAACAGGGATGGAATCGCGACACCATGCTGGACAATCTTTGCCGGAAAGCGGGACTGGAAAAAAGTTGCTGGAAGGCGGGAGCCCGTTTTTCCACTTTCCAGGCCCTGGTGTTCAGCGAATCACAAATGAAGTAATCTCATGACCGTTTATCTCTTATCCATCGGATTGATTTCAATTCTGGGGCAGGTTGTTCTGCTCCGGGAATTGAATGTCGCTTTCTACGGGGTCGAGCTGATTTATCTCCTTGCGCTCGGCATATGGTTGTTCTGGACCGCTGTCGGCGCGGTGATCGGACGACGGGATCATCCGCCTTCACGCCACAAGACCGCCGCACTTTTTTTCATCTTCGGCCTGATTCTCATTCCGGATCTGATCTTCATCCGTTCCAGCCGTCTCATTTTCGGCGGCGTGCCCGGCGCGTATCTCGATTTCTTTCAGCAGGTATTTGTCGCCGTCATCGCCATACTGCCCGTCGGCGTCGCTTCCGGGCTTTTATTCCAGTGGGCAGCCGGAGCATACGTGTCGGCAGGCAAAACGCTGGCGGCCGCCTATGCCGTTGAGAGCGCGGGCGGACTCATCGGCGGTCTGCTGTCCACCTTTTTGATTATGGGCGGCGTTCAGAATCTTTCCGCCGCCTTCTTGTGCGCTTTGATTTCGGTTATCACACCCCTCGTTGTCCTCAGAGGATCAGCACATTGGTTCCTGCGCCGGTCGATAATGATTGTTATCGGTGTTCTGATGGGACTCATGGTCAATTCAGCGCATCTGGATCGTCTGATGACCGGATGGAATCATCCGTATCTTCAGGCCAGCAGCGATTCTCCATACGGCAGAATTACGGTGACTCGAATGGCCGATCAGATTTCTGTTTTTGAAAACGATGCCCTGTCGTTTGAGACGGGAGGAACCGATGCGGAGTCCTTCGTCAATCTGGCCGCGCTTCAACATCCGCATCCGCAGAAAATACTGATTCTCGGAGGCGGCCTCGAAGGGATTGTGCGGGAAGCATTGAAATATACACCCCGGCACATTGATTATGTGGAACTCAATCCGGTCATGCTGAACCTGACGATGCAATATCTTCCCGATGATATCAGAAATTCATTAAACGCGCCGAATGTCCGCATCACGCTTGCCGACCCGCGGCAGTATCTCAACACAAGCGGCGCCTACGATCTCATTCTGGTCGGCATGCCGGAACCCTCGTCCGGTCAGGCCAACCGCTTCTATACGCGGGAGTTTTTCGAACAATGTTCGGCCAAACTCAATCCCGGAGGCATCGTCGCCTTCAGACTGCGAACGGCGGAAAACCTCTGGACAACGCCGCTGACCCGCCGCAACAGTTCAATTCACGCGGCGCTTGCATCGGTTTTTCCCGACGTGCTGTTCCTTCCGGGAACCACGAATGTGATCACTGCTTCGTTTGCGCCGCTTCCCCGGACGCCGGACGTCATGGCCGGCCGTTTGCAGAAAATGAATTTCAAAACCAGATTGATTTCGGGAAATTATATCACCTATCTTTTCACCAACGACCGGTATTTTCAAATCAATAAACTCCTGGCGGAAATAAAGGAAGCGCCCAATTCCGACATCCATCCGGTTTGCTACCGGTATGCCCTGATCATCTGGTTGTCGAAATTCTTTCCACGGGCAATACGGATGAATTTATCGTCGATGACCGGCCCGCCGCTTTTTCGATACCTCCTGTTTTTTTTACTGGCGGCACTGCCCGTCATCTTTCTTTTCAGCCGCCGGCATCCCGGTCTCCGCCGCATCCTGCTGGTTGCCGCAGCCGGCTTTCTGGGAATGGTTCTGGAAACGCTTCTCCTGCTTTATTATCAGGTGAAACACGGGGTCATCTACCAGAACATCGGATTTCTTTTGATGAGTTTTATGGCCGGCCTCGCTCTGGGCGCAGCCATGACGGATAAAATAATGATCCGGCTCCCGCGTCATCGGATGTCCCCGCGATTATACGGCATCGGCCTGATGGTCATTTTCTGTCTTGTCTGCGGCCTGACCGGAATGATGATCAAGACCGGCGGTGCGGCAGGATTGTTCCAGATCGCATTTTTACTGGGAGCGACCGGTTTCACCGTCGCCGGTATTTTTGCTTATGCCAGCCTGCATGAAATTGAAGATCAGCACAAGGTCATTTCTCCGCTGTATGCGGCGGATCTTATCGGCGGATGCGCGGGATCTGTTCTGGCCAGCCTGATTTTAATTCCCCTGGCCGGCCTGGATATCACCCTATGGGGAATGCTGATCCTGTCCGTTTATTCCGTTCTGCTGCTGTAAATCGGACACGAATCCTGTCCGTCCGCTTACCCTTGCGCCTGCGCGTCGATACCCGCAAGCTCCGGTTGATCGTTTTTATGAAATACATAATCTCCCATAACCAGATAATCCATATCTGTCCGCATGAAGCACCGGTAAGCATCCTCCGGCGTGCAGACAACCGGTTCACCGCGAACGTTGAAACTCGTGTTGACAATCAGTCCGTATCCGTTTTTCTGCTTGCAGGCGCTGATCAGTTTCCAGAAACGTTCGTTTGTTGTTTTGTTGACGCTCTGAATCCGCGCGGAATAATCAACATGGGTGACGGCGGGGATATCGGATCGTTCATGATAAAGCCTTTCATACATGGACATCCGGTTGTAATTTTCAGGTTCAGCGCGCAAACGTTTTTCTTTCACCCTGGAGACCAGCAGCATATAAGGTGACGGACGGTCGAGTTCAAAATAATCGGTCATATCCTCTTCGAGAACAGACGGCGCAAAAGGGCGGAATTCTTCCCGGTGTTTTATTTTCAGATTAATTTTTTTCTGTGTTTCCGTCAGGCAGGGATTGCCCAGGATGCTGCGGTTGCCCAATGCCCGCGGACCGTATTCCATCCGTCCCTGAAACCAGCCGATCACCATCCCCCGGTCGATCAGTGCGGCAACGTCCGCGCATAATTCGTCATAATCCTGATAATGCGTATACGGCGCCTTACATTTTTTGGCCATGCGCGCGATATAATCCGGTCCGAATTCGGGACCGAGTAAGGCGCCCGCCATCGCATCCCGGCCCGTCGTTGCGGACCTCGGCCGGCCCATTTCGATATGCCAGGCGGCATAGGCGGCGCCCAGCGCGCCACCGGCATCACCGGCCGCCGGTTGTATCCAGATATCGTCAAATATTCCCCGACGCAGCAGCTTTCCGTTTGCTACGCAATTGAGCGCGACGCCGCCGGCCATAACGAGATATTTGCTTCCGGTCAGTTTTTTCGCTGTCTGAGCCATGACGTGAACAATATCTTCCGTAACCTGCTGTATGGCCAGCGCCAGATCCATATAAGACTGTTCGATGTCACGCTCCGGTTCCCGGCGCGGCATGCCGAAAAGGCGCCTCCAATGTTCATCACGGCACATGCTCAGACCGGTCGCGTAATCGAAATAGTCCATATTCAGAAGGATGGATCCGTCCTCCCGGATATCCACCAGATGATCCAGAATCTTTTTCTTGAAAGAACCGGTTCGTTCGGAATCCGGGTGACCGTACGGTGCAAGCCCCATCAGTTTGTACTCGCCGCTGTTGACTTTAAAACCGCAATAATATGTAAAGGCGGAATAAAGCAACCCGAGCGAATGCGGGAAATCGAGTTCGCGAAGAATCGTGATGGAACGGTCCTTCCCCTGTCCGATAGCGGCCGTGGCCCATTCGCCGACACCGTCAATAGTCAAGATGGCCGCTTCGTCGAAAGGAGACGGATAAAACGCGCTGGCCGCGTGAGACAGGTGATGTTCGGGAAAAAGCAATCGGACCTTGCCCGGACCAATTCGAGCCAGTTCGTCGTGAAGCCTTTTCCGCAAGAATATTTTCTCTTTGATCCAGACGGGAACCGCGGCGACAAAGCTTCGCAGTCCGCGAGGTGCAAAAGCATGATAGGTTTCCATCAGTCTCTCAAACTTCAGATACGGCTTGTCGTAAAAAACAACCCGGTCAAGGTCGCCGACCTGCAAACCACCTTCTTCAAGGCAGTACGTTGCAGCATGATAAGGAAATGCGCTGGTATGTTTCTCCCGCGTGAAGCGATCTTCCTGTGCCGCAGCGACGATTCTGCCGTCGATCAAAAGCGCGGCGGCGCTGTCATGATAGTAAGCCGATATACCCAGAATGGAAACCGACATTTCCCGCCTCTTAGAAAATCGTATAAATAAAAGGTCCGACCGCCGATCCGGTGGAAAAGATCATCAGCGCTCCGAAGATAAGCAGCGCCAGGATAATCGGCAACAGCCAGAACTTTTTTCTTTCCTTAAGAAAGCCCCATAAATCTTTTAAAAATTCCATCGTTCTTTCCTGTCGTCAATACGGATGCCGGAGGTCTTCGGATGTAAATTCATGATTCCGCACTCTGAAAACCGACGCATGACTTTGCTTCCATTTTTTCAGTTGCATGGGATCTTTGCCGATTATTTTTCTGAATAAACCTGTGGGCGTGACCAGGACAGCAAAAATCAGACTGAGAACGATTCCGGACATTACGAAACCGATCCCCTGCGACAAAGTCAGCCATAATCTAGTCCACGGCACGAACAGACGCGGACGAATCATGCTCGCCAAAAGAGCCAGAGCGGCCAGACCATAAAACAACGTCTCTCTCGTAAAGAAGGCAATCAGCAGGCAGATCAATACCGCGGCCATGCCGGAATCTTTGGCCTGATCGGTCGTTATGGGCTTGAGCATCGATTTGTCCATTATTTATCTGATGTGTTTTTTGATAAACGATCCGCGCACATTTATTGTGTGGCCGACAATAAACATCCCGGCTACGAACGCCCTTTACGCTATCGTTTGAAATTTCTTCTTTTAATCTTCAGATCGCTTTGATGGTTCTTAAATCACTGCAACCGTTGTCTATCCAACAATACAAATCCTGAACGGTAACATTGCTCGAACAGACAAACTGCCGGGATCCTTTCGGCAACCGCTCTCCGTCCTGTCTGTTTTTGTAAATCCTTATCGAGCCGTCCTTCCGCACAATGACATAATAGGACATGGGTCACCCCCTGGACTGTAAAATAAAATGTGTCGTCTGCTCAGACAATCGTTGAAATACGTTTATCGGGAACAGGGTCCTATGTATTTTCCTTTCATGGTGTTCGACATTTTCATTTCCGGCTGTCCTTTCATTTTCATGCTGGTGGTCGATGAGCCGCTCATGGACTGATCGGTGTATGTCGTGGTGCCGGATGTCTGAATCGTCCCTTCCTTGCCCGTACACTGCACATTGTAATTGACCGTATTGCCGACAACCTTCTGACTGATGATTTTACAGTCATAGTTTTTGTCTTTATTTTGCGGGACGGGATCGCTTTTGGTGATGCACTGGCGAAACGTGGTGGGAGGGATGGATTGCGGCATGCCCTTCATTTCCACCTGGGTCGTGATGTCCCAGAGGCCTTCCTTAAGTTCGGCCAGGGCGGCGGTTGCCCAAAACAAAGACAACGCCGCGATGAGGAACAGTGATGTTTTTTTCATGATGCAAACCTCCTTTGATCAATATAACGCTGACAACGCTCATGGTGTCTGAGCACTCGAAAAAATACGACGGATTCAACAACCGGTCCATAAGAACAACGATGGCCGACGCGAAAGCATTATATACTTATCCTCTGAATTAATTCAATGTCTTTATTGTTACTCTAGTTTTCCGCAGGATAACCGGTAATATCCCTGATCTCTTTAAACAGAGGCCGTAACTGTCCATACATTTTGAGATAAACTCTCCGGTAGAGATTATCGTAGAGTTGGTGATTCTCCGGAATCGGCTCAAAGACTCTGCCCGTGCGGGTCATCGCTTTTACCGCTGACGGGAAATCAGAATACAATTTCAGACCGACCGCGGCATCGATGGCCGCTCCCAGCGCGGATGTTTCAAACGTATGGGGACGTTCCGCCGCCATGCCGAAAATGTCCGCCGTAATCTGCATGGCCGCATCGCTTTGCGAACCGCCTCCCGACACCTTGAGCCTGGTCACAGGAACTTTTGTTTTCCGCTGGGTCAATTCTCCCCCTTCTCGCAAACCATAGACCAATCCTTCCAGTAATGCCCGATACAGATAGGCGCGGCTGTGCACATCGCCGAAACCGATAATCGATCCCTTCGCGAAAGCGTCAACTTCCCGACCCGGCGTCCAGTAGGGCTGAAGCATCAACCCCTTCGAACCGGCCGGCACATCCTGAATCAACGAATCAAAAAACTTTTCCGGAGGCTCCGCCGTTTTCTCGGCAAGCATGCACTCCTGAAGGCCGAATTCTTCCTTGAACCAGCTGACCATCCAGAATCCTCGAAAAATCGAGACTTCCGTATAATAAGCATCCGGCACGGAAGCGGGAAACGGCGGGATCATCGGATGCAGTTCGACATATTTGGGCGTAGCCACATCAAACGTCGCGATGGTTCCGAAACTCAGACATCCGGTCTCCGGCGTGAGACAGCCGGAACCGAGAATTTCACACCCCTTGTCCGATCCGGCCGCAAAGACGGGTAGCCCTTCCGGTATGCCTGTTTCGGCGGAAGCTTTCCCGGTAATCCGGCCCAGAACTTCAGACGGTTTGACAAGATCGGGAAGCTTTTCTCTGCCGACTTTGAAAATCCACCATTTGAAATCGTATTTTCCCGCCCATTGATACGTTTTGTTGTTGAACGGAAGATATCCGATATTATTACCCACCGAATCAACGAACTCTCCGGTAAGACGGTGCGTAAAGAAGCCGGAGAGAACCAGATACTTGTAGGTCTTATCCCAAATATCCGGCTGCTGCTGGCAGATCCAGTTCGCTTCGCATTCCTGGATGACCCCCTCGAGCGTATCGAGCAGTTTGACCGTTTTCAATACGGGTCGGAGGACACCGGGCATGATCTGCCGTGCATCCGCTTTTCTCTGATCAAGCCAGATAATTGCCGGCCGGAGCGCTTTGCCGTTTTTATCGACATTGATCATCGTGGCGCGTTGCGTCGTCAGCGTCACGCCTTTAATATTCTTTTTTAGATGTTCCTGTTTTTGCAGGAGTTGACGGGTCGTTTTGCAGAACACGTCCCAGTAGTAATCAGGCTGTTGCTCAGCCCAGCCGGGATGCGCCGAAAAATATGGTTGAATGGGGGTTTTGACAATTTCCAGTATGTTCCCTTCCACATCGACAAGCGTTGCTCTGATGGATTGCGTTCCCGCATCGATGGATAGGATTAATTCCTGTGATCTCGTTTTTTCTTGTGGCATATGCACCTCACTATTTTTCAGGTAATTTTAAATCATCCAAGACACCTCTTCTCAATCGCCTTCATCCGTCCAGTCCCAGCTGACCGCCGGGATTCATAATCCCCTGCGGGTCAAAGTGTTTTTTCAAAGCCCGCAAGACATCCATCTGTTCCTTCCCGAGATGCCTTTCCATCCAGGGGCCGATCATTCTTCCCACGCCGTGATGATGGCTCAGTGAACCGCCATGTGTCTGAATGCTGTCGATGATCCCCCGCTGGAATTTACGAAATGCCTCAAGATCTGTCATATGAGCGATAAAAATGAAATACAGATTCGTTCCCTGAGGATAAAAATGCGAAGCATGCGTCATGCACATGGTGGCGGGACGGCTCTTAACATAGGCCCGCACACCTTCATGCACCCGGTGAAGATTGTCCCACGTCACAGCGGCCTCCAGCGTATCGATCAAAATGTCATAGTCGCCCAGATCCTCGCGCATATAAGGTTCCGTATAACGGGTGTGCTCCCATTTCCGCGCCGCATAGCCGGTCAGAGAAATCGCTCCGTGTCTTCGGGCAACGGCCTTGATTTTACGCGCAACCAGCTTTGTGTAATCCCGATCTCCTTCCACATTGCCCAGACTCAAACAGCGCTGCATGGGTTTGAAGCCGCGCAGGCTGAGCAACGTGTCGACCATGTCCGGCATGCCGTAGAGCTTCAAGCCCCGGTCGGTTTCCTCGGGATCGGAAATGCGGTAAATGGCCGGCTTGCCGAACTCCGACTGCATGATTTCGCGGCTGGCGTTGACGGCCGCGTCCCAGGTGGGATACATGAAACTGAAACGCTCGCGATTCTCCGGCATATAGCGGAATATTTTCATGGTGACTTCGACCAGAATGCCGAACGCTCCTTCGGAACCTTTCATGATGTCGTTGACTTTGGGGCCGGTGGCGGTCGCCGGAAAATCGAGCGTTCTGAACGTGCCGGCGGGCGTGACGTATTCCTGGCTGAACACGATGTCATAAGCATCGCCGTAATATGTCGAGGCCTGTCCGGACCCGAGGGTGACGATCCAGCCGCCGACGGTGGAATACTCAAAGGACTGCGGGAAATGTCCGCAGGTGTAGCGATGTTTCGTCTTAAAAAGCTCGGGGGCTCTGTTCAATGCGTCTTCATAAGTCGGTCCGAACATTCCCGGCTGAACCCGCGCCGTCTGGTTCAGTTCGTTGACGTCCAGAAGCTTGTTCATATGCGTGCTGATCACCAGGGAGATGCCGCCGCGGACCGGACGACAGCCGAAATTCACGGATGAGCCGGCGCTGAATACCGTTATCGGAATTTTTTCCCCGTTGCAGTACGCCACGATTTTTTGCACATCCTGTTTGTCGCGGGGATGAACCACAACATCCGCCACTTCGCGGATAATGCCGTGACGCAATTCCAGCATTTCCTCTGTGGTCTTTCCGGAGGCGTATTTGACGCGGCTGTAATCATCCAGCGCGACATTGTCCCCGCCAACGATATTCCGTATGGATTCAATCTGATGAGACGCCAGATTCGCACAACGGTTTAAAGACACCTGCTCCAGTCCCTCCCTGCCTTTGGCGGAAAAATCCCTGTCGCTCAGATGAAACTCCTGTTTGATCATGTTGTACCAGGCATCGCTGGGATGCTTAAAGCTGTGGGGATCGCCGTATTTGAAAATGGACCGGTATGTTCCTGCGGGTGGAGCTTTTTCTGTCCACTCTGGACGGTAATGATTGGATTTCATCAGCATGCCTCCTTTGTTTATGTTCTGTTTTTCGACGGACAACCCTCTTTTCAATCAACCGGTATTTTAAGCAGGTTGACGACGGCTGCAATTTCCTTTTCCATTTTTTCATTGTCCCAATGCAACTCTCTGGCGGCAACCAGGGCAACCCTGCGCAGCACCTCTTCTCCGGGATTGCCGAGCGTGCCGATACCGGTGCGCCGCATAACGATATCGGAGAGGGTGCGCGCCATTTCATGGCGCGCGGCATAAACCACCTGCGCCTGAATTTCACCGTCCGCGTTGAGTGTTTCGGACAAGGCTTTATCGTCACGCGCCAGTTTGATAATTTCTTTGTATTCGGTTCCGTAATTGCGCGCCAGATAATCCAGCGTGGTTCGGCTGATTCCATTGCCCTGCGCCCGCGCTTCATTCACAAAGGCATTCAAATCTTTTATTTCACAACCGGTCAGAAACTGTTTATCCGTAATGCTCTTGCCGAGATCGCGACCCAGTTTGACGGCGACGATCTTCAGGCAGGTCTCCGCCAGCTGGCGGCTGGTGGTGTATTTCCCGCCCTCGACGGTAATTAATCCGTCCAGCCCGTCGTCCTTATTGTCGTAGATTTCATATTTGCGCGAAGAAGAGTACGTCTCTTTCGTTTCCTTTTCGACCAGGGGACGCAACCCGCCATAGGTATGCTTCACATCTTCGTAAGAAAGCTTGCCGTCGCCGAAGGAACTGTTGACATCGTCGATCAGTTCCTTAATGCTTTCCCGGGTCACCCGATAATCGTCCGGATTTCCGTTGAAGGGTTTGTCCGTTGTGCCGATCAGCGTATGATTGCGCCAGGGAATCAGGAAGAAATGACGGCCGGCCGGTGTCATCGAACCGACGGTATAATTGCCGGAAAGAAGTCGTTTCGCGGTGATGATGTGAATGCCTTCAGACCGGCGTAATGTCGACGCGCCTTTTTCATCCGGTCTGGCCAGGCCCAGAACAATATCCGCCCACGGTCCGCCGCAATTCACGGTAACGGTTCCCGCAACGTCATAGACTTTGCCGCTTAACAAATCTTTGACTTTCACGCCGGCGACTCTGTTGCCGGTATCCATGATGAACCCTTCCACTTTGGCATAATTGGCCGCCTTTGCGCCATAGGCCACGGCAGACTTGATAAAGGCCAGCGTCAGCCGTTCGGGAAAAATACTGACGCAGTCGCAGAAAACCGAAGCGCCCGTGAGCCCCTCGGCGCGCACATGGGACTCCTGCCGCAAAACCTCGTCGCGGGAAATGGTTTTATGCACCGGAATCCGTTTGCAGGGGTCCCAAGTGTAATTTTTATCATAGGACAGGGCGTCGTAAACCAGCATGCCCGCTTTTACAACCCATTTATTGTTCTTCAGCGGTTTTTTATAATGCGTCATCATCATCGGCCACGGATAGACGTAATTGGGAGCGATATTTTCCAGCACCCTTCGCTCACGCAGCGATTCCCGCACCAGTCTCACTTCTCCATTGACCAGATATCGCAGACCGCCGTGAATCATTTTGGACGTAACCGCCGACGTCGCCCAGGAAAAATCCTTTTTTTCCAGCAGAGCCACCTTTAGTCCCCGGGTGGCGGCTTCATAGGCAACGGACGCTCCGCTGATCCCTCCTCCGATAACGATGACATCAAATTTTTCATGATGATAATTTTCTATAAATCTTTCCATGCCGGTCACTCCTTTTAAAGCTTGTTATCCTTGATATTCGCCAGAACCGCCTTTTCCGCGTAAACGAGAACATCTTTCATGATCTTGCGGGCCAGTTCCGCGTCCTTATTTTTTACAGCGTCATATATTTCGTGGTGAAATTTCCGGGAGCGCGCGATGTTTTTCGGATCATCAAAATAGAGATATCCGTAATCCCGGAATATCTGATTGAAAAAGTTCAGCCCGATTGTGCAAAGCAGATTCTGGGTGGAACGGGCGATGACCTGATGAACCTGAATATCCTGCTCCAGCGTGCTCATCTCTTGCTCGTCAATGACGCGTTTGAGGGCATCCAGGTCTTTCTTCGTGCGCCTCTGCGCCGCCAGATAAGCCATCTGCGGCACCAGATAGCGGCGCGCCTCCAGAATATTCATCATCACGTCCCTGCCGCCATCCATATTAAAAGCGGCCTTGAGCAGGTCGAAATTGCCGCTTTCCAGATAATTTTTGACATACAATCCGTCACCGTGACGGATTTCCAGCAGGTCAAGATTTTCGAGTTTGCGCAACGCCTCGCGCACGGTTGCCCGGTTGACATGAAAATTCTCCGCGAGTTCCCTTTCCGTGGGTAATTTATCTCCCGCGGCTATTCTCCCGGACATAATCTGTTTCTGGATGACAGTGACGATTTCTTCGTGAAGACGCGAACGTGTCAGCGGACCTGCAAAACCCTTGGGGGCCATCATGACGGACTCTCCTTTGCTTCCCCGCCTAATTGGCTGGGTGGTTCGACCAATAATACATTACGCCGCAAAGGTCAAGCTTTTTATTTTGCAGAATTCAACGGCATCGAAAGGCTTTTGAACCGCAATAATGTCAGGATGAATGAACCGCGAGCGCGATGTGATGCCGGGACGTCGGATAACATCCGGGATATCGCCGCATTGCGAGAACCGGTGAGACGATTATTATTTTTTTTTACCGATAAAACGAATGATATCTTTCGCCAGACGTTCGGGACATTCCAATGCCGTCATATGCCCAATGCCGGCATATTCAATCAGACGGGCATCGGGAATTTCCCTTGCCATCAGCTTACTGGTCTCGATGAAAAGATCATCCTTTTCGCCGTAAATGACCAGCGTCGGACAACGAATGCCCCGCAGACCGTCTATCCGGGGATCAGGATCCGTATAAAACGACCGGACAAATTGGGCGATGGTGGATCGATCTCCCAGGCTGATCATATCCTGTGCGGATTTCATGAGTTCCGCCGCCTGCGGCGACTCCACAATCCCGCGAAAGAAAGGAAACGGATTCGCCCATAAATTCGCGACGATCTGCTCCCAGTCGAATTTCTCAAAATAGCGGGCCAGTTTATCGTTAAAGGCCTTGATCGCCTCAAAATCACCGGACATCACGGATGTGGAAGAACCCGTGTCCGTTAGAATCAGGCTCGCCAGCCTGCCGGTATTCCGCATGGCGTAGCGCACACCGGCAAATCCGCCGGTGGAATGCGTCAAAAGATGAAATCGATCAATACGCAGATAATCGGCCAGCGCCTCAATATCATCACCGATGGTTTCCGCGTCAAACCCGAAAGAGTCTCCATCCACGACCGTTTGCCCGTGTCCGCGCATATCCAGGGGAATGAAGCGGTATTTTTTTGTAATATCCGCAACAATGTTTTTCCAGTACGTGGTATTTTCAATCAGGCCGTGTACGGCGATGATCGCTTCTCCCCAGCCGTCATCTTCATAGTAAATTTTCGCATGGTCACGCACAAAAAAAGGCATGGTTGTTCCCCGCAATGTCTTTCACATCTTCAAATTTATGCTGACGTTTAAATCATATTCCGATGTCCGTCAATGAAATAATCCGGGTTGCCGTCCGATCATCATGACTATCCGTACCTTGACAGAAGACGGCTCGCATGTTTAATGGAATTCACCGCACGATCAAAGCGTTTTATCTTTAGCTCGGGAAGGAAGAACATGCATAAGAAAATCTCTTTATGGCTTCTATTGACTTTACTGATAATCATCTCCTGTGCGCCGACCCATGCGTCGCGCTACCGGGAGGGATCCAACGTCGACCAGGAAACCAGCCTCACCGTTCAGGATGAACAGCGGCTGACCCGGGAAGCGCTCCCCCAGATCCGGAAAGATTATCCTTCCGCCAGCAATCAGGAGCTTCAGCAGTATATTTCCGATCTGGGTATGAAAATCATCCGGGCAAACCATCTGGAAGGGAATCCCTATCATTATACGTTCACCGTTGTTGATGTCGCGGATATCAACGCGTTTGCCATGCCCGCCGGAACAATTTTTGTCACCGCTCCCCTGATTGCCCTTGCCTCCAACGAAGCGGAACTGGCCGGTGTGGTTTCGCATGAGATCGGTCACGTCGTCGCCCGGCACACCGCCGAGAGAATGTACGCCATGGAAAAAGCCCGGAATAAAACATGGATTTACGGCGCCGGCGGAGCGGTGGTTGGCGCCATTGTCGGATACGGCCTGGGGACCGTTCTCTGCAGCGACGGCGATTCCTCCTGTAAAGCCCGCGCGACTCTGATCGGGGGAGCGCTCGGAGCAGGCGGCGGACTGCTGGCGCAAAAGTTCACATTTCTGGTCAATTCCCGGGAAGACGAAATGGAAGCCGACCGCATTGGTTTCAAGTACGCCGTGGCGGCCGGATACGACAAGGATCAGGTCGGCAAATTTTATGAAAAACTTCTGGAAATGGAAAAAAAGTCCGGTCGTGGCAATGATGTCGTTGTTCGAAATCTTGCCGATGCGATGAGCACGCATCCTCCGAGCGAGGAAAGAGTAAAGCAAATGCAGGAGCTGGCCGCGCAAAGTCCGGCCGTACCGTCGATTACCAATACACCGCAATTTAACCGTGTCAAACAAATCGCCGCAAAATCGGGTAAAAAATAAACTGATGGAATGATCGTGTTTACTGCTTGCTTCACCATCTTCGTTTCATCGTTTATAATCGCTCTGTCCGGCGCAATGATGCCGGGACCGCTTCTGACCGTGACCATCGGCGAAAGTTCCCGCCGCGGTTTTATGGCCGGTCCCCTGTTGATTACCGGTCACGCCATTCTGGAATTACTGCTGCTGGCTGCCCTTCTGCTGGGCCTGGCGCCCTGGCTTCAAAGGCCTGTCGTTTTCGCTGCGACTGCCCTGACCGGTTCTTTGATTCTGCTGTGCATGGCTTTCAATATGTTTCGGTCGCTGCCCTCATTAAGCCTGCAACGGGAAGGGCAGCAAACAACGGAAAATCATCTCCTCATCAACGGAATCCTGATGAGCGCAGCCAATCCCTACTGGATCATATGGTGGGCGACCATCGGCCTCGGTTATATTATGTATTCACGGCAATTCGGTTTATGGGAAATCGTTTTTTTCTTCGCGGGACACATTCTGGCTGATTTGAGCTGGTATTCCCTCGTCTCCGCCGCCGTCGCCCGGGGCAGAAATTTTTTCAGTGATCGCCTGTATCGGGGTGTCCTATTTTTTTGCGCGGCTTTTCTTGTTGTCTTTGCCTGTTATTTTGCCTGCGCGGGATGGGGAAAATTAGTTGCCGGCGAAAATCCCGCTGTACCATTTTTTAAATAAAAAAAGCCCCGCAAATCATTGCGGGGCTTTTTGGTTAGGTCTTAAAAACCTTTTTATTTCTCGATCGTATAATCAACCGCTGCTTCTACGCGGCGATTCTGAAAACGGCCTTCTTTGGTGCTGTTGGAAGCGATCGGCTTCTCTTCACCATAACCGACGGTTTTCATACGGCTTGCATCAATGCCTTTATCGACCATGTATTTTTTGACCGCATCCGCTCTCTCCTGAGAAAGCTTCTTGTTGTAAGCATCGGTCCCGACACTGTCCGTATGTCCTTCGATCACAACGTTCAGATCCGGATAATCTTTCATGACTTCAGCCAGATCATTGATGTCTTTGCTGTAGTTATCCTTAATGGTCGCTTTGTCAAAATCGAATTTAACATCGAGCGTCTGTCTTCCCTTCTCAATAATTTTGGGGGGAGGAGGAGCCACAACCACCGGAGGAGGAGGACATGCCGGGCATTCCGCGCACGGAGGACAAACTTTTTCTTCTACCGGAGGAGGGGGAGGCGGAGGAGGAGGACATTTGTCAGGAACACAATCATGACAGCTATCATATTTATTCATCACGGGAAAACCGCCGGCTCTGACTTCGCCTTCTCTTGCCAGATTGGCAGTGCTTACATCATTACTATCGTCGGCACTCAAGGCCGGCAACCCACCGGCTCTTACTTCTGCCGCCTGAGCCGCTGAGACGACAGCCATTAACATCATAATAACTAAAAGCATTCCAAATTTCTTCATGACACTCTCCTTTCGCGCGATATTTTCAATAATTTTTTATAAATCAACTCTTTTATTAATTATTTACAGGTTATTTTATACTAAACTGCATATTTTATGTCAATAAAATATTTGTTAAATTTTTATGACAATCAATTCCCCGTTAATTCCTTCACTTCCAGCAAATTGTCATTTATCTGCAACGATATTCTTCCTTCTTTCTGCAGCACCTGAACCGTTGTATAAACCTCCGAGATGGCAAGAAATATTTCGAGCGGAAGCCGCAATCCACCAATATCCGGAAAAAGGCGCCGCGCCATATTATAGATGTGTTTTTCACCGTCGCGGACCATCGCTAAAACATTGTCCTTTCTTTCCGCAAAAGCTTTTTCATATCCGGCAATGATTTGATCAATATCGGATATCGTTTTCCCGTGTGCGGAATAAACCGCCGATGGTTCAAGCGTTTTGATTCTCATCAGTGATGCATAAAACTCTTCCTGGCTGAGACGAACCGGCAGCGTCTTTTGCTCATCCAGCATGACAAAAGCATTCGGTGTAATGTGTTCGATGATGGTATCTCCGCAGAAAATTATTCTTTCCTTCTCGAGAAAAATGCACACTGACCCCTGGGAATGGCCGGGCGTTTCCATGATCTTCGCCCGGTATCCGCCGATCATCATTTCATCCCCTTCCCGCACAAGCTCATCGACTTTGCAATTATCCGCCATCCGCTTAAAAAAAACAAATAGCAATCGCATCATGAGGCCCACGGAAGGGGGGATGCCCGTCACCCGGAGAAAATTTTTATACCGGCCGCTTAATGAAGCATATCCTTTTTCAATGAAAGCCCTGTCCTCGGCGTGCGCGATCACCCTGGCTTTTCCGGCCCGGACAATTTTTTTTGCCGCGCCATAATGTTCCGGATGCCCGTGCGTCACGATTATTTCGTCGATGTCGGAGAAATCGAGATGATGCTCGGTCAGCGCCTTTCGGAGAATCCCGGCCGTTTGAACAATGCCCGTATCAATCAACGTATTTTTAGCGCCTTTAAAAAGATACACATTAACCGGACCGGGTTTTCTGCCCGGCAGAGGAAGGGTGATGCTGAAAACATCCGGCAAGATTTCACGGCTGTGCTTATATTGTGGCGTCAATTTTCTTCCTTCCGAGCAAAGAATATGCTTTCGTCCGCGATGGGGAAAACGTAATCGTATCGGCATTTTATTTTTCGCGCAGTATAAGGAGAAGATCATGGTCTGTCAACGAAATATACCATGCGTCCCCTTTTGAACATCGTGAAAAATAAATACAGGATAGGGCTTGACACACAGGAAACTCTCCCTATAATGACGCGAAAACGCAACGGGTCTGTCATATGAAAAACGAATCATCTCCTTTCCTGGAACGCAGGGATTTTATCAAGTATTCATTGCTGCTGGCGGGCGCCCTGACCATGCCGTCATTGCAGGGATGCGCCATTCCGAAAAAGAACGTGCCCGTCCTGGATCATCAGGCTTTCTTCATCAAAAACGCCGGCCTGGTGGATGTCACGTCCGGTCAGATGATTGAGAACTCCTGGCTGTTCGTGGAAAACGGAAAGATCGCCGCTCTGGGAAGCGGAGATCTTCAGCATAGTCATCGGGGGACGATCTTTGATCTTCAGGGGAAATTCCTGATACCGGGCCTTATCGATGCCCACTGCCATTCCACCGCGTCTCCGGTCTTTTCCATGAAAGTGATCGACATTATGCGCCATTCCCGGCAGCAGAAAAACAATTTTATCTCTTCGATCGAATCAGGCATAACGACCATCAGAGATATGGGCGCATTCCCCGCGCTGCTGCATATGTTCATCAAAGATATTGAAAAAGGCAATCTGCCCGGCCCCCGTGTCGTGTACTGCAATTCCATACTGAACGTCATGGGGTCCCACCCGGAAATTCCGCCGTCGGATGTAAATATCTTTGCCGGCCCGGCTTCCTTATTCATCGGCATGATCATGAACAATTTCAAAAACACGGCCGACATGGAAGAATGCCTTGCGGAAAACGCCCGCGGAGCTTCCTTCGTCAAACTGACCCTGGATAACCGGACGATCTTCTGCAAAAAAAACAAGGCGATTCCCGTTTACACCAAAGAGCAGCTTGATATTATTTTCCGATTTGCCGAAAAGAACGGCCTTCCGGTCGTAGGGCATCATCATTTTAAATTCGGTTTCGATCGAGCCATGGAATATCCCTTCCACTCCATCGAGCACATGCTTGCCGACACCATTCTGTCCGATGAAGACGTGCTGAAAATGGCGAAGAACAACGTGGCCATCGTTCCCACCATGACCGTCGGCCAGTCCTTCCTGATGGAGGAGGCTTTTGACGAAATTCCCGAAAAATACGCGACGCCGGAAGTGATGGACGAATTAACGGTGAGAAGGAATTACTTTGCTCATGAGGCCGTCCGGCACTGCGATCCGCTTCTGCACCAGCAAAATCTCGACGCGCTGAAAGATTATAAAGCAATCGGCAGAGACAAGCTTTGGGGAAAAAAGAAGTTTCTCGTCGATCCCGACGTTTATTTCGGCATGGTGGCCAACGGTTACGCCAATCTCAAAAAGATGAATCAGGCGGGAATTCTCATCGGCTGCGGCATCGACGCGGGCATGCCTTTCTGCTATTTCGGCGGAAATTACCGGGAATATGAAATTTTGCGGCGTCTCGGCTTCACCAACATCGAAGTGCTCCGCAGCGCCACCATCAGCAACGCCAGAATCCTCAGACTGGAAGACAAGACCGGCTCCCTGGAAAAAGGCAAATATGCCGACATGGTCGTGCTGGAAAAAAATCCATTACAGGACATTCGCGCGCTCAGAAAACCGCTCATGGTTTTCAAAGAGGGTGAACTGATGTTTTCCGCCGAAGATCTTTTCCGGAACAAAACGCTTTCATCCCTGTAAAATACGCGATCAGGAAGATGTGTCCTGCCATGCCCTCCTTGGGCCAAGGACGGGCGGCAAGCGTCTGCCGGTTTAAGACTTGCGCATCCCGGCCGGGTTACCAGCCCTTCTTCCACATATCGTCGTCGTCGTAGATTTTTTCATCTTCGGAAGCTTCCTGCGCATCGAGTTCACAATCGCGGGTGGCGGCTTTTTCTTTTTGCATGAAATACTCCCGATACCATTCATGCGCGGCAATCATCGACATGACTTCACTGGTTCCCGTCCAGATGGAAGCCAGACGCACGTCACGATAAATGCGTTCGATGGGGAAAACATTCGTGTAGGCGATACCGCCCATCACCTGCATGGCATTATGCACCACTTTCTGACAGGACTCGGTGATGAATTTCTTGCTTTGCGATACCATGCGCCTGATGCGGTGCATATCCGCGCCCGCGTCCACCGCCCGGGCCGTGACATAAGCCATGGCGCGCGCGGCATCCAGAAGCATCGCGGCCTCGGCAACCTGAAAGCTCACGCCTTCGAACTGCGCGATGATCTGACCGAACGCCTTGCGCCGGGCCGTATAATTTGTGGCGATCTCCAGAGCCGGACGCGCCGCGCCGATGGTCATGGAGGCCGTTCCCAGCCGCTCCGGAATCATCATCGTATTGAAAACCGCATAGGCTCCGTCAACTTTTCCGACCACGTTTTCCTTGGGAACCTTCACGTTGCGGAAAACGATGCGCCCCGTTCCGCCGCCGCGGCAGCCCATCAGCCCGTAAAGATATTTGACCTCCACCCCTTCCGTCCGATCAACGATGAAACAGGTTATCGACTGCTGCGGCTTGGCGTCGGGACTGGTCTTCGCATAAACCAGGAAATAATCCGCACCCTCGGCGCCGACGATAAATCGTTTCATGCCGTTCAGAAGGTAATAATCGCCATGGTCTTCCGCTTTCGTGGTCGCGCCAAAAAAATCCGACCCGCCGCGCGGTTCCGTCAGACATTCCGCTGCAAAAAGCTCGCCTCTTAAAAGCGGTTTGACGTATTTTTCTTTCTGGTCATCCGTACCGTGCTGAATAATCGCGTCACAAACCAGTTCCGCCCCCACGCCGAAAACACAGGCCATTTCGTACCCCAGCGTTCCGATTTCTTCCATGATCATGCAGGTGGTCGCCCAATCCATATCGCGGCCGCCCCATTTTTTCGGATAACGGCAACCCATTAGATTGCGTCGCCCCGCTTCCTGAAGAAATTCTTTGGGGAATTTAATTTTATCCGTATCCATATCCAGAATCATCTGGCGCGGCACCCACTTGACTAAATCCCGCGCTTCATCCCGGATTTTTATTTGCTCTTTTGTCATCATGTAATCGAACATAAATTTACTCCTTTATATTTATCGTTGAGAACATATCATTTGGTGGGCATTATAACAGAAAAATGAAATTAGGCCCACATTTATCCCGCTCGGCCTATCGTGACCTTTCGGTTATTCGCCTTGGTGATAATTTTCAATTCCGATGCGTTTCACTTCCGCAATTGGATAATTCGACTTACGTTTCGATCTTCGCTGCGCTCGTTCTCAACTTGTCTCATTACGACTTGCGACTCAAACTGCGCTTCGCTCGATTTTAGCAAGTCTCACTACGTTTCTGAAATTTGGGTCTCATTAAATAAGAAGATCCTTCCATGTTTTGAAAAGAAAGGTATTTAGGCAACAAATACCATAACTACTTGACTTCAGAACGATAGACTCCTTTTGCCGACTATAATTCGCGTCAGGGGGCGATAGCGCCCGTTCGGGTGAATCCGGTTTTTTCAATAATCAATAAGGCGTTGTGTCTGTTTCTCTCACATTGAATTTTCGAATAGCCCATCGAATTTTACTCCGGAATCGATTGCGCTGACGAAGCTGGAAAAGGTCCGGGACTGAAAATAATATAAAACGGATTCCTTGAAAAAATGAAAAGCATGATTACACTATAATTAAAGAACGAAGCGTTTTTCGGGAAACACAGCGTGGGGCATATTGAGTCCGTCAACCTGCAGATGAAATGGAGCAATGATTATGTCGGCAATGACCGCCCGCAAGACACGCCGTCCGGCCTCCAATTCCTTTCACTTCATCGTTATTCTATCGGCCTGGGGATTTTCTCTGGTGATTTCCTCCCTGCTGTTCCTCTGGTTGGGCCGCCTTCTGGATGAATTGCTGGGCACGGGCCCGAAATTCATGCTGGGTTTCTTTATCCTGTCCATCATCGGCTGCTTTATCGTAATCTATCGGGAAGCAACCGACATCATGAAGCATACCTGAGTTCAATCAAAAATATACTGGACAATCATTTAACTTGTGCTACAAGCATCCGGCGCCGGTTGGAATAATTTTATTAATTTTACGCAAGAGACCCTTTGCATCCTCAAATCGATCCCGTAACAATGACGGGCAGAGTGCACAAAGCGCTCTCCGATCGGCCGCTTCAAACAAAATAAATTTCAGGCAGGAGAAAAGAGCATGGTGACGAAACGGAAGGCATTCAAAAACTTTTTCATTATATTAATTGCGGCGGCCATGCTTCTCGGGCCGGTTGCTCTCCCGGGAACGGCTCTCGCTACTGAAGGGGGCGGCGGATCATACCCAAACGGCGCTGAAGACTTCATGGCCGGGGCGCTTCCGCCTCCCGGGACCTATGTTAAAAACTTTCTGACCTATTACTCCGCCTCGGAGTTCAAGAACAACAACGGGAACAACCTCTTTCCTGATTTCAAACTGAAGGTGGCGGCCGATGTGGTCCGGGTCATTCATGTGACCCGCTACAAAATCCTCGGGGCCGACTGGGCCTTTCATGCCTTGATTCCTCTGGTTCATCAGGACGTGGAACTCACCGGACTGAGTGACGACCGGGCCGGGCTGGGTGACATCATCATCAACCCGATGGTCCTCGGCTGGCATACAAAGAACATCCACGTTGCGGCCGGCGTCGACATCTTTGTCCCCATCGGCTCATACAATCAGGACCGTCTGGCAAATTCCGGGCGGAACTACTGGACCTTCGAACCCGTTCTCGGCGTAACCTGTCTGAGCGACAACGGCCTTGAACTGTCCGCCAAGTTCATGTACGATATCAACACGGAAAATGACGATACGAATTATAAATCCGGTCGGGAATTCCACGTCGATTACACGGTCGGGTATCATATCAACAAGGAATGGGCCGTCGGGGTGGGAGGCTATTACTACAACCAGATGACGGATGATGAGCTAAGCGGCATCAAAGTCGGCGCAGACGGTTTTGAGGGGCGGGTATTCTCCATCGGACCTGAAGTGCAGTATGGATATAAGAACATGAGTTTTACGCTCAAGTGGCAGCCCGAGTTCGAGGCGAGAAACAAGCCCGAGGGAGACAAGCTTTGGTTTAACCTTGTCTATGCTTTCTAACAGTCAAGCCTTCCGATCGGAAGAACAAGACTGTCCCTTATGTCCCATGACACATTCCGACGTGCCGGGTCGTGTCAATCTCAACACGCCTAAATGATTTTCCCGTCCATTGCTCATAAAATCAAGTGCTGTGAGAATGTTACCTTCATGATCTCAGCGCCTGTGTCGACCGCAACAGAAAGCCACTGCCGGAATAATTTATTCCGACAGTGGCCTGATTTTATCGTCCGGTTAAACTTCACATTCCGAACATTTCTAATTTAAATTCGTCTTTAAAAAATCACCCATGACCCTCACAAGTTTATTAAACGGTTCGCCCACATACGGGTCGAAATGATTCATGGGCATGCTGACATATGTCGCTTTCTTCATCCTGTCGGCCATTTTCTTCGGTCCGGTCGGCGGGAACAGCGTATCCGTCTCCGCACCAATGACCAGCGTCGGACAGGCAACCTTCGCGGCCTTGCTGATCGGTCTGTAGAGACCCAGATTCAAAACTATATTTCCGGGACAGAAATTTTCTTTTTCAAATTCCCGCGGATCCATCGTTCCCAGCAGCTTGAGCAATCCGTCCATGGAATCCGGTTTGCTCATCATCGCAAATGCCTCACCCGGTCTTCCCGCGATACGCACATTGTGGCGATGACGGGTAAAGAGAGACACAAATACGTCGGCCAAACCATGATACGTCCCTTTCAGGGCAAACATCGGATCCGTCGTGATGTAATACCATTGGGTTGATATGCCGTCCGTGAACGGAACCTGGGAGACGACGGCACGAATATCCGGGTTTTTCGCGGCTTCGACAATGACGTGTCCCCCGCTGAAGGAGGTCCCCCACAAGGCCATGCGCTTCGCGTCAACGACATCCAGCGTCCTCACGTAGGCAATGGCAGCGTCCCAGTCCTGCAGGTGACGCTTGGGGTTGACATAATTGCGGGGAGTGCCCTCACTGTCGTTGAACCCGCGATAATCGAAAATAAAAACCGCCATGCCCATTTTCGCAAAATGTTCGGCGTAGGCCGGCAGACGCATCCATCGCTGACCGCCGAATCCGTGAGCCATGACAACTACGGGCGGCTTTGAAATCCCCGTGGGCAGATAAAGCCAGGCCTTTAATTTATCTCCCTGGCTTACAAAATTCTTATCCACTCTCGTAAATTGAGAATAGGCTTCCGGTCTCGCACCGGTTTTGGAAGGCATTGTTTCCGCCCAAACCGATGAAACGGAGAAAATAAATATCAGCAAACAGACAAAATAACGATACCTGAACATTTCCAAGCCTCCTTTTGCTCGAATGTTTTCTGCGCTTGCCCATAAATATGAAACGTTTTTCATATTGTCAAGTATAATGTGAGGCATATTTCATTATTCTCCTGCTGTATCTCTCACTTGATTCAATAAAAAGACATGGGAATATCCGCATTAAGGACATCCAGGCCACGGCGATTCTTCTTCATAAGGTGGGCCGGGAAATCATCCACAACACCAGAATCATGGGGTCGGACATGGAAGGAAAAAGGATGCTGTGGAACTGGAAGACATGCTTCGCAGGTATCTTCTGATTTCCTAAATGATCTTTCCTTCCATTTCCCTGTATAGAAGCGGAAGAATCGAGGCCAGATGGTTATACTCCATCAGACTGTGGATGCAGTTATTTCTGGCAAACGCCAGCACCAGCGATTTCGGACGAGGAAACATCGACTGGACAACATTTCCCTTCCGGTCAAACATATAGGTCAGCCAGTAACGGCTGCGGTATTCGATGCCGCCCGGAACCTCCCGTATGGCGTGAAAGATGATGTTGATGGGCATTCGCGGGAACACATTGGTGACCGATGCCGCCGCGTAAGTGCTCATCGAACCGCTTTTGAACACCGTCTCATCCAGCCCCATCTGACGGACCAACTTGAAGGCAATCTCGATTTTCTGCGCTCCCGTCAGATTAAAGCCTTCGACCGGATAATGAATCTTCCCGATGTTTCTGACATGCAAATCCACGCCGCTGCTGTCCAGATGCGCTTCCGGCGTCAGCGCCGAAATACTTTTATGCGCAACGGGACACCAGATCGCGTAACGCAGTCCGACAAGGGGATGCCAGTTAAACCACCAGTCGATCATTTCCGTGGTCACATCCGGCATAAACACTTTGGTCGCCGCAAAGCCGCTGCCGTCCGGCATCAGGCAGTATCCCGTCTCCGCGGGCAGATCCCCCGGCTCCATCAGGCGGCTTCTCTCTGCTATCGGCAGCGCCAGCGCCGGATCAATCGGCCCGCGATTGACACGATCCAAATCTTCCTGCGGAATCTTCGCCATGTCTTTGAAATAATATCCGGAATAAGGCAGCGCTTTTTCTTCCGGCGTCAATGCCCGGCGCGGCATGCTGTTGATGAACGCGTTGGTAACGACGTCCGGAAAGACTTTTTTCATGCCCAGCAGAGCGGATATCGGATTCACGCAAGACTCCTCGTTAACGGGAGTGGATAAACCCCGTCAGGTCAGATCTCTGATATACGGTTTAAAAAACACATGAATGACCGACAGCAGGATGACACTGACGACAATCGCCATAAACACCTCTAAGGTGATGCCTGTTGTCGCAACGCCCAGAGCAGTGCCGGCCGCAGGCGGATGCTCCATATCGACGACCACCATTGTAAAGATGGAAGCGCCGACGGCAAGGGCATATGCCAGAATCGCACAGATCATGCCCGAATGAGGAAACAGAGAAAATAAAAATCCGAAGAGAAGACCCACCACGTGTCCGCCGATGACATTTCGGGGCTGGGCGGTAATATTAGCCGGCATGGCAAAGATGATAAATGTGGTGGCCCCGATGGATGCGATGATCACCGCGTGTTCCAAACTTAAAAAATAAAGAACAATAAAAACGGCAACGGTGGCCAGAATGCTTTGCAGCGCGTAATTTTTCCAGTGCTGTCTGAATTCCCTGTCTATTTTTTTAATGGATTTCTTCATAACCCCGTTTTCATGCTACAAAACCGGCTGACGTTTCCGGATGACGCTCAAGGATGCTAAACTCAATTAATCCGCGATGACTTCCCGGGCTATAACGATGCGCTGAATTTCCGACGTGCCTTCATAAATGGTGGTGGCGCGGGCGTCTCTGTACAGGCGCTCGACTTTGTAATCCTTCGTATATCCGTAACCGCCGTGAACCTGAAGCGCCATGTAGGCGCTGGAATTCGCCGTTTCCGAAGCGAACAGTTTGGCCATGGACGCTTCCTTGGTGAACATCATCCCTCTGTCCTTGCGGTCGGCCGCGATCAACGTCAGCCACGAGGCCGCTTCAATATGGGTCGCGGCATCCGCAATCATAAAACGGATGGCTTCAAAGGAATTGATGGTTTTTCCGAATTGACGTCTCTCTCTGGTGTACAAAAGCGCCTCGTCCAGACAGGCTCTGGCAATGCCCGTAGCCTGTGACGCAATGCCGATTCTCCCGCTGTCCAGCGCGCGCATGGCAACCTTGAATCCTTCGCCCGGGTTCCCCAGCAGATTTCCGGCGGGAATTTCACACTCTTCAAAAATAAGCTCAACCGTGTTGGACGCCCTCAGCCCGAGTTTTTCTTCCCGGGTTCCGATTTTAAAACCGGGGGTGCCCTTCTCCACGATGAACGCGGACAGGCCTTTTGTTCCTTTTTCCTGGCCGGTTCTGGCGATCAGGTTGATCACGTCGGCATATTGGCCATGCGTGATAAACATTTTTGTTCCGTTAATAATATATTTATCTTTTTTCAGGACAGCCGTGGTGGCCATCGAACCGGGATCGGATCCCGCGCCCGGTTCCGTCAGCGCAAAAGCGCCCAGCAGCGCCCCTTCGGCAAGTCCGGTCAGCCATTTCTCCTTCTGCTGCCTGTTGCCGAATTTCAAAAGCGGTTCCGTAGACAGATTGGCCACCGACATGGTCACCGCGGTGGATGCGCATGCGTACGCGATCTCCTGCAGCGCCAGGGAATACGCCACCGCGCCGGTGCCCGAGCCTCCCCACTCCGGAGGAACCATCATGCCCAGAAGGCCCAGTTCACCCATTTTCTTGACGGCATCCGTGGGAAACAGACCTTGCCTGTCCCGGATAGCCGCCTTCGGCTCGAGTTCTCTTTTGGCAAAATCCCTTGCCATAAGCCGGATCATTTCCTGTTCGCTTGAAATTTCAAATGCCATTGTCGCACCTCAGGGAATATAAAGAACAACCAGCAGTTCCGTTCGCTCATCGGAAGGATTGCTTAATTTGTGATGCAGCGCCGAATTGAAATGGATGCATTCACCCGTTTGCAGAAGAGTGGTATTTTTACCGACCGAAATGGAAAGACGGCCTTTCAATACATAAACAAACTCCTCCCCCTCATGATGATATTCGACGCCTTCATGCGCCGTCCGGGGATCGATGGTGACCAAGTATGCGCCCAGATGTTTATCGGAACCGGATTTGGCAAGTTGCGTGTAGGCGTAGGAGCCCGCGCGTTTTTTCTGACTTTTGGCCCGTGAAGACACTTTTTTCTTCTTGTCATCAAGCGCCTCGACATCAACCTTCAGTGTGCGGCTTAACTGCAGCACCAGCGCCACGGGCGGAGTCACCTTGTCTTTTTCCACCTTTTCCAGAAGATCGGCGGGATATCCTGTTTCGTGCGCCAGTTCCTTAATGCTTAATTTCCGGCATTCGCGATACTCCCTGACGCTTTGGCCGAATGACTTCCTGGTTTCTTTTGCCTTTGTCATAGTCCTTTCCCTTTAAATGGAATTTCTCACATAATATGAAACATGATCAACTGATCCCTTTCCTGCATCGGAATCCTTTCGGGCAGTGGAAATAGGATCAAGAAACAGTGCCTCTGTCAACAGATTAATAACGCTTTAAACGGTCTTCTGAGGCCTTTACTCGCTGCAAATCCTGTCCCGGCCCTGATGTTTCGCCTGATACATGGTTTTGTCCACTCTGTGCACAAATGCCTTCATCTCTTCACCCGGCTTGTACTGCGAAAGGCCGATGCTCATCGTCATGAAAATCTCCTTGTCCGGCCAAGGATAAAAGGGCTCTTTTCTGAATTCCTCCTGCACTCTTTTTGCCGTTATCATTCCATCCTCGCCTTTGGTCATCGGCAGTATAATGGTAAATTCCTCGCCGCCGTAGCGATATGCGGAATCGGAATCCCGCAGGCATCGCCTGATAACCAGACCGATTCGGGAAAGCACATAGTCCCCCTCAATATGGCCGTATGTATCGTTGAAATCCTTGAACTTGTCGAGATCCAGCATCACCAGCGTCAACGGTTGTCCGTAGCGATTCGACCGTTCCATTTCTTTTGAAAGCTCGGAGTAAAAATGCCTGGAATTGTAAAGCTGAGTCAGATCGTCGATGATGCTCAGTTCCTGGTATTTCTGTTCGCTTTCCTTGACATTGGAAAGCGAACGTCTAAGTTTGGTTCTGAGTCTCGCAATGTAACCGCCGACCAGTGAAAACCAAGGCAGAACAATGGCTAGAATCACGATATTCAATATTTCCAGCTTAACGTTGATGGCTTCGGGATGATTATGAATCAGCAGTAATATGACCGCAGAATAACCCGCAACCGTAAAAAAAGACAGAAAAAGAAATTCGCGGACCGTCAACTTGAAAAGTCCGAAAATAAAAACGACCAGGTAAAGAAGGATTGCCGCGCCTCTGGTTGCGTCGGCATAATACAGAACCTCCATGCTCCAGAAAGTGGCGATTACAATCTGCAGAAGGGTTAGACTTGGATCTTTGAACCGTTTGTTCAATCCGGTCCTGATCATCACATAGATCAAAATATTGCCGACGAGAATTCCCGCCTGAGAAGCAACCAGGACATGCAAAGGCACAGGAGTCAGTCCCAGTAAAAAGCTGAGGATAACTAACGCGCAAAATATGACATACGATGCGAATGCCATAAAAAACCGCTTGATTCGCACCATCTGTTCGCGATCATCTCTGGGAAAGATACTAAAAATAAGTTTTTCCTATATCATTAAAATATTATGGTAATTTTTTGCTTATAGATTTTATCTATACAACGTTTTTCTGATTTTGAAAATAAATAATGACACTCGTTGAGAGTGAGTGAAACGAAACTCGAAACGTAAGTGGAATTATGCCCGTAGCGTAGCGAATGGGGATAATGACACTCGTTGATAATGAGCCAAGCTGAAATCGAGTAAAACGAAGATTGAAGCGTAAGGCGAATTATACCAGGCGTAGAACGTCGTAGTAGAGTGAGTGAAACGAAATAGCGAGACTTAAATTTCAAAAACGCAGTGCGTTGAAATTTTTCAGCTGAGCTATCCCAGGCACAACGTGCCGCGGGACTCGAAACGTAAGTGGTAGTGAGGCAAGCTAAAGACGAGTGCAACGAAGTCTGAAGCGTAAGCCGAACTATCCCCTGAACGTAGTGAATGGGGATGAGTGCCTTTGAAGAATTTACGAGCTTAGCAAGCTCTGCAGCGCACCAATCCAGACACGTCGGGATTGGCGGGGAGGCAGCGGGATTGAAAAGTGTCGCATGTGTCAAAACGCATTCATGGTAAATACAGCGACAAAGATTGACATTCAAACAGAAGTTGTTTATATATCAAACATCTATCCCGATTGTGGAAGATAAAGGGGGTATCCATGACTTACAAGATCACCGTCACACAAAAACCAACCTATACTCACTTTATCATTGAGGGTGAAAATACAACCGAAAATACTTTGCAGTATCTCAGAGATATTTATAAAGAATGTACCGCCAACAACAAACGTATTCTTATCGAAGAGCGTCTCGAAGGCAAATTGCTCGGCACGATGGATATTTACGATATTATATCAACGGTCAGTCATGATTTTCTGGGTTTTTTCAAGGCTATCGCCTATGTCGACAGTCATCTCGAAAATAAAACAATTAACTTTATAGAAAACCTTGGCGTCAACCGCTCCCTGCCCCTTCGCGCTTTTCCGACCGTTGAAGAAGCCGAAAAATGGCTGACAAAAAAATAATCACGGAAGGCAAGGCCGATGCCTGCATGGCCTCCCGTAATCAAAACAGTCTTGCGTTCCGGGATAGATAGTTGTCTTCCAACCGTCAGTGCGGTTTCTGGCCGTCCTTTTTCATGCTCTGCATTTCCTGCATCAGTTCATCGATCTTCACCTCCGGATGATCACTGTATTCCTGCAAAAGAGAAGCATCATATATTTGTTCCAGTTGCCGCAGTTGTGCCAGAGCGTCCATATTCTGTCTGAAGTCATTTTCCATCAGCTTGTTCACGGCGTCCCCGGATTTCTTCAGATCGCTTAAATCGATATTGAGGGATGTCAGGGCAAACACCTTTTTCAAAAAATCGTAACCGATTTTTGCATTAAACGTATGAATATACGGCGGAACCCTGGCCACAATGCTGGCCGCCTCAATCCCTTCCCTGCCGGCATGATGCACAAACAGCGTCGAGAAGCTGCTCGGTCCCTTGTAATTCAGGAGCGGAAACGATTGAAATTCGCTCTTCATCTCCGGACGGCTCAGTACGGCGTAGACGTTTATTTCCCGAGTATGCGGAACCTGGTCGAAAACGCCGCCCAGAACATAGATCCGGCAGGCCTTATAGTGCTTGGCGACGCTCAAGATGGCTGCGGTGTATTCCGGCCACGCCACGTTCGGCTCAAAACCCGTAAAAAGAATCAGGTCGTGTTCGGCGCCGCTCTTCCAGAAAAAAAATTCATTGGCAGGCTCTTCAAGAGACTTGATCAGGCCTCCTTCAACAACCGCATTGGGCCGCATGACCTGCGCCGAATCGAAGCCCGGAACCTGCCAGATATAAAACGGACGGGAATCAATGGAAGCAAACTTGCGGGCATGGAGCTTGAGGCGCAGAAAGTCGATGCTTCCGGTCGCCATCTCACCGGCGTTGAGCCAGCCGCGGTAGCCGATTAGAATATAGGGATTGACAAGGTCGGGCGTTTCCTGAAAAATGAGGCTGTCGTTCATAAGCCCTCCTGAAATGGAACTTGCAGTTGAGGTTTTAAAAACCCAAACCACCATTTAATTATGGTTTGTACGTTTCTTTCAGTCAAGCATTATGTTACGTATGAAACGTCGACGCAGAGTCTTCAGGGGAGTGTTTGCCCTCAATTTTCAAGAAGCGCCTCTTCATATTTCCTTTTCATGCCTTCCGGCGGATCGGATCGCTTCATGGTCGCAATATTGATGAACACCCCGCCCTGAGCGCCTGTGGCAACAACCTTGCCGTTGACCGAAAATTCCATATTGGCGATCCAGCCGGATGAGTCGTACTTTTCCATCCAGATGCTTCCGATAACCGCATCGTGTATTCTGACCGGCTTTTTGTAATCTATCTGTGTATGACTGAGTATCGGGACAATCATGTCCGCCATGAGTTTCTGCAGCGAATAATGGACCTCCAGGAATTTGAGCCTTAAGTCCTCCATCCAGCGGACATAGGAAATATTGCTGACGATACCCATAAAATCGATGTCGTAAGTCTTTACCGTGATCGGCATGTCGATATTAAGCGTTCTTCCCTCTGTCATATGAGCCTCCTTTTATTCTAATTTTCGCGTCCGTCCGGTCTAATCAAGATTAAATCTGAACTCTATTTCGCACTTTCCGGTTTTGTGCATCTGGCATCCGTCGAAAGCGGCGGGCGTCGTTTCATATTTCACGCCCAGAGTATCAAGCCATCCCTGCACCCTCATGATAATACCGCACTGATAAACATCAATGAGTCCCGCCTGAGAAACACCCTGATGGGCAAAGCATTCGTGAAACCCGCCCCGGAATACATTTTTTTCCGGAAAACCGTAATACAGTTTCATGAATTCCGGCAGGATCAGTTTATAGGTGGTGTCGATGATCTCTCGAAGCTCATCAAACGTCGTGATCACCGCGTTTTTGGGTTTGCCCATCAACTTCATGATTCTTTTGATTTCGATTGCCGCCATGGCTTTGACGGCGTTTTTGTTCATTTTGTTTGCCTTTTCCACGCCGGTTTCCTGCATGGCGCCGACCAGCCACATCGCGTCATGCGTCATCCAGCCTTTGGAAAAGAATTCCCTGATCTCCTTTTTATCAAGCGTATTCATTAAATCCATGACGTCCTCCCTTGTTGCAGATCATTATTAACCCGCGCACCCCCTGAAACTTATATTAGAATTGTTATATTAGAATATATATTCTATTTTAAAGCACGTCAAGAATATTTTTATGATGTCTGCACGGAGATTTTTAAGATGAATAATGAGATAAAAGAATTTAAGAAAAGATATTATTTTGCTTTTTTCATGACGGCTTCATACGTTTCCAGGATGAAATCGGCCACATACCGGGGCGGCATCTGATTGTCCTGCAAATAACGCCGCAGAGTTCCCATGGGAGCGTCATGAATGGCATAAAACGTCCGGTCAATGTTTTCTTTGGTGACACGGCCGAACTGCTTTTTTGTGAAAGCGGCAATGCCTTCCTGCAATTCGCCGGACAATTTTCGGGCGCGTTTCTTCAATTCCTCAGGCCATTCGCCGGACGTGAGATCGTCGATTCTGTATAAAAGCATGACGCGGGCCTCGTTCGGATGATTCCGGACCCATTCCATGCAGAAAAGCATTGCCTTGAGCCCGTCCGTCTGAAGGATTTTCAGCCACTCGCTCTGAAACGATTCGATGATATTCAGCCACAGTTCGGCAATGAGTGCATCGCGCGAGGGAAAGCGGTGATAAACCGAACCGACCGGCGCGGTCACTCTCGTGGCCAGCCCCGCGATGGTTAAGGCGCCGAGTCCCTCCTCCGCGATGATCTTTATCGCCGAATCAATAAATTCTTCGCTGTTAAAATAGGCTTTGCGTCCCATGGAATAATACTGGAATAGATATTCTATTATGTCAAGAGCAATTCCCCAGCCCCTTGCCCTTGATGAAATCTGATTCTGTTCTGAAAGATGAAACGGCCTTGAGATTTGAAACATCTCCTCACACCTTCCAGAACCGGGGACTGGTCTTTCATCCAATCCAGGGCGGCATTGGAGAAGACCACATCATGGCAGTCTCAAATGTGATTCCTGTACCGTCCATGTGAATGAATTCAAGATTGGGATACTGTACTGCCGTAAATTTTTCCCGGGCAAGATTGATCATGGGTTCGGAACTGTCGATCCTCACAACCCGGCCCCGCGGCAGGAGGCGGGACAGGAAAGCACTGACTTTGCCATCGCCGCACCCGAGATCAAGCAGACTTTCGTCACCTTGCAACGTCATCTTTTCAATCAATTCGCACGCCCAGTTGAACGGGGCCGATGAGTGGCGATGATATTCAAAAGCATCCCGTTATTCTTTTCTTCCACACCACTGTTCACCCGTTTAACATTGATTGATCATTTAGAATTAGAGACGAGCATAAAAACGGAAATCAAGAAATGCAGATCTCAGGGATCCGGCGGGAAATTACAGTTTCGAATAACGAAAGAGATCTAATTAATTCACAGCCTGCTTCGCACCGTGTGACGACTTGGCCTGCACGGCCAGCGTTTCCAGCGTTCTGATCTGTCCTGAAGACAGCCAGGGGCCTTCCATGTCGATGGAGGCGAAAGGTATATTGCTGGCGGATGAGTGTGACCTGATAATCGCCTGTGCGTTAACCGCCGGCTGGCAGTTGAAGGAGCACAGGTGCATCAATCCGTCATAGACGCCTGTTTTACTGTACATTAAATAGCTTCCAATGGCTTCGAAACTCTCTGTGAAGGTATTGACACTGGCAAGGCTGTCTCCCGCGATACAGATATCCTCCATGGATATGTACTCGTTGCAGAGGAGACCTGACCGGGATGCGATCTTATGATATTTTTTCATGAGGACATTAAATGTTTTCGACCCAATCAATGAGACGACAGCCCCCAAATATTCCTTATAATCGGTTTTGGGGTTTAATAGATTCAGTATAAACGGAAATACTTTCATATGGTCCTTCAAGGCTATTTTACCTCTTTTCAAGCCATACCTTACGTAATTTTCTGCTGTCAGAATGAATGGGAATTGTGTGAAGTTCGTGACTTTTGGGATGATACCCTGACTTATAAAATATTGCACAACAGGATGATGCAGAATTTCAACCTCTACCGTTCCCAGCACAAGAATTTTCGGCATTTCCGAGACCTTTTTCTTTACAGGTATCCTGGCCACAGCCCTGGCCCATTCTTCTAAAGCTGCATTCAATGCCTTCAGTCCATCTTTAATGCTTTCCAGAACTTTTCCCGTTTCGGCCTGGAAGGTTTTCATGGCTTCTTCCGGATCGGCAGCGACACAGGTGAGTGAATATTCGGCTTCACGGAAAATATCGCCAAGAGCCAAAGAAGACGCGATTTCTCTGCCCAGGGCAGGGCCTTGTCCCAAGTAATTATTTTTTTCGCTCAGACGGACGAGAAAGATGGAATTGTCCATCTTCAGCCGTTCACGCATGATTTCAAATACGTCCGGCCACGCACCTATCTGACAGGGGCCCTTCTGGTTGGCATAATAATAAAGAGTCACTTCGCCATCGTTGTTGCCGTGATCCATGAGGTCATTATAGACCGCTCCCGCGTAGTAATTGGCAAAAAAACATTCCCGGCCCGTACAAAAATGCTTCGCGTCCTTCATCGCCACTTCGATCGGTTTTTTTATGACCCTTAAATGCCAACCTCGCTTGAGGAATAATTGTTCGATCATTTTTAACTGATAAGGATTCGTCTCCATCGTCCATACATGTATCACGCGCGGGTCGTCCAATTGCAGTACGTTCCCGTCCTTGTCGATAATGTGTTTTTCGTCGCTGGAAAATCTCGCTTGTTTTAAATTTGAATCAACCATTACTCGTCTCCCGGATAATACGGATGGCGGATTGGGATTGTTTTCTTCCTCCGCTCTCACGCCTGATTTTTTCTTCAATAATATCGAGGAAAGCTCCTATCCTCGTTTCGATGCCGGCATGCGCAGTATGAGAATCTATCTCAAGGTAACAGAAAGCCTTGCCCGCCAGCTCTTTCCTGATGACGTGATACATAACAGCGTCAGGCCCGCAGGAAAAACATGAGAACAAACATATATAAAGATTCGGATATTTATGAGAATAGGCAATGGCATTTGTTACCTGCGACGTAAAATGCCAGATATTGCTGCCATACTTGTTGCCGTCAAGCATGGGAAGCATGTCGGACGTGACGACATTGTAGCCGCGGCTGATCAGTTTACGGGGCATGGCAAAATTGAATTCATCCGAGGAGGTTATGTAAGGCCTGCCCGTTATGATTATTCCCCGTTCTCCGGATGTGTTCGCGAGCATGTCATGGCATTTGTTGTTCAACGTTTCACGGAACTTTTTGTAATGGCCGAGCGCGGCATCAAACGCGGATATTGCGGCCTTCTTGCTTACGCCCAGGGATTTCCCCATGGTGACGATTTCTTTGCGCGTTGTCATTTGAAGATGGTCCGAAAGGGCGATATGCGGAGAGAGTAATCTATCCGCTTCGTTCTTGAAAGCGGCCTTGATGATATCCGGAATATTCGCTGTCGAAGGGCATGTGAACGAATGATTGTAACCTTCATCAATTCCGAATTCGAGCAGATATGGAATGAATATATAATCAACTTTTTTATTCAGCAGGTCATATACCGCGCCGTGAGCAATTTCTCCGGGATAACATATCGGGGAAAGAGCCCTGCGGTTTCCTATTTTAGACGTTTCAGAAAGTATGACGTTGTATCCAAGTTCATTGATAAGTTTTGCGTAGAACGGCAGCAATTCATAAGTGGTCAGAGCTAAAGGCAGGCCGATATTTCCTCTCGGGTTACTCAGTTCTGCAGGACCGAATTCGTTAAACATCATATGGTTTCGCATTTCCACCATATCCAGTCCGTTCCGTTCTATTTCACTTCCGTGGCGCTTCATCTCGTATTTCGAGCACAATCCGCCAAAGGGATATACTTTTTCCCTGACGACAATTCTCTGGATTTCGCATACATTGCGGCAGGCCTTGCAGCGGAACGTATCCTTCACTTCGATTGCACCGACGGCAAGTTTATCCAATGCAATATTTCTTTTTTCGCAATGGCCTTCATTGAGCAGGTCTCTCGCCATCAGCGCAGTGCCGACACATCCCATAAGTTCGGGATAGGAAGGGACGATGATTTTTCTTCCGGACCTTGCGACCATGGCCAGTGCAACGGCTCTGTTGAGCGCGACGCCGCCCTGGAACAGGACTGTCTTGCCCAGCGGACGGGATTGTACAATGCGGGAAATGTAGTTATCCGCTATAGAATAGACGAGGCCCGCAATGACGTCTTCATGTCCGGCACCCTGCTGAAGCGCGCTTCTCAGGTCGGTATTGATGAAGGCAGCGCATCTTTCGCCGAAGCTTATCGGTTTTTCGCCCATTAAGGCCTTCCCGCTTATTTCCCTGAAGGTTATTCCCATGTCGAGAGAAACCGATTCCTCAAGAAAACTTCCCGTTCCCGCAGAGCACCCCTCGTTCATGGCGTAATCAACAGGCACCCCATTCAAAAAGGATACAAACTTGGAATCCTGTCCGCCGATTTCAAAGACGGTATCGACATCAGATATTTCCTCCTGCGCGGCCCTGGCATGCGCAAGAATTTCATTAAAGCTTAAGCAATTATCCAGGTAAACCGATACCATTTCCCTTGCCGATCCGGTAACACCGGCCTGGATTATATTGATCTGTCTGTTCCCGGTTTTTTTAATCAGGTCGCTGAGACATTCCTTCACCGCGATGACAGGATTCCCGAGCGTTCTCAGATAACACCCTGCTCCGATAGTTCCGTTTTCGACATCAAAGAGAACGGCCTTTGTGGTTGTGGAACCGGCATCAACTCCCAGAATATAAGAGTGGCCTTCAATGATATTATTGTCGCCGGAGTTTTTTACTCTGTAGTCGAGCAGGCGTTCGTAGTCTTTCAGCGGCGCAAGCATCTCGCTTGAAAAATTAGGCTCGTCGTATCTGCTTACGGCGGGCGGGGTAGCATTGCCTTCCGCTGCGAGCAGCGAAGCGCCGAACGCGCAGAAGTACGGACTTTCCTCCAGCAGAATAATTTGAGATTTTCCCATCAATTCTTTCAGGTAAGCAACAAATGGCATGTTGTTGGCGACGCCCCCTGTTACTAAAATCAGCCCGGTGGGCCATTGGGTGAGCTCGATCATATCGCGGATTTTTTCAGCCAGGCTGTCCACCAGCGAACGGGCTATATCGGCGCGGGTGCATTCACCTTTGTTCAGCTTGTGGGTTGCGTCGGACTTGCAGTGAACCGAACAGCGCGTTGCCAAATCCACCCGTGAACCCTCCGGGTAAGCCTTGATGCCCTGTTCCAGGGAATAGCCCATTCTCTGAAATTGCTGGCAAAGAAATTCACCCGTGCCTGCCGCACATTTTGAGGAAGCGATAATATTTTTTATCCGCCCGTTTTTGAGCGTGTACACGATGAAGGTTTCACCGCCGAGAGATAAAAGAATATCCGGTTGAAGTTTGTAGAACTCCAGTGCCTTTTCGAGGCATTCCGTTTCGGAGCGATAAATGATATCATCCGGAAGCTTTGCAGTATTGCCCGTAACAACAATGGATTGTTTTCTTTCTCTTCCGATCGAATCAAGAATCTCACGTACTTTTTCATGCGGATTACCGTCGTGCCTGATGACCTTTACGGATTTATTTCCATTTTGATTTCGCTGAACCCATTTAACGGAAACGGATCCGATTTCCAGTCCGCTGAAATGATTATCTTCCCCGGCAAAACCGGTATTTACATCTGTTTGCATAAGTTGTCCTAAAATTAGTTATTTCAAAAAAAATAAAGAAAGCATTTACTGTATTCCCGAAAATCAGCTGATTATTTTTTCCTTCACACTGATTGTTATGCAACGGGGGGAAAGCTTCTACCACACATCATTTCAGATTACATCAATTTTTTTAGTGATGTTTATTTTGTGTATTCACGCAATACCTGGAAGGAACGGTACTACAAACTAAGCGTTTGCTTTTTCTGACAATCTGTTTTGTTACGACGCCAGTTTATCAATATCAAGCGGAATGCCCTTATCGGCAGACGGTGTCATGACAATCGCCGTTTCCGGGCAGGCCTGTGCGCAGTTGCCGCATCCCATGCATAGATTTGAGTCAACAACCGGATATTTTTTATTGATATCACCCCATGACAAGGCATCGAAGGGGCAAATGGAAACGCACTTCCCCATGCTCGTGCATTTCTCCAAATCTATTTCGGGCAGGTAACCTGATTGCGCGAGCGAACGTTCCTTGATACCGAGTAAGCGGAATAATCTGACCGCCGATATCGAGACACAACATTCGGGGCAGCAGTTGCAGATGGCATACATTTGATTGCCGGCGCCGTCCTTGCAATAGGCATTACTGACAAATCCATTCTTCTTGCAGGTATTGAGAAGTTCAATCGCTTCTTCGGCAGTCAATTGTACCGGCTCGGCTTTTTTATTCTGTTCCAGCATAAAGGACATGAAGGGCTCGCCGATGATCATACACTTGTGCGCGGGCTGACAGTCGTGACCGCGGGCGTCGCGGCACGCACAGCGCAACGCAACAATGGAATGGGGATTGCGGATAATGATATTGTATGCCATTTCATAGGGTATCACCGACTTGGCAACGTCTTCCGGAACGGTCACACTTTCCCCGAGATTAATAATCTTGCGCGCATCTTCCAATATCATGACCTTGCCATGATATCGGCTTGTCAGAAATTTTATCAGGGGATGAAAAACAAACGCGTTTGATTTATTGATGACTTTTGATATCAGACCGAAGGCTCTGGCGACCAATCCGACATACTCGGAAATGTATTTCAAATACAGGTAGCCGTCGATCTTCAAATAAAGATTTTTTCCGTGCAGCTTAAATAAATTTTTTGTTGATGCTTTAATTTGCAACCACCTGATTTTCTTTGTAATGCATCATTTATGGAAGAAGAGTATAGGAGACCTTCTCTTGCCTGTCAACGGTGGAGTGATCGTTTCTTGATGCTTGTCTCAAAAGGAATCGGCATGAAGCATGCTAACATGAGCCAAGACGAGACTTGCTCCCCTGCCCTCCTGCAAAAGCAGCATCGTCCGGTTTGCATTACGGGAGAGACCGCAGGCAAGAGAGGTCGCAGTTTTGAAACATCGCCACGTCCATCTCTTCATCGATATACCGCATATCTGCGGCCAGCATGCCGTCTGCGGTCTCGCCGCGAAAACGTTTTTTGTATTCGGCAAAGAGGCGGGGTTTTTTGGCGCCCAGTTCCGCGGCGACTGCCACGGCCCGGTCAATGACCGTTTTGCTTTCGGCCAGTTCATCCACCATGCCCACGGCCAGCGCCGCGCCCCCGTCGAATTTGCGGCCGGACAAAAAGGCCAGATCCGTCATGCGCTCGCCAATGACGTATTTCACCATGGCCAGGCATCCGGAGGGTGGGAGAATGGAAAGATCAATTTCCGGGAAAGTACACACGGCCTTTTCCTTCTGCATCACCCGGTAGTCCAGACACATGGAGAAGGCCAGGGCGCTGGCAATCACATGGCCGTTGATGGCGCCCACCATGGACTTGGGAAACACAAAGACCCGGTGAAAAAACGTGAAAAGTTTCTTGAAAAAAGCCTTAATGGCGTCCGCTTCCAGTCCGTTTACATATTTCAGGTCCATGCCGGAAGAAAAGAATTGGGACCCGGCCCCGGTCACCACCACGCTGCGAACCGAATCGTCGGCTTCAATTTTGTCCAAAGCCGCATTGAACTGTTGAATCATTTCCATGGTAAAGCCGTTTTCCGGGCTGTTATCCATGGTCAGGATCATCACACCGTTTCTTTTATTCATTTTGATCGGCATATATGACCTCCATGTGTAATTTAAATCGTTGATCGAATTAATTAAACTCAAATAGTACAGACTCTGCGCGGCTTATGGAGTATTATAAAATATCCGGCGCTCAATTTACAAGGCGGAAATTGAATTGCTCCAAGAGCTTCTTTTTTGGGGAAATGAGGTGTGAGAAACACATTCTTTACTTCTGAAATATTTTATAATAAATAATAACAAAACGATAATACAATTGTCCTCTCTTGAGATGGCAATACAATAGATTTTCCCTTTTGCGTTAACAATGGCAGCTGACGTTCTGTTTTCCTGTGAAAGCGACGTGGCTGATAGGAAGTAATGCATGGCTGAACAACCATACTCGGTGACAAAGAAAACCCTGGGCCTGATTCTCCTGGTCACGTTTTACACTGTCGGATACCTCGGCATCAACCGGATCAACGACTATCGCGATCATTACTACGATGTTTCTCTCTGGTTTGAAAAGTTTATTCCTTTCGTCCCCGCCATGATTATCGGTTATTCGTTCGTGTTCCTTCTTGTCGCAATTTTGTTCCTGATCATCGACAACATGCCGGACTTCTGGGATATGTGCATCCGGTTTTTTAATATGTCCCTTCTGTGTTTCATCATTTTTCTGATCTTCCCCGTGCGAATGGATTTACGGCCGGCGGTGGGCATGGCCGATGGCTGGATCATGGAACTCGTCTCGTTTTATTTCTGGATAGACCACCCGTATAATTTGTTCCCGTCCATGCACCTGTCGGCGTCTTTCTTTGCCGCGTTTTACTGCATGCGCAAGGGGCGAATCATCGGCTGGATTACAATGCTCATGGCAATCACGGTTGGCGTATCCGTGGTGCTGCTCAAACAGCATTACATCATGGATGTCGTAGCCGGTCTTTTTGTGGGATGGGTCTGCTCGTTCTTTTCGCTGAAAAAGATGAAAGCCAGATTTCTCGAAGACGCAAGAACATAATGACACCCACAAATGCAGCGATCATAAGCCAAGCAAAGACTTGACCCTTTTATTCTTTTATTTTTCTCTTGCAAAACGACTTCAAAAGCGTATGCTTTGACAAACTGGACGTCTTAAATACTTATTTGTTTAGTTGAATTTCCCCCGATATGCGGAGGGTGTAGATGACACCTTTGGTTCTGCATGTTTCATTAAAAATGAATTTGTAAAGGAAACTGGCAGCTTAATGTATGCCGGGCGTGTGGCAATTTGCCATTAATAACAAAATTGCCCAACACCAAAAGATCAAATAAAGCTATCCGGTTCTTTTAGTTAATGAAAGGTTTAGCTTTAAGTTTCATGGCAAGAGCATGAGTTGTTTTTAATATAATTATGCAAATGTGCAAATATTCTTTCACATATTAAAGTGAAATAAAGAGGGGGAGACGTATGAGATTGCTATTTAAGTCGATATTTATTTTATATTTCATCATCACAGGAGGAATAGCTATGTCAGCAGAAACAACTTTAGTAGAAAAACAAACGGAACAACTAAAGCAAGAAGTAGCTCTGTTGACGCAGCAAGTGGAGCTATTGAAAGCAAAATCAGCACTCAGTTCTGCGCAGGCTCAACTGCCATTTGCTGAGTTGGAGGGTATAAAAGCTGCCACCAGCGGTCTCACAATGCCAGCGGGTAAGGAAGGAACTGTGAAGGTATCGGCTGGCACAACAGGAACGGCACTTTTGCGCAGCAAAAAAGCGATGCTCGAAGTTCTTGATGCAGCAGCAAATGATTTGATTAAAATATGCCCAGCAGGCGCTGCGATTTTGTCGGAAGCACAACTGGGACAAGCTCTTTCTGCGCAGTTTACTCTTAAACGAATCGCGGACGAAACTTCCGTTTTGGCCACTGCAACCAACAAGGCAAAGCCCACACTAAAAGATGTCGTTGGTCAAGAGAAAAGCACTTCTTTAGAAGGTGTCGTTGATCAAGAAAAAAGCCTTCCTGCTCTTGGGCCGTTTGTCGCTGGCGCATATACTGCGGGCTTCGCCCTTGATACAATTAATAGTCTCGCAAAACTCTTGCGGACAAATCGCCAATTCGATGTATTTGACGCCGATAAAGAAGAGATACAAATGCTTGGTTACCTGCTTGAGGCGAAAGACAAGGGCTTCCTCGCAAATCCCGGTCTGTTGGGAGATAAAGCTATGGAAGAAGCTGAAAAATTATTGACACAACTTAATAGTCTAGCAACGAATCTGCAAATGGCAAAAGATACAATGACAATAATTCAAAAAAATCCCGATATTTTAGCTAAAGCACCGGCAAATGCCCAAATCAATATGCCGACGGATGAAGATATAAACAAACTCAAAGTCGAAATAGATAACGCAATATCTCTGTTAGAGAGCTTGCATCCTAGTAAGAAATCTGACGCATTTTGGGCCCAGGTTAACGGTCAGGTCTTGGCGGCAAATATTCAAAATAAAAAACGTTTATTTCTTGAAGCTAAGGCCCAAACAATCCAGATTACTGAATCGCGATGGTATACCAGCGATCGCATTCTCGCAACAGGTGAAGTGCAGGTGGCATATCGTTTTGTCAAACCGGATGGATCGGTGGAGAAATCCGGTGTCATCCTGAAGGCATCTAAATCAGACACCTCACGGATCGATGAACTGACCGAACTTAATTGGTACCGACCTTAAATCATCGAGGCAACAATAACGAACTAAACAGCTTTGTGTACATTGTCCACATAGGACAATGCACACAAAGCTTATATGGATGTCGTGGCCGGTCTGTTTGTGGGATGGTTCTGCTCGTTCTTTTCGCTGAAAAAGATGAAAGCCATATTTGTCGAAGACGCAAGAACATAATGACACCCACTCATGCAGCGATCAAGAGCCAAGCAAAGACTTGATCTTACCCCAGAAAAACGGACAGCTTAGTTAGGGGTCACTCCCGGCCATTTCAAAGACCATGGGACTTCTATAACTCAACGCAGAATGCCTGCGCCTGCGATTGTAAAACAGCTCAATGTAATCAAATAA
>Ga0208459_1000039_pt1 | contig 164448 bp, 134 predicted proteins | sample AD_UKC087_MetaG_FD_184433 | JGI IMG/M metagenome (GOLD analysis project Ga0208459, IMG submission 184433) | Active sludge microbial communities of municipal wastewater-treating anaerobic digesters from USA - AD_UKC087_MetaG (SPAdes) (version 2) | ecosystem: Engineered > Bioreactor > Anaerobic... | reverse complement strand
TTTCGCAACTTCCAGGATCCTGAGGGGGTTGTCGAAGCTTGAGTCCTGAGTGTCACGCCAGGATCACGAAAAGTGCGGGTCACACCACCGAAACCGTTCCCCAAAACGGCCTTTCTGGGATGGGAACTTGTTAAGCCCAAACCGCTTGCCTGCCTCTCCCAGCAACGCAAAGCGGCAAGGAAAAGCAAGGGAGACCGGGATCTGGTCGCGTTCGGCTTCCAGAGACGCCACCCATGGCTCGAACATGGCCCAGGGCGAGAAATTGCCGTTCGCCAAAAAAACAGTCGACCTGCTTGATAGCGTGTCTTGGATCATTGGCCTCCGCCTGTGCCAGGGCGTGGCCCACACCGTGGGTGGATAACGAAAAGGCATGCCATACGCCAGCAAGCCCAACTTCAGGGATAGAAGACGTCCCAACGTTATTGCAATTATTCGAATTTACGTATAAATATCTTAATCCTTCGGATATTCGGGTCCAATTTCCCTCTTTATTGACCGCCACCATCTCGGCATGCTGCTTATCGAGGTTCCGTGGGTGGATTAGGCGCTTGGACTGCCCGGTGCTGTGGGTTGTCGTCGTGGCACTTATCAGGTGCTAGATCTCAAAAAATACTCCGTTTTTTTTCTATTATATTACATAATTTTATTGGATTTCATCTTTGGCTCGATCGCGGCCGGGTACGCATTCTGACTGCTTTGCCGTGTTGCAGGACCGGGGTCAAGGTGCCAGAAGAGAATAGGGGTTAGTCTGACGTTATTGCAGCTAAGTACGTGGGGTAACGTGTAATATGTTGAATTTATTGATGTTTACACTATCCTTTCACACCCGAGTCACTCGCACTACCTTTATACGCATTAGTCAACGTCTCATCAACCTCCTCAACCTCAATCCAGCCTTGGCGTCGTGGCGGTTCTCTATTGGCTGGGCACGGAAGCTGCTCCACAAGCCGCTGGATCCTTCTACCTTCTCGGATTCATGCGATCTGCTCCAACCCCGACGAGACAACGAACTGCTTTGGATCGCAGGCTATTGATGATCGCCCAGGTCTTCGAGATGCTTCGCGCTTCGGGTCATGCTTTCGTTCGGCTCGACGAAGCCGCGGGAGCATTCGAAGCCCGAGGTTGAAGCAGCGCTTGCAACCGAGAATCCAGGTCGATGCGCGCCTCACGCAGATGGCTTCCGGACCAGGCTTGTATCGTGACTTGTACGGCACCATTATCCATGACCGAGACGTCAAGGGCGGTTCCAGGCACCCGAAAAGGACTAAACAGTGCGGCTTGGCGCACCGCTTCGAGCGTGTCCGAGCCCGCGGGACGGTCCGGAATCATCTGAACCGTCGCGGATTGTGTGTTCTTCGCCTGCTCGACCTTCAGCGCTTCATGAAGAACGATACGATTGGGAATGAAGATGCTCGCTCCATCGGGACTTTGCAGATGAATCTGCGTCAAACTGATGTCTTTCACGATGCCAACTTGTCCCGCCACGGTGATACGATCCCCCGCGCGAATACGGCGTCGAAAAGCGATGACGAATCCAGCGCCAATATCTTGAATCGGCTGGGATAACACCAGAGTCATGGCGCCTGTCATGATGACCAGCGCCAATAGCGAAGCGATGGGAGCTGCCTCGAGAGCGCGTCGAACGAGCAACATGACCACCGCGATGATGATGATGACATTGGCGGCGGAACGTGCCGGCGCGAGACGTCGTCGAGGGTCCAGACCCAGTTGCCAGCTAAGCACGACTCCGCTTTGAATGAGCCGAATCAACAACCAACCAACTCCCATGACCGCAAAAGCGATGAAAATGTCAGTCCACGCGAGTCGGTCGAGGACAGCGGCCCCTTCTCGCGATAGCTCCGCGGTCAATCCCTCCGGAACGGGAGAGAGCGTTGGGTGGGAATGACATCCCGTAAGCAATCCCCCGAGCACGAGCGGCGAACCCCAACGACGGCTCATGACCAGGCTCCTCGGTTACGCAACGCCATCAGAATGGGTGGGCGAACGGCTTTGGGGATGATGAACTCGTTTTCGGAGCCTTCGGCGAGATCGAGCAACCCTGCCATGCGAAGAAACTCGATGTGCCGCTCGGCAACCTCTGTCGTGGTGCCAATCCCAAGCGCGATTTCATGCGTGGTCATGGCACCGAAGCGGGCGAGATGAACGAGCATCGCGATCTCTCGAACGTTCATCTGATCGAGAAAAGGCAAGCCAACGTTCATTCCCTGGGGCATTTCCAACGTCACGAGATCGTCGTTTTCGAAGTGGACCGACCGTCGCCATAGCGCGATGGCTCGTTCCAGATTGCCTTCGCTATGACTCAACAATCCCCTGAAAAAGAGGGTGCGATCGCTGGAGGCGCGAAGACGTCCGAGCAGGCGCGTGGCGACCGTTTGGGGATAACGCACCTGCATTCCACTCAGCAGGTGACGTCCTTCGACGGCGCGAATGAGGTCATCGAGTTTCAGCGGGCGCAGCGTGATCACCTGGCCGAACGATGCGCGGATGGGAAGCGCCTCTTCGATGAGTCGAAGAGCTTCCGATTGAATGCTGATGAGCCAAAACACTTCTTCATGGGTTTGCGCGATGAGGCTGAGGAAACGTTCCAGATCGCGCATCCCCGCGGCGCTTGGTGTCAACCATTGCTCCAGATCATCGATGAATACGAGCGTACGAACTTGCCGCAGGGCGTGAGCCACGTGGCGCGCGCGAGGGGGACATTCAAGTTCGACCGCAAGCGCTCCGATGATCCCATGGCTCCGAAGGGTCATGCTTCGATTGGGTCGTGCAAAACGCGGAGCCGACATCTCGATTTCGCATAAATTGAGCAACGAAGTGCGGCCGGAACCATGGGGGCCCACCAGCAATACGGAACCCGGAGAGCCTTGTTCCCACGCTCGTTCCGCTTCCAACAAGGCTTCGTAGGATGCCTCGTTGGCGGTAAAACGACGATAATCGCGTACGGGTTGGTCCTCGAAGAGTCGCGCGTAAGTATCCGGAATCGCAAGCGGAGCGCGCCAGCGACTCACGTACTTATGAATGCTGACCGCATCGAGCACCGGTTTTTCCAAACGTAAACGAAGGTCTTTGGACAGCGCGCTGCCTCCGAATCGCTTCGCGATCTCCATCGCCCGCGCGCGATAGCGCAGCATTCGCATTTTGGCGGGAGCTACCAAAATGGATAGCCGTTGCCGTAGCTGCGCTGACCATGTCGATGCCCCGGGTAGCTCCGGTCCCTCCGCTTTTTGCCCCGTGGCATCGGCCAACATGGCCCGGGATACCGACGTCACGCAATCCATCACCTCGCGCTGCAACCCTTCGGTCGTGCCGTGAACGTCGGCTTCCAACTCCCGCAACCGCTGTTCGACTTCCTCCAACGCCGACAAAAACTCCTCCACATGCGGCATTTCGTCATCCGGACCGTCACCAATGCCGTCCACCGAATCCAACGCCCAGTCGATGGCCTCTCGTACCCGCCCGTTGGAGCGAGAAAGCGAAAGGGAAGCTCGTTGCACGCAATCGTCGAGCGGTGGCAAAAATGACCAAAGCGTATGATGGGCCGCCAACGCGCGAAAATGAATCGTCCGGGTGACAACGTCCCTGGCGCGCTGCACGTCCTGAAGATTCACAGAAGGGGGAAGAACCGTGAGTTCTTCCGGTAATTCGCGGACAACGGCTCTGAGATCGAGCGAGACATTGTGAATGGAAGCGGTGGGACGCAGATCTCCCACGCGATCGATCTGAAGCTCCTCTCGTTCGGGGTAGGCTTCACGACACGCCTGCTGGATGGCCTTCACATCCAGGACGAGATCAGGATTTTCTATGTTATTTCGAATAGTTGCAATTCTTTCGCGCACCGCCAGGATGATGGGCACCATCGTCTGCGCCGCGCTTTCGGAACGTTGGCTGATATGACGATCTACGGCATCGCGTGTCGTTCGATCGAGCCGTGCCAGGCATGCGGTGAGGTAGGGAGCCGCGCGAGCCGCTTCCATTTTCGAGAGCCAGGCACTCGGCTCTTCGTGCAATTTGCGAATGGCTTCACGCACTTGGGGCTCTACGGTCGAATACCGAAGCGTGGTGGTGGGCATCGTGGGAGAGCCAACCTCCGAGAGCGTTCGCGTCATGGTCGTCATTGCCGTAGATACGGCCATATCCAGGGAAGCGCGAACACGGCCGAGCCATGTTTCCATTTGCTCATCGGTTCGTTGCAGGACGTGGGCGAGGGATTCGGAGTCGCTGGCGAACGCGCTCAATTGATGAAGCATGCCTGCCTGCATGGCGTACCAGGATTCCAGGACCGCAGCGCTGATGGCCGAAAGCGAAGGTTCGAGCGAGGATCGAGCCACCAGGCGCACGGGAATCGTGCGAACGGCAGGTTGTCGAAAAGCGAGTATCCATAACGAACGAAAGCGTTTGCGGATGAATAGGGCGATGGAATCATCCGACGATACGGCTAGTTGCGAAGCGTCGAGGTCCGCGGTGACATGGTCGGGAAGCGACGAAATGGGCGAGCGCAAGGATTCGAAGAGTTTTTTGCAGGTTTCGCCTTGTGCCGAAACATCGGGAAGGGTGATGGATTCGAGCCAGACCTGGGGGGAGCCTCTGTCTTTGGCGATCATCGTTAGCGAATCGCGCAATTCGGAGCGAAAGGTGGCTGCCCAGGGTTCGAGGAGATCGCGATAAAAACCATCGACGGACTGGCGAAGATGCGTGTGCGTCTGTTGAGCCATCGAACGAAGCTTTTCGTTTTTTTCCTCGTCGATGGCGGCGGTAGCCCGTTCGATGGAAGCAGCGGCATCCGCTTCCGCTTTTTCGAGTGGTTCTTCGGGAATGACGCTGGGATGTTTGCTGGATGGTGCGGAGGAGCGGCGGCTGGCAGGAACGCCTTCGATATCCCCGGTGGCCCGAAGGGCATGGCGGAGGCTGATGGGGCCAATGAGCAAGTTGATGGCGACCATGGCCATGCCCGTGGTCGAGATAGGTCCGGCCAGGTCGGGCAATTGTTGCGCGGCGAGTCCTACCAAACCAAGAGTGACACCGGCTTGTGGGAGGTAGCCCAGCCAGGCGAAGCGACGGACCTGGAAGTCTTCCTGGCCGACGGCGCCGCCTGCTCTTGCGCTGAGATAAAAAGCGATGGCTCGCGCGGCGCAAATCGCCAAAGCGAGGGGAAGAATCGTGAGGGTGGTTCGCAAGTCGACACTGGCGCCCGCATTGGTGAAAAACAGCACGAACACGGGGAGCGACACGAGAGAAAGCGGCGAAGCCAACTCTTCTTCATGGTGCGAAAAGTTGCGCACGACGAAACCGGCGGTGATGAATACGAGCAGGATTTCGAGATGAAGGGCACGGCCGAGTTCAGAGACCACCAAAATCATGGCCGCCACGAAAAGCAGCATTTCCGCGCGGACATAACGAATATAAAGAATGAGAAGCACGCCCAAAACGCCGCCTGCCGCGATCGAACTCGCAATCTCCTTGCCGACATTGATGATGACCCGCGCATCGACTTCCGCATCCGGCGCAAGCAATGTGCGCGATACCGCAACCACCAACGCCAACAACGTCACGACCACCAAGTCCTTGAGTACCGCCGCTCCAAGGGCCAGGTCCGTCATCCGTCCCTTGGACTTCGTTTCATTGAGAACCGCCATCACGATGGCGGGTGATGTGGTCAACGACAAAACACCGAGCACCAACGAAAGAGAAATCAGCTCTGCTTTCGACCCCAACTCGAGGGAACCCAACGCGGTTTGCACCGCAAGCAGCGTGGCGATCACAAAACTCCCACTCAGGATTACCTTTACGCCCACCGTGGCGATCAAGGTTTTCCAAACGCGTCGCAACCGGCTCACGTCGAGTTCCAATCCCGCCCCCGTGGCAATCAAGCCAAGGGCAAGGGTGTTGAACATCTTCATCTCGACAACCACTTCCGACGACAGGATGTTCGCCGCCGCGGGACCCAACGCCAGACCGGCTACGATATATCCCGTCACTTGCGGAAGCTGGAGCAGACTGCCCACCTCCGAAACCGTATAAGCCGCGAGGATCACGAAGCCGATGGCCGCCAGTGTCATGGGATCATGGGCTGCGCTTTGCGACGTTTGCAACGCCGTGATGGCGAGCATCATCGCGAGCAGCACACCAAGAACGACGATTCTTCTCATGACGCCCGCCTCGTCGAAGCTGGTAGTGAGTCATGGGCCGATTCACCTGCATCGAGCAAAACCGACCGCAACGAGCGCGCGCTCCACAAATCACTGACGAGGGTTCCCGCCAATACGGTTGTCAAAACACTGGCGGAATAATGCGGAAAACGCTGAGAAAAATCGACTCCTATGGCCACCGCCATGGTTCCTTGGGACAGAAGTCCCAGACCTATTCTTGGCGATAGGACATGGCTCGGAGCTACCACGCGGACGGTCAAACGCGTGAAAGCTCGTCGGACCGCGTAACGCACGGCGATATAGAAGATTGGCAATAACCAGACCCAGCCTTCGACAGGAGCCCAAAGCGCTCCGCCGAAAATCATGATGAGCACGAACAACGGGTGCTGGAGACGATCCAATTCATCGCGCAACCTTTGGGTGTGTCGCGAGGTGAGTGCGACGGTGATACCTGCCACGAGGTTGACGAATAGCGGCGATAGTCCGAGGGCCGTTCCCACGCCCGAGGCGAAAATGACCGCTCCCGCCGTGGCAAGAAAGATGCGCACGGCGTCTTTTTCTTGTCCAATGAATAGCGTGAATAAAAGCCCGCAGATGACTCCCACGACGACCGCGGTCAGAAGCGCCATTCCGGCGGAAAGCCCAACTCCTGTCGCGGTGTCTGTCGATCGAGCGGTGGTTGCGGCCACGCCCACGACGATCACGGCGAGCACCTGACTCAACGTCGCGGAGCCGTGGAGCAATTCTGTCACCGGACCGCTCGCTTTGAGCATTCGAGCCGCGGAATCGATTACGAAAGGAGAGGCTACGCACGCGGCGGCGCCCAACGCCAACGACATCCAAAGATGACTCGTGGACAAGGTCAGCACGAGCGCGTGGCGCTGGGTTCGAAAGATCTCCCACTCGAAGTGCAACGAGCCCGGCGCCGGCACAAGGAGACGATCCGCCAAAAACAGCATGGCTCCGGCAACGATGAGCAATACGAACGTCGCGGAAACAAGACCCACCATCGTGATTCGCAGGTTTCGAAATACATCGCGGGTGTGCAGAGCAACCACGAATCCCACCAAACCAAGCAATAACGCGATGAATGGCTCCAGCAACGCCAGAGAGTCATGGGTCATGAGCCGGGGAGGCACTTGAGGGCCGATCAACAGACCCACGAGCAAGTATTCCGCACCGGACAAGGCGATGTAACGCGATACGTAGCGAGTCAGTAAATGCCCGAAAGCAAAGCTGAAAATGACGACCAGGACGAGCAGGATGGTCACGCTCATGGTTCACTCGCCTGGATAGGGGTAGGCGTATTCGGGGCGCTGGGCAAAAAGCCCCAAGCGACAGGTCCGCGCGAGCCCATGCGGAACGTGTCGCGATCGACTGCGACGATGGCTAGGGTCGTATCTTTGGGCGTAGCTTCGAGACCGTAGACAACGGCTTGGGTCGTGGATTGGCTTTCGATCATCTGCTCGTACACCGCGCGAGCAAGCTGGATACGAAGGAGCAAGGGACTTGGGCCGCTGATCGCGACCGCTCCGTTTTGTCCCACGAACAACGCAGCGCCCGGGATGCCGGCCGCTCCGATTTCTCCGGGTAGCGCAAGGGATGAGCCTCCCCCGCTCGCCGCCCCCGCAAATTGCCCTTCGGCGGTCCGAAGCACTACCGCGGCATTGTGGTAAGCTATTGTATTTACAGATGAATGTTGAGAATCGGAGGCCCCCTCTCCGTCCCGCTCCCGACCTGCATCCGCCATCGAGGCCACTTCCCATTGACGCTGCGCGCGCGAAGACCAGGCGTCGAATGCGGGATGACCGTGGGCGCGAGCAAACGACGTCGCACCGGGGCCTCCCATCATCGCAAGCTGTGAATTAGCGACATCCAGAGCAACTTTGACAGGGTTTCGCACCAACCCCAGATTCGTTACCGCTCCGAAATTGCCGCTCGAGTCCCAAACCATGGCGTCCATCAGGATCGATAACCCATCCTGGCGAAGTGCTGACCCTCGTCCAGCATTGAAAGCGCCATCGTCTTCCAACGCGGCAACGGCTCTGGTTACCGCGGCCAGAGGCTTGGAGCCTTCGGCGAGTGCAAGCATGCTTTGCTGCAAAGCTTTTTGAACGTCTCGACTCAGGCTTGGGTCTGCACCGGAGCCTCCGATTCCGAGCACGACCCATCCTGAATGTCCCGGTGTTGCCTTTGACGGCTGGGAAGGCGCGGAGGAATGCGGGGGTGGTGTACTAGAGCTTGCTTCGGGCAAAAGGAGAGCGGTTGAGGTATCCGGTGTGGGAGCCGAAGAGGCAGCGGGAGCTGGCGCGGAAGCACTTGCCAAGGCAGAAGCGGTAGAAGCAGCAGGAGTCGTCAACGAAGCGGATGGAGGCGCCGGCGGCTTTAGCGCGGAAGAAATGGCAGCGGACGCGTGGGAGTTCATGGGAGCCAAAGGGACAGCCCCAGCCACGGAACCAGAGGATGCGTCTGGCATCGAAGCCTCCGTTTGGGTTTCCGCCAGACTGCGAAGTCGACAGCTTCCCGCTCCCAGGCTTGCCACGGCCAGCACAAAAACAGCCGCCATCACGCGTTTTTCCGGACGAAAGCGCGGGGATTGTCGCTCGTTCGATCGGGGTGAGCCACACACGATGGGCGCATTCTATCGTCCATGCGGGCTCATGACTATCGACGGCTTTCGAAGAAGCGTCGAAGGGGGGAGCGGAACGGTATTGTCCGCAGCGCCAGAGCGTGTAAATCTGTCCTAAACTCGGTGAACGGGCTTTCGGAGTGATACAGGATGATCTTTGTCGATTGCCGAAGTGTGTTGGCGTATCCGACGGGATTGTTGGCCTACCAACGATCTTTGGCGAAGCATCTTCCGGATATTGCGCCCCACGAGCACTTCGTGTGGTTGCGCCACAAGGATGCGCCGGGACGATTGAGCTATCGTCCTAACGCCCACGAAGTATTCGTTTCCGGAGACCCGGAGAGCACGTTGGCTCCGTGGCTTTTGCACAAAAATCTCCGTATGGAAGGGGCGCGCCTATTTCACGCCACCGCCAGCTTTTTCCCATCCAATCTACCAATTCCCGTCGTGACGACCGTCCATGACCTCGTGTGGATTACGAACCCTTCCTGGTTGATCCGTCGGGGATTCAAAGGGAAAATATCTTCGTTTCTGGGTCGTCGATACGTAATCGATGCCTTGCGCCATTCGGCGCATATCATTGTGCCAAGCCAGGCAACCCAACGAGAGATCGATGAAATTGCTCCATTTGCTTCCGATCGCGTGACGGTCATTCATCATGGGGTGGAAGAGAGGTTCAAGCCTCTCGATCGCGAGGATGATTCCGCGGTGGCGCGCGTCCATACGATTGTGTCGAGGTTATTGGGGGGAGCGCCGCGTTACGTTCTCGACGTGGGGCGAGCTGCGGTTTATCGAAATCATGAAGGCTTGATCAAAGCGTTTGCCACGGCATTCAAAAGCGATCCCGACATTCATCTGGCTTTTGTTCAAGCCATGTGCCGCCAGTCCAGGCCGATCATGCGCCTGGCCGCTCGTTTGGGTCTCGATGGCCGTGTCCACCTGCTCAGCGGTGTAGCCTCCCGAGACCTCGTAGCCCTGTATCAAGGTGCGATCTGCTTGTGCCATCCCACCTTGCACGAGGCTTATGGCACCGTGGTCGCTGAGGCCATGGCTTGCGGTTGTCCCGTCGTGACTTCCGGAAGAGCCGCCGCGGGAGAGATTGCGGAAGGCGTGGCGCAACTCGTCAATCCTGAGCACGAAGACGAAATCGCAGCAGCCATGCGTCGCATCGCCTACGAACGGGGTGTGGCAAAAAGGATGCGAACTCGCGGACTTGCACGCGCCGCCAGCCTCGATTCCCGTCGTATGGCCCAGGCCACCATGGCGGTATACGAAAAAGTGCTACAGCGGCCTGTTCAGGCCGTTGCCGGATAAAAACACGACACCCAGGCGCTCGCTGTTGCCAGCACCTCTGGAAATCTCAGGATGATAGATTCACCTTGTAGGTGCAGGTGGTTCGCGGATCGATCTGCCGATTCGAGGCTGCCGATGGGATGGATTTCACGCTACACTACGCGAATGTCGCGCTGTTCTCGTTCTTTGCTCATAGGTAGCCTCGGGGCGGCCTTGTTGTGGAACACTCCCGCCTCGGCCGTGATCACCCAGGTGGATGGAACCGTCCTGCCGGTTAGCGATCGCCTTCAAATTGCGCTCGATCGCTCGGTGGCGCTGGGGGGGGAGGGGACTCCAGGGCTCCTTCATGCCGTTTTCGATGCGGATATCGTGCCGGAGGTCTTTCAAATCCCCAAAAATAGCAATGGGAAGTATCGCGTGGTGGAGTTTTTCGACATCGAAGAGGGCGCGGGATACGAAAATACCATCGGTTGGTACAACGTCTCCGACCCCTCCACCCTCTATCCCGTGTTGAACTGCGCTCATGAACCACCGAACAAAGTCAATGTCGATTTCCAAAAAGAATTCGATGATGGCCGATACAAAGGAGGATTCGTGGGATTTTTCCTTGTGTCGCCGGGAAGCAATGGCGGATGTGGCAACCCCGCCAACCTCGGGCAGCCCGGTAGCACAGCGTTCATCGTCTATACCGAAGCGCAGCTCAACGGTGATGGCAACTACGTCCACTATCTCATCTACCAATCCAAACAAAACCCCTTGGCCTATTACTTCGGCTTCGAGGATCTTTGGCGTGGCGGCGACAACGACTTCGAAGACATGGCGGTCAAGGTCACGGGCCTCATCAAAGCCTGCGAACCATCACCTGAGATTTGTGATGGAAAAGACAATAACTGTGATGGCCTGGTCGACAACGAGCCCGTGGACGTGGGTCAAGCTTGCGTGACCATTTCGGGCAACAAACCTGGCTTCGGCGCTTGTCAAGCAGGGATTCTGGAATGTGCAAGCAAGGGGCCTGGGGATACGACCAAAATATGTGTTGGTGAGGTCGGCCCTGGTATCGAAGTGTGCAACGGTCTGGATGACGATTGTAACGGGATCGTCGACGACAACCCAACCGATCCGTCGCTTGGAAAACCGTGTGGGGGCTCGGATGAAGGGGAATGCCAGCGAGGCACCTATGCGTGCTTGGCGGGCACCATTGCGTGTGTGGGCGTAGTGGGACCTTCACCAGAGCTTTGTGATGGCAAGGACAACGATTGCGATGGGGTGGTGGATGGCACGGCGCTGGAGCCGAGGCAAAACTGCAAAAACGATGGGGATTGCTCGACGAGCGCGCCGTATTGTCTCCCGACCGTACTCGGAGAAATGGTTTGTGCGCGCGGTCCCATCGATGTGGTGGGGCAATGTACCGTATCGGGGTCGACCTGCCCTGGGGTCAAACGATGTGAGAACGGTACAGTCATTTGTGAGCAATCCGATCCGGGAACCCCAGAAATCTGCAATGGCGCGGATGATAATTGTAACGGGCTGGTGGATGAGGGAGATCCAGGAGGTGGCGCGGAGTGTGGTCCAGGAGGAATTTCGCTGGAAATGGCGAGGACCGGGCAATGTGAACCGGGGATCGAACATTGTTTGGGTGGAAAGATTCAGTGTGTCGGGGGAAGGGGCCCCACGCCCGAAATCTGTGATGGTCTCGACAACGATTGTGATGGTCTCACCGATGAGACGGCGGAATGTCCTGGAGAGAGCATTTGTGTGGAAGGAAAGTGCGTGGAGCCTTGCGCCGGCGGCGAATTCCCTTGTCCCGCCGGACTGGTTTGCGTGGACGGATATTGTGTCAAATTGGGTGGGGGTACCGGAGGCTCTGGTCACGATGCGGGAACGCAGGACGATGGTGCGGCAGGACAAAATGGGGAAGCTGGTGTGGACGCTTCGGCTGGCGCAGCAGGGACAGCCGGCTCCGGAGGGACAGCCGGTTCCGGAGGGGGATTCCGACCGGATGGGGGAGCCTCACCAGGGCCACACGAGCAGAGCCGAGAAAATTGGGGATTGGTGACGGGCGGCGGTGGCGTGTCCTGTGCCCTTGGACGGGCCACCTCTTCGCTACCGGCTGCCATCGTTGCCCTCTTTGCTCTCGCCATGGCAGGACGAATGAGCCCTCGTACCGGGAGGAAAGGATAATGAAAATCTATACTTACCTACTCCTCCCGTTGTTCGCGGGCATTGTGTCCGGCTCCTTTGCTTGCACCACCGAATCGTATTGTTTCGATTGCGAACACGCGGCGGCCGGGGCGGCTGGTTCCTCTGGCTCTCCCGGAACGGGCGGCAGCGGTGCAAGCGGCGTCCTCGATGCCTCCTTCGACAACGTCTTCATCGATTCCAATTCGTGTAACGCCGACCTCGACAACGATCCGCTCAATTGTGGATTCTGCGGCCACGTTTGCGAAATCCCCAACGCGTATGCCATGTGCAAGGACAAATTCTGCGTCATCGATCGCTGCGCTTCGGGCTATTACGATATCAATGGCAAGGTCGAAGACGGATGCGAATACGAATGCGAACCTTTGCGCGATACCCAGGGCAATCCCGTTACCGAAGAAACGCTTTGCAATGGCATCGATGACGATTGCGATGGCTTGATCGACGAGGTTTTCGATCTCGAAAGCGACGCGCAGCATTGTGGCGGCTGCAATCAAGCTTGCCAGGCCCCCGCCAATGCCATCATGAAGTGCGTGAAAGGCAAGTGCGAGTTCGATTCCTGTTTCGTTGGCTATGAAGACGTCAACGGCGACATCGGAAACGATCCGACCGACGGTTGCGAGTGCAACTTTCTTGGCATCGAGGAGTGCAATTACAACGACGACGATTGTGATGGGGAGGTGGACGAAGGTTTCGATCTGACCTCCGACGTGAACAATTGTGGGGCTTGTCAATATGCTTGCGGGGATTTGTATCCGCATGCCAAGACGATTTGTGAGAACGGGGCCTGTGCTTTCGGCGGTTGTTTACCGGGATTTCATGATGTCGACGGCTTGCTTGCCACCGGATGCGAGTATGAATGTACGCCTGGTAATCCCGCGGTGGAGGCGTGCAATGGCATCGACGATGATTGCAACGGTTTTGTGGACGATGGCGTATTGCCCGGGGTTGGGGAATCCTGTGGAAGCAATGTCGGCGCGTGCAAGTTCGGCAAGCAACAATGCGTGGGTGGTTCGCTCATTTGTGTAGGGGATACGAAACCGTCGACCGAGTTATGCGATGGGATCGACAACGACTGTAACGGAAAGACGGATGAGATTTGTCCAACCGCCAAGTCTCCCGTGCGGTTGGATGTAGGTGGTTCGGCGCAAGGCCAGCATTCGACGACGCAACTCAGCATGGCGACGCAAGGCGATGCTACGTTTGCTGCGTACTTGGATCGAAGAATGGCAAGCAATGGGGCGGATATTCGGCTCAACTACACCTTGACGGCCAACGGGGCATGGTTGACCTCGGACATGGTGGTGGCGGGCACGGCAGCCAGCGAGGTGGAGCCGTGGGTTTTCACTTCGCCTACCAAGCTCTATGTGGCGTATGAACTCTTCATTGCCGGAGACGTGCGTCGTATCCAACTCGCCCGAACGGGGATTTCACCTACGACCTGGACCACCATACAAGCGGAAAAAAGCGCTCCGGCCTCATCGGATTCCTTTTATGTTCGCGGTATCGTGGCGGGTCAAGCCGCGGGAGCCGACCAAATCGTGTTGGTATGGCAGACGCTTCAAGGCACGAATCGTGACATTTACTTGCAGGCGTCCAACGATGGTGGCGTAACATGGCGAGCGAGCGACCTTCGCGTCAATGCCGTCGCGGGAAAGGCGGAACTGCCGGATCTCGCTTCCGATGGGAAAGGACGGGCGTTCGTGGTGTGGCGGGATGCGCGAGGCACCGTACCGGAAGTGTATTTCGCTACCTATGATGTGGCGTCGGCAACCCTGGGAGCCAACAAAAAGCTTTCTTCGGGGGATGCCACGAAGCCTGCTGTGATCGCTGCGGATGACCAAAACAATGTGCATGTGGCGTGGACGCAGCTTCCTTCTTCGGGCGCGAAAACCATACGTGTGGCGACGAGTGTGAATCGTGGCGATACGTTTGTTGTTGGGGTGGTCGACAATACGCCAGTTTTTGCCGATGCGGATTCTCCGCATATCGTGGCGAGGGCGGGGCGCGCTGCCGTGGCTTGGGAAGACAATCGTTCGGGTCTATCGGATGTTTATGTCAACGTATGGGCATCGGGAGCTTGGCGTTCCCAGGCTGCTCGCGCCGATGGGGGACCTCGGGGAGCCTATCGCTCCACGCAACCTCGTATTGCCTTCGGGGCTGGCAACCGATTGTTCGTGACGTACCAGGAGTATCGAGGCACTGGCAGCAACAACCAGGCGGATGTTCACGTGAACTTCTCTCTCGATGGTGGCGTCACATTCCAGCCCAAGGATACGAGGGTCGACCCAGGGGCGGTTGGATTGGCGGATTCCACTTCCCCAAGGCTCAGCGTACCTGGAACTTCGGGACCCGGCATTCACCCGATTGTCATCTGGCTCGACAACTTCAATGGCACGACCGCTTCGCAGAATGCGGATGTGTACGCAGCACGCGTCGAATTCCCTTGAGTCCTCCCCGATACGCGTCGCGCGTGCCAGCGTGAGCGCGGCTCCCTGCAACCGTTCGAATTCCGATTCGCCTGTAGTGGTGTTTGGGACCGCGTGTGGCGTAAACCATGGAAACGACTGACTTTTATTGATTTTTCCCCACGGAAGGGGATAAGGACAAGGTCATGAAGCCGTAGGGGAGTGCGAGTGTTTTTCGTGGAAACGCTCAGCATATCGCCCCTGCGCACGATGTTCGGCTGACCAACTTGGGATAGACACATGAGGCGAACGTTTCGTGGTGGAGTTCATCCTCGCGACCACAAGGAGCTGACTTGTGAAAAACCGATCCGTTCCTTACCCAGCCCCGACAAGGTCGTGCTCCCCTTGCGTCAGCATGTCGGCGCGCCGGCCCGATGTATCGTCAAGGTAGGCGATCATGTCGCGCAAGGACAGCCCATCGCCGAAGCCGTGGGCCATGTCTCTGCTCCTGTGCATGCCTCGATGGCCGGTGTGGTTCGGACCATCGGAAAGCACTTGCATCCCGCCGGTTTCGAATGCGAAGCCGTGACGTTGGAAGCGCATGCCGAAGACGATGCAAAGCGCCCCTCTTCCCCTTATCGATTGCCGAACGCCAGACCTGACTATACGAATACGGATAGTGAGGAGCTTCGAGCCCTCATCCAATCTGCCGGGATCGTGGGGGCCGGAGGCGCCGGCTTCCCCACCCACGTCAAGCTCGCCCCTCCCAAAGACAAACCCGTCGACACGCTGATCATCAACGCTGCCGAATGCGAGCCTTATCTGACGTGCGATCACCGCACCATGCTCGAAGAATCCGAAATCGTCGCCCATGGAGTCCGCATCGCAAAGCGCATTCTCGGTGTCGATCGCGTGCTTGTCGGTATCGAAGACAACAAGCTCGATGCCGTGCAAGTCATGAAAAAGGCTTTCGCCAACGATCCCGCGGTCGAGGTCGCCGTTCTTTCCGTCAAATACCCTCAGGGCGGTGAAAAACAACTTATCGAAGCGTTGACCGGACGACAGGTGCCTCCGCCTCCGGGGCTGCCCATGGATGCGGGTTGTGTCGTACAAAACGTCACGACCTGCGCCGCCATCGCACGCGCCGTGATGCAAGGGATTCCCGTATTCGAACGGGTGATCACGTTGGCCGGTTCGATGGTTAACGACCCGGGCAATGTTCGTGTCCCTATCGGGATGCTGCTGAGCGATGTCATCGACCGGGTGGGCGGCCTCGCCGAGCCACCTTCGAAAGTGATCATGGGCGGTCCGATGATGGGCCTTGCCATGGCCGAACTCGATGTGCCCATCGTCAAAGCGACCTCGGGATTCGTGTTTTTATCGAAAAATCAGGTCAAAACCGTACTTCCCAGTCCGTGTATCCGCTGCGGACGTTGCGCCGCGGCTTGTCCTCTTCATTTGCAACCGGGGGAAATCGCGCGCTGGGTCGAGCTGGGAAACCTGGACGCCGCCAGCGCTCTGCACCTGATGGACTGCATGGAATGCGGCACGTGCAGCTATATCTGTCCCTCCTATCGCTGGCTGGTTCAGCAAATCCGGCTTGGTAAGGCAAAAGTCCATGAACGAAAACAACCCTCCGCCTGAGCCGAAGGCCATGGAACCTGTCCAACCATCGCCCCTTCGGCTTTTGGTTGGGACCTCTCCCCACGTGCATGCCGAGCAAGGCGTCCCGGAGATCATGCGCTGGGTCGTGCTGGCTCTGCTGCCTGCCGTGGCCGTCTCGTTATGGTCCTTCGGCCTCGAGGCGTTGCGGGTTTACGTTCTCGCCGTGGGCGCTTGCTTGGCTATCGAGTGGATTTGCCTCCGGATTTTCAAGACTCCCGGGAGCCTGGCCGATGGATCCGCCGCCGTGACCGGCGTTCTTCTCGCCATGAATCTGCCTCCCACCTCGCCGTCGTGGATGGTGCTCATCGGCGCGGTGGTGGCCATCGTTTTCGCAAAGCATCTGTTTGGCGGTTTGGGCAGCAATATTTTCAATCCCGCGCTCACCGCCCGTGTATTTCTACTCATTTCCTGGCCCGTTTCCATGACCACCTGGCTCAAAGTCGGCGAGCGAGGCTTCATTTCTCCAAGCGCGGACCTGCAAGCCATCACCCAACCCACCCCCCTTGGCATGCTGAAGGTGGGCGAACTTCAATCGGTCGCCACGGAAGCTGGAGAGTGGCTCTTGCGCGATGAAGGAGGCTCCCTTGGCGAGGTATCCGCACTGGCGTTGGTGCTCGGCGGGGTGTGCTTGCTCTGGAAACGCATCATCACCTGGGAAATCCCTGTCTTTTTCATAGGCACCACCGTTGTATTCACCGCCGCGGCTTGGCTCATCGACCCATCCTCATACGCCTCTCCGCTCACCCACGCGCTGTCGGGTGGCTTGCTGCTCGGCGCCATCTTCATGGCCACCGATATGGTGACCTCTCCCGGAACCTTCCAAGGACGCGTGATTTTCGCCATCGGATGCGGGCTGCTGACCGCCATCATTCGGCTCTGGGGCGGCTATCCCGAAGGGGTTAGTTTCGCCATCCTCCTGATGAATGGCCTCACCCCGCTCATCGATAGGCTCGTTCGCCCACGACCCCACGGCGCGATGGCGCCGAGCCGCAAGGTGCCAGCATGAAAACCGCGCTTCATTATGTCGGTGTGTTGGCGCTGATTTGCGCCATGGCCGCCGGATTGCTCGCCACCGTCCACGAAATCACCTCCGAACCCATCGCTTCTTCCCGAAAACGGGTCACCCTGGAAGCCGTCCGCACGGTGCTTCCCCCTTTCGAAACCCTAGCGGACGCCGAAACCGTCAAAACCATCGTGACCGACCCATCGGCTCCCGAAATGGCAGCCGCCTTTTCCGCTGGTCGACTCATCGGAGCTGCCGTGAAAGTAACCGACCCGGATGGTTTTGGCGGCGATGTAACGTTCATGGTGGGGGTGACCTCCGACGCCAAAGTCCATGCGATTCGGCTACTTGCCCACAAGGAAACCCCAGGCCTTGGCACCAAGCTCGGGGATCCAATATTTACCAAGCAATTTCAAGGACTTGCGATTCCAGCGGGAGGCCTGCGCGTCCACAAAGACGGCGGCACCATCCAGGCGATCACGGGTGCGACCATTTCGAGTCGGACGGCGACTCGTGCGGCGACTCGTGCGGTCGAGCACTTCGAAAAAGTAAAAAATCAGCTAGCGCAGGCCGCTTCCCAGGCCCAACCCGCGCAAGGAGGTCCTCGTGGCTGAAAGGACCGCTTCCCAGGAATTCCAAAAAGGATTGCTCCGCGAGAACCCCCTTTTCGTTCTCGCCCTCGGCATGTGTCCTTCCCTGGCCGTGACCACCAGCCTGTTCAACGGCATCGGCATGGGATTGGCCGCAACCTTCGTGCTCGTCTGCTCCAATGCCGTCATCTCCTTGCTGCGAAACTTCATTCCCAAAGGCGTTCGCATCCCAGCTTATATCGTCGTCATCGCCTCGTTCGTCACCGTCGTGGAAATGCTCATGGAGGCGTATGTCTTCGACTTGCATCAAGCCCTCGGCGTGTTCATCCCCCTTATCGTCGTCAACTGCATCATCCTCGGCCGTGCCGAGGCATTTGCTTCCCGGAATGGACTGTGGCGGTCGGTTCTCGACGGATTGGGGATGGGGCTTGGGTTTACGTTAGCGCTTGTATCGATGGGGACGGTGCGTGAAATTCTTGGAAACGGGACGCTTCTTTCCGGCACGCCGTTCGAGTTGACCGTGTTGGGTGAGGGATTCAAGGCCAATCCGGTGCTCGTGATGGTGCTTCCTCCGGGCGCGTTCTTTACCTTGGCGGTGTTGATGGCGGGGGCCAACCGCTGGATGAGGAGGGCCTGACCATGGAACTATCCTTCGGCCAGATTCTACAGCTTATCGTCTGGGCGGTTTTCGTCAACAACTTCATCCTCGCGCAATTCCTTGGGATTTGCCCTTTCCTGGGGGTTAGCAAAAAAACCGAATCCGCCGTGGGCATGAGCTTGGCCGTGATCTTCGTCATGACCGTGGCTGCTGCCGTCACGTGGCTGCTGAATCAATACGTTCTCGTGCCCTTGGGACTGGTTTTTCTCAAAACCATCCTTTTCATCCTTGTCATCGCCGCTCTCGTGCAATTCGTGGAAATGGTGATCAAGAAGATGTCGCCCGCGCTGTTTCAGGCTTTGGGTATCTTTTTGCCTCTCATCACCACGAATTGTGCGGTGCTGGGAGCGGCGTTGCTCGCCATTCAGAAAGATTTTTCGTTCTTCACCACCCTGATTTACGCCTTCGCTTCTTCCCTCGGCTTCGGGCTCGTCATGGTCCTTTTTGCGGGCATCCGTGAGCGGATGGACACCACCATCGAAACCCCGGCAGGAATGCGGGGGTTGCCCGTCACCCTGGTGGCGGCTGGCATTCTTTCTCTGGCATTTCTTGGGTTTGCGGGCCTGGTCAAGATGTGAGGAGAGCATCACCGTGGATTGGAACACCATCCTGATAAGCACGGGCACGCTGGGAGGCATCGGCGCGGCCGCGGCGGCTTTGCTCGCGGGAGCCTCCCGAGTCCTGCGTGTAGAAGAAGATCCGCGCATCGAACAAGTCACCGAAGCCTTGCCTGGCGCCAATTGCGGCGGCTGCGGGTTCCCTGGCTGCGCAGGATTCGCCGAAGCCGTCGTCGCCGGAAAAGCCGACCCCACCCTCTGCGCTCCCGGTGGGGCCGCTATCGCCCAAACCATTGGCGATATCCTCGGAATCACCGTCGAAGCCAAACAACGACAGGTCGCAAGATTACGCTGCCAGGGCAGCAAGGACCGCGCCGTGGTGCGCGTGACCTACGATGGCATGACAAGTTGCAAAGCCGTCTCCCTTCTCGTTCCCCTGGGCACCAAAAAATGCGCCCAGGCCTGCGAGGGGCTGGGCGATTGTGTGGCCGTCTGCGTTTTCGATGCCATTCGAATGGGCGACGATGGGCTGCCCGTCGTCGATGAACAGGCTTGCACGGGCTGCGGCAAATGCGTGACCGAATGCCCTAAATCCGTATTGATTCTACACCCTTACGACGAAAAACTATCTGTCGGCTGTGGCAACCAGGTCGCGCCGAAGCTGGTTCGAAAAGTCTGTGAAGTTGGCTGCTTGCACTGCCGGGTTTGCGTGCGAACCTGCCCCTACGATGCCTTGCAATGGGAAGGCAATCTGCCGAAGCGCATCGACGGCAAATGCAAAATGTGCGGCTTGTGCGTGGAGGCTTGCAAAACCCAGGTATTGCATTTCGCCTCTGGATTCGAAGTCGACCCGCAAGCCAAAGAGCAAGCCAAGCGCCTTCTGGCCGAGCGTAAAGCCGCCGAAGCCGCCAAAAAAGCCGCCCAACGAACCAAACCCAAAGAAACGAAAGACCCCGCCTCTGCCCCCGTCGGAGGAGAGCCGTCGTGAACGAGCAGGGAAAAGTGGTCGAACAACGCCCGGACGGCACGGTCGTTATCGAAGTGCGCCGTGGGGCCGCTTGCGAAGGGTGTCGAGCCCAAAACGCTTGCGGTATGGGGACGCACGCCAGCTCCATCAAGGTGGTGGCTCGAAATGCCCTGGGCGCAACCGTGGGCCAAACCGTCACCCTCGAACTGGATGATTCGGCTTTTCTTGCCGCTTGCGCCTGGGTTTACGGCGTGCCCGTCATCGGATTGCTCGTGGGCGCCGCGGCTGGATTTCTCGTTGCCCAGGCGATGGGGTACGGCTCCCACGCCGACGCTTTCGGCGCTGCGGGCTCGCTGATCGGCCTCGGGCTTTGCGCCGCGGCGGTTTGGCTCCGGGACCGAGCCGCGAGGGACGCCCACGGCGTGCCCACAGGAAGATTTCAGGTGCGAATCCGCGCCTTTGCGGAGGAAACGCCCCCCGCCCCTTCTTCGATGAGGTTGTCATGAAAACAGACTCAAACGAGCATTTCTTGTCTCGTCGCGCATGGCTCTTTGGCGCCGGAGCGCTTGTCGTGGGCGCCACCATGGCCTCTCGTAGCACCTGGCTCCGATGGCTTCCTACCGATCCTTCCCTTCAAACCGCGCGTTTTGCCGCCATGGGCACCTTTGTCGACCTCACCCTTGCCGGCGCCCTTGGCTCCGTCGTGCAAAATGCCGTCGCAACCATCGCCGAACTCGAGCGGCGAATGACCGTCTTTTCTCCCGATAGCGAGCTGTCAATCATCAATAAAAACGCCGCTTTAGACCACCAGCGGGTGTCGGAAGATCTGACCTTCGTGCTCGACCAATGCAACATCTACCACCGGATCACCGATGGCGCTTTCGACCCCACGGTCGGGCCGCTGATGCGCACCTGGGGATTCCGCGGGGGGCGTCCGACGCGATGGCCCAATTCGCTGGAAATCCGTTCGGTTCTCGAAAAAACGGGCATGGCGAAGGTCGATGGTTCCGACGGAAACGTTGCTTTCCGTGCCGAGGGGATGAGCCTGGATTTAGGAGGGATTGGCAAAGGTTATGCCGCGGACCGTGCCGCTGAAACGTTCCAACGGGCCAATATGGTCGGCCTCGTCAATATGGGCGGGGATATTCGCAGTGTGGGTTCGCAGCCCGACGGTACGCCCTGGCAGGTGGGCGTGCGCCATCCTTATCATCCGGAGCGATTGCTGGCACGTCTGGAGTTGTCGGGCGATCGAGCGGTGGCCACCAGCGGGACTTCGGAGCAAACGTTCGAATTGGAGGGGCGTTCGATAGCGCATATTCTCGATCCGCGCACGGGTCGGCCCGTGAGCGAGGTCGTGAGTGCGACGGTAGTGGCTGATAGTGCGATGAAAGCAGATGCGTTTGCGACGGCCGCTTGTGTGCTGGGGGCATCGGAGGCAATCCGTCTGTTCGAATCCCTTGGCGGGGTGGAGGCGTTGTTGGTGACGCGGCACGCGGTCGGATCTCGTGTGATGGCTACGCAAGGGTTGAAGGTGCAGATGGTCGCTTCGGTGTGAGCGAACGTTTCTCTCTTTCGGAGGCGGGGCATCTCCGCTATCTGCAGGGAAGAACCCTGGAGGTTGTCATGCGCCACCGATTCGCTCTCACCAGTTCCGTGATTGCCGCGTTGTTCAGCGTCAATGCCGTCCAAGCCGCGGATTCCCTGACCCCAGAGGCGCAGCAACGGGGGAGGGAGTCCGTCCCATATCTTAGAAATAATAATAAAATCGCAGTGTTCGGTGCGCCGTCCCAGGCGGAGCTGCGTCGAGCGTTCGACAACGCCACCCTCCGCATCCGGTCCATTTCCGCTCACAATGAAGCGCTCGTGGTGACGCTCGAGCCTGTGATACGGCAACGTATCGATCCGCCAGAGCTTCGGGCAGCGGAGGCGTACCTTCAAAATCTGCCGGGGGTAAAAGGCATAGGGCCTGTCTATTTCGAAGGGGATGGGTTGCAAGTGTCGACGGGCCGGGTGTGGGTATACCTGCCCAAAGGAACCGGAGCCGCCAAAGCCCAGGGAATTCTTTCGGGAATCGGGCTTCATCTCGTGGATTACGAAGATGCTTTCGACGGTATTGCGGTGGGTGTTCCCATGCTCTCGTTTTCGATGGATGCGTTGATACGGGATCTGTTGGCCGCGGGGTACCACGCGGTCCCGGAACTGATGAAAAAGTCTTTTCCGCGTCTTATCCCTTCGGATCCGTACTTCGCAAAGCAATGGTCCCTGAGAAATACGGGGGATAACGTGACGCGGGCGGGCTCCCAGGCGCCCCTCGAAGGGGTTGCTTTCGCCGATGCGCGTGTGTCGGAAGCGTGGGAATGGACCACGGGGGTTTCGACGACGCTCGTGGGGGTGCTCGATTCGGGGACGGATTGCACCCATCCGGAGTTGGCGGGCAAGTGTGAGCAGCCCTATAACGCCATTACGAACAAGCCTTCGGCCGAGCCGCCCCCCTTGTCTCAAGACATGATGGCGGGGCATGGTACGTCGGTGGCGGGAATCATTGCGGCGCCCATCGATGGCAAAGGGATGGTGGGAGTTTGCCCTTCGTGCCGGATCGTTCCCGTGCGGCTCATCGACAGCGGTATTTTTCTCACGGATATGATGATTCTGCGGGGGTTCAAGCATGCGGTGGACGCGGGAGCTTCGGTGATCAACAACTCTTGGGGGCCCTCGGTATCCGGAACGTATCTCATTCCGGTTTCGCAAGGGGAGTTGCAGGGCATCAAGTATGCGGGGCAGGGCAGGGGGGGACGAGGCGTGCTGGTCGTTTATGCGGCGGGCAATGAAAACGCCGATACGAAATACCTGGGGCATCTTCGAACGGGCGAGCCCAATGTCATGGGCATTGCAGCCTCGAATCATCGGGACCGGCGTTCCTCCTATTCGAATTTCGGCGAGTTTTTGGATATTTCCGCGCCGACCAACGACGAGGCTATCACCCCTTCCATCATCTCGCTGGACATTGTTGGCGCGGGCGACCTAGCGAAAGACTATACCTCGGCGTTTGGAGGCACGTCCGCGGCGGCTCCGGTGGTCAGTGGTATTGCGGCCTTGATGTTTTCCCTCGATCCGGAGGTTACGGCGGCCCGGGTCAGGGAGATTCTCAACGAAACAGCCGATAAGGTCGATGCGGACAGGGGCTTTTGGGATGCCCAGGGCTTCAGTGTGCTCTACGGCCACGGGCGGGTAAACGCTCTTCGGGCGATACTATCCCTAAAAGGACAACACGATCCGGCGTGCGATGCTCCGCAGGCTGCCGATGATTGCCAGGTGCATCTCGATGAAAACTGCGATGGCTTCGTGGACGAAGGATGTTCCGAATCATCGAACGTGGGGTTGCTCTGTGCGGAGGCTTCCGAATGTGGGCCTGAAAACCATTGGTTATGCCCCTCCGCCGGCAAAGTGCGCGGCGCATGTACCTATTCCTGTGTCGATATGCCTTGTCCCGATGGGTCGATGTGCCTCGTGGGACGATGTGCGCCGTATTGCAACAAGGACAATCCCTGTCCGCAATCGGATACCGTATGCACCGATGAAGGTCTTGGGGTTTGCTTACGTAAGTGTGAATCGTCGACCGATTGTCCCGCGGACGAAATATGCGATCCGGTGAAAGGATATTGCAAGCTCGATACGGATGGTCTTCCCGGTTCGCCTTGCACCTCGGACGAGTGCAAAGGGGCGCAGGGGTTGTGCCTTTCCGAGGGGATGGGCTTTCCGGATGGGTATTGCACGCACGCCTGCAGCGTGAATGCCCATTGTGAAAACAAGGGCAAGTGCATTGCCACGATGAATGGGTCGTTTTGTTACAAAGCCTGCTCGTTCGACGGGGATTGTCGTCAGCATTATGTCTGTGAGCAGGCGGGGCCGCGCGCGGGCACATGCTACAAAAAATGCGATAAAGACTCGCAATGCCGCGGCACCGAGCCGGGCTGGGAGCATATCGTCTGTGAACTCTCCACCGGACGATGCGTCGATACGGAAGAGCCGGATGCTGGAACGGATGCGGCCGAGGATGCGGCGACCGAGCCGGATGGAGCGTCGGATGCACAGGATGAGCCCGATTTTCCCGTGGAAGCGGGCGTTGCCGACGCCGCTACGGATGCGACCGGACAGCCAGAAGCCGGGGCGCATCCTCAGGACGGCGAGCAGGATGACGACGGTTGTTCTTGCCGCATGGTGGGAACGCCGACGAAGCCTTGGGGGAGCCTTGGGGTAATGATGATGGCGTGGCTTTGGTCCCGGCGGCGAAGGCGAATGCCCGTGACTGGACGGGTATGAGGCTGCACGAAGATTTTCGAATCGGCTGGGCGTGCTTGATGGTGACAGCCGGTTGTGCGGTCGAACCGGTGGCAGCGCCTCGTCGGACGACACCGGAGGCATTTCAGGTGTCAACGCTGGCAGATGCGGGTCATGGGCAGGAGGGGGTGGAGGGGGGATTGGAGGCTGCCTATGAAACGGCTGGAGAAGAACTAATAGATGCAGCGGATACGGCAGACACAACGGATGCGGGGGAGCAAAAGGCAGCCGTACCGGAACCATACCAAGAGCCGTTGGCGCCGATGGATCGTCGGGACGCGCCGGCCAGGGCGACGGCACGTCTTTCGCCGCGGGAGTGTCGGCAGCGGGTCAGGCTGAATAAATTACCAGTAAAAACAATAGGTTATGCCAGAGGGGTCGCGCTGCCGATGCGTCTCGAAGGGCCTTTGCACGGTGTGAGTTTTCGCGGTCCCGATGAAAAAAGCAAGCATAGCATCATGGATTGTCGGCTGATTGTCGCGCTCGAGGGGATGGCCGAGGTGCTGTCGAAGCATGGTGTGACGGAGGTGCATTTCGGCAACACCTATCGTCCGGGTGCGAGATTTCGTGGGAAAAATGGCTGGCGTTCGAGTCAGCACGCCCATGCTCTCGCGATTGACATCGACCGATTGACGTTGCGTGATGGGACGGTGTTATGGGTAGAGCATGATTATGGCGGCACGTTGGGGGAGCCGTCATGTGGGCCGGAAGCGTCGATGGCGGAGCCGACGCCGAGGTCGGTATTATTTAGGAATATCGTCTGCGATGTGGCTCGAAAAGGCGTATTTCACCATATCCTGACACCGAACTACGATGGGGCTCACCGCACGCATCTTCATTGTGATATCGAGCGTGATGGGGTGTGGGTGACGATTCGGTGAATGGTTCATCGAGTCATGAGGTTGGGTGCGGGTTCATCCGTTTTCTGTGTGGGGAAGCTCCGGGGTGGTGTGTGTTTGTGGGGTGGATTGATTTCGCACGCGTTTGGCAGGCGAATCGAGAAGTTGGGGTGCATGGACGAGCTATCTGTCCTGTCGATGCTTTCCCAGGATAGTCATAATACGCTCTGGCGTGTCGTGCTCCGCGGTGGTAGGGCTTCGACACCTTCGTTTTCATGGCCTTGGCAAGTTCCTTTTCCAAGAGTGTGGCTTTAGGGTCAGCTCCAAGGAATTGATGTGATGAAATCTCCAACATGGCTTTCTATTCGGCTTGTTTTTCCCTGGATGGCTCTCGCGATCGTTGTCATGGCTCTGGGTTGCAAGAAAGCATCCGCCGTCAACGAAGGAGAAAAGCCCAAGCCAGTACGTGTCGAGAAGCTTGGACGCGCCGATATCGTGGATGCCATCAGTTATCCAGCCACGTTGCGAGCGCATAACGAGGTGAGAATTATTTCCACGATTCCGGATATCATTTTGGATTTTCCCCTCGAGGATGGCGACGAAGTCAAGCGTGGACAGCGTATCGCATTAATTCGTCGAGACGGTATGGACAAAGGGCTGGCCAACATGGCGGCACAAATTGACGGTGTCGACGCACAGCTTGCGAATATCGAATCCGAACTGGACCGAACCCGAGGCCTGTTGGATGCGGGAGCCGTCGCCACCTCCGCCTTCGACCGTCTTGAAACCCAGTACAAAACCCTAAAAGCGCAGCGACGTTCCCTCGATGCGGCCCGCGGCCAGCTCGCGGTCACTGCGGGCAATGCCTATATCACCTCTCCCATCGATGGAGTCGTGGCGGGCAAGATGCTCGAGCGGGGTGATATGGCGGCGCCGCAGATTCCCTTATGCCGCGTGCTTGGCGTGGACCGGCTGAAAGTCGATATCCGTCTTGTGGAAACGGATGTTCCCAAAGTCCGTGTGGGTCAGGACGTGGTGTTGACGATGGATGCCTATCCTGGCCGTGAATTTCCCGGCAAAGCAACCCGCGTGCTGCCGTATCTCGATCCTGCCACGCGCACCAACGGGGTCGAAATTACCTTGGATAACGCATTGGATCCGAAAACCGGACAGAGGCCATTGAAACCAGGCATGTTCGGGAGAGCCGAGATTGTCGTGGCGGAGCGAAAGGCCGTGCTGGTCGTCCCCGAACCGGCCTTGCTGCTCGACAATGAGCTTCTCAGCCAACAGCAACCCGGGCAGATTGTGAGAAAGGCAATGGTTGTCGATGGGGAAGGCATAGCGCGCCAGCGGGTCGTTCATTGTGGAGCGAGAAAAGGCTCACTTTACCAGGTGCTCGACGGCCTCGCCGAAGGAGACCGAATCATCGTGCGGGGACAACACGGTCTTCGCGATGGCCAACGTGTCGAAATTGTCGACGCGAAATCCGAATAGGCGTGAGCGAGGCATACCGATGAACCTATCCGACCTTGCCGTTCGCCGTGGTGTCACGTTCACGATGGTTTTCCTCGTCATCGTGGGCTTTGGCCTGTTTTCTCTTTCTCGTCTCCAACTCGACCTTTATCCCGACATCACGCTGCCTTCCGTGGTGGTCATCACCAACTACACGGGAGCAAGCCCAGAAGACATCGAAACGCTCGTCACACGACCCATCGAAGGCGCCGTGGCCGCGGTCAAAGACGTCGAGGAGATCCGTTCCACTTCCAAACAGGGGGTATCCCTGGTCGAGGTCAAGTTCGACTGGGGAAAGGATATGGATCAGGCGGAAACGGATGTGCGTCGAAAGCTTGAAATGATTGAGGCCTTGCTTCCGCAAGACGCCGATGACTCGATTGTTTTTGCGTTCGATCCATCGCTTCAGCCGGTGGTGATGTTGATGGTCACGGGCCCGTATCCGTTGGATGAGTTACGACGGATCGCGGAAAACGACTTGGAACCGAGGATTGCGCGCTTGCCAGGCATTGCTTCTGCCGAGGTGGCTGGAGGGCTCGAGCGAGAAGTGCATGTGGAACTCGATCCCACGAAAATCGCGGCTTTCGGTTTGGACGTCAACAACGTCATCGGCGCGGTTTACCGGGAAAATTCGCAGATTCCTGGTGGCGCGCTGGAACAGGGAACCCTCGATTTTACCATCCAAACCGAGGGAAAATACAGCAACGTCGAACAGATCGGGGAAGTCGTGGTCGGAATGAAGCCGACGGACACGGGGCCCGTGCCGATCCGGCTCAAAGAAGTCGCTCGGGTGGTGGACACGTTTTATGAAAGCCAGCGAGTGTTGGAGGTGGATGGGGAACCTACGGTGTGGCTGCTCGTTCGAAAGCAGTCTGGCGCCAATACGGTTCGCGCCGCCGAGGGAGTCATCGAGGCGTTGCCCAATCTCAGCCGCTCGGTAGCCGCCGAGCTGAACTTCAAGGTCATCTTCAACCAGGCGGATTTCATCAATGAATCGCTCGGGAACCTATCCTCCACGGGACTGTTGGGCGTGGGAATCACCTTTCTCGTCCTGCTCGTCTTCCTGCGCAACATGCGAAGCTCTTTGATTGTCGCTTCCGCCATTCCCTTATCCGTGGTGGCTACCTTTTCCATCATGGATCGAGCCAATATGACGCTCAACACGCTATCGATGGCCGGATTGGCGCTGGCCATCGGTATGCTCGTCGACAACGCCATCGTGGTGCTCGAAAATATTTTCCGTCTCCGACAGGAGGGGATGAACGCCTGGGATGCTGCCATTCACGGTGCCAAAGGGGTGAGTTTGGCGGTGACCGCCTCCACCTTGACCACGGTGGCGGTATTCGTTCCGGTGCTTTTCGTTCCGGGAATCGCGGGGGTGTTGTTCCAAGACATGAGCATCACCATCTGTTTTTCGTTGATGGTTTCCCTGGTCGTTGCCTTGACGTTCATTCCGCTTGCGAGTTCGAGACTTTTGGGTACGGAGCGGGCCACTCGTTTGCTGGAAAAAGCTGCTAAAAATGATCCGTTGCGGCGTGTCCAACACCATTACGGTCGCGCCTTGGATTGGGTGCTGGCGCATCGATGGGTTACGTTGGTGGGTTTGGTGGGCGCGTTGGCAATCACCGCATTGTTGGCCGCGGCCATGCCGACGGAGTTCGTTCCCAAGGATGACCAATCGTTGCTCTTTGTCACCATCGAAACACCGATTGGCAACAACCTTCAGCAGACCTACAAGATGGTCAAAGAAGCGGAAGAACACGTCAAAAAAATCATTCCCGAGGATGCCAGAAAGCTCGTGGCTCTCGATGTGGGTGTAGGAAAAGGCTTCGTTTCGATTTTCTCCAAAGGCGTTCATGCCGGCCTATTGCGTGTTCCGCTCGTGAAACCGGACCAACGGACGAAGTCGCAAGCGCAGTACGAAGCCGAGGTACGTGAGGATTTGCGAGGGATTCCAGGCATCAAACCCACGGTTTCCATGCCGTTCAACCTGATGGGCGATGGCGATATCGCGGTGGAGATTCGGGGGCATGACCTCGATATGTCGAGAAATCTAGGACTCGACCTCGTGGAGAAACTCAAAACCATGCCCGATCTCGCGGAAGTCGTCTTCTCCATGGACGACCAGAAACCCGAGGTGCGTGTGCGATTCGACCGGCTCAAAATGGCCGAGCTAGGCATCTCCGCCGCCGCTGTCGGTAACGTCATTTCCACCTACTTCATGGGTCGTACCGCAGGCCGCTACGCCGAAGGGGGTGATGAATACGATATCGTCGTTCGTTACGCCAAAGCGCATCGTCGTGATGTCGATGAATTACGGAAAATGCCGATCGCCACGCCGAGCGGCCAGGTCGTCCCCCTGGACAATATCGCCAGCGTCGACATCGGTCTCGGCCCCGTCGATATTACCCGTCTCGATCAAGAGCGCATCACCACGTTGAAAATCTATCTGCACGACGATTGGGTGGATTCGAAGGGGAAAAATCAAAAAAAGGACCTGGGTGGAACAATCGGCCGTGTGGACGAATACCTCAAAAATTATCCTTGGCCGCCTGGTTTTAGCTACGAGATAGGCGGTTCGGCGGAAGACTTCCTCACTTCGTTTCGGTATCTGGGCTGGGCGCTGCTCGTCTCCGTGTTGCTCGTGTACATCGTCATGGCGAGCCAATTCGAGTCTTTCCGCCAACCCTTCATCATCATTTTTGCCGTTCCTCTCGCCGCCATCGGCGTGGTGTTGATGTTCACCGTTACCCGCAGCGTCATGAATATCTCCTCGTTGGTGGGAGTCATCATGCTGGCGGGCATCGTGGTCAACAATGGCATCGTGATGATCGATGCGGCCAATCAACTTCGCGACGAAGGCAAGGGAAGGCTGGAAGCCATTGCGATAGCATCGCGAATTCGGTTGCGTCCCATCATTCTCACGAGTGCAACGACGGTGTTGGCGATGCTTCCGCTTGCGCTGGGGATTGGGGAAGGGGCTGCGGCCTGGTCAGGCATGGCGAAGGCCGTCATCGGTGGTCTAACCGTGTCTATGTTATTGACTTTATTCGTAATTCCTGTGATGTACACGTTCTTCGCCAGCAAAAAACAGGAACTCAAAGCTCGCGAGCGGATCTCTCGGGTGAGTGGGGCTCATGCCCCTTCCGAGTGAGCAAGGGGAGCACCGACCGGAATCATCCAGCCCCTATCGAACCGGCGTATGACCCAGCGGGAATACGGGAAACAGGCTTTGCGTACGGTATGGCGAAACAATGTTGGATGCTGCCCATGCATTCGATGGGTTTTGGCTGGATGAGGCTCATCTTGTTGGGGGGTTGGGTACGGGCTGGCGCTTGGGCTAGAAACATCAAGGCCAGGAGAGTCCATGCCGCGAATCTGGGTTTGGCCGGGCTTGAATGTGGCTTGATGCTCGATGACGGAACGGTGTTACTGGTCATGGGCGTTTTGGGTTATGCCGCTTGCTTGTCTTGGCGAAGATCGGGATCGACAGGGTGAAGGGGATGTGCTAGCCCCCGCCGCATGACCGAAACTTTGATTTCTCATATCGAGACGTTGGCGAATTACGCGCCCGTTTGGGGTTTTTTCTTGGTATTTTTTTTCATGACCATCGAAAGCTCGTTCATTCCATTTCCGAGCGAAGTGGTGATGATACCGGCTGGATTTTTGGCAGCCCGGGGAGGATTGACGTTTGGAAGTCCCGTGCTCGACGCCATCGTTGCCATCGCCGCGGGAACGATAGGTTCGCTTGCCGGTGCGTATATCAACTATTACTTGGCGAAATGGCTCGGATATCCTGTGCTCGAGCGTTACGGTAAGTATTTCTTTTTGCCGAAGGACAAACTTGAGCGAGCGCAGGAAATCTTCCGGCAATACGGCCCTGGGGCGACGTTCGTATGCCGGTTGCTTCCGGCAATTCGTCAGCTCATTTCGATTCCGGCAGGACTTTCGAACATGAAATTGGGCCCATTTACGCTGTGGACGGGTTTGGGGGCGGGATTCTGGGTAACGATATTGACCGTCGTTGGCTATACCATCGGCGCCCATACGGCTTCGATGAGCTATGCGGACCTCGTTCATAAGGGAAAAGACCAGATCGGCGCCAACCTCATCTATTTGATACCGACCTTGCTCGTGGGGTTTGCGCTTTATGTGTGGATCAGCAATCGAATCATGGGCAAGGGCAAGAAAGTAGCTGTTTCGGGCTGAATGAAGCTCTTTTCCTCGGCGATACCACGCTGAAAAATCGACCGATGCAAGCTGTTTTCCCATTGGCCTTCCGAGCGGCTGTGGTACACGATGAGCGCTTTTCTGGGCCGATGAGGCCCCTTCCACCCCTCGCTGCTTTTCTTTGCGAATTGCCATGAGGGCTTGGATGTGGAGGCAGCCATTTCGATCGTCGCCCTGATTCTCACGGTGCTTGGTTCCCTCGGCGTTTTCCTTCTGGGGATGAAGCTCATTTCCGAAGCTTTGCAGAAGGTGGCGGGCGAGCGTCTCAAGTCATTGTTGGCCAAAATGACTTCGAACCGGTTCAGCGGTGTGCTCACGGGTCTTGCGGTCACGGGGGTACTGCAATCCAGTTCGGCCACCACCGTCATTGTCGTCAGCTTCGTTTCGGCCGGCTTGTTTACGCTCACCCAAGCCATTTCCGTCATCATGGGCGCCAATATCGGCACCACGGTGACCGGGTGGATCGTGGCGTTGGTCGGCTTCAAGATGGAAATCACGCTTTTTGCCCTGCCCGCGATTGCCTTCGGCGTGTTCATGAGCTTCATGAAACACGTAAAAATCAAGCTCTGGGGCGAGGTGCTCGTCGGTTTCGGTATCTTATTTCTCGGCCTATCGTTGATGAAGGATTCGATCCCCACCATCTCGAACCCCGAACAACTTGCCTGGCTCAAGCACTTTTCGGGGGGAGGACTGTGGTCGACCCTCGCATTCGTGCTGTTTGGGACGGTCATTACGGCGATTCTTCAGTCCAGCTCGGCGACCATGACCATGACCTTGACGCTTGCGGCCATGGGATGGCTTCCCTATTCCGCGGCGGCAGCGTTGGTTCTTGGCGAAAACATCGGCACGACGGCAACCGCCAATCTTGCCGCTATTGGAGCGCCTCCGGTGGCCAAGCGGGCAGCCCTTGCTCACCTGTTTTTCAACGTCTTTGGTGTCATATGGGCGGTCGCTCTCATGAACATCTATTGGCTTCCCATGGTGGATTGGCTCGTGCCCGGAGACCCTACCGTGGACTTCAATACCATTCAGGGCGATCCGGCGGCATTGGCTTTGGCCGCTGGCGTCGTCTCCACGCATCTGGCCGCTGCCCACACGCTATTCAATGTCACCAATACCGCGATCATGCTGCCTTTCGTTCGTCAACTCGAGCGCCTCGTCACCCGAATCGTTCCTGAAACCGATGACGAAGCACCCGCCCGTGCCCGATTCCTCGACCCTTCGCGCATCGGAAGCGCCGAAATCAACGTGGTTCAGGTGAGCAAGGCCATGCAGCATATGATCTCGTTGGTTCGAAATATGCTCAAAGACGCCTTTTATATCGTCGCCCATCCCCACGATGACCTCGGAAAAATGGTCGAAAAAACGCTGGGGATCGAAAGAGAGGTCGACCAACTCGAACAGGAAGTCCTGTCGTATCTGGCGGCTCTCGGCCAAATGCCTGTTTCGGAAGCTACCTCACGAAAGCTCTCGGACCTGGTGCAAAACACCCACCGACTCGAACGCATTGGAGACCATTGTGCCGTCATCGTGCGCATCGCGCGACGCATTCATTCCGCGGGAACACCGTTTTCGGAGGAAGCCATCGAAGACACCCACCGTCTTTATGAACAAGTGGACCGCTCCCTCGAACACGTAAGCGCTTTCATATCCGGTTCGGGAAGTATCACCGTGGGCGAGGAGATCGAGGATAGGATCGATTCTACCCGTCGAAAACTCCGCGGAAAATACGTGCAGAAAATGGAACAGGAGGGGGCTCAGCGGGCGCAATGCCTCGCGGTGTTGGATACCATCACCCATCTCGAGGAGATTGGGGATAGAGCGGTGGGAATCATCCGGCGGGCGTGAGTCTTTGTGGCGTCGACGGGACGCTCGGGGCACCGTGGAGGCTCGTGGATGCATGCTCGCAGGCCAAGTGGGCTATTGAGGCGAGAATGCGAACGTCGGATTTGGTATAACTATTTGTAATTACTTGGTTTTTATGTTTCCCGGAACCATGGGTTCAGGCGTGGGAGCGGGGGATTCGAGGGGGTGCGCGAGGGGGTCCGAGCGGCCGTATCCGAAAAAGGAAACGAGGGCGGCGATGGTGGAGCAGGCCGCGCTGATTTGCAAACCGAGCCGAACGACACTGTTGGCGCTTTCGGGCCAGCCTTCGACATGGCCTTCGGGGAAGGCGGTGGCGAAGATACCTGAGGCTACGGCTACGCCCAACGCCATGCCCAGGGTCCTGGCGAGGGCCATGACGCCGCCTGCGCTACCTTGTTGGGATGCGGGGGCTGAGCCCATCAAGGCGCTTGAATTGGGGGAAATGAAGACACCGGTGCCCGCGCCGCAAATGAAAAGCCAGAACATCGGCGTGGTCACCCCCGTGGTCGGCCAGCTCAGCGACAGGCCAAGCATTCCCACCGCCGTGACGAGCATTCCTCCAGCGGCGAGTCCTCGCGGGCCCAGCTTGTCCGAAAGCCATCCCGACGTGAAAGTGAATAGCGCCATTCCCGCAGCCTGGGCGGCCAGCACTCGACCCACCATCGAAGGAGGCATCTGCTGACCGTCCCGTAACGCAAAAGGCAGTAAGTATAACGCTAGAAATACCGTAATATAGTTCAACACCGCGGCCAGTGCGGCGGAAGAAAACACCACGGACCGAAATAGGCGGGGGTCCAGCGTAGGCGCGGGATGCCGAAGCTCGAAGAGCACGAATACCGGCAGCAAGGCCACGGCAGTGACCGTAAGCCCTATCGTGGCGGGATGAAACCAGCCCCAATCCGGCCCCCGGGTACAAGCGAGCAGGAAAGATAGGGTTCCTACGCCGATGAGAATCGCTCCGACAGGGTCGAACCTATGGCGTTGTTTCACCACGGGGGAACGAGGAACGATTCGAAATGCGACGGAAAGAACGATAGCGGAAACGATGGCCATAGAGAAAAAAACGGATCGCCAACCGAGCCATCGGACGAGTTCGCCGCCTACCGGGGGGCCGATGGCCAGGCCGACATAGACGGCTGTGGACATGAAGCCGAGGGTGAAGCCGCGACGGTGGGCAGGGGCGGATTGGGTGAGCAAGGCGGGGGCAGTGGCCATGACCATGGCGGAGCCGATGGCTTGTGCGGCTCTCGAAGCCACGAGCATAAGCTCGGTGGGGGCGAGGGCCGAGCCGAGGGAAGCAATACCAAATACTGTAAATCCAAGTAGATACACTCTCCCCGGCCCGATCATATCTCCCAATCGTCCGGCGAGCAGAAGCAGCACGGTGACGGTGAGCAAAAAGGCGAGGACGACCCAAGCGATTCTTGATGGGTCGACGTGAAACTCACGGGCGATATCGGGAAGCGCCACGTTGATGACGCTAGCGGTCATCGAGCTGAGCAGGGCACCCAGGGCGACGGCTCCGAGCAGGGTCCAATCGATTTGGGCTGTGGGTGGAGGTTGCATGACGAGAGGATATTTGGGTGTCATACAGGAAATCGCGAAGGAGAAACAGCAATTCGATGGATCGAGCTGGTTCCGAGGGGCTAGGTTTGGCCCTGGGTAGTTTTTCTAGCATGGGTATCTAACCTGGATCTGGGTGTAAATTGCGTTGTGCAGGTGCAATTTCTCGATTGACCCTTGCGATGGGAGTCGTATCGTCGCCCGCGAGGGGGCAGCGTGGATTCGATGAATAACCCCCGGTTCTTCCAAGCAAAGAGAAATATTTTGAAGCGGATTCAGCGAGGGGAGGCTGGGCTATAGTTGAATCGTATGGTATCGTTGTTCGTGTATAGGTGTGAAAAACATGGAAAATAAGCAGTATTCTTCTGAACCGGAGAGTAGAAGTTCGGTTGTCCGGAACTCGGCGGCTCGTGCGCGAAAAATGCTCAGTTCCACACTGCGGATGCTACAAGAGGTGTCGTCCGAGGCGGATTCCAACGTTAAGCTTCGACTCGCGCGAGCCACCGAGCAAGTGGCGGAGGCTTCGGGCGTGCTTTTCGAATTGGAACACGAATCGAAGTCGGATTTCGACTGCCTTGCGGGAGCGGTCCGTGCTCGGGACCATCTTCGGACAGCGTTGTCCGCGCTTCAAGCGCCGGAAATGGCGGGGTCTTTTCCGGTGGAATGCGCGGAGGCGGTGGCTTCTGCCCTGGCGATCGTATTTTCCGCCGCCAAAGGCCAGGATTGGCAAGAGCAAGATCGGCTGCGCGAAGCATCCCATAAAGCAACCGAACGACGAGCGGAAAACAACGACTCGATGGTTCCTATTGCCTTGTCGCGACGTCGTGGGGCAAGCAACAAAGCACCGGAAGTTCTCGCACCGCAAGCGGAAGTTGCGCTGGAACGACGGCAAGCGGATCGGGTTTTGCTCGAAGCCGATGTGGGTTTGGTCAGTGAGTCTCAGTTTTATGCCGGATTGTCGATGGATTTGAGCGTCGGCGGGGTTTTTATCGCAACGTATCAACGAAAACCGATTGGTGCGCCGGTGGCGTTGTCGTTGGTGCTGCCAGGGGGGCATTTGGTGTGGGCCAAAGGGGTTGTGCGGTGGATACGAGAAGCCGCTGGAGACGAGAACGTTCCTGGAATCGGTGTGGAATTCACCGAGGTGGAACCTGCGGATATGAAGGCGATCAGGCAATTTTGTAAGATGCGGGCACCGCTATTATTCGATGCCGACGACGTGTGAGGGCGTGACGGTGCCCTGGCTGAGGGGCTCGAGAAACGTGGGTCGGATCTATCGGATTTTCATGCGCCCGCGGTTCTTTTGGAAGGGAGCGTGGGATAAGCCCTGCAGGAATGACTTGCGTTTTGCGCAACGCTATTTTTCGGTTTTCGTTTGGTTCGCCTCCGTTTTTCGTTTCCATAAGGTCCAGTCGCCGCTTTCGCTCATTTTTTCAAACCCTTGTTTTTCGATCAGGCGAAGGTGTTCTCGTTGCTTGTCCGGCTGGTTGGTCAACATCACCACGTATTCATAGTTTTTGGCATGGGCGCTCAACCCTGGCATGGGGTTACGGGCTCCCGGCATGGGAAGTTGTTGCGTGCATATCAACGGATGGAAGGGCAGATCGCAGAAAGAATAGGGTTGCAAGCTCGTGGAAAGCACGGCGCTCCATCGCACCAAGTGCTGGTTGATAAAGCCGTGGAAGCCATGGAAGCGCCAACGTTTCGCATCTTGCATATATTCGTGGGAAAATACCGGCAATACGATCGAATGGGAGGGTATGGAGTGAGACACCTCGACCAATCCTCGTGTGGCGTGGGCAAAAGCACGAAAAGGTCCCACCAAACTGAAAAGATGAAAGAAGGAAAACACCAAAATTGGGGCCATACGTAGAGCTTGACGCATCGTGGCTGGCACCGCGCGTGGCACCATCACGAGGAACATGCCGACGAATACGGTCAGTCTCGTATCGATGGACCATGCTACCCAGGGATAATGAACGCTGGTCGGGGAGGCCATATATCCCGCAAACATCAATGCCGCCATGATTTCCGCGCGATACTCGCAAAACCTTCGCCACAGACTTTGCGATTCCGTCGGTCTGCCAATCACGCTCGTCAAGGATATCGTTGCGATCACCGCAGCGAAAAAAAGTGGCGTCGATAACGCATCCCAGCCATTGATTGTCCAATTCAGGAAATCACCGTCGAAATGATCGAGATGCTCACTGAGAGAGAGCGTTCCCATGGCTTGAGAAACGTGGGCAGGAAGAGGGGTTCGAGGTTTTGGGACGAGCCAGATCACGGCCGCGAAAGCCACCGTCATCGCTGCCCCGTGATACGCCACGCGACGAAAGGAATGCTGACTCAACACCACCCAGAGCCCAACGCAAGCAAATAGCACGGGTGTGATCAACAGATGGAAGAATGGCGAAACCGAAAGGGTGAGGATCAACGCCACCACGCGCCACCATCGCATACCCTTTGCATTGTTTTCGACCCACGCCAAACACAGGGGCAGCAAGGGAATCGCCAGCAAAAATGGCAAGTATCCCATGGCGAGTTGGAGGTTGAAAGCCAGCGCAAATCCCGCAAGGCAAAGCCATTCGCTTCGCCCCATCGCGCGAAGCAACGAGCGCATGCCAAGGGGCAGCGCCAGCACGACAACGCTGACCGTCAGTTTGATGGCATGTACGGGGGATAAGACATTGAGCAGGAGCCCAAATAGACGATAGAACGCGAGATGACTGACGGCACCGGGACGCGCTTCGTACCACGACGAAAAGAAAGGATCGCCCTTTTGCAATGCGTGCAGCACCATACCCGAGTAGGCGACAGAGGGGGAATCGACGAACGGTGGCAGGGGGGGCAGCCATATCAGACCAAGGGAAAGACAGGCGAGCGCGAAAAACGCAAGCATCCACGCGTGGCGTTGTCCCCACGAACGCGGACGGCAGAACCCAACTATCCGTATTCGGATAGCCTCGAAACATGCGGCGAGCAGCCGTTGGATTCGAGAACGCTTGGGCGTGACTGTCTCTTCCTCGTCTTGCCCTTGCATGCTCAGCCTTCATCCAACGTTGGGAGGATTGCGCACGACATCATGGCTGGTGTGGAAAAGCCCTGAAAACGTCGGGAGCCGTTGTGTTTCACCCGTCGAAATCAAGGATCCGAGTCGGGTGGAGGACCATAGACCGCGACAGGAGGTTCTAGGTATTCGGGGCGATCGCCATCCTGGTCAGCGTTGCCTTGGTTGTCTTGGTCGGAAGGGGAGGGCCGCTGCTGCTCGCTGGTCGGCGGGTTCGCGGATTGCGGAGGAGGGCCGTAAACAGCGACGGGACCGGGACCGCATCCCCCCATCATCACGGCTGTCACCGCCGCGGCGAGCATACCCGTATGCATCGCCACCCGAGGGGAAGAACAAAACGGACACGTTTCTTCGCTGTTGCGTATGTGGCGTCCGCATTGTGAGCACAACACAAGTTCGGTACCCATCCTGCCATCCTATCACGACATCCCGTCGTGGGAGCCGTTTCATCCATGCAATGGCTATTTTTGACGCACCCGCTCCACCAAAGGAACCGCAAAATCCAGCGCCATATCCCAAGGAAAGCGGATCCACGTATCCTGGGTCACTTCCCGAACACAAAGATCGACCTGCGATCGACCATCGGGTTTGGCGTACACCGTGGCGAAAAACGCCTTGGGAAGCATGGTTCGGATCACCGATGCCGTCTGACCCGTATCCACCAGATCATCGATCAACAACAACCCCGTCCCATCTCCGGAAACCTGTTTTAATACGCGTACTTCATCCGTTTGCTCCCGACCTTCTCGCCCCGCGTAGCTGACCACACAGACTGTATCGACCAGACGAATATCCAGTTCTCTGGCCACGATGGCTGCTGGAATCAGGCCGCCTCGGGTGATGGCCACAATGCCGTGCCAGTCGGTTTGCTGATCGAGCAGGGCCTGGCAAAGGATTCGTGTATCCCGATGCAGTTCTTCCCATGACACGAAAAAGTCTTGGCGATACGGATGCGTCACGATGGTGGCCTCGCTTGGACGGATAAACCATGGGTAGACTCAAGTGGCTTGGGGCTGCAACCACGTTTCCTTCCACGAGCCCAGCAGGGCTGCCCGTTTGCGGTTGGACTTCGGTGTTGTGGCTATCGAGAAAGCTAGACGACACGCGCGGGGTTGCGTATGGTTGCCTTGATGATCTGCCCTGAGGAGCCGTCAAATCCCGTTCGTCGCGGCACCGTGGATCAAGGACGTGACTGAATGAGCGATGCGGATTTCATCTATGGGCTGCTTGCACCGGGAACATGGGTCGAAGAGCGCTACCAGATTGGTGAACTCATTGGCAAGGGCGGAAGTGGACTGATTTTTCAAGCGCTGGACACCACGAACGGTCAACCGGTGGCCTTGAAAACCCTCAACGCCGACCTTTTGTCCCATCCTTCCGCGGTGACCCGTTATCACCGGGAAGCCAAGGCCGCGGGAAGCATCGGGCATCCCAATATCTGCACGGTGTCGGATGTCGGACAGCTTCCAGATGGACGACCTTTTCTCGTCATGGAATTACTGACGGGTCGATCGCTGGCGGATTGCATCCGAGACGATGGCGCGCTGCCGTTTTCTCAAGTGCTCAATATCTTGACACAAACCCTGTCGGCTCTCGAAGCGGCGCACGAAAAGAAAATCGTCCATCGGGACATCAAACCCGATAACGTTTTTCTCACCGATCGAATTCAAGGGATTACGGCGGTCAAGCTGCTGGATTTTGGAATTGCCAAGTCCCTCGACGAAAACGCGGAATTGTCTCTGACACGCACGGGGATGGTCGTAGGAACGCCGTTTTATATGGCGCCTGAACAAGCGCGAGGAGAAAAACTCGATCATCGCGTGGATCTGTACGCCTGCGGCGTGCTGCTCTACGAAATGCTCACCGGCCATCGCCCGTATCACGCCACGAACTATAATGCGTTGATGGTGCAGGTGCTGTCGAGCCCGCCGCCGGATCCACGCCATATTCGCCCCGCCATCCCCGCCGGTTTCGCTGCCGCCGTGCAACGCGCCATGGCAAAAGACAGACGGGAACGCTATCCCAACGCACGCAGTTTTCTCGCCGCGCTCTGGGAATTGAGAGCCGCCATTGCCGAAGGACCCCGCCCCGAAGAAGTCGAAAGAATCGCGCAGGCCATCCAATCCCCTGCCCATCGTCCCTTCGAATCCAATGATTCCCTCGAGATTCCTGTGTTTCACGAAGCCGAACCCCAGCCCCCCATCTCCCTGGGCATGGTAGAAAATATCGATAGCGAAACCGTCACGCAACCTTTCGTACGGCCCGAACAACTCCGCTTCAAACGCCCTGCCTCGCGCTCGAGCTTTTCGGATGTCACCGAAGTGATGATGGATGCGCCCTGGCTCGAACACCATCCCCCTTCCGAACCGCCCGCGCCCTTGAGTTCCTCCTCCCAAGTCGCCCCTTCTTCGTGGGATGATGAACCCACCAGGGTCGACAACGAACTCCCATCCACACCCAAAAGCGGCACCGCTTCCACCACCCCCAAGCCGCAACCTTCCAAAGTCCCACGACCAGCGATTCGAGCCCCGCGTCCCAAGCCCAAATCCTAGCCTCAGGCAGACAGCTCATCGGACAGCACTTCGTTCTGCCCCACTTCGTCCGCCATCTTCTTATGCGCTGGAAAAAACACCATAAACTACGGTGTATCTAGTTGAAATTATTGTATATTTATTCCTCTTGGGAAGGTAAGAGGCCCTTCGCGTCGTCCGCCTCCTGGGCCTCATCACGGGTATGAATCTCTAGCCCTTCGGCCTTCGCTTCTTGCACGTGAAGGTCTTCCATCGTCAATTCATGCATTTGCAAGGGAACCGACAAGGCTTTCACGCGCAGCGTGCCCACGCGTGTCGTCAACGTCATCCCTTCCAATTTCAATTTTCCAACCTGAAAAACAACCTTGGGTTCGATTCTTACCGAAAGACGCGTCACGAGACGATCGATGGCGGCGGGCATCGAAGGAAAGGTTTTGATGGTCAACGCGGGCAGTTGGACCTCGAATCCAAGGTCCAAGTCCTGACCGGAGGCGGTGGCTCGACCGTTGACGATCCTTGCGCCTTTCACGACGACATCCGACGCTGTGAGGGGCTCGGCAAGACCCGCGCGGGCCGTTTTGCAGTTGGCTACCGACGCTTCTCGAAGAACGGCGCGCTCGACCTTGGCATGATCGAGCTGCAAGCTTGCGGAAGGACCTTGCGGTATCGACAACTCCTGCAGGTCGATGTCTTCCACCACGATGGTCCCCGCGTTGGCGTTGGCAATGGGAGCGACGTCCGCGATCACTTCATCGGCTTCCACGCTCGACAAGGTGAACGTCGTGGACAGGCCTCCGGCGAGGGAAGAGATATCGATGCGAGGCAATTTCGGGGTGGAAACGCTTTCCTCGACAGGCCCGAGTTTGTAGACTTTGGGCTTTCGCAAACTGGGGACCTGGAAGCCGAGGCCGACTTTGACATGAAGCTGCACGGTGGCATCTTCGAAGGCGACGGATTCGGCCTGGACATGGATATGGATGTCTTCGCCGGAAATGTCCTGGCCTCGCCACGTTCCGGTGGCCAGCGAACCAATGCGCATGGCCGCAGCGAATCGCTGAAGATGAGCATGGGCCGCCTCGAAATGAGTCGATGGCAAGAGGGCTCGCACTCGTGCCGCCAGATCCTCTGGCAGACCGAGCAGAAGCCGTTCGAAACGGGTGGGGTCGCGCATGTTTGCAAAGAACCATATCAGCAAATGGGCAAGCCATACCCAGAAGCTGAGGTCGATTCGAAGAGGCGCGACCGTGTTTTTAGGCGTTGGTTCCCGTGCGGGGGTGGAGGGGGCCTTGGCCTCGCCTCGTTCAGAACGCTCAAAACGGGAATCAGCCGTTGTTTCGCAAGCGGCTGGCCTGCATCCGTATGCCAAACCATCCTAAAGGGCCGTCGTGGCCACGCTCATCGTCAGACGCTACCAGGGGGAAGGCTGGGCTATTTTTGGGCGAACCATGGAGCAAGGGGATGAATGGACTGGCCCCATGCCTTACGGAAGCACATATCCAAGCAATTGTTCGAACTTCTGTCCTTCGCATCCTGGGTCCGTGGACACGAAATGATCCGAACCGGCTCCAATTCGGCAGCGATGCAACGCAACGGTCCCGCTCTGCTTGGTTTCGTAAATATAGCCCACGGGGCCCATCGGATGCTGGTTTTCGCAATTGACGGAGGTCGACAACATATTGTGGCTACCGACCAGGCATTCGTACAGCATCTTGGTTCCGGCTTTGGGGGCTCGCAGCAGACGCCATGACTGTTCGGTTTTGAATCCCGACGGGGCGATGCGCGAAGAGGCCCAATGGCCGCGGCTGGAATGATAGGAGCGCGTCAGACGCGTGTACGGGAGGTGTTCGAAGCCGCAAGATAGCTTGGGAGGATTGAGGTCGTTTCGATTCGCGAGGGCCCAGACTGCCCAGGCTTCTTTGGCATGGCCTTTGTCATCGTGAAGTCCGAGGCCAAGTCCCGCAGCCGTTTCCGCGGGATGATCGGTCATGCGATGGTAGATATAGCTTTCGATTCCGGGGGTTCCGAGCACGTTGCGCAACGACCGGCAGACCCCATCGGCCTGGGCGGCTTGACTGGACTGCGGCGCCAAGGAGTTCACGCCGCTTTCCGTAAGCTGGATTTCCCAGGCGCTGGGCGTGTTGGGAAAGGTTTTTCGAAGCCATCCCGCGAGCGTCCCCAGATTTCCATACGTCACGCGAGGCCAATCATCGGGCCCAAAAGCAGGAGCCAGGAGGTTCGGAGGGTAGGGGTGATACGCCACCCGCCAGGCGCGGGAGCCAACCCGTGAAGCCAGCCCCGTCAGCATGGTCTGCCCGGATAAAAGCGGGTTATTCGCGGCTGGAGCATCATAACTCGAGCCGAAATGATGCTCCAACGAGATCAAGATCTTGGCTTCGGTTTGCTCGGCCTTCACGGCATCGTAAGCCGCGTTGTAATTGGCCGCATACGTGTCCATCCACGCTTTGGGATCGCATGGCTTTCCTTGCCCGCAGCCAATATCGAACCAATCGTTGGCGTTGACTTCGTTGTGGATGACGAAGTCCGCGATGCGCCCGTGTCCGTGAAGACCGTTGTAACGACGCGCCAGCATACCCGTGAAGCGTCCGTAATCATTGGCGTTTTTTGGTGCACAGAAGATTTCGAACCCCGGGGATACCGGGGAGCAGCCCGATGAAATCCTCGCCCACGCGGGCACTCCATATACGACCGCCGTGACGACGAGTCCGCGGGCGGTCCAATCCGCAATGGCTTTATCCACCTTGGAATTGACGACGAAGCAGTGGCCGTCGAACTCCTCTTCGTTGCTAGCGCAAGGGGGGGCTTTCTTGCTCGGTTCCCAATGGGCCCATACGAGATTCATGGCGACGCCCCCGGTGTTGTTGCCGGAGATTTCGTCGGGGTTTGGCCAGAAATCGGGTTGTAAACCCTTGATTTTATAGGCATTTCTTGTTGGATAGGGCAGCCCGTTCCCTCCTGAACCGCCCGAACCCCCGGTGCCCCCCGCCCCTGCGGTCCCTCCGCTGCCTGCTGTTCCCGCGGAACCCCCGGTTCCCGCCGAACCCGCTGCTCCCCCGGAACCACCGATGCCTCCCGCGCCGGCGGCTCCACCTTTGCCTGCTGCTCCTGCTTCCCCACTCGTTCCCCCAACGCCCGCGGAACCTCCAACACCCGCTGAGCCACCGGTTCCCGCCGACCCGTCTGCAACACCAGATTCCGCGTCGACTCCACCGGAATCCGACGCTCCCTCCGCGCCACTATCCGTGGAGTCGGAATTGCTAGCAACGCCGCCGCTTTCCGTTCCGCAAGAGCTGAGGCAGAGCGTGATACCCACGGTCATGGCCAAGGCAAAAACACGGCTTTGATACGTCATGCTCCGAGAATGATAGCGCCCTCGCTGGCCGCGGGGGCGGGAAAATACGCAAAATGGGATTCGAACGATGCGCCTGGCGCTTTGTCTTGAGTCTGCTAGGTTCCGTGCCTTCCATCATGCAAACCGAATTATCCTTCGAGGATCTCCCACCACCGTTGTCGGGCGCGCTTGCGCGCCGTGGCTTCACATCTCTGACCCCCATTCAACGCGCGGTGCTCGAACCCGATACGGTCGGCCACGACCTGCGCCTTTGTTCCCAGACCGGCTCGGGAAAAACGATTGCGCTTGGTTTCGTCATTGCGCGCGATATCCTCTCCGACGAGCCTCATGAGCCAATTCCGCGCAATGAGCGAGGGGCCATGCCGGTGGCTCTCGTGGTGGCGCCCACACGCGAACTCGCCGCCCAACTCACGAAAGAATTGACCTGGCTGCTTCGACCCTCCGGTCATTCTTGCTGCACCATTACGGGGGGAGCCAGCTATCCCCAGCAAATGCGCGCGCTTCGGATGGAGCCCTCCATCATCATCGGGACTCCCGGAAGGCTTCGGGATCATATCGAACGGGGGTTCATCGATATGTCTCATGTTCGAAGTGTGGTTCTCGACGAAGCCGATCAGATGCTGGATATGGGGTTTCGCGAGGATCTGGAGGCGATCGTGGATCGAGCGGCGCCGGGGAGGCGAATGCACATGGCTTCCGCGACATTTCCGCCGGATGCCCAGGCGCTTGCCAAGCGGTATCAAGTCGATTCACGGACGGTCTTCGGTGCGGAACCTGGCGAAATCAATACGGATATTTCGTTTTCGGCGCATCGGGTGCGGCCTTCCGATCGATTCGCGGCCCTGGTCAATGTGCTGCTTCTGCAGCCCGAAGAGCGAACCCTGGTGTTCGTACGCACGCGCGCCGACGCCGCAACCCTTGCGCAACAACTCGCGGAAGCAGGCTTTTTGGCGCGCCCCATCAGCGGAGACCTGGAACAAGCCGAGCGAACGCGAACGCTCGAAGCCTTCCGGTCCGGTATCATCAAGGTGTTGGTGGCCACGGATGTGGCGGCAAGAGGTTTGGATATCGCCGATGTGAGTCGGGTGATTCATGCCGATCCGCCGGGAGATGCGGAAGCGCTGACCCATCGTTCCGGACGAACGGGCCGAGCGGGTAAGAAAGGCCATAGCATCATCCTCGTTCCTCCCGCGGCCGAAGAAGCGGTTACGCGCATGTTTTCCCGTGCGAAAGTGCATGTCCGATGGACCGCCGTTCCCACCGAAGAGCAGGTTTGGAAAGCCGCGGACGAGCGGCTCTTGGCATCCTTGCAAGATGCCCTGCACGCGCACGACGATCCGGATTCGGAGCCCGAACCCGATAGACTTCACGCGCTGGCGGAGCGTCTTTTGCGCGAAGCCCGGGACCCGGTCCCGTTGGTTCGGGAACTGCTAAAAAGAGCGCATCACGGGGGGCCATCGGAACCACGCAAGGTGGAGACGGTCGTGGTGGAACGCCACAAGCGAATGCTATCGAAAGAGCATGCGGATCGCGATTCCTGGCTTCCGTTTCGCATCAATTACGGGGCTCGCGCAGGGGCGGACGCGCGACGATTGCTGGCCATGGTCTGCAGGCGAGGCCGGATTCAGGGCTCGCAGGTGGGGGCTATCCGAATCGGGGAAGCGTTTTCCACCTTCGAAGTGCAGGCCCAGGTCGTGGAGGCGTTCCTTCAGCACGTTCGAAAACCCGATCCACGAGATCCTCATATCCGTATTTCGCGCTTCGATCCCCAATATTTCAAGGGAAAAGGAACGCCCAGACCGGCTCGTGAGCCCAAGGCTCATCTCCTTGTCAAACGCTTTGCCAAGCACCACCAGGCAAAACATCGAGGCCAAGGCTGAGGAAGTCAAACTATCCGTATATGGTTAGTTCGTAGCGCGATTGGGTCGCAATTCGATGGGATACGTGACGGTCGTTTTCCCTCCCACGGCAGGGAAAGAGAGCCCGCGAACGACGCCGAGAAAGCATTGTTGCAGCTCGGCATCCGTCAAGGTGGAGTTGGGTTCCATGCGAGCCATACCGACCGCGCCGCGATCGTCGATTTCAAATCCCACGATGAACTTGCCAGCGGCTTCAGGCGATTTTTCCAAGTGTTTTTCGTAACATTGGCGCAACGAGGGATACGCCGCGCGAATCGTGTTGCGTATCTCCGAAGAGCGCAAGCCATGGGTGAGCGCAATGGGTTTGGGTTCCGTGGGGAGTTCTGTCATTTCGGAAAATGCTCGTTCCACCTCGGATAATAGCCCCCAGCGCGGAGCCGCGATCACGATGATGGGAGGCGCGTTTTCACGTAACTTGGCGACAACTACCCCTTGCTCCGGATGCAGATAGGAGGCGATTTGGTCCGCGGCCAGCGGAAGATACCGATCGTAGCGTCCAGGGACTCGAAGCTGTTCCAGATCGAAATAAAAGACCGTCAGCGAGTCGGCCAAAGAAGGATTGTCAGAAGACGAGGCGGCAAGGACCATGGGCAAGGACGTCCATGAGGAAAACCCTGAATGGGTATTGTCCATCCGCACTTTGTTTTCGCATAGCGGGCAGGCGTCTTCCGCAGCGCGACGAATCGCTCCTGCGATGTTGAATGTTCCTAACGTTTCACTGCTTTCTGGAGGACGGCCAAAAACCAAGATGCGAACGGAGTAAGAGCCATTCGCGGCAGGAGGGAAAAACTTGGATAGCACACCGGCCATCGGGGCCACTTGCTCTTCACGCGTGGGTTGACGCGGCTCACGATCGTCATTGTTCAACAGCTTGCTGAGGCGACGTTCCGCCGTGGAACGGCTTTCGAAATGCTTGGAACCAGGATGGGAGCCCAGCAGAGTCTCGACTTGCACGATGGCCCCTTCTCGGTCCCCTTGCAATTCCAAGGCGCGGCTCAGCGCCAGACGCGCATCGTCTTTCGCCGAAGCCGTAAGCGATGGATCCTGCAACAGGGCTTCCAGTGATTTTCGCGCGCCATCCAGGTTTTTTCCCGTCTCCACTTGACGAATGGCGTCTTCGAGACGAGCCGTGACGGCCTGGGGTTGTGCGACCAGCTCGGTCGACACTTGGGCATTGTCGATCTCGGTGGGAGCATCCTGGTTGCAACCAAATCCGGCAAGGATCGCGAGCAGAGGGGATGCAAAACGAAACGTTCGGGCGATGCGGGTATGGGTCGGGTTCATCAATTTTTCCTCCAGGTTGGGGGGCCGAAGTGGCCCTTCACCCTGCATCCTGGATCGCCGATGTCTTGGAATTGTCCCTGCCATGTCACGGATTTGTCACGGCGTGACAAACCCGATGCAGCCCTTTGCCATGAATCATTGCCAGGAATTATGACGATCGCGGTGGGCATGATTCACTTTCCCGTAAGAGAAAAGCGATAGCCCGCGCCCCGTACGGTAACGAGAAAACGAGGCGTTTTTGCGTTCGGTTCGATGATCCCGCGAAGACGATTGATGAAATTATCTACGGTCCGATCCGTGCCGTAATAATCCGCTCCCCATACCGCATCGAGGATCTGCTGACGCGACAGCACACGTCCATCTCTTGACAAAAAATACCGAAGAAGCCGGACTTCGAGCGCCGTGAGCGTGATCGCCTGGCCATCGCGTTGCGCTCGATGCGAAGATAAATCAATGGTCACATCACCTATCCGAACCGTGGCGGATTGTGCTTCTTCACGGCGGATCCGTCGCAAATTCGCTTCGACGCGCGCGATCAATTCAGCTATCCCAAAAGGTTTAACGATATAATCGTCCGCCCCCAATCGAAGTCCACGAACGCGATCTTCTTCCTGTCCCTTTGCGGTTAGCATCAGAATCGGTAGATCCGCATTGCGCTGACGAATGGTTTCCAGTACCTCGAACCCATTCATGCCGGGAAGCATCACATCGAGCAATACGAGATCCGGTCGTTCGGATAAGGCCGCTTCCAGTCCAGAAGGTCCGTCGTTGGCCACAATCACCCGAAATCCCTCGGAACGCAACGTGGCGCGCAACCCCATCCGCAGCGTGGGATCGTCTTCGATGACAAGCACGGTCTCTTGTCTCGTCGGTGGTTGTATCATGATTCGCTCCTTGGGAATCGAATCCGAAAAGTGGCCCCTTTTCCGGGTTCGCTCATGACTTCCGCATGACCGTGATGGGCTTGTGCAACCTGTCGCACAAGGGACAATCCGATACCGCTGCCCTGAACCGCGCTGCTCAATCGATCGTCGCCGCGAACGAATGGCTCGAAAATACGTTTCACATCCGATCGTCGGATACCTGGGCCGCGATCGATGACGTCGATGACGATCCACGCGTTTTGCTCACGGGCTACCACCCGATAGGGTGTGCCGGAAGGAGCGTATTTTGCCGCGTTTTCCAGAAGATTATCCAAGGCCAGACGCAGATGATTGTCATCGAATTGCGCCTTCATGTCCCTTTCCACTTCGACTTCGACGGCCAAGTCCGGATGCCGATCTCGAAATGCCATCACGGATTGATGGATCGGTTCGAATACCAAACCCTCTTTTCGCACGATGGAATACCTTCCGGCGCTCATCCGGCTGAATCCGAGCAAGCGGTCCACCGTCTCTCCCAGTCGCTTCGCTTCTCGCGAAAGGGCAGCATGAACTTCAGCCTTCTCATCCTCCGGCACTCGGTTTTCTTCTAATAATTCCGATAACATACGAAGCGATGCCAGGGGCGTCCGAAGCTCATGGGATACGGTCGATACGAATCCGGCGCGCAAAGAACTGAGTTTTCTGGCCGCCCGCATCCGCGCAAACAAAAATGCCGCAAGCACGAACGCAACGACCATCGCACCAACCCCAACCCCCGCCAATACAATGCGTGCTCGAGACGTGCGCCGATCGATCAACAGAGGATCTGCCAAGGATACCTGCACACCGAGGGAAGGGGTGATCCAAGAAACGCTCTTGAAAGGAGTGGTGTCGCGATCCATCTCGGCGGGAGTCTCGATGAGATCCACGCGATAATCCGCGGATCCCGTCGACCAACCGTGGGCCATCGCCCGACGAACGGATGCCGCGTGGATGACGAAACCAGCGCGCATTCCCGTGGATATCGTTTTCAAATAGCCAATCGATGCATCCGAATTCCATTCGATGATTTCTGGCGTCGTGGCGCCATCATGAAGAACCGGCCTGGGGTTGGGGTCCGGCAATACCGCACGAACCGCCTCATGGTTGGTCGAATCCGCTGATAATGCTGTCAGGACGCGTTTTCGGGCCGGTCCCGTGAGGGTAGGCAATGCGAGGCTTGCCCGCATCGTTGCCTCCCGTTCGGAGGGGCGCATCGAGGAAGCATGGCTTTCCATCCACGAGGCCAGACCATCGGCGTGCTCGGGCGTGAAAGACTCCATCGCGATGAGCGGCCAGACCCAACGCCCCGTGACGCTTCGATATTCCTGACACTGATGCATGAAGTCATCGCGAAGCCCCCCATGGGACGGCGACGATCGAGATCGCGCGAGTTCATCTGCCATGGTCCCACAACGAGGGGGAGCGATTCCCTTGGGCTCGGAAGTAATGGCTTTTCGGGCAGGAATGAGCAGTTCTCCCTCGGAGGAGAGCACGACCGCGTCCGCGATCGCGGGCGTGATCGATCGTAACGCGTTTTCGAGCAAAACCGGATCGGTCGGCAAGGAGCTATCGCGAAGACGGTTCGAGCCAGCGCGTGTCATGGTTTGTGATTCCATGACCATGCGTTTGGCCATGGCCTCGATGGTCACCTGGATTTCACGACGGGTAGCATCTTCCTGGCCCTGCAAAGCGCGCAATCCGATCCATCCCATGGCAAGCGCGGGCGTGAGCGCAATGACCGTAAATCGCAGCCAATCACGCATCGTCTCGCCAATCGCCCGTGTGTCGCTCGACATCCTGCCATTATCGCATGGGCCATGTCATGGCCATGTCACAGGAGAAAAATATGTTGAATATCATAGACTTGTATTAGTTCCGGGCAGTCATGTCTTGGAAGGGTCGGCGACGATTCCCAGGAATAAGATGAGGTTGGTTTCGTTGTCTCGGACGACGAAGACGAAGGGATGGTCGGCTTTGAACGCGCGCGGACGCAAAATGGCGGATGCGGTTCGAGCCATGGTTACGGCAGTTGCGGCGGCTGCTTCTGTTCCTTTTTCGTCCGTGCGGATGAATCCTTTGTGGAAAACCTCGGAGATATAGAGTCGGTCCTGAGGGTTCGGAGGATTGGCGATTTTCGAAAAATTCGCGTTGCGGCGATCGAAAGCGGTGCGCATACCCAGTTCGCGCAACGGCGTACTCAGTCGCATCGGAGCGCTGGGTTCGAGTTTGAAGGAGGGGATCGATACCCATACGGATTCATGCGAAAGCCCGTTCGTGAGTTCGCGCCAACGCGTTTCGTCCATCGATGATAGCGCGGCATCGAGCCCGTCGACCGCGTCGGGAAGAACGATGATCATGGATAGGTCGTTGCCTTCGTAGGGAAGTTCGAGAGCGGTAACACCGTCTTTGGAGGCGATTCGGTACGAACCCGTGCGGCTCATGGTGGGCACGGAGATGGTATTCGAAGGCGAAAGATGAAACGGATTGGGCTGGGTGCGTTGTTTGTCGAAGGGCGCGGCCCAATCGCCGAGAAAGTAGACGGCGTTGACCAACACAAGACGTGTCTCCGAATCGACGCCGCGATTGGGAATTAGGTTTTGAATTCGGTTTTCCGTTTGTTGCTCCACCCATTCGTTGATGAGCCGTCGCGTGGGTTCGTGCGCCGTTTTGAAGTTGACCTGTTGCATGGGAGCGCCAAAAGCACGGGCGGTTTGCGAAAGGAAGGAAGGCTCGAAGGGATACGTTTTCTCCCCGAATAGCTGGTTGGCCACACGAAAGGTAATGGGCCGAGATCGGTCGGTCAGCGCTGCAATCAGCTTCCCACTTGCCTCCATCACTTCGGAACTGGAGGACTCAAAATGCAGGACCTGTTGCATTTCCTTGGCGGTCTGCCCGTCCGCGCCTCCCCACGTCATGGATAACGCAAACGAAATGCTCGCGGGAGAAAACACGAGGTTGCCCGGCTGCGCACGAGAAAGCTTGGGGAATAGGTCGAACGCCAGACGATTGATCGATGTCGCGAGTTTGGTCATCGTATCACCGGTGGAATCCGCGGTTGGGGAATCGGGCGCAACCGGTTCGGTGGGGGGTAAGACCACCGACGATGGTGCTGGCTCCGGTTGTGGGGAAGAGCGGGGGACGGAGGACTGTGGGGGTTGGGGACCGCAAGCGGTAACGATCGTGGCAACGATCAAGGGAAGAACGCGTTTCGATAAGCGATACATGATGGTGCTCCTCAAAGGATTCAGAGGCTTCGGCCCGAGCATGATAGGCCCGAGGGATGTAGGAAAGAAACGAATGAATGCGGGTATCCTTACAGGGATGCGCGTGGTCGATCTTCCCAAACGCGGTTGTGGCTGTGGCGAGAGCCTGCGTCACGGGATTGGATGGCTAAGCGTGGCAACCATAAAAGGCGCACGACTTGAGAGAGCCATGACCACGGCTGTTGCGACAGGCTTGCGCTTCGGCAGTTCGGGTTCGTGCGTAACGCGGGAAAATGCGCCGTAACAACATCCATGCTGGTGATAGGTCCTACACATTTTTCCATTTGATGCATGACGCCGCTTCGCTTCCCGTGAGATAGATGCCAGCGGAGGTGCTGCTTGAAAAGCGATCTGTTCCGTCGAAAGGGCTTGGAAAAGATATTGGCGGTCACGAACGACGAGAACCATTCGCTCAAGCGGTCGTTGGGTGCGTTGCACGTGACCCTGTTGGGAATGGGGGCGATCATTGGAGCAGGGATTTTTGCCACGATCGGCACGGCAGCGGCGGGAGATGCAGCACGGCCGGGGGCTGGCCCCTCGCTCATGCTCTCGTTCGTGATCACGGGCATCGTCGCCGCGCTTACCGCTGTTTGCTATGCGGAGCTGGCATCCCTCGTGCCCATTGCTGGATCGGCCTACACCTATTCGTATGCCACGTTGGGAGAACTCGTGGCGTGGGTCATCGGCTGGGACTTGATCATCGAGTATGCAGTGGGCAATGTGGCGGTGGCGATAAGCTGGGCGAATTACTTTCGAACTCTTCTCGAAGTGGCCTTCGGCATTCAGGTTCCCGCCTGGCTGGCGACGGATGCGAGGACGGCCGCGCACATCCCGGGGCTCCTCGAAAGCGCTCCCCACGTTTTGGGCATCCCCATCGTATTCAATCTTCTCGCTTTTCTCATCGTGGCCGTCATCACCATGGTGCTCGTCTGGGGCATCCGGGAATCCGCGCGATTCAACGCGGGCATGGTCGTGATCAAGATCGTGGTGTTGTTGTTTTTCATCGGGGTTGCCTTGTATTTCGTGCCTTCGGACAAGATCGTTCAGAACTGGCAACCGTTTCAGCCCAGGGGATGGGGAGGAACCCTGGCCGGGGCGGCCGTCGTATTTTTTGCCTATATCGGTTTCGATGCGGTCTCGACGGTCGCGGAAGAAACGCGCAATCCAAGCCGGGATTTGCCCATCGGCATCATCGCTTCGCTGACCATTTGCACGCTTTTGTACGTGGTTGTCGCGGCCGTATTTACCGGGATGATGCCGTTTCCGGAGCTTGTGCAACGGCTGGCAACCGAGCAAGCCGAGCCGCTCACCATGGCGCTCGATCACGTGGCTCCCCAGGCCACCTGGGCCTCGGGCATCGTCGCGTTCGGAAGCGTCATCGCCCATACGGCAGTGCTGTTGGTTTTCCAACTCGGGCAGCCGCGAATCTTCTTTTCCATGGCCAGGGATGGTCTGTTGCCCCCATCGTTCGCGCGGGTTCATCCCCGTTTCAAAACCCCTCATGTAACGACGATTCTGACGGGGCTGGTGGTGGGAACGGTAGCGGCCTTCGCGAGTATCGACGAGATGGTGGATCTGACGAATATCGGTACGCTATTCGCGTTCGTGCTCGTATGTCTGGGGATTCCGATTTTGCGTCATACCGATCCGGACCGAAAGCGTCCTTTCCGCGTTCCTTTCGGGCCCTATCTGATCCCGGTCGCCGGTGTAATTTCTTGTTTATTTTTGATGGTTTACCTGCCACCTGCCTCCTGGTGGCGCTTCATTGGCTGGTTGATTCTCGGCTTGGCGGTGTATTGTGCGTTCGGCTATACGCATAGCCATCTCGGACGAGAAGCGGGAAGGGTGCAGCAGGCTCCGATAGGGTTGAAGGTCGCGGCGGTGGCGCTGCTTCTGACGTCGTTGGGGCTATTTGCGATGCCCCATGGTCTCGGCTGGCTCGAATTGCTCGGCGCGATGGGACGAGGGGAGCCGCGGGCCGTGTTGGGTATTGGCCTGGCGTTTGGGGGGGCGATGGTGGCTTCGCTGGCCTTGTGGCGCACGCGGATTGCCTTACGAGCACGGTAGCGGTGGATTCGCGAATGACTCCGCGGGGAGCGGACGGAGGAACTGCAGAAATAATACCGTTTTTCAAGGACTTATGGGATACAGGGGGGCAACGGTGAAAGCGCATGCCCGATGGCAAAGAGATAATCGAATGCAGGCGACAAGAGGGCTTGCATTTTTCAGCAGGTGTGTGACCAAGATGCGGCCGCATGGTTCGCACGCTTTCAGCTATGGAATTTCGTTTCGCGGCTTCCATGACGGCGAAGCATCGTTGGAAAGAGCGCTAGGATGAGCGAAAAGGAGTATGAGCCCCCGACAAGCGCCACACCTTCAGGCGTGCTCGGATCGATCGGTGCGTACCAACTTACCGAAGTCCTGCGCCGAACGAGGGTGGCGGAGGAGTTTCTGGCTCGCCAGCGTGGGCCGGGCGGGTTCGAACGGGTTTGTTTGCTCAAAGTAGCCCAACGCAATCGCACGGACTTGCGGGGGGCCGAGATGCTTGGACGCGAAGCCAAAGTGCTCATGCGCCTGGATCATCCGTGCATCGTTCGTTTCCACGACTTTTTCGAATTGGGCGATAGGGTCGTTCTCGTCCTCGAATATTTCAGTGGATTGACGCTGGAACGATTTCTCGAACTATTGGTGGAACACGAGGAAGTGCTCGACGAACGTATCACCTGGCACGTGGCGTTGGCGCTTTTCGAGGCCTTGGCTCACGTTCATGGACTCGGAGGGGAAGGGGAATCAGGCTCGGTCGTTCATCGAAATATCTCGCCTTCCAACGTGTTGCTATCCTCGAGCGGAAGGGTGCGTGTCACCGGATTTTCCGCGGTCCAGGATGGCGATACGTTGCAAGAAGCGACGGCTCTTGGCGAGATCGTTCGGGTTCCTAGCTATCTTGCGCCCGAACAATTGAGGGGAAGCGCTGCGTCGGAGGAGGCCGATGCTTTTTCCGCGGCTCTTATCGTGTGGGAGTTGCTCACCGGACAAAGGGCTACTCCGGAAGGCCTTTCCGAATTCGACTTGCTCAAGGTTTTATCCACGAGACATCCGGATTCCTTGCGCGTGCTTCGCCCCGATGTGCCTGCCCTCGTCACCACCGCCCTCGACTTATGTTTGATGCCCAACCCCCAAGAGCGTCGAATCCGCTGCGAAGAGGTGGCAGGCTGCATTTCCGCGGGATTACCGCCGGGCGATGGCGCAACGGTCTTGAGGGAAACCATCGCCAGAATGGGACCCGCAGTGGAAAAATTGGCGGGGGGTAAAGCTCAATCCACCCCCCCATCCCGTCGTCCAGGTTCCACTCCCCCCTTACCTTCTCGCCCCGAACAGATTACCTTGCCAGATCGAGTGCGAATCTCCGCAAGGATGGAAGCAGCGGTCACGGCAATTCCTCGCGCCCCAGGATCCCGTCCTAGCCTGCCTTCGTTGCCAGCGGCTTTGCCCGATCTACTGCCCGACGATTCCCAGCCCAGCATCATTGCCTATGAAGCCAATGAGGTTGCGGAAAAACAGGTTCTCGAAGCAGCAAGGCAGGAGGAGCCAACGACCGAGGAAATCGTTGTCGATAATCGAATTACAGCAATAAATTCAGTTGGTTATGGAGATGCCGCCGCGGAGTCCGGCACCACCACTCCCGCTCCTGCCTTTACCCATTCCAACCCCTATTTACCTGCAGAAACAGGAGGGGATGACGACCTCGACCTGCTACACGCCGCGCAGAAACGTCGTCGAATCGTGCGGGTTCTCGTGTTGGTGATCCCCGTGCTTCTCACACTGTTGATTCTGCTGTTTGCGTTGGCGAATGGGGCGTTTTCGTCGAATGCTGGCCTTCCTCCCCCCTTGCCAACCACGATTCCCACGGAACCCACCTCGCGCAATGACGACTCGGATCGCGTACCTGAGCCTTCCACGCCTTCAAAACCGTCAATGCCGAGCGCGGGAACAGACCAAGCCGTGCTTGTCGTTCGAGGACCACCGACGGGTATGGTGTATGTGATGGGAAAACCTCTAGGGGCGACCGATTCACCGATTTTGACGGATTGTGGTCAACGATTCGTTCGGGTGGGTTCCGAAATGGGGGCCAAAGGGCTTATGTCGGTGCAGTGGTTGGCAAAAGGGCAGTCGGTGCAGCTTCGCTGTGGGGAAACCACGACAATTACCGCGGACCCTTCCGTTCGGGCGGAGTCCGCCGGAGAAGAGGGGCGGGTCCCGTAGAGCATCGAGCCGACGACTTCCTCCCGTGGTTTGCGATATCGGAGCCGAAATCGACATGCCGGGATCCCATTTCCTGAGTTGCAACTCGCTACTCCTGGGGCAAACGCCTTACGATAACCAGTTCCGTGCTTTCTCCGGGACGATCTTCGTGCAACAGGCCACGATGGGCCACCGGTTGCCTGGTTGGTCATTCTAGAAAACGCGGCGACAATGCGTTTATCGGTGGTAAATCGGAGGCGGTGGGAGGCAGGTAGTTCAAAGGGAGCGAGATACGCAATCGCGGACGTCGTGCGATGGTGCTTCTGAATCTAGCTTCCGCAATGCCGAATAACTCCCAAGAAACCCCCGAAAAAGAGGAGGAAAGATGAGGCTAACCACAGAATTCAGGGCGTGGACGGCGGAAGAGGTTTCGTCCCCTCAGGGCGGGGTAGCAAATCCCAACTAAACCACTCGGTGCCGTAATCTGTTTGACTCGTCGCGCGCACGTGCGTGCTGAGCCATGCCCACGCCTCCTCGCCTCCAGGTTCCCAATACGTGGCGGACGCGGCGCTTGCCGCCAAAAGTGGATAGTAATTGCTTCCCCCTGCCGTTTTTTGTGCCTCATAGGTGGATTGTGGAATCGCGTTGGCAATGTCCGCCCACGTGGGAAAGTAATTGCCGCTTACATCGGCAATGGGGGTCATGTACATACGACAAAGAACGGGGTCGTAGCCCGGATCGGTGAACTGCCCATTGAGCACCGGTGCAAGCCATTTCAGCAGCGGTTCTGCAGGAAAGCCACGGTCTCGCGCCACACCGAGTTCAATAAGAAAGTAGTAATGCTGCCACAATGCCGTAATTCTCGAGGTCGTATTGGGGTCGAGTCCGTTCAATGAAGTCGATGCCAGGTCGATTCCTCGGTCAAAAATGTGCAAAGGCGAAGCTGTCACAGGAATCGTATCGTGCCCATAAGCCCATTGCGGATGATTGGCGAGTGGCGTGCCCTGGATGTTCCGCTGTCCTTCCCACAAGGCAAAAGCGTCTTCGATGAGTTCGTGGAAGTAGGTTTTTTCAGGCGTTCCGTCGGGGGAAAGGAAAGCGGCATTGACGCGATTACGTATGACCCAGCCATTGCCTCGGATCTGGTCCTGAATTCCACCGTAGCCGTTGAGGCCACGACCGTATTGCCCGTAGGGGTACGCCACGGTTTGTGCAGCAGCCCAGAGTTGGATCTGTTCGAGATAGAAATGATCACCAGTGAGGATATACTGAGGTGAGAACGGATCGGGCTGGTGAGCACCATCCGCAACCCATGGAGTTTTGGGGGAAATTCTCGGGGTAGGCAAAATTCCGTGATAGTTCCCGTTGTTGTCCGGAAACCAGATGTCGGGATGGGCGTTGACCGAAATGGGCATTCCCAGACCCGGGATCGTCTTTTTGCGGTCGAATTTGGTTTGCTCATCGCCCTCACGCCAATGCAAAGGCCAGGAACCAGCGAGGTCGGCTTGCCCCAACGCTGCTTCCCGTGCTCGCGGGTCCCCCGTCCGAAGCCAAAGATTCGTCCAGGAAGGGTAGGGAGCGATCTCGGCACGCCCACCCGTGGTGGGCATGTAAGGGGTCCACATGCCCGTATCGAAAAGCTCCTTGTCAGCCGCCGACCAACTCGCTGCCAGGGCCGCGAGCCGCTCCTCGGGAACCGTCCGGGATGTGTCGAAGTTGGGCATGAATTGGCTTTGGGCTAGATAAGGAAGCCCGAAATCGATGAGCACGTTGCTCTCGGGAGCCGTGGGGATCCAGGCGACTTTCGTCCAGCGTGTGCCGAAATAATGGGGCACATTGGCACGAGTGTAAAACGACTTGGGAGCAGTGGAACCGGTAGTCAACGCAAGGTCGTAAGCAACATCTTGTAGCGTCGTGGTATTCGCGTTCTCCCCAATGAAGCGAATGCGAACCTGATGGGTCCGAGGCCAGAAAGTCGCTTCGAAAATCGGACGTATGGAACGGTAGGTGTCGAAACCAAGGTCATATACCCGGCCTTTGGAATGATCGGCGAGGATCACGGTGGTGGCAATGGGGCCCGAAACCCAGGGGATTGCCTTGCCATCCGTGAGCATTTTGCGAGCAGAGGCGCTGACTGTCTGACCACCGCTCGTCAATGCCATCTGCGCATCGAAATCGAACACCGGATCGAGCATCTCGGCCGTGGTTAACGGCGTGTTGTCACTAGTCGACTGTTCGCCAAATTTCAGCGTCATGGTGGCGTTGGGCTCCAGCGCATCGATGACGACCGACACGATGGCAAAACGGACGGAACCATCGGGCCAGCGTTGTTTGATATCCGTCTGGGTCGGGATGGGCGTGTCATTGGCGTAAACAACAGGAAATGCCTTGATCTCGCCTTGCAGAAAGGGACGACCGAATTGGAATGGGTAGTTCGTGAGCGTTTGCGGGGATTGGTTTCGCATGATAATTTGGTTTGAGGCTTCCACGGGCGGCTCCAGCGGGTTTCCCCCGCCCGTCCCACCGTTACCTCCCATACCGGCGGCTCCCCCGACATTGGCAGTCCCTCCGCTGCCCCCGTCGACTGCAGCCCCGCCGGAGCCACCGTTGGCATTTCCCGCACTGCCGCCGGAACCAGAGACTCCAGGGGAGGACTGCTCATCGGATCCACAACCGAACATCCCTAACGAAATTGCCAGAAAAGAAAGGATATACAACGACTTCTCGGTAACCATCGACGTCTCCTTCAGGTCTATCCTCAAGCGTTGAGGCGCGAGAGGAAAGCACTGCTCATGCCAAGGGTGGACGAACCCAATCGAGGCGAAATGACCAGGCATCTGCGACATGAGTGACTCGACTTGGCATCGATAGACCATCGTCCTGGGTCGAGCTTGTCGCAGTCGTTGCCCAATCGACCCCTTTGATACAAGCAATTCACGAAAAATGCTCCGCTTCAGGGCGCCCGGACCCCCTTCATCCCGACTGCAGTGCCCATTTCCGCCCGCAAGGTCAGCACGTAGGATATTTATGCCTTCTCGACCTCCCCTACCGTCCAGAAAACAAAGAAAATCACGAAAAATATAAAGGTTGGACTACCGAACCGTGGGATGAGTTCAAGCTCCACCGGCCCAACCCCCGGTGCCTCGCTGCCTGCGATGCAATATGACGCCGGGCTGCGCCTCCTGACTCCAGTCTGTGCGTCGAGGGAAGCTTTCCTCCCGTATCAACCAAAAATTTGGCCCTTCCTGGCCCATGCCTACCATCGCCCCATCATGCATGCCGAAATCAACTCTTTGCCCGCTCCGCGCCCCCTTCCTTCCCGCCAGCTCCCAGGCGGAAAAAAACATGATGATTCCCCTCCCATCGTCGTGCAACTCCGCGAATTTTCAGAGGCAAACCTATACGCGGGCCTGAACGCAGACGAAGTGCTGGGTGTGTTTGTCCCCACCTATCGCCCATGGGCCGTCGGAACACTCGTGCCCGTAGCGCTGGATATTCCCGGACGCGACGACCCGCTGGTCGTCCACTCGGTGGTTCGATGGACGCGACAGGGGAATTCCGACACTTATCCCGGCGTTGGACTCGAGTTTTTGCACCTCGATGCCAAAGCAAAAAAACGGTTGTCACGATTCATTCTCACTCGAACACCCATGCTATTCGAAATATGAGCGTTTGTTCCTCACCCAAAGGATTCGAATGAGAACCCGTTTTTTCCCCTTGCTCCTGATGGTTGCCGTAGCGGTTAGTTGCCACGAAAAAGAGGATGCCTCCTCCGCTTCCGCCATCTCTTCCCACACCCCCGAGGCGCCAAACCCCTCATTATCCGTACCTCCCGTCATCCCCTCGACTTCCAACTCCGCCGCCCCCGTTGCGGAACAGCTCAATACCGTCGCGCTCGAATTGCAAGAACTGACTTTCACTTCCGATGTGAACAATAAGGAACCCGTCGACGTGCTCCTCACCGCCGAAACCGGAAAACGCGTCTGGGTTCATCTCCGCTTGCGAAATCGTGGAGAAAACCCTCGAAAAATAATCGTCCAATTCACCGTCAACGGAGAGAAAAGGACGAAAGTCGAGCTGCAAGTCGATAAATCATGGTCCTATCGAACCTGGGCCTACAATACTCTTCGGGCTGGAGATAAAACAGGGAAAGTGCAGGTTACGGTGACCGACGACGAAGGTGTCAACCTTGCCGATACGAGCCTGCCCATCGCCAATAAGGCGCAAACCAAGGGATATGGCAAAAAGTAGTCTCGCTTCGCCAATATGCCTATCCGAATCCCGATATTTCCTCGATAAGAATACCGCGTAACATCATTTCTTCCCGGGACTCATTCTTCGGAACCGATAAAAAATGTGTAATAACAAATAGTTGTACGGTTTCTGCCAGGATGGAAACCTTCTGGGCAACGAAGCGGCCTTCCTATCCCCTCCCTCATACCCAAAACGATAGACCGAACATCACGAGCAACAGCCCCAAGGCCACGACAGGATACACCGTTGCGTAGACATGACTTGGGATTTTTTCCCGAAACTTATCCTGCAGGTTGATGAGAGCCGGCGTGTTCATGGCAACCGTCGGCAAAAGCGATAACACCGTCAACGGCCCATAACGGAAAAGCCGTCCTGCGAGCACGACCAACAGGGCTACGAAAAGAATTGGAGCGACCGCAAGGACGAAAAGGATAGAGCCGTATTCATCCCAGGACTGGACGAGACCGGTATAGGATTCATTGCCGATTTGCGCGAGAAATAGAGGTAATCCTATTTGTGACATCAGACGCGTGGTGGGGCCGGATTGGCTCCAGACCATGGGACCAGTTCGGTGCAAGGCAGAGGTGATCAACGAAACGACAAGCACCCCAAGGGCGGGTCCCAAACGCAGGGAACCCGCCGCGCCAAGCTGGATTGGCAGCGCGCCAAGCAAACCGCCCACGAAAATCACGAGCGCCGCCCGGGGAAACGCAAATGTCTCCAAACCATGCGCATCATCGCCAAACAACTGACGAAGATCGTCGATCCTATCGGCCGGAACACTCACCTGGATACGGTCCCCCCAGCGAAAACGAAAACCATGATGCGCACGAAGATTGATCCCCGCACGACGAATCCTCGTCACCGTCGCCCCGTAACGCTCACGTAACAATAGGTCTTCCAAACGTTTTTCGATGGCTCGCGGATTGGAGACGAAAAACTTGCGCACGACGATTTGCGCGCTGCTTGCGGGCAGGGGAGGGATACCACGCCCGACGCGCTTAATCGTGTTTTCGACGCCTTCCCGTGAGCCACTCACGTGGATCACGTCGTTTTTCATCAATACCGTATCGGCGGAAGCGGCAATGCTTGTTTTGTCGCGCGTGACCCACAGAACCTGACAGCCAAGACGAAGATCGCGCAGGGACTGGCCGAGGACCTCATCTTGCTCGACCAGCAGGGTAGCGGATTCGGAATGCTCCTGTTCGGCAGCCATCGTACGATTCCATTCGTCGAGTTCCCCGGTGATTCGTTTCTGGGAGAGGGCAAGCCAGATTTGAACGAGCACCATGATGAAAACGGCACCTATCGGAGCAGAAACCGCGAACGCCGCCGACGCACCGCCTCCCCCCGCGGCTCCTTCGAGCAACGCCAAGGCGGCCCCGGAACCAAAAAATCCAGCGTAAGATCCGAGAGATACGAGCAAGGGGACCCCCAGCAAACGACCCAACGACACCACCCCTCCCATCGCCACCAGGATGATCCCAAACCCCACGGCCGCAAGCTGAAAGTCACGTCGATCCATGTTGCGAAGCGCCGGACCTGAGCGAACGCCGACGGTGTATAAAAACAGAAGCAAACCAAATAAGCCAAGGGCGGGAGAAAGCGTGACTCCAAAATGCGCTACGCCAACCCCAAGCAAAAGCATGGCCGCCACATCGAGGCGAATGCCATGGATCTGCAACCGACCCAGCATCGCCCCCGCGGCGATGACGGCCATGGTCGCAAGCAGTTCAGAAGACGCGGACATGCCGCGCCACATAGGACAAGCTTGGCCCGTTGTCGACGGCGGTCTGCAGCTTTCTCGAATGTATCAAGTGCTCATGAGAGCCAACGCTTCGGATACAACACAAGCAAACGCAACAAGGCCATCAGCCTGCCCAACCATCCGCCGCTCTGAAGCCGGGCTGTTTCCACCAACATCCGCTGATACGTATCATCGTACGGATACCAACCAAGCTCTCGCGAACGCGTGCATCGGTCCACCAGCACGAGTTTCGAACACGAATGCTTGTCGAAATCAGACGACCCGCTCACGATCAAATCGAGGGTCCGTTCGGTCGTGGACCAAGGCATGCCCACGAGGGGCGACGGCACGCCGTGGTGATTCACGGTCCACACGTTTTCACGAAGCCCTTGGGCAATTTCTTGTCCCCGTTCGGCATGACGCGTCCACACACTGATGGTCGGCCCCAGAGCCGAGTTTTTCGCCAGTTCCAGCGCTTGCTTTTCATCCTTGACCACCACGAGGGACAATACGGGAGCCTTTTCGAACGAAGGCAGCCATGACACCTGTTCGAGCGCAACGCGAACTACGGTTGGCGGAAAGACATTCTGCTCCGGATCGGATTTGCCTCCAGCCAACACCGTGATGCCTTCGTTGTCGGTGGAAAGCTGCGTGAGAAGCGCCTGCGATCGTTGCTGAAGGGGAGGGGGGGCATGGTCGATTCCAGCTCGAAGCTCCTTCGTAAGCGTCGCGATCCGCTCCGCCAACGAATCGGCGATAGCTTGGTGAACGAAGACGTGGCCAAGCGAATGAACGCCTTGTCCCCCTTTGGCAAACGCCGCCCACACCAGCCCCCGCGCCGTGCGTTCGATCGAAGCGTCGTCCAAAACGACCGCCCCGGTTTTTCGCAACACCTCGACGAAACACGGGATGAAGTCGTGGGCACAGCAAACCGCAACGCGCTTCGCCGCGTCGAGCCCTCCGGAAAAAAATACCGCCGCGACTCCAGATTTAATTATAAATTCGCCTACTTCCGCGCCGCCGGGGACGACGAAAACCACATCCGCGGGCAGCAATCCCGACAACGATGATGCGATCAGATTGGTGGTTCGGGGCGTTCGTTCATCTGGTTTGAGCCATAGGGCGTTGCCGGAGAGCAGCGCGGGCAGGCCATGGCGAATGGGCGAAAGCAGAGGCGATAGGGATGAGGTCAACACGGCCACGACACCCCGGGGCGCGCGTTCAATTCTTGCTGATTTTCGAGGCAATACGAGCGGATTGAATTCGAGAGGGGATGATTCGAGCAAGGATTCGGCTTGCAACGACCATTGATCGATGAGCCGGGCAGCGGGAAGGATTTCCAACGCAAGAGCGTCGGTGATAAGCATCCCGGTATCGTCGTGGATGGCTTGCGCGAATTGTTCCGCGCGTTCCAAAATGATGGTGCTGAGCGAACGCAATCGATGAGCACGGTCCACGGCGGATTTGGCTGCCCACAGCCCTTGGGCTTCGCGGGATCGGGCCAAGATCTCAACGCTATTTTGCGTGTTGATTTCGATGACGCACCGAGTGGCCTCGTCAGAGGTTGCCATGGGGGCCGGAGTGTAGCGGGTCGTGCGGGGAACCACAAATGAGGAACGGCTCCAAGAAGGAGCCGTTGCTACATCACGTTACGAAGATTGGATTACTTCACGTTCTTCGTGATCCACTCCATGCTGACGGACTTGGGACGGGTGATGGCGGTGCCGACGGCGCGGTTCCAGACGAGCTGGGACAGCATGCCCATGGCGCGGGAGACGGAGAACAGGACGGTATAGTATTCGAATTCGGTGAGGCCGTAATGGTAGAGCAGGGCGCCGGAGCCGGCGTCGACGTTCGGCCAGAAGTTGGCGATGGGGCCTTTTCCGGCCTTGACGCGTTCGGCGGAATACTCTTCCAAGACCTTGGGAACGACGTTGAATACGCGGTCCACGGTCATGAAGACGGGGTCATTGGCGAGGTATTGTTTGCCGAATTTGTTGAAGCCGGTGAAGCGGGGGTCGGTGACGCGAAGCACGGCGTGGCCGTATCCGGGGACGACCTGTCCGGCGCGCAGGGTTTCGAAGGCGGTGTTGCGGATTTGCTCTTCGGTGGGGGTGCCGCCGAACTTTTCCATGAGTTCGAGGACCCAGCCCAGGCATTCCTGGTTGGCAAGACCGTGAAGGGGGCCCGCAAGGCCATTCAACCCCGCAGATACGGCGTAATAAGCGTCGGAGAGGGCCGAGCCGACGGTATGGCAGGTGTTGGCGGAAACGTTGCCGCCTTCGTGGTCGCAGTGGAAGTGCAGGTACAGGCGCATCAGCTTGGCAAACTCGCCCGTGGGGTCAGAAATACCAAGCATATTCGCATAGTTAGCACCCCAGTCCAGACCTGGAGTCCAGTGGATATAATCACCTTTTTCATAGCGGAGACGATAGACCGCCGCCGCGAGGCCTGGCAGTCTCGCAAGCAAGGTCATCGAGTCGTCGAGCGTTGAAACCCAGTAGTCTTCCTTCTTCGTGCCTTTGGTGTAGGCGGCGCGGAAGGAACTCTCCTTTTCCATTACCAAAATGCCCGTGTTCAACATGCACATGGGATGGCTGTCCCGGGGCATGGCCTCGAGGACATCGTAGACGTATTGCGGGATCTGGGACCTTCGGTCCATCTCTTTTTGGTAGTTTTTGATGATCGGATCGTCGAGATCGTAGATTTTTCCGGTCAAGAGCAGGCAGAAGGTTTGCTCGGGCCATAGGTCCATGATGTCGAGCAGTGGATAGCCACGGATAATCAGGCCTTTATCCGGTTCCACCACCGAGGTGTCGCAGATCATGCCTTTGATGCCGCGCATGCCACCGAACGCCATCGTCACGGTCGCCTTCGAGAGCTCCTTATCACCGTATTCTTTGAGGATTTTGGCACGCTCGGTGCGCCATTGGGGAATGAGCTCCTGAAGTTTCTCTTGCAACGTTGCCATGTTGGTCTCCTTTACTCGCCCATGCACGTTCGTCATTTCATCGCAACGGTAGCCAGCCGGACACGATTGAACCCGGGAGTGAGCCCCCACTGAGCCCATCTCGACGCCCATCCTATCCCCTCATTTGCAGTGGCTGTCAACACGATCCGCGCATCATCGCGTGGGTCCCCCAGCCAACATAGACCAAACCCATTCGCACCATACGCCGATGAGTTGAGCGATTCAAGAGCCTGATGCGGAGTCCTTTGCCCAACGCAGACAATTTGCCTATTTCTTTAGGAGAATGTCACACTTGGCCCCGTGACGACCCACGACACCCTCGCCCCCATTGCCGCTCCCCCCCCACCGCCTCGGTATCGTCGCCTGAAGTGGTTATGGATTCCGGCGATTCTTGCGGCTCCCATCGCCGTTTGGGGGATCGTCTATGCCCAACGGCCAGAGCCCCAACGCTCATCTCCCCACGCCCTTCAAGCTCTCGTTCCTCGACATGGGGAACCATTACCCACGCCAGCCGTTTCTTCGGCAACTGCCGCCCACGACCCGTCGCGCAGCGGAATGGTCGCGGAGGAAGCACGAGAGGCGCAAGACGATCTTGCGCAAGAACAAGGCTCAACGGGTGGAGAACAAGCCCTGAACGAGGGGGAGGAAAGCGAAGAAATAGCTTCGGAAGAAGATGAAGCCCGAGAGCAGAAGCCGAAATCGGCTACCGTGAGCGAAGGGAAGTTTTGGATCCAATTGGCCTCCTTGCCTCTTCGTGAAAACGCCGAACGTCTTGCAGCCAAGCTTCGCAAACGAGGGCATGACGCTCAGGCGATGGCTTACGGTGGACCCAGCGCGGGATGGTGGCACGTCGTTCGTCTTGGTCCCTACGAATCAAGAATGGACGCCGAAAAAGCTCGTCTCGATTTCGTCAAAGCCGAACCGATGAAAACCGAAGTCATTCCTCGCGCGCGGGGCGAATATCAGATCCAACTCGCTTCTGTTCGCTCGGAAAAACAAGCTCAAACGCTCGTTCGACGGCTTTCTCGACAAGGTCATCCCGCTGCCTTGCGAACCATCAACACCGCCAAGGGCGTGTGGTACGCCGTTCGAGTCGGTCCCTTCGACTCCAAACAAGACGCCATCGGTTATCGACACCTTCTCGAAGAATATTCTCATGTGACGGGTGATCTATTGCCCCGAGAAAAATTCGCTGCCCCCTTGCCTGACGCCGAAGATGAATCCGATTCCGCGGATCGAATGCGCGAATAGGCCATCTACCTCATGCATGCCTGCCGATACGCGTTGCGATCGAAATACTGGTATCGTCTCTTTTTCACGTTTACTCACTTGCCCTCCCCACGCCAAGAGCTATCTTCCTCGACGGTTTTTCTTGTTGTGAATCGTTTGGTGAAAACATGCACGATTCTACATCCTCTCCCGATTACACCACCCTCATCGGCACGCTTCGCACTTCGTTTGGTGCGGGACGGTCACGACCGATCTCGTGGCGCATCCAACAACTCAGCGCGATCGATCATCTCGTGGGTCAACATGAACGGGAGATTACCGATGCTCTGCATGCGGACGTGGGAAAGCCTTTTCTCGAAAGCCTCGGCGCCGAATTGACCTTTTTGCGATCCGAAGCCAAGTATGCCATTCGTCGCCTGCGTCTCTGGACCCGAAAACGTAAGGTCAATAGCCCAGTCGCTCTTCAGCCTGCCAAAAGCTATATCCAGCCTGAACCGTTGGGGTTGGTTCTCATCATCGGGCCGTGGAACTATCCTTTTCAACTCATCCTGAGTCCTCTGCTCGGTGCGATCGCCGCGGGCAATTGCGCGATCGTCAAACCCTCCGAACTTGCTCCCGCTACTTCCTCTCTTCTCGCACAACTCATCGGACAATATCTGGATACCTCCTGTATCCGCGTTGTCGAAGGGGGAATTGCGGAGACCACCCAACTGCTGCAACAACGCTTCGACCATATTTTCTATACGGGAAACGGCACGGTAGGACGAATCATCCTGCGCGCCGCCGCCGAGAACCTCACCCCCGTCACCCTCGAGCTTGGCGGAAAATCTCCGTGCATCATCGATGCTTCCGCGGATCTCGACGTCACCGCTCGCCGCATTACCTGGGGCAAGTTCTTCAATGCGGGACAAACCTGTGTCGCACCTGATTACTTGCTCGTCCACTCTTCCGTTCACGATGCGCTCGTCGCGCGAATCAAAGCAACGATTCAACAGTTTTATGGCGCGGATCCGAAGGAGAGTCCGGATTACGCCAGGATCGTGAACCTACGACACCATCGGCGCCTTTGCGCGTTGCTTGGCAGCGGCGATGTCGCCGTGGGAGGCGAGGCCGACGAGGAAAACCTATATCTCGCTCCCACCCTCTTGACCCATGTCCCCGCGGATTCTGCGGTCATGGCCGAGGAGATCTTTGGTCCAATCCTTCCCGTGCTGTCGATTTCTTCGATCGACGAGGCGATTCACTTTGTGAAGGCACGGGAAAAACCGCTTGCATTATACGTATTTAGCAAAGACGAGGCGGTGCAACGGCGGGTGATCCACAGCACGAGTTCCGGCGGCGTAGCCGTGAATCATGTGTGGCTGCATCTCGCCGTTCCTGGATTACCCTTTGGCGGGGTAGGGCAGAGCGGCATGGGGGCCTATCATGGACGATGGACGTTTGAAACGTTCAGCCACCGAAAGGCGGTGTTGGTGAAGTCCACCAAAGTGGATCCGACTCTGTTTTACCCTCCCTATACAGAATTGAAAGCGCGCTGGATTCGTCGCTTGCTCTGATCAGCACGAGATATCCATGGGAATGCATCCATTTTTGCAGACCTTACGGCCAACGCTGCATATCGCCCATCGTGGAGGCGCGGCCCTGGCTCCCGAAAACACGGTCGAAGCCTTTCGACTCGCTCTCGATCGGTATCACACCGACATGATCGAAACGGATGTGCATATGACCGCCGATGGCGTGTTGGTGCTCATGCACGACGCCACCATCGATCGAACGACCGAGGGAACGGGGGTGGTGGCGGACTTCACGATCGATCGACTCGAATCGTTGGATGCGGGTTATCGATTCCGATCGTTGACCGGTGAGTTCACCTTTCGGGGTCGAGATGTCCGTATCCCACGATTGGAAACCGTGCTCCAATTGTTTCCAACTACGCGATTTAACATCGAAATTAAAGATGATCGGCCTGGGGTCGAAGATGCTTTCGCGCAGATCATCCGAAACGCTGGCGCCATCGATCGCGTTTGTGTGGGTAGCGAAGATGACGAGGTGTCTCGTCGCTTGCTTGGCGCGTTGCCCGAAGCCTGTCACTTTTACCCCCGTCATGCGGCAGCGATATTCATCGCAGCTCTGCGAAGGGGGGAACCTTGCGAAAACGATCCCTATGAGGTTCTGGACATTCCCTTGTGGTTCGGCGAAACGCGGCTCGTCGACGCATCTCTCCTGGCAGGGGCTCTCGAGCGGAACCGATGGGTAAACGTGTGGACGGTGGATGAGAGAAGCGAGATGGAGAAGTTGGTTGCGGATCGAGTCGGAGGCATCATGACGGATCGGCCCGATCGGCTTCGTGATGTGTTGGGTTGAGGGGCACGCATTGCCTTTGTTCTCGTTGAGATCGGAAATACTCGGTAGTTAGAGGCGCATCTCCTGGGGTCGTAGCCTTTCTTCCAACAATGGCTGGCCGAAAAGCGGTTCACGGTACTCAAGCGAGCTTTAGCGCGGTACGATAGGATTTCCTGATTGTGTGGGAATCCGAGTCATCCTATGGCCGACGAACGAAACGAACGAAGTGATCTCTGTTCCGGCAACGTAACGCTCGCTTCCGTTCCTAACGACACGCCTCCCAGAACGGAGAAAAAGAAAAGTCTTCGTCATGAGCTTCGCACACCGCTGAATCAGATCATCGGATATAGCGAATTGCTGCAGGAGGATGCGGAAGAACATGGCCTGGGGGCGTTCGTGGAGGACCTGAAAAAAATTGAACGCGCAGGGCGCCATCTGTTGGAACTTATCAATTCTATTGCCGATTCCGATACAACACCCACTCCGGTCGTCCCCTCCCACCGAGAATCGCAACCTGATTTTGCTCTTCCCATCCTGCTGGACCCTTCCGAACTCGACCAACTGAAAGGACCGGACCGTATCCTTGTCGTGGATGATAACGAAGCCAATCGGGACTTGCTCGCCAGACGCCTTCGAAACAAGGGGTATGTCGTTGAAACGGTCGAAAGCGGAAAGCGAGCCCTCGCGATGGTCGAGCAGGAACACTTCGACTTGCTGTTGCTCGATGTGATGATGCCGGAAATCAGTGGCTTCGATGTACTAAAAACCTTACGAGAAAGCCGTTCCGTTTCGGATCTTCCCATCATCATGGCCACGGCTCTGGATGCGAGCGAGGACATTGTCAAAGCGCTGAAACTCGGAGCCAACGATTACGTAACGAAGCCTCTGGACTTTGCGGTCGTGCTTGCTCGCGTCGGAACGCAATTGGCTCTCAAACGTACCAAGGATCAGGTGGTCGAGCTGAACCGAAGCTTGGCGGAAGCGCAACGCAAGATTTCCAAACTCGTGGATTCCTCTGCGGAAGCCATGAACGATGTGGAGTCATGGTCCTCCGCCATGGCGTTGGAGGTTGCGCAAGCCATCGGTGCGAAAAGTATCTCCGTCTGGGTCTACGAAGCGGAACGACCTTCGGCATTCACGCAGACCGATGCGCCATCTCCGGACGTCCAGGAGGTATCGGTCGCAGCGAAAAATGGTACCTATCTCGTTCGCGATTCGGAGACCGTCGTGCCCGTTCAAGGGCTTTCTGGAGAAGTATTCGGTGCTCTGGTCATTCGAGGGCTGCGCCTTGGAGAACTCGCCGCGAAAGTCGTCGCTAGCTTTGCCCATCAACTCGGCGGGGCCCTTGAACTGCAAAAAATGCGAAAGGACTTGAAGGCCTCCACCGAGCGTCGAAGAGCCTCCCAACAAGAAATGATCGATCGCGGCGTCGACTTGTTGCGCATCTGCCCTACATGTCAGCGGTGTTTCGATCAACGAACTACCCATTGTCCCGAGGACAATCAGGCCCTACCGGAGCCGTCGTCTCTTCCCTATCGTGTGGCGGGTCGTCATCGATTAGTCCGGGTACTGGGGGAAGGCGGCATGGGGACGGTATTTGCGGCGCGCGATGAGCGATTGGAACGAGATGTTGCCGTTAAAATCATCAAAGGCGAACACTTCAATAACGATACGGTTCGCTTGAGATTCGAACATGAAGCTCGCGCGGTGGCGAAAATCGATCACCCGGGTGTCGTTGCGATTTATGACTCCGGTGAACTCGAAGACCAATCGCTTTTCATCGTGATGGAGTTGTTGGTCGGTCGCGACCTATCCGAATTGGTTAACGCTTGCGGAAGAGGTACCCCAAAACAAGTTGCACAACTTCTTCGTCAAGTAGGTTCCGGACTCGCGGCAGCCCATCGCGTTCGACTCGTGCATCGGGACATCAAACCAGAAAACATTTTCTTGGTCGTCGAGTCCACCGGATTTCGTGCAAAACTTCTCGACTTCGGGGTCGCCAAAGAACTTGCGATGGACCATGGTCTCACCCAAACCGGCGCGCTCATCGGCACCCCGCTTTTCATGTCTCCCGAGCAAATTCTCGGTAAATCTACGGATACTCGCAGCGATATTTATTCCTTTGCCGCGGTCGCCTACCTCGCGCTTACGGGTAGAAGAGTCACCCTGGGAACCACATTGCCCGAGATCCTTCTGGATGTCGTGCAAAATGAACCGCCTCCTCCTTCGTCTCTGATCATCGAGCTTCCCCATTCGGTCGATGCTGCTTTCGCTGCCGCTCTCGCGAAAGAACCAGACAAGCGTCCGAACGATGTCGAATCATGGGTTCATGGTTTCGTCGACGATCTCGAAAGGATCGAATCGGATACGAAAGGATGGGCCCTTGGCAACGAGATGCTCCATCTGGCTTCACAGAAGCGAGAGCGAAACACGACGGTTCGGGAAAAACCTGGTTCGTCATGATGCCTCCGTCGCGCACAAGTACTGGTTTTTTCCTTGTCCACGAAGCCTTCGGCACGACGTAGACGCGATGGGTATTGGTTCAAACGATAGTCAGATGCGTCGGCCATGGCACGGGAGGTAACGTTACGTGCGGCCTTGGAGAAAAGATGGGTGATGGAATTGACGGTTTGGAATCGGAGGGGTTCGGTTAGTTGAAGAAACCGTACAAGACGATACCCAGGAAAATCACACCGAATATCGCAAGCATTGCCCAGGGGGTTTCATACTTCTCTTTGGTTTCGGGCGCACCGCCCTTATCGTTTTTCTCGGCCATGAGTCACTGCCTTTCTCGATCGATGAACAACAACTATCGACTTGAGTTTCATCCATCGACAGGCGGTGCTCTTGCGCGTTGTGCCGTCTCACGCCGACTCGAGTATCCGATCCACTCCGATACCCATGTCAGATAACGTTCATCTTCCTCGCGAAACATCCCCACGGAGGCATGCACGGGAATCGCAAGCTCATGCCTTTCCGTACCTCGTGCGGGAGTCTCATCTCCAACGGTCGATACATACTCACATTCCGTCTGGCTTGGCGCTTCGATGCGGCTCGATTCGGGCGCCCACCGCATGGGCACCCGAAAGGAAACCACCCCAGAGATGGCCAACGTGGTCATCAACAGGAGACGGAGCAACAAACGCGAAATCAAAGCTCTATGAGTATCCTGCGGATCGTCGTCGTTGGCAAGGTCAGGCATTGACCTCCGAACGAACATGCGCGCGGACCAATCGTCCGATTTCGCGCATCAGGTCATTTCGGCTGTAGGCCCCTTTTCGGATGACCCGTTCGGCTTGTAAATTGAGGCGTTCATGGTCTTGGGCCGTCAATTCCTTGGCGGTGACCACCACCACCGGCACATGGCTCGCCCGGTCTCCCATTCTCAATTCTTCGAGGAATTGAAAGCCATCCATTTCCGGCATCATCAAATCCAGCAAAATGAGTGCCGGCACGACGGTATCGATGACCCGAAGCGCTGCTTTGCCGTTTTCCGCTTCCACGACAGCCCAGCCTTCCCGTGTCAGCATTCGGCGCATCGTATCGCGTATGAATTCATCATCCTCGACAATGAGAATCGGCATTCCCGATGTATTTCCACAAATACGATTCAATACGGTCATCAGCCGTTTTCTGTCGATCGGCTTGGTCAAGTAGTCCGTGGCACCTAGCGCATAACCAAGATTCCGATCTTCGAGAATGGTGGCCATCACGACAGGGATATCCGTCAATGACGGTTCTGCTTTGAGTGCGGTCAGCACGGCCCAACCGTCCATTTCGGGCATCATGACATCGAGCACGACAACGGCGGGATTCAATTTTTTGGCGAGTTCCAGACCTTCTCGACCGTTCGCAGCCGTGACCGCACGATAACCGTGGTTGTTCAACGAGCGCGACATCCACTCCCGCACGTTGGCATCATCATCGATGACCAAGATCGTCACCGCGTTCGAGTCCGGCTCGACTCTCGAGGAAATGGGCTCTGGCTCTTCCGGCATGGTCCGTTTCACCACATGAACCGGAATGCGCAAGGAGAAGGTAGAGCCTTTCCCTGGTTCGCTTTCGACCCTGATACTCCCCCCAAGCATTTCGGCGAATCGCTTGGTAATGCTCAAACCAAGCCCCGTTCCTCCGTACTTGCGCGTGGATGAGGCGTCGGCTTGCGTGAATGGCCGAAACAATTTGCCAAGTTGTTCGCTCGTCATCCCGATGCCCGTGTCGGTGATGTCGAAGAGGAGAAAGGGCTGCTCATCGACTTGCTGGCGAACCTGCAAAGAAATCACACCGTTTTCCGAGAACTTACATGCGTTCGACAACAAGTTGAACAAGCATTGCCGTATGCGTACCAGGTCTGCATGCATCGTCCCGACATCGTCGGCCACGAAGACTTCCAATTGGTTTCCGTTTTTTGTCGCAAGCGGTTCGATCGTCGTCATTACCTCGGAAACGGCCGCGCGAACATCGAAGGTTTCGAGGAATAACTCGATTTTGCCCGCTTCGATTTTTGACAAATCAAGGATGTCGTTGATGAGCGATAGCAAGTGTTTTCCAGCGGAATTGATGCGCTCGAGATCGGGAGACAACTCCTCCAGCCCCGCGTCTTTCGCTTCTTCCTGCAACAACTCGCTGTACCCGATGATGGCATTCAGGGGCGTGCGCAGTTCATGGCTCATATTCGCCAAAAACGTGCTCTTCGAACGGTTTGCCGCTTCCGCTGCCTCACGCGCCCGCGCTAGCTCCCGCTCTCGTGCTTCGGCTTCTTCCAGTTCTTCGAGCAATCGCTCACGCAACCGACGCTCCACCGTGGCGCGATGCTGCAGTTCTTTATGAACTTCCTCCATTTTTTCGAACTGCTCCACCACGAGTTCTGCTGTGATCTGCGACGCTTTTCGTGCCACATGGACTTCCCGAAGAAGCATCGCGTTCTCCTGTTCGAGTTGTTCGAACCGCATCGTGCTTTTGGGCGCGCTCATTTCCCCTCCGGGGGTATCGTCATCCCAACGTCGGACCCGAGCATGAAAAGCACACGACGAGCTGTCTCTTTCACGCTTTGCTCATCGGCAGGCACTTCGACTCCTACGATCGTTACCGATGGAATGTCGGATTCGCAGCTCAGCTCCATCAAGCGTAACAAAGTAGGCAAGCCTGTACCGTGCCCCAAGGGCTGGTCTTCCTCGAAAATGGCTTGCTCTGGACTCAACTCGAGCAGCTTTCCCGCCGTGCCAAACCCTTTCAACGCATCGACGACGATCACCTGTTTCACATGGTCGAAGCAATGCAACAAGTTCAATCCAGCAATGCCGCCGTCCACCAACTCGACACCGTCGGGCATACCCCAGTCTTGTAATACGTCATGGACTTGGGGACCAAAGGCATCCTCCGCCACATAACGATTGCCCAAGCACAGGACCCGGCAACGGACCGGTTTGGATTCGACGGTCCAACTCATGCGGCCCCGTTCCATTCGCGATTCAATGGCTTTCGGAGTGTGTGTACCGTGCAGACCAAACAAGGATCGAACGATCGCACCACGTGGTACACATCGATCGGATTGTCCACCTCTTTTACGGGTGTGCCGATGAGCGCTTCTTCCATGGCCCCACGACGATTTTCGCTGTCCCTCGGCGATGCATTCCACGCGGTGGGGGTGACGATCTGATAATGAGAAATAGCCCCATCGGTAATCTCTACCCAATGTCCCAGGGAACCGCGAGGGGCATGACACAAGCCAAAACCTCGACCATTCTGAAGTGGTTTGGGTTTTACGTAATAATGTCCGTCGCCCCGGGCTTCTTCGAGCCAGGCATACATCGCGGGAATCAAGCGAACGGGGCGAATGATGCGAGCGATTTGGCGGACCATGGCGTTGGGTCCCTGGCTCAGCATGTCTCGAATCAAGCTTTGGCCGCTCATCACCGCTTCGGCAAGCGGGCCTGTCTCCACCACACGGTCTGCATAGCGGGGAGCTTTGGCCCAAGAATATTTCGATCCTTCGGCTCCCGTCGCATAAGGCCGCGTCTCACCGTCGAAAGGATGTCGTCCTCCCGGGTAATCCATGAACCATGAATGGGCGACGTGCTCCCGGATGCTTTCTTGTTCGAACGCTTCGACTTCGGTCCCTTGTGCAAAACCGGCGGGCTCGAGGAAATGGGAGTCTTGGACTGCTTTAATCCGCGTATCGTTCGGCATTTCGAGGGAACCGACGGATAAATAGTTTCCGGGACCGGCTCCGATCTCGTCGAGCCGCATCGAACGCATGGCCCGCAGCAAAAAACCGAAATCACTGTTCTGATGCCGCGGGGACTCGTCGAGCCATGCATGTAGTTCGGCCACACTTTCGATTTGGGCAAATCGTTCAAGACTGCAACCCAGAATTTGTCGCTCGTACCACGATTGAAACGAGCGAAGCAGCCACAGGCATCGTTGTAGGTCCGCAGACGATGGGACTGATACGATTCCGCCAGGAACCATGAAAGAGCTATGCGGCCATTGGCCTCCCAAGATGGCGACGATCTCGAGAATTTTTTTGGTTTCGCGAATGACCTCCACCACCGATTCGCCCCGGAACGGTTCGAAACGTCGAACGGCCTCTTCGAAATGGGGATCCGAACGATGTGCCGGATTGACAAGATCGGCTGCAAACATCAGCACGGTATGGCGAATGTCGCTCTGCACCGTTTCCGTCATCAATGTCACGTTGCGGACACGATGGGCATCCGGTGGGGGTTCGACATCAAAAACGTCATCAAGCGCTCTTGCCGCGGCAAGCAAATGGCTGGTGCTACAAATCCCGCAAATTCTTGGCGTAATGACCAACCCGTCCAACGGCCCCCTTCCCACGAGGATTTTCTCAAACCCGCGATACATCGTCCCTTTGCACCAGGCATCGACGACCACCCCATCAGCGACATCCACATGCACCTCCAAGTCACCCTCGACGCGGTTCATGTGCAAGACGATGGTCTTAACGGACATGGGGGTTCAGTGCTCCTTTATACACGTGTTTTTCGCTGCTTGAGCCGATCAGGGGCCGCCGCCGCCGCCATGCCCTTGTAGGCAAGGTAATGAGCGCGATCGACGCCATCGGGCAATTCGATGGGAATGTCGACAATGGAAGGCGTTTGAAAAAATGGATGGGATTGGGGAAAGTCCGGTTCGGTGCAGCCCACACACGGCAATCCCACGCGGGTTTTCGAACTGCGACGATTCCAGAGGATTTTGTTGCAGGGGCCGTAGGCGACAGGCCCTCGGCATCCAAGGTGAAAGAACAGGCAGCCACGCTCGCCGAACTCACGCTCCTCGATGCGGTATTCATGGTATTCGTTACGAACGCAGCCTTGATGCACCAGAAGGTCGTACCATTCGACTGGGGAATTCCATTCGGTCAAGGGTAGGGGAGCTTTCTGTGCAATGGTTGCGATGGTGCTTGCAATGACATCCCCATGACACGGACAACCCGGCAAATTCACTACGACATTGCCATTGGCCGAGCGATACGACGATCCAAGGAATCCCCCTGGCGTTGCTTTCAAAAACTGAAGACCCGTGGCCTCGATTTCGCCATCGGCACCAATTCCCCCGAAACAGGCGCAGGTGCCCACTGCCACGACATCTCCAGCCACTTTCGCCAATCGCGCAAACAAATCCTTTTTGGGAACCCCTTCCATCGTGTCGAACATTCCCGTCCCACCAGGACCGCGCACGATTGCCCCCTCCACACAAAGGATATCGAGCTTCTGCTCGCCGTGACAGATCGCTTCGAGCAAAGCGTGATGTTGCGACGGGGTCCCGTTGGATAACGAAGGCTGCCAGAGCACCTCGACATCCAACATCTCCAACAACTCACAGAGGTTCGGCAACTCCACCCCCAACAACGAAAACGTGTCTCCCCCACAGGCGCTGCCCTGAAACCAGTATAGCGTTTTGGACATCCTTGCCGTTCCTCTCCCGTTATGACTGCAAAAACGAATTGATTTTGGCAAGCAAGCGCGGAAGTTCGATGGGCTTCGTGTCGTAATCGTTACACCCCGCCTCCAAGGCTTTCTCTCGATCCCCCGCCATGGCATGCGCCGTCAACGCGATCACGGGAATTTTTGCTGTTTCTTCAGAAGCTTTCAGACGACGTGTCGCCTCCCATCCATCCAAGACCGGAAGGCTCATATCCATGAGGATCAAGTCCGGCGAATGGGCTTTCGTTTTCTCCAGCGCCTCTTGCCCATCTACAGCAATGATGACTTCGAATCCTTTTCGAACCAGACGACGGCCCAGCATGTCTCGATTGAGTTCTTCATCTTCCACCAGGAGAATCTTTGCCATTCCATTCCTCATGAGAGAGTCATATCAGGCGCGGGCGGCTACCGTCGTGCATATCGTTCTCTCATTTGGACTCCGCTTCCAGCCATGGTCAACAGAAATGATCATGGACGGACAAGCGATCCCGGTAACCAACCGGGCAGCCACACCTGGACGTTTCTTGGGAAGATACCCGCATCGGAAAGGTGGTTGACGGCAGACATCATCAGGGAATCGTCTCGGGCTGTCATGGGGCCGTGTGTATGTAACTACTGGATTTAACATAATTAAAATTTGTATGGATCTGGAATGTCTCCTTGGACGTCGCCTTCTGTGCAAGACAAGGGGGCATGGTTTGGTTGCGCGCACAATGTAGACTTTCACGGATTTGGGCACGTTCCTGTGCTTTCTGACCAACATCTTGGTTGCGAGCGTGCTGGTTGTCCTACAATGAACGCGAAGGTTAATTGGGATGGATACCGTTCAAGCTCGCGGCATCATGACAGACTTTCTGCGCGATTCATTTGGTCGCGTGCTGCAACTTCGAGACGTTGCCATCGTTCGAAAAGCCTCGGGACGAACGTGGCGCGGTGAGGTCGTTTGTGCCGTGGCCGACGAGGAGATCCCTGTTGGACATCTGATCGTCCATGAAGACGGGCGGTTGATCGAAACCTGTTCCATCGATGATTTGGTCGAGGCGATTCGGTCGGTTCAGCGTCATGCTGGCCCTGCCTCGGCGGTCGATTTGTTTTCGGATTTTGATGAGCCGGCGCCTACATCCGGACCCATGGTGTCGTTTGGCATCGAAGAGGATATCGAGCATGCCATTGTGGGTATCGATGAAGGAATGCCCCTTCGGGATCGAATCAAGCAATTGAAATCCGCGGGACGTCGCGAAGATCTGCTGCTGGTGAGAGACCTGTTGCCGCAGCTTTTGGTCGAAACCGAGACACGTCGTTTTACGTTGGTCGAGATGGGAGAGATAGAACTTCGTCTTGGCAATTCGGATCTTTCCCTTCAATACCTCGAAGCAGCCGCGAAGGAATTTGCAGATCGCGCCGAGGTCAAGGCTCTCGAATTGGTCGCGAGCATTGCGCATCGTGTGCTTGGGGAAGAGTCATTCGCCGCCAATCCGGTCAAACAATTGCTCGACTTATCACGACGGCGTCTTCGACCCATTGATCACCTTGGACAGTCTGCTGTATTCGCGGGCTTGGGCCAGGATGAGGTGGATGCGATACGTGGGGTCGCTACGGAGTTGACGGTCGAACAAGGAAAAATTTTGCTTCAAGAAGGTGCGGAGGCGGTTCAGGCTTATGTGGTTCGATCGGGGATATTGTCGATTCGCCTGCAAACGGCTGAAGGGGGAGCGTGCGTGGTGCGATGCTGTTTCCCTGGGGATTTCGTGGGAGAAACAAGTGTATTGGGGGAACCGGGGGCGACGTGTTCTGCCACCGTTCGCGCGGAATGCCTCACCTCGGTGTGGGGATTCCGTGGTTCCGATCTACGACTGCTCGGAACGAAGATGCCCGTTCTGCTCACTCGCCTCGAAAGCTCCAGGGCCCTGCACCGTCTCGACTCTTTTCTTTCCATGCATGAAACCACGCAGACTCTCGATACCCGCATGAGAGACAGAATCTTGTCTTGCGTCATCGGCGTAAGAAGGTCCCAAGCCAACGAATTGCTCAACACGCCAGGGGAGATTCCCTCTGTCGTTTACCTCGTGGCGGAAGGATCGGTTGAATATGCGGCGGAAGATGCGCCTACCCGTTGTTTTGGGTCGGATGCCTGGATTGGATTGCGCGATGCGCTTCACGGGTTGGCCACGGAAGGCACGTTCGTGTCGGCGGAAGAATGCTTGCTGGTGGTATTCGATGCAGAAAGGCTGCGATCTTTTGCCGCGGATGCTCCCCCCGATGTCGTCAGCGTGTTTCAGCGCCTGGATTGAGAAGCGGATCTGCCATGGCTTCTTTCAAAATCGGACGTTCGATGGCTGCGTAATCCACTTCCGCATCCAACCGTGCCAGCACGGAATAGAAGCCGAATTGCAGTCGATTGAGAAATAGAATGCCGCGCGGCAACGGGTTGATTTGTTTGGTCGTCATGCGACGAGCACGGAACGCGGATTGTTGAAGTTGCTGAACGAGATCGGAAACGAAGGAGGACGTCATACGAAACGGAGAAGCGAATAATGGTTCGAAACATTGTCGCATGAAGGACAATGCGAGGTCCGCATGAAGCCCGGCTTGGACGTTCAACATGAGAGCCCCGGCATCATGAAAAGCCTTTTCATTTCGATGGATTGCCGCTTCGTGGGCCCGCAGCGCATGAGCGAGTTGCTCCTGGGGGAAGGGCTGGACGCAGCCGAAATCGATGAAGGTCACCACGCCGTCTTTTTGAAAGAAAAAATTTCCAGGATGAGGGTCCGCGTTGAACAAACCTCCCACCAGACTGCTTCGAAACACAAAACGCCATAGCGTTTCTGTCCACGCCTTCCGCTCTTTCAAAGGGAAAAGTGAGGCTTCGTCGAGGGTGAGTCCCTGAGCCCACCTCGTGGTGAGCACGCGCGAGGAACTCCGATCAAAGATGACCTCCGGAATGAGAATTTGAGGATCGTCGCGGAAAAGCTCATGGAACTTCTGCTGATGGGTCGCTTCCTTACGGTAATCGAGTTCTTCGAGGAAACGCTCTCGGAATTCCTCGACTACGCCGTGAGCATTGAATCCCGCACCGAGATAGCTTCCGAAAAGAGATTCCAACCAACCCAGGTTGGCCAAGTCGCTCTGCAATGCGTTGCGAATGCCAGGATGCTGCACCTTCACGGCAACGTCCGTACCGTCATGCAATCGGGCTCGATGCACTTGCCCAATGGATGCGGAAGCTACCGGCTGCTCACCAAAAGACGCGAATAGTTCGTGTGCATAAGCGCCAAGCTCGGACCGCACGAGACTTTCGATATGTTCTCGAGGTGACGGTGCGGCGTGTTGGAATAGGGATGCCAGCGCTTCTCCGTAGGTGCTTCGTTGTGCCGCGGGAAGTACGCCATCCACATAACCGGCCATTTGACCGAACTTGGCTGCTAGACCACGCAAATCGCCAAGGACTCGTGCGGTATCGGCCGCGCTGAGGGACTCGTTTGATCCTCGCAATTTTCGCGTTCCTAACCGAGTTCCCGCGGCCGCGAGATGAGCAAGGCGGGACAAGCGTCCCCGTGGCACAAGACGATCGGAACTCACGATGATGGATGGTTCGAAGGGGAGGGGAACGAGGCCAAGTTGGATGTGGTATTGCAGGAGCACATGCTGTCTGGAGCCGGACGTTAGTTATTGAGCAAGGTAGCCAGATGGTAGGCTGCCAGGGTGTCGACGACATGGTGTTGAGGTGCGTGGGAAGGGTCTTGTGCCCACCACCATAGAACATGCAGCAGCATTCCCGCGAGAGCCTGGGCGGCTACGACGGGATCGATATCCTTTCGAACATTACCGCAAGCTGCGCCTTCGCGAAGCAGGTTTTCCATGGTCAGGGTCATGAAGTCGACGACATCTTTGCCTACGGGGGTGTGCAAGACTTCCGGATGAAACATCACTTTGGATAAATCTGGGCGGTTATTGACAAAATCGACCATCACCTCGACATGGCGTCGAAGCGAGTGGCTGTAGGATGGGTGGCGTTCTTCTGCCAAAGCCCGCAGGGGAGCACGAAGTTTTCCAAGTCCTGTGATGAGGATTTCGTGGAGCAAACCATCCTTGTCCTGGAAGTGCAGATAGAGAGTACCGACGGCTACGGAAGCAGCTCGAGCGATATCGATGGCTTTGGTTCGGGATATGCCCTGGGTAGCGAAGAGGCGAAGGCCCTGGTCGAGCAAGCGTTGATGGGTTTGCACCTGGCTGCGTTCGCGGGCGGACAAACGAAGCTGTTTCAAAGACATGGGGCAACCTTCCCGAGCGGGTTCGTGTTTCTGAATCAACGTTGATTCACTGAACCAACATATATCAACGAGCGCTCATGGAGAAGGGCCTACAGATTGGGAGAGAAACTGCGGCGGGTTGGAAAAGAAGACCGTGATGGGGGTGATGACGGTTCTGTCGAGCTTTTCCGACGGTGTGACATGGTGGAGGAGCAGCAGCCTTTGCGCTGGGGCGTGGAAAGGCGAAGAGTTCAGGGGAGAGAACGGGGAGGATCTTACAATTTAATGTTTTAAAACAATAGTTTGGATGAATCAAGGACGGTGGACGGTTGACCCCTTCTACCGCGAAAGGGGATCACCTTGCCGCACACGGCTCTTGATCAGGGACGTGGGCAACGCTATCAAGAGATTTGTCGAGTGTCCACGACACCACCGTCGTGGGATCGACCCACCAAACCGGTGAAAGGCGATTCATCGCCGCGCCGAGATGCAACCCTTGTAGCAAGGAACTTACTCCATGACCGCGAACCAAGACGCCGGGGAATCCGTTCTGGTTGCCAAGGAATTTCTATCTTCCAAAGTCACCAAGTACGTAGTGCGCGCCCGGGATATCGCCCGTCGACGTCGCCCTGGACAGTTCGTCATCGTGCGCAGCTTCGCCGAGAGCGAGCGAATTCCGCTGACGATTGCCGATGGGGATGAGCAAGAGGGAACCATCACGTTGATTGTCCAGGAGGTGGGCAAATCAACGGCAGAGATGGCGCATATGATGCGCGTGGGAGACCGTTTTGCCGATGTGCTTGGTCCTCTGGGTATGCCCACGCATATCGAAAAAGTGGGACGAGTGATTGCGGTGGGAGGCGGCATTGGTATCGCTCCGCTGCATCCCATTGTGCAAGGCTTCCGCAAAGCGGAAAACGAGGTGATCGGGATCATCGGCGCGCGCTCCCGCGATCTGCTCATCATGGAAGAGGAAATGAAACGCGCTTGTCACCGGCTTCGTATCGTGACCGACGATGGGAGTTATGGGGACAAAGGTCTTGTGACGGATGCGTTGAGAGCGGAGGTGGAAGCCTCGGGCAAACCAGCGCTATGTGTCGCCATTGGCCCGCTGGTGATGATGCAAGCGGTGTCGAAGGTCACCAAGGAGCTTGGCATCAAAACCCTGGTCAGTTTGAACCCGGTCATGGTCGATGGCACGGGAATGTGTGGTGGCTGTCGCGTCACGGTCCACAACGAAACCAAGTTCGTTTGCGTGGATGGACCGGAGTTCGATGCCCACGGCGTCGACTTCGACGAGCTACGTCGTCGGCAAGCTTTTTATGCACCTCAGGAGCGAGGGGCCTACGATTTGTTTTTGAAAAAGCACCCGTTCGGCGCCGAGCATTGCAAAGTGCATAGGTTGGTAGACGAGGCGCAACGAGGGAAGGAAGCGAAATGAGCACGGCACACGACAAGGCGGTTGTCACTCCGAAGATCGATTTGCCCGCGGGCGCAGAGCCCAAGCTTTCCAACAAGGAGCGCATGGCCATCCCGCGTCAGGTCATGCCAGAACAAAGCGCCGAAGAGCGAATCTATAACTTTCTCGAAGTGCCCCTGGGCTTCGAGGAGAACGTCGCTCGTATCGAAGCACTTCGTTGCATCAAATGCAAAAAGCCAACCTGCATCGATGGTTGCCCCGTAGGCATCAATATCCCCGGATTTCTCGAGAAAATCGCAGAAGGGGATTTTGAAGGGGGCGCCCGTGTCCTCAAGCAAGACAATATCCTTCCCGCCATCTGCGGGCGTGTCTGCCCCCAGGAAGAGCAATGCGAAAAGCAGTGTATCGTCGGAAAAAAGAACGCTCCCGTGGCGATCGGACGTCTCGAGCGCTTTCTCGCGGATTGGGAACGGGAGCACAACAAGGTGCAACCGCTCGTTCCCGGAGAACCCACGGGAAAGAAAGTGGCGATCGTAGGAGCTGGTCCAGCGGGGCTCACGGCAGCAGCCGACCTCGTGCGATTCGGCCATAAAGTCGTCCTTTACGAAGCCCTGCACAAGCCCGGCGGTGTGCTCGTCTACGGTATCCCCGAATTCCGCTTGCCGAAAAAAATCGTCGAATTCGAGGTGCAGCAACTCGAAAAAGCCGGCGTCGAACTGCATAACAGTGTCGTCATCGGCCAGACCATCACGATGACCGAACTGCAAGAAACCTACGACGCCATCTTCGTCGCCACGGGCGCTGGTTTGCCCTATTTCATGAACCTTCCGGGTGAAAACCTGAACGGCATCTACTCCGCCAACGAGTACCTCACGCGAGTCAATCTGATGAAAGCCTATGACCCCGACTCCGATACGCCGGTGGCCAAAAGCAAAAATGTGGCGGTCGTCGGAGGGGGGAACGTTGCGATGGACGGGGCAAGAACGGCCAAACGTCTCGGAGCGGATAACGTCTATCTCGTGTATCGCCGCACGCGCAAAGAGATGCCCGCCCGCGTGGAAGAAGTCGAACACGCGGAAGAGGAGGGGATCAAGTTCTTCTTCCTGCATAGCCCCATTCGCTATGAAGGCGATGCTCAGGGGCGCGTTTGTAAAGCGATTTGCGAGCGAATGGAACTCGGCGAGCCCGATGCCAGCGGTCGTCGCCGCCCCGTGCCCACCGGCGAGTACGTGGATCTCGAGGTGGATACGGTGATCGTAGCGATTGGCAACGGCCCGAATCCGTTGATTCCGCGGACCACCGAAGGGCTCGACACCAAAAAATGGGGCAATATCAAAGCGGAAAAGGCCACCGGTCGCACGAGCCTTCGGGGCGTCTGGGCCGGAGGGGATATCGTGCTCGGGGCCGCCACCGTGATTTTGGCCATGGGCGCTGGGCGTACGGCGGCCAAGTCGATCGATGATTACCTCAAAACCGGCGATTGGCCTGAGGTCACCCTCGACGGTTGATTTCGCTTATCGTATCGAAATGGGCTGGACGGTTCTCGGCTAGCCCCCTGTCCCTTGCCTGGAGATGAGATGGAGGCACAACATTAGAGGTGTGCCGAGGCTGAAGACGAACTAAGGTATATTGTTGTAATTACGTAGGAAAAGATCATACGTTGCGCAGTGTTGACCATGCTGGGGATGGATCAAATACCGCGCAGCACGCCCCATTCCGCGGCTACATATCCTTGACGTTGGAAAGGTTCGGGCGGGGTGGGTTCGACGATATTGATGGTGTGGTTCAGGGGTCGGATGAACCATAGGGCGCGCAGGATTTTTTCTGGCGCTGGGGAGATATGCAGCGTCACGAGTTTTTCCGGATCTTGGGGATAGACGGCATAATAGGGAGAGCCTTCGAGGATGGGAACCCAATAGTCGAGGAAGTCCTGAACTTCTCTTCCGACGAAACCGACGCGTTCCAGCAGTTCTCGCAGGGAGGCGTCGAGGTGGGCGCCATCGAGCATCCAACCTTCGGAAGTGGTGACATTGGGCGGGAGGCTTGCTTCGTAGAAAAGGTAATCAAAGGTGTTATCGATGATTCCTTCCGGGGAAACCAGCACATCCCAGCCCGTACCGTAGTCGGGGATGGATTCGATGACGGAACCTCCTTGGGGGAAGCTCAGGGAGACTTTCACTTGCGTGTTCGAGGTGGGGTATAGGTAGAGATTGGGGGCAGCGGCTTGCATGGGTTCCATGAACCCCAGGTCGGCGTAATCCGTACCCGGGCCATTCACCAGGTCGAAAGAAAAGGGCATCCCTTGGTAATCAAAGGCGATTTTGTAGTCTCCCAGGGGCAGCTCCCGGATTCCATAGCGACCCTGGCTATCGGTTTGCAAAATCCTGGTGACGCCCGAGGGGTCGATGAGGTTCACCGAGGCGTTGGCGAAGTAGCAATCCGAAAAATAGGATTGTTTGGCAAACATCACCCCGGCGAGGGCATTGGGTTCCTCAGGAACGGCATCGAGGTCCACATCGATGCTCTGGCCTTTGGTGCAATTATATAGTTCCGTATAGAAGCCTTTGGCTTTGGCATAGATATAATAGGCGGGGGGATCCGAATAGGGGTTTGGCTCTTTGACATCGATGACAATGCTGCCTTCGGTGGCGAGGGTGAGGGTATCGAGCAGCGTTCCCCAGCCATCCGAATAGACTTCCAGGGTGATATCGGTGGCCACTCCTGGAAGCGGTGTGATGGGATCTCCGCCACCTGACCCGCTGGTGCCGCCCGAGCCTGCGACGCCTCCTGAACCGCTGCTACCGCCCGAGCCTGCGATGCCACCTGACCCGCTGGTGCCGCCCGAGCCTGCGACGCCTCCTGAACCGCTTGTCCCTCCGCTTCCCGCTTGACCGCCGGCTCCTGATGAGCCTCCTGTGTCGTTCTGTGCCTCTTCCTTTTCTACGGTTCCGGAACAGGCCGCAAGAAAAAACGCAAGGATTACAAATGTTTCTCGCAATAGGGGTAGACGAAGGTGTGCCATGGCTATTCCTCAGAGGTGTTCTATGAGCAGTTGTAAAGCAAATGTGGAGCCAACTTGTATGAATGCTCGAGGTTCATCGTGGTGACGAAGCGTTCCGAACGCTGCCCGCGGGCTTGGTATTGAGCCGGAAACATCGTGCCATTCCAGTTCGCGGTGGAGTAGGAAATACGCAATGTCAAGCGTTTGTGCGATTGCGCTCCCTGAAAAACTCTCGATTGACGATGCTCAATCACAAGATGTTGCCTATTTTTGAGTCGAATTGGTTCAAATGCCCTGAAGAACACCCCATTCCGCGGCGACATAACCTTCTCTTGAAAATGGTTCGGGAGGGGCTGGCTCGAGGATATCGATCTTGTGGTTCAAAGGTCGTATGAACAGCAAGGAGCGGAGGATTCTGTCCGGAGCAGGAGAAATATCCAGCGTGATGAGCTTGTCCGGGTCTTGGGGATAGACCGCGTACCATCGGGAGCCTTCGAGAATCGGGATCCAATAATCGAGGAAGTCCTGCACCTCCCTTCCGACAAAGCCGATTCGTTCCAACAATTCTTGCATCGAGGCTTCGAATCGGGTGCCATCGAGCAGCCACCCTTGGGCGGTGGTCACCGTGGGGGGAAGACTTGCCTCGTAAAAAAGGTAACCGAAGGTGTCATCGATGATTCCCTCCGGGGAAACAAGAACATCCCAACCGTTGCCGTAATCAGGAACCGAGTCGATGATGGCGCCACCTTGGGGAAAACGCAACGACACGTGGAGCCGGGTGTTTTCGGTCGGATAAAGGTATAGGTTGGGCGCATCGGCTTGCATGGGTTCCTTGAAAGCCAGGTCGGCATAATCCGTGGCAGCCGTATTCACGAGGTCGAAGGAAAAGGGCATCCCCTGGTACGTAAAAGAGATCGTATAGTCGCCAAGCGGCATGTTTCGGATGCCATACCGGCCTTGGCTATCGGTTTGTAGCGTCCGGGAACCCCCCGTGGGGTCGATGAGGTTCACCGTAGCGTTATCGAAGTAACAATCGGCGAAGTAGCTTTGTTGAGCAAATATCACTCCTGCGAGCGCATTGGGTTCGTTGGGGACAGCATCGAGATCCACATCGATGCTCTCGCCCTTGTTGCAATGATACAACTCGGTATAATAGCCTTTGGCTGTTGCGTAGATATCATAAGAGGGAGGATCCGAATAAGGGTTTTGTTCGTCAATATCGATGACAATGCTGCCTTCGGTCGCGAGGGTGAGCGTATCGAGCAGCTCTCCCCATCCGTTGGAATAGACTTTTAACGTGATGTCCGTGGCGACCCCCGGTACGGGGGCGATGGGCTCACCGCCAGCCGTGCCGCTGCTCCCACCTAACCCACTGGCACCGCTGGAACCACTTGCTCCAGCGCTTCCTGCCTGGCCCACGCTTCCCGAGGCGCCACCGGCACCAGCAGGAGTGTCTTCCGATATCGAACCTGAGCAAGCTGCAAGACATACAACTAGGATCCCAGCGATTTCGTGGGCTGTGCGGATACGTGAACAGGCCATGGTAACCTCCCCGGAAGCAATCACCGGACAAACTGTAAAAGTGTACACGATGCCTTTGCTTCGGTCAAGGCAAGCGTTCGTCGGCGCCTACATCAGGTGTTGCGTCTCGTAAGTCTCCGTCGATATCTTCCGCGCACAGACCAGGACCCACGGATACCCCGTGGTCGATGGCGGAGGAGCCCGCTTTGAGATGCAAGTTGGCAGCGGCGACATCCTCGAATTGTGAAAGAGCCGCATTGTCGATATTTCCTTGCGATTCAGCGGAGGCACCGTCGCGCTCTCGCAGCGCATGGGTGGCGAGATTGTTGAGGATACGAATCCCGGTAGACGTGGAAAAGCGCCATTCAATCGCGGAAAATAGGCTGTTTGTAGCCACGATGGTGTTGTGGACGGCCACCGCGTTGCAGGCGGACCAGAGCCCGATTCCCGTATCGAAACCGTCTTGCGATGAGAATAACTCGGGGCGTTTTCCTACGATGAAGTTATTTCGAACGATCCCTCCGTAATGGTCGACATAGGCTCCGCCCGCGGCGGGGCAAGGATTGTCCGGGTAGGTTCGAGCAGAGCCGGAGGTGGCCATCCCAAGTCCCACTCCCCGGGCGTTGTCGACCAATACATTGCGCTCCACCATGGTATCCCGGCATCCGCGCCAAAAGTGGATGGCGTGTTCCGCCAAGCCGGATTCGCACCAAAAGCCCTCGATTTCATTGTCCCGAAGAAGCCATCCCCGGGCCTGATGGGCATCGACTCCCCCGGTATAGCAGTCGCTAACGTGCCCTCTTCCCGCATCGGTCATGACGATCCGGCTGCACGCGATCTCGCCGTCGTCAGCGAAATGGACCGGATTCGAGCTGGGATTGATTTTGATGGCCTGTTCGCGAGGGTCTGTGATGAATACGCGATAAATGCGTGTGTTGACCGTAGGGCCGGTGTCCGAACCGGTAACATGAATGGGGTGGGTAAAGGCACGGCGAATGGACAATTCGGCGATGGTCACGTCGGAAGCAGCAATGGTGACGATTTCGCTCGATTGATAACCGCCATCGAGTACGACATCTTCAGGATTTCCGCTTTCAGATCGCAGGGTTACGCCTGGAGCGCGGACCCATAGGTAGGCGCCTTCGAGGGCATAGGTTCCGCTCGCAAACACGAAAGTCTCATGAGGGGAGGCATTGAAAATGAGTGATTGGAGCTGGCCCGTCATGGCCGGGGTCACGAGGGTCGTTGCTCCGGTGGGAGGAGGCATCGGTTCACAAGTGCTTGCCGTGGAACCGCCTCCCGTGCCCCCGGTGTTCGAGCCCCCGCCCATGCCGCCGGTGCTCGCGCCCCCGGTGTTCGAGCCCCCGCCCATGCCGCCGGTGCTCGCGCCCCCGGTGTTCGAGCCTCCGCCCGTGCCGCCGGTGCTCGTGCCGCCGGTGTTCGAGCCTCCGCCCATGCCGCCGGTGCTCGTGCCTCCCGCGTTGGTTCCGCCCGCCCCTGCTGTCGGACTTCCCGCGGCGCCGGCTGCCCCTGCTGAACCTCCAGCAGCGCTGGAAGAATCGTTTTCGTCGGTCGAACAGGCGGCCAAGGCAGTGCCCACGGCACAAATCACAAATACAATCGCCCTCATCGAGTACCTCCTCGCGCTTTATCCGATGGGAGCGAAGGATACACCGGCTGGTGATTTCGAAGGGAAGGAATTTTTGCTGGTCTACGATTTCATGGTTGCCGCAGGGGTCAGGGCTTCGATGAGGAGCTGCTCGAGACATTCCGAGCGAAGCAACCCTTCCGGTTCATGGTGAACAGGTCTCGGCCATGCTATACTCGCTCACCGTGTTTCGAGTCGGTGGCCTTGCAATCGATTGGCTTGTCCTTGCGCTCTGCGTGGGCTGCGGCGAGGTGCCATCGGGATATGCGTCCAATGCAAAAAATTCTGATGCAGGTGCGGAAACAGGGGCCTGCGCGCCCAAAACCTGCGTGCAACTCGATGTAACCTGCGGACTGGTTCTCGATGGTTGCGGAGGGATGCTGGATTGCGGTACCTGCGCACAAGGTCAGACCTGTGGTGGCGCAGGTCCTAATAAATGCGGGATTGGAGTCTGCACCCCCAAAACCTGCGTGCAGCTTGGAGCTGCTTGTGGAAGCCTTTCCGATGGTTGCGCCAGCGTTGTCGATTGTGGTGAATGCGAGGACGGCAAAATTTGTGGAGGCGCGGGAATCCCGAACCAATGCGCTTGCGTGCCCCAGGTGACGTGCGCCTCGATGGGGGCCGAATGTGGCTCGATCGTGGACGACTGCGGCAACTCCTTGTCTTGTGGAACCTGCGGATCGGGATTGTATTGCGGTATCCAGACCGCCAATCGCTGCGATCCAGAGCCTTGCACGCCTGTGAGCTGCCAGATGTATGGGTTCGAATGTGGCATCATCGACGATGGTTGTGGCGGGACACTCGACTGCGGACCTTGTGCATCGACAGAGCTATGTTTTTCCAACGTTTGTTGCGTTTCCCATGCCTTTCAGCCTTGCACCTATTCGTGTCAGGTTCTGATGAAAACGGTTCTTGGTTATTCCCAATACGAGTCCGTGTGGTGCAGCAGTGAAGATCAATCGCTTGCTAGCATCGCCAATTGCTCCGAACCGGATCCGGACCCCTGCACGACCTACCATCTGGAGCCAAACTGTGGCCTCATTCCTGGCTATCGCTGGTGCGATGTGACCTGCTACCGCCATACGCAATGCGATGGAACCGCGGATTGCTACGGGAATTGCGGATGATGAGGGGATTGACCGTGTTCTTGGGGAAGCCACCCTAGACGATGTAGAAAATTGTTGCAAGTTGTTGCATGCTGAGGTAGGCACTCTTCCGGTCCGATGACACGAAAAAAACCGGAGTCTTCCTCTGATGACAGCGATTGGCTGACGACCGCGGAGGTGGCCGCCCTGCTGCGCGTTCATCCCAAACACGTGTACCGGCTGCTTCATCAAGGCATGCCCGCGCGTCGCGTGGGAGGACAATGGCGTTTTTCCCGCGATGCCATCCAACGGTGGGCGGATCAACGGGGAGAACCGTTGGCAGAAAGCTCATCAGGGACAGCGGCCACTACAACGACATTGATCGCGGCCGAAGCCAACGAGGTGTCGCGGGCGGTGGTAGCGGCCCTTGCGCAATCCACGGGGCTACGGCTTGCCACGGTCGCTTCCAGCACGACGGAAAGCATCGAAGCGCTTTCGTCTGGCGAAGTGACGGCTGCCATCGTTCGTGCCGTTGAGCCAGTGCAAGCAGCCTGTGCCACGGTTCGCATTGCGCTGGGCTCCCGTATCGTGGGGCTGTTGAAGCCTGTAGCAGCAACGACCGCAGAAGGGGTGGTGGCCATTCCGGCCACGCTAGCCTATCTACCCAAAAAGCGAACTGCACAAGATGTTGCGTGTTCATTCTTGCCCGTGGATGGGGAACTGGATGCTTGCGCATCGCTCATTCGAGGCGACGTGGATGCAGCGTTCGGTTCGGAGGCCGTGGCTCGGCAATTTGGGCTTGGTTTCGAACCTATCCTATCCGAGCCCTGGCAACTCGTCGTCCGTGTCGACGCCATGGAGGAGCCAGCCCTATCGCGCTTGTGCATTGCAGCCCAAACCGGATTGCAAACGCATCTGGAAAAGGTGCTGTCGGATGTGGCCGAGCATGGGGGGAGAATGCATCTGGAAAGAGGGATTCAGCCCGGGCCGTCGCAAGCGGTGGCGATAAGCGACACATGGGTTGCGGAAAAACCATCACGAAAAGCGCCGATGGCCGTGCGCTGGACCATTTTGGCGCGGGACCGAGCAGAGCAAATGCTTGATCTTGTTGATGTTTTACGGCATCGGGGAGTAAGTGTGGGCGGGTTTTTGCAACTTCCCTCCGGACCCGCTTCGGCCAAACCGATGGGCTATGACCTTTTCCGCCTTCGCCATCCGGAACGTCTCCCCATTGCCGAGCGAAACTTGACCGGCCGTCGGAACCAAGGAGAGCGGTTTTGCGAACTGACCTTTCATAAAAACGCGCTGGTTCGAGCTTGTGAATGGTTGCGGGAAGATGTGGAAACCTCGGATGTGCTCATCGTCGATGGCGTAGGGCGGCTCGAGCAGCGGGGCCAGGGGCTTTTCCCAGCCCTTGCCTGGGCGCGAATGCAGCCCCGGTCCACCATGATCGTGCTTTCGTCGCGATGGAACCGGGTTCCCCAGGTCACCCAGCGCCTGGCTCTTTCCGGACCTCAGGTGACGGAATTATCCTTTGGGCACCACGACGCGACCCCCCCGCATATCATCGAACATATTATGCGCGCTTGTAAAAAGTCACCTCGTTCCCACCGTGTTGTCGAGGGGTCATGACTGTCCAGCGTCACCTTCCCTCGACTCGGTGGTCGACTGCCATGGGCACGGGAAAGTCGTCGATTCTCCGACGCGCGGTGGCCGAGGCCATAGAAGCCGGGGAGCGTCCCATCACCTGGCTGCCAAACGTATCGGATGTAGGTCTTCGGACGGAACGAGTGCAATTTCCCGATATGGACGTGGCGACTCGTCTGGGAGCCGAGGTTTTTTCGGGAAAACTTATCCGAAACCTGTCATCCGGGGAGCGGCAACGGGTTCGGTTGGCCCTGGCGCTCTCGACCCAAGGGGGGCTCGTTGCCTTCGACGAGCCGTGTCGTCACCTGGACCCGGAGCATGTCGAGGCGTTGAGTCGTCTACTTCTCGATCGTGCGGGGTCGGGGACGAGGGTGTTGGTGTCGGATCTTCGTCGGCAGCTTTCGCCGGAGATATTTGAGGAGGATATCGGGGAAAACGGGGATGATGGGCCGGTGCGGCCGGTTTCGTCGCCCGAGGGCAGGGATTCGCTAGGAGTGGATATTCCCATCCCGTTTTCTAGGGCGTATCAGGGAAAACCGCGAGGAACCATGCGTCTGGAGCTGGAAAAAGGCTCGTTGATCGGGCTTCGCGGACGAAATGGCAGTGGCAAAACCAGTTTGCTCGAAGCGCTGGCGCGCGCTCTCCGTCAGGCAGGAAAGAGCGTGGGATATAGTCGTCAAGAGCCGGAGCATCAGGTATTTGCCTGCACGCCGAAAGCGGAGTTGAACGCGCTGTCGCATCGCTATCTATCTAAAAATATTGACGATTTCGCGAATCGGTTGGATATCGAATCATGGCTGGACACGCCCACGGTGCGGCTCCCTCTTGGGGTACTCAGTCTTCTCGGGACATGGATTGCGCTCGAGATGGGGCGTGATTGTGTGCTACTCGATGAGCCGAGTCAGGGGCTCGACCTGCGCCGGGCGCGAATTTTGGCGGAAGAATTGGCGGCTTTTGCCGGGCAAGGGGCGCGGATCGTGGTGGCCAGCCATGATCCAGAATTGATCCGGGTGGCGACTCGGACCTGGAGCGTACGTGAAGGAATCCTTGAAGTCGACGGTGAGCGATGAGAAACCTGGAAACCTATCGATTTTGGGGATATGCAGCAACGTTTGGTGCGCTGTGGGGAGCCGTGGAGATCACGGTCGGCTCGTTCCTTCACGCGCTAAGAATTCCTTTTAGCGGTGTAGTCTTGGCGGGGTTCGGCGCGGCGCTGCTCATTGCTTTGCGACGAGTCTTTCCGGTTCCCGGGGTGATGATAGCTGCAGGGTTGGTGTGCGCGGGCGTGAAATTGCTTTCTCCCGCCGGGGCTGTCGTGGGGCCCATGGTGGCGATACTGGCGGAATCGCTGTTGGTGGAGGCCACGGTTCGGTGGCGAGGAGCGACGATCCTTTCCGGTAGCGTGGCGGGAGCTTCGGCGGCTTTGTGGTCGGTGCTCCAAAAACTCGTGACCCAGACGTTATTCTTCGGGATGCCGGTATTGGGGATTTACCAAGGGATCGCGCGGCAGGCCGAACGGACCCTGCGTCTGCCTGCCTCGGAGGGACTCGCGGCTGTCGGGCTATTTCTTTCCATCGTGGTCATTGGTGGCGCAATGTTTGGTGTCGTCGGAGCATGGGTGGGAAAGGCCACGTGCCGTCGACTCGTTCAGGCGGAATCATGAACTTCGGACGTCTCTCGCTGCTCGTTGCCGTCGCGTTGCTCGTGGGATTGCTGCTCGTCCCGGCGGTGTGGCATCTGCCCATCGGCATCGCGGGATGGTGGATCTTGCGTTGGGGGGCCCGAGACGTCCACCGCAATCTGGGTCGACCATGGCGATGGCTGCAAGTGTTATTCGTATTGACTGTCTTGGGAGGTTTTTTCGGCCCCGCGGACACGCAATGGCTTTCCGTTTCGTGGTCTTGGGCAGGTGTCCTTGCGGGTTGCACCATGGTCGTTCGAGCTTTTGCGCTGGTTTCACTTATGTCTCTCATCACTTCCGTGCTCCCCGTTCGTCGCTGGGTCGAACGGGTTCAGCATCCAGTCCTGCGAAGACTCATCGAGGTTGTCGTGGTCGCGGCGAATCTCGTTCCGGTGCAACTCAACGCTCTGGGGGTTGCCTCGATGACCTTGAAAGAGCGACGCCCCGGTTTACTCAATTTTCCCCTGAGAATCTGGCTACTTGCCGTGCATAGCGCGTTGCACGCCGCCATGCTCGCGGAAAGCGTGGCCTTGGATATGGCCATTGCCGCCCATAACGCGAGTGATCAAGGAAAGATATCGTCATGAAGTTCCCTTTGCATTTGGTTCTGTTCGCCGTAACGATGGGGCTTACTGCCGCCTGTGGAGATGAGCAATCGGTTGACTCGGGTCAGCCGTCGCCATCGAACGACGGCGCAACCGGAGTGATCGTCACGGTGACGTTGGAGAATAAGTCGGTTCCGGTGGATCTGGGAACCCTGGGGACAACGGCTTATAAAGGGGTCGAATTGGTCAAGCTCTCAGATGTCTGGGCAGCCTCCGGAATTGGGGTGGATCCAACGACTCTCGAGTTCGAATTTGTGTCGGCCGATGGGTTCCGGCCATCGAGCAAAGGATGCGATGACCTTGCGGGAAGCAACATCGACAAAGGGTTCATCCATCCAACGAGCCGCAACATAACGTGGGATGAAACACTCGGATTACGAGGTTGTTATGCGGTGAACGATACGGAGCAGATGAACGGGCACGTACCGGAGAAAAAGACTGGCGACACGGACGCTGCCGATCGATGAAACGCGCTGCGGCCGTCGGGGTATTGCTTGCTTTTCTGGGGACGGCAAACGCCTGGAGCCATCCTTCGGCTCCGGATAGTGACGAGGCCTTGCCCGAGGACGAAGAGGATCCATCCGGGGAAGAACCTCGTCCTCTGGAAGTCGTGGTGCAGGGGCGCCGTCCGGGAACTCGTGGAACGAGCGTGCAAAAACTCGGTGCCTCGACCCTTCGGCAATGGGGAACCACGAGTGTTTCGGAGGCGTTGGAACGATTGCCGTCCGCGGTAGCCGCATCGGGTGGCCGTGGGGAAAGGATCATATCGTTGCGGGGCTTCGATCAGCGTCAGATATTGATAACGATTGATGGCGCACCGATCCAGGTCCCGTACGATGGGCAGCTCGACTTGGGGAAATTCCCGCTTGGATTGGTGGATCACGTGACGGTCGTGAAAGGGTCTGGGTCGTTGTTGCTGGGTCCCAATGGTTTGGGGGGAGCGGTAGACGTGGCAACGCGACGCGCCGGCGAGGGGCCTATGCTTTCTCTGGCGGCGGAGACGGCTCCATTTTCGGCGGAACGGCTTTCGGCCGTCGCCTCGGGAAATCAAGGGCCGGTGGGCCTGCTTGCGGGGGCGGCTTACGAAAACGTATTGTATTATCCGCTTTCCGATTCGTTTGCGCCAACGTTCAATGAAGGAGGTGGGCGACGAGAAAACTCGGATCGTCGAAGCCTGTCTTTCCTTGGGAAGGCGCGATGGCAGGTGGATGAGGAACAGGAGGTGGCGGCGAGTCTTTGGCGTCTCGATGGCCGATTTGGGGTGCCTCCCGGGGTTTACGACCTGAGTCGTCGATTTTGGAGGTGGACTGATTGGCATGTGGATACGTATACGGTGGCCCATGGTTATCGAGGAGAGCATCTGACGACGGACGAGACGCTATATATCAGTATGGTGGGCAATACCCTGGATATCTACGATGGAGCCGATTACCATTGGCAGGAGCTTCCGGCATCGGGAACGAGCGTCTACGACGATCGCGTGATGGGTGGAAATGCCCGAATTGCTTATAGATTTTCTTGTCGGGACCGTTGTGTGACGGCCCGAGGTTGGGTGGGGGGGAAGCGAGATATCCATCGTGCTCGGGACAAGGATGACGCGCCGTGGATAGAGGTGGGAACGACGACGATATCGGTAGCGGGGCAGGTGGACGGTCCTTTGGGGGAGCCGGCGTCGTGGCTTGTGGGCACGCAGGTGGACGCGGAGTTTCCGGATGCCATTGCATCAGGTGTTGCGCCAAAATCGGCCATGGGGGTAGGACCGATGGCGGCGTTGAATTGGCAGCCAGGCAGGATGCTCGACATGACGGCAAGTGTCGCGCATCGAACTCGTTTCCCGACTCTCAAAGAGAGGTTCAGCTCGGCTTTTGGGTTGCTTGCGCCGAATCCCGCGTTGTCTCCGGAAAGGGCCACGAACACAAGCGTAGACGCAACGTTTCGTCCGATCGAAGGGCTTCGGGTCGATGTGGGGATATTCGAATCCGAGGTGACGGACCTTGTGGTGCAGGTGCCTCGGGAACAAGGCATGTTGCAATGGCAGAATACTGGACGGGCTCGCATCTATGGTATCGAATCCGTTCTGCTCACGCGCCCCACGCCAGGGCTCGAAATGTGGGGGGGGTGGGCCGCGATGAATACGCGAAGGCTTGACGGTCCGGCCGAACGGATTGCCTATCGTCCGGAGCATAAAGCGACGGTTGCGATTTCCTGGCTTCCTGTTTCCTGGCTACACTTGACGTTGATGGGTCGTTATGTTGGGGCTCAATATTTCCAGAACCCAGACACATCGCGGTGGGGGCGTCTGGGCAGCTCTCGGATGCTCGACGCGCGGCTGGAGGTTCTCCCCCTCGAGTCGCTTCGGTTATGGGTACGGGGCACGAATCTTACGGACGCGAACGTGCAAGGCCACTATTCGTATCCGGAACCGGGGCGCCAGGTTTTCACCGGCCTTTCCCTCGAATGGCCTGAAAAAAAGAGCGATCAGGGATGGACGATGTGAAAAGGACCAGGCGGGTGTTTTCGCGTTCATGGCTCTTGGGGAGCTTGGGAAGGACGGTCATGAGCGCATAGGACGTTTGAATCGGGGCGCGGTATTCCGTCGAGAACAATCCTGAACGATTCGTCGCCGTTGCTGCTACCATGGCTTTTCGGTTGTGCGAATCGGAGGAGGAAATGGGCAATTTGGTCGATTACGAAACGGATCGCGGCATAGCTATCATCACGCTTCGCGATCCTCCCGTGAATAGTTTCACGCACGAGATGCTGTCGGAGTTGGATAGCTACGTATTGGACGCGCGCTTTGATGATGATGTCAGGGTGATTGTGGTTACGGGACACGGAGAAAACTACTTTTCCGCGGGGGCCAATATCACGATGCTGCGGGAAGTCGATCCGGCGTTTCGAAAGAATTTTTTCCTTTTTGCTGCGGAAACCATGAGTCGAATTGAAAACACCCCCAAGGTGGTGTTGGCTGCGCTGAACGGTCATGCGGTCAGTGGAGGATTCGAAATCGCGCTGGCTTGTGACTTTCGTATTGCGAGAGCGCAGGCGGGAAGCGTTGGATTTCCCGAAATCCATCTGGGACTCATCCCAGGAGCGGGAGGAATTCAACGGCTGGCTCGCATGGTAGGAAAAGGGCCGGCCATGCAATTGGTCCTCGAGGGGGAGAAGCTACCTTTCGAAAATGCCCATCAACTCGGATTGATTCACCAGGTCTGGGAAACCGCCACGCACGCGGAGTTCATGGCAAATGTCATCGAGTATGCGCGTCGTTTCGCTTCCTCCGACAAGGCTCCGTTGGCGCTATGCAAGGCGAAACGGGCAGTGCAGGCGGCGTATGAGAATTCGATCGATCAAGGACTTGTCGTGGAACGGTCCCTGCTGGCGCCGCTGCTATCCTCTGAAGACTTGCAAGAAGGTCTTGCTGCCTGGTGCGAAAAACGCGCTGCGGAGTTCCAAGGCAAGTAGTTTCTTGACGCCGGGCCGTTCTGTTGGCTCTATCTCGCCATGAAACAAGAGCAACTCGAAGCGTTTCTGGCTTCTGTATCCGCGACGGTGGGAGAACAAGGGTGGCATGAAGTCGCCGCGGAACAACATATCACCTTGTACGCTGGCCACGATGGTGTGGGTTTGACCGTTGGCAAAGTGGAGGCAATCCAGATCGAAGGCGATCAGCTTCGGGCAAGAACGCGAAAGGGTGAAACGTACCTGCTTGCGTTATCCGATGTATTTGCGACCGCGGTGGAAGCACCGAAAAACAACGAAAGAAAAGCGGGGTTCGCCGCGGATCGATAGAGGCTTGGCAACGCTTCCCTGGCGTCTCATCGCAACCTTCGTCGCTGCCTTCGATTTCGCACGAATGGCTTTGTTCGGGCGATGGCTCGGCTGGTTTGTGGGTTCATTTCTGCGTATCCGTCGCGTGCATGTCAGAAACGCGATGCGGCTTGCGGGGCTAGACGCTTCCCGTTCTCGCGTGAATCGTGTGTATCAACAGCTTGGAACGGGCGTTTTCGAATTGCTGTGGGCAGCGGGTAAAGCCCCTTCGGAAAGTGCAGTCCTCGTTCGTGTGGATGATTGGCATCAAGTCGAAAGGGCGTTGTCGAAGGGTAGGGGAGTCGTGGTGGCGACGGCCCACACGGGCAATTGGGACCTGGCAGCTTGTGCGATTGCGCAGCGGATTTCCCTCACCGTGATCACAAAACACCTTTCTTGGCGATCGCTCGATCGCTACTGGCAATCGTTGCGTGCCGTTCGTGGTGTCGACTTGATCGATGCCGCTGGCGCTTTACGAAAAACGAAGGAACGTTTGGCCCAGGGGGGAGCGGTGGTTTTTCTCGTCGACCAGGCTCCCCATCGATCGACCGGCGTTGTTCGTTTTCCCTTTCTTGGACAGATGGCCGAGCATGACGCCACATTTGCCATGGTCGCGGCGCGTTATCGGGTACCCGTTCTTCTTGCTTTGCCGAAACGATCTGCCGATGGAACGCACGAAGTATGCGTGGAATGGATCAGCGATGCGCCGCCACGAGGATCGAAAACGTGGGTCGTGCAAGTCACACGTGCTGTGTCTGCCAAACTCGAAACGTTTGTGGAGCAGCATCCGGAGCAGTGGCTATGGCTGCACCGTCGTTGGAAGATGCATGCATCGAATCCGCCCCGCGGGGAAACGGACGCCCAACCTTCGGCCGGACGACGTAATTAACGTTTATTTACATACACTTATCTTATTCTGGCCTTTTGTGTTTCGGCGGCGAGCGGAGCAATCGACCAATGTCATGGCAGATAGAGGGTCGAGGGTTTCGTGGGGAGCGAGCGTCTTATGTTGTGAGCGACAACAATTCTTTTCATCCATTCACGTAGGAGGTCATGATGGAGCAGCGTCTCGACTACAAAGCAGCATCCCCCTCAGCGTTCAAAGCCATGCTCGATTTCGAAATGCAAGTTCACAAACTTGGTTTGGAGGAATCTTTGCTCGAGCTTGTCAAGACGCGGGTTTCGCAGATCAACGGTTGTGCATGGTGTGTGGACATGCACACGAAGGACGCACGAGCGCGTGGTGAGACGGAGCAGCGGCTGTATCTGCTTTCCGTATGGCGTGAGGCTCCTTGTTTCAGTGAGCGAGAGCGGGCTGCTCTGGCATGGGCCGAGGCGATTACGTTGGTGGGAGCAGAGGGGATTTCCGATGGTCTTTATGCGAAAACCCGGGAACAATTCGATGAAAAATCCATCGTGGATTTGACGATGGCCATTATTTCGATCAATGGTTGGAATCGATTGAACGTTGCTTTTCGCACGAAGGTAGGGGATTACGTGAGCCCTGACGGTGGGGTGCGATAGAGGGCCGAGTCGCTAAAAGCAACCGATCCCAGCATCTCCGGCGGGAGCGCAAGGAGCACCATAGTTGCCTTTGGCGTAGATGGCGGGTTTGATATAAGGCGTTTTGGTAGCGAGATCGCCAAAAATCGGCTGAACGATGCATTCCGTATCGCCGCAGGGACCTTCGACTGCCATGACGTCCGCCACCATCCAGAACGCATTGTTGTTGCTATCGTCTCCTTGGCAGTCTGACGCTTTGAAGGTAACGGGGGCATTGTATCCGGTGGGGCCGAGTTGGGCGACTTGGGCTCCCGCACAATAAATCGTAACGGTAGGATGCAGGTCCCCAGCGTAGCAATGGCCGTAATAATGCACTCCGATTCGCGTCCATAAGCCAAAGGGAGGTTCATCGATATTGACGTTTTCGGGTGCGCAGAAATCCGGATCTTGCGGATCGGTTTTGGTGTTGTCACACACTACGTTATCGAGGTCGAGTCGTGGATTGTGACAGCCTTTTTTGAACACCCGCCATTCATCCCCGGCTCCACGGGGAGCTTGATAACACGTGTAGATGGGGTCATTGGGATTGTAGGGAAGCCGGTAGGTCCAGTTGTGCGGATAGGCATCATCGAAGAACCACTTCGGCGCCGCCATCATCGGCATGGCGATGGCAAAGTTGCTCGCGGTGCAATTCGCGTAATAGCAATCATCCTGGGGAGCCATGGGTTGCAGTGGATTCATGAACCACTTGGTTTGCACACCCGGTTTGTGGACGTGTAAGTCGAGGTCAGGGCCAAAGGTTCCATTCGGTTTGCCTTCGGAATCCGTTCCCGCCCTACCTTCTCCTTGATGGTCCCAGTTCAGTTCCACCCGCAATCCGGTCGCACCCACATAAAGCGAAAACGTGCATGTCGCCTTTCCTCCGGCGCCGTCGTCTTTCGAATACAGCACCTCATATTGTCCAAGCTGAAGAGGCGTATAGGTCGCGTTTGGACTGTTGGGCTCTTGCACATGAGGACAATTGGCTGGTGGAATGCTCGATGGGCACGTGACTTCGAAGCTTTCTCCCGTCGCTCCCTGACCGAATGTTCCCGTTCCATCCTTCAAATGAACCGTGGTGAAAGGAGCCACGCTCAAGTCATGACATCCTTGAGGAATGTTCTGATTGAGGCAGTTGTCGATCGCGTCGGCATGAAATCCACCGATACAAGGCCCCCAGGTGCCCGTCTCTCCACACTTCTGAACACCGTCTTTGCAAGCTCCTTTGTTGCGCGACGCCGGATCGCCTTTGAAACACCAATGAGAAAGACCTGGTGTGCATGGGCATCCTTCATCCACTTGCCCATTACAATTGTCGTCGTATCCGAGATGCTGGGGATCGCAAAGCTCCGTGTTTCCACACTCCGACCCACAGATATTGATGGGTGTTTCGTTGACGACATCCGTCAGCGAACCATCCGTGACAAATAATCCGTCTGTCGAACTGTCGGTACTCGAACCTCCAGAACCCGCTGAAGCATCCGTGACGTCATCTCCAGCCTCCGCAATGCCGCCACCGGTTCCGCTGTACTTGTCTTGGCTACTGTTGGCACTGCAACTGGATATCAACGCCACCATGCCGCACGATGCCAATCCCCATGCCGCAAGCTTGTTCATGAAGGACATGCGAACCTCCGATCGTATCTGGTTATGCCTCGATTGTCCGGCAGATTCACGCACAATCGTGCTTGGCAGTCTCCAAGGGCAGGCCGACCTGCATTGAAATGGAGGGGCGAAAAGCGATAGGCAAAGGACAACGGCAGGCGATCGACTCGATCCTAGCGTGACATCCGCCGCTCATATCCCACAGTCCTGCTGGCATCCTTTCGTGCTATTGTCGCCCCGTGTTGCGCTCTTTTCTTCTCGCGATCGCCGTGGCCTTGGCTCCGATGCAGTGCCAGGGCAGCGAAGACCCTTCGTTGCAACGGACCGAAAACCCCGGCGAGGCCTTATACGATCTTGCACAAGAGTTTCGGGCGAAAGGGCAGTCGAAAGCATATGAAGATACGCTGCGCTTTCTCATCGCCCGGTATCCGTCGAGCCGTCGTGCCGTAACCGCACGTTCGGAACTCGAAGCGCTTAAGTGAACCGTCTGCTTCCCCTTTGCCCTTCTCGTGTCCTCGCATTACGCTTGCCCCCATGTCGAACCGAAAAAAGGTGGACCACCTTCGCGCGCAAATGGCGGATACGGACAAGGAAGTGCTCCGTCTTCTCGAGATTCGGGCGAAAATGGCGCGAGACGTAGGAACGCTCATCAAAGACGATCCGTCGGCTAGCCATGGCCTCGACCGAACGTATTTCGATGACTTGATTGCGCACGGCACCGGCGAGCTTCCGGATGAAAGCGTGAAGCAGATTTTCAAAGCCATTTATGCGGCTTGTGCTTCTCTCGAAAGACCTGCTCGTGTGGCTGTCGTAGGTGTCGAAGGATCGCTCGGGTATGTGGCCGCTCGACAGGTTTTCGGAGGTGGCGCTCAACCATCGTTTTGCGATTCACCATCGGCGGCGCTCGAAGAAGTGACTCGTGGACGCGCCGAATTTGCTTTGGTTCCTTTCGAGTCCTCCCATGAAGGAACGGTGGTGAGCAGCATTTTGGCCCTCATGCAAACGGATCTGGTGGTGTCGGCCATCTGCGAACTCGCGGCCGGAGTTGCCTTGCTCAATCACACCGGCAATCCCGAAGACATCGAAAAAATATACGCGACGGCCCATGATCGCGTTCATTGCGAATCGTTCCTTCACAAGCGAATTCCGCGCGCCACGATCATCGATGTCCGTTCTCCGGCCATTGGCTGCCGGTTCGCGGTGGAAGATCATGGGGGAGCGACGATTGCTCACGAACAGATGGGCGATATTCATGGATTGACGATCGCCATCGCCAATATTGGAGAGCAGCATGACCTTCGAATGCGGTACGCCGTGGTAGGAACACGGCTATCCTCACGCACCGGAAAAGACACCACGTCCATTGTCTTTACGCTCAATGATCAACCAGGAGCCTTGGCGGCTGTCCTCAATGACTTCGCAACACGCGGCATCAATGTGAAAAGCATCATGTCGCGACCTGTTCCCGGAGAGAAATGGGACTACGTTTTTTATCTCGACGTGCATGGTCATGCCTCGGATCGAGGGTTGGTCATCGCTCTGGACGAAATCCGTAAATATACGAAATTAATGAAGATTATTGGTTCTTTTTCCACCCATTGCTGAAGCATAACCCTTCGATGGGGGCCCTATCATGACTCGACAATTGGAATTGAAAACGGTTGTAAGGCACTGGATTTTCCTTACTCTCGCCATCTTGGTTTTCACGCTGACGGCATGCACGAAAAAGGGGGATAGCATTGTCCTTGCCGGCGATGGAACGCGATTGTCGTCGGAGGAGATCGATCGCGATCCGCTGGCGCTGCTACCATCGGGTGTTGCGGGCTTGGTTCACATCGATGCGCGAACCGCGCTGCAATCCGAGCTTGGTCGCCCCACCACCAAACTGATTCAATCCATGATGCCATTGGGTCCGGAGTCGAATTTCGATCCGGGACGCGATGTTCGTCGTGTCATCGTGGGCCTGTATTCGCTGCAAGGCGCAGATGTTGCCGTGGTCGTGCAAGGTAGTTTCGATCCCGACGCGATACGCATGGCTGCTTCGAGCGGACGTCCGACGGCTCTTGGCGTTCCCCTCACACGGCTCGAATACGCCAACAACGATTTATTTGTGGCTGGCGATGTCGGATTCGTGGTCGTCACCAAACAAACCCTCATCCTGGGCAACGAAACTGGTATCCGTCGAACGCTAGACCGGATACGGGACAAACGCGTTCGTCGCGATGTTCCTGATTGGATGGCATCGCTCATCGACGACCCCAAAGCTTCGGTGGTGGCCGTAGCGGATTTGAGCACGGATCCCATTGTCCACAGCGCCGCACAACAAACGCCCTTTCTCCATGGACTGACGGTCGTTCGCATTCTCGGTAATTTCGAGCCTCCCGGGCTGAATCTCGCTGGTACTTTCACCTATCCGGATGCCAGCGCCGCCCAAACGGCAAGCACCTCCCTGGAACAAATCGCGCAACTTTCGTCGTATGCCCGACTGTTGTCGCTTCTCGGCATTCAACCGCCCATTCAAGATTTGAAAGTTCGCGTCGTCGATCAGGATGTTCAATTCATCGCGGCGATCAACGTTCAGGGAGCAAGTTCCTTGATGGAATGGTGGGCCAGTTCGTTGCGTCGATGAGGAGGAAACCGTGACATCGTATCATGTCGTTACGATCGATGGTCCTGCGGGAGCGGGAAAGTCCACACTCGCGTGTGCGTTGGCCTCTCGTCTTGGATACGTATACCTTGACACCGGTGCCATCTACCGTGCCCTCGCTCTGGCTTGCCAGCGCGCTTCGGTACCATGGTGTTCGGAGGCCCAGGTTCATCAAGTGGCGATTGATTTGGTGAGCCGCAATCGAATTCGATTCTTGAAACAACAAGGGGACCAACGACTGTATCTCGATGACGAAGACGTCTCCGATGCCATTCGTACTCCGGAAGTGAGTAGTGGCGCGAGCACGGTGTCAGCCCATCCCGATGTTCGCACGGCATTGCTGTCGTTGCAGCGGGAGGTAGCCAACCAAAGCAATGTGGTGGTGGAAGGGCGAGATACCGGCACGGTCGTATTTCCAAAAGCCGAGGTGAAGTTTTTTCTAACAGCTTCTCTCGAACAGCGCGCCAAGCGGCGTTTCGAGGAACTGACGGCAAAAGGTGTGGTCGTCAACTACGACGACACACTGATCGCGATGAGGGAGCGAGACGAACGCGATGAGAAACGCGCCGCAGCTCCGTTGCGTCGTGCCGACGATGCCATCGAGTTGGACACCACGCCCATGACGATCGAACAGGTGCTTGGTTTCATGATCGAGCATGTTCGCAAGCGGATTTTATAACGATCCATGACAGGTGTTGCGCGTGTCACCATTTGGGCAGGCTTTCTGATCGGTGCCTTGGCATGCACGCCGTCTCCACCCCAAGATATTCCCAAAGGATGGACACCAACGCTCGAACAGTTGATTCCGGCGGATGTCGATCTCGTGGTTCGGGTCGACTTGGAAACGACTCGCCAACAAGGCGTTTACACGTTGTTTCTGTCTTTGGTGGAACAGTCGGGTCTATCGTCATCCGTATTTGATCTGATCGCAGGCTGTGGGAGCGACGCCACGACCGCTACCTTTGCCTTGCGCTACGGTCCCGATGTCACCGATGGCGATCTGATGGTCGTGTTTGCTGGTTCGAGGCAATCCTACGGGATTCCTTGCGGCGCCGTTGGGTGGAAATCTGCGGGGAAGAAACGTGATCTACAATTGTTCGAACCGCAATCGTCATCGTCGGAGCGTACCGCGGCCGCCCTCATGATTCGTTCGGATTCGGGACAGATCATGCTGGTGACTCCAGGTCAATTGGACTCGCTGATCCGTTTGCTGAAAGATGGACCGGATATGGATCGCACTACTATTTCCGACCATAAGGCGACGACAACGATTCATATCCATCGTCCGATGGTGCCAGAAGCCTGGAAAAGCAAAGCGCCGTCGCTTGCACGAGTGGCGCGAGGTCTGCGTCAGGCGCAAGTTAGGTTGTTGGTGGCTCGTGCGCAGGAGGTGTCCGTGCAGGCTGATTTCGTTTATCACGATGATTCGGCGGCGCTTCAGGCAGGACAACTCCTCGAACGTGTGCGTGACGCGCTCCTGGCGGCCGACTCGGAAGTGTCGAATATTATTGGACAATCTGCTCACGCCACCCTGCGTGGCGATAACCTCCACGTAGAATTCCTCGTGCCTTTACCCACTGCCGATTCACCGTAGCCCGTCAGGAATCGTCGTTCTCAAGGTTGTTCGCGTTCGATGACGCGATCGATCGCACTTTCCAATCGCGCGATGCGGGCGTCGAGACGACGCTGTCGTAGGTATCCCGTCAAGACGAAGATCATGAGAATCATCCAAACGAAGGCGTATGCTTCGATCATCAGCACGGTGCCATCGCGCTGGGGTGCGGCTTGTTCTACAGGCCGAAACTCGCCAGGAATGGTTGAAGATACCGTGGGAGTGGCTTGCGAGGTCGCGTGGTGAGTCATCCCTACGACTCCTCCCCGACATTGAATTCAAGAGCTTCTTTTTCCAAGCGGCGTAGGCGTGCTTCCGTGGACCAAAGGCGAAACCGAAACCAAAGAAGCGTTCCTGCCAGGAAGGTAAACGTCAGCATGGCGATGATGAAGGTGATTCGCATGTCCACATGCTGAAGACCTCCACCTTGTCCTGTGACGACTTCGGGATGTTGTCCGCTCCATTTTCGAACGGAAAAATGGATGAGGGGAAGGTTCAGCGCTCCAAGAAAACCAAGGGTAGCCGCGAACTTACGCTCGCCCTCTCCACCTCCGCCAAAGGAACGTAACAACAGGTAAGCAACGTAAACCAACACCGACAATAGGGAGGTCGTCAGCCGAGGCTCCCATGTCCAATAATGTCCCCAAGCTTTGACGGCCCATAAAGGTCCTGTGGCAAGAACGACGGCGCCAAACGCCACGGCCACTTCTGCACCCGCGCGCGCCAATGCATCGCGACGGTCACTGATTCGAAAAAGATAGGCAGTCGAACCGAGAAAACACGCGGTCGCGCCCAGGTACATGGCGTACGCGGAAGGTACGTGGAAATAAAATATTTTTTGAACGATTCCCATCTGCGCTTCCACCGGTGTGCGCAAAAAAATCAAGTGGACCGTGATGAGAACGCCAAGCGTTGCCAACGTGAGTAACGAAACGAAAGCGATATCGAGCAAGCGAGCTGAGGATCGAGCAGATGCACAGGACTTCATGAGGACATGCATTTCGAACGCGCGAGGCCCGAACCTTCGTATCAGGCCCTACGATTCTTGCGGTGAGATGAGGAGGAGTTCTCCGTCGAAGTCTTCGTTTTACGACGCCGTGATTTGCTTGGCCTTCCGTCACATGCTTCGTCGAGCCAGGTAAGAAGCGCGCGCTGCTCACTCGTTCCTCCTTGTCGAAGGGCACGCCGCAGTAGCTTTCGCGCGTCTTCGGTTTTTCCGACACGCCCTAACACATGCGCGTAAGAGGAAGCAATTTCGGTCTCCTGGGGCTCCATTCGATGGGCAAAGGCGAGCAAAGGGAGACCTTCGTTGGGCCGATCGAGCACAACATCGAGCAAATGGCCTAGATTATGGGCATACCAAGGATTCCGGGGCGAGATCGCGATCGCCTTGCGATACGCGCGTTCGGCAGCACGGTAATGGGACATGAGGCTCATGGCGAGTGCCAGCAATGCCCAGCCTTGATCGTCATTGGGATTCGCTGCAATGAGACGACGAGCCGAAAGTGCGGCTTTCCATGGTTCCGTTTCGACCGTCAATTCCGCGAGATGCCGATGCGCGAAAAGGGCATCCTCGCTATCGGGAGGAGCCATTTTCAAGAGACGCCGCAGCATAGCGATGAGGTCATGGGGTTGCACGGATTGGCGCATTACGCACTCTGCACTGTGTCGGAGCTTTTTGACCTCCAGGTCTTGCGCGTCCTTGCCCATAATCAATAGATACCTTCGCAATAGCGTTCGTGCAACGCGTACTAGTCTTCTCGCATCCTGGCCCTGGCGGCGGTGGCTACACGATCGCCGAAGGCTCGCCCTTGAATGGCGCGCACGGCATCGTCGATGACTTCAGCTCGAACAGCGATGAACGTATGCTTGTCCCGAATTCGAATGCGGCCAATATCCGCTCGTTGAATCCCTCGCGCCTCAGCAAGAACAGCCACGAAATCTCCAGGACGCACCCCGTCTCTGCGGCCGACGTTGACGAACACCTCGAGTTCGTCTTGCTCATCGAAATCATCCTCCGAAGGCGGTAGTTCCGCTCCTTTTTCTGGGAGTATCGGTTGGTCATCGTTGTCTTCGGCAGGAGGAAACCAATCGGCCAACGCAGCATGGCCCACGGGTTGTTCTTGCTGTTGCTTTTGCTGAATGTCCCGGATCAAATCGAGATCCTCCTGTGTCATGGGAGAGATCTCGTATCGCGGCAAATCCATTTCGGGCACAGTACGATGCTTTCCTGTTGGTTCCTCGTCTTCGAAACCATGCGAATCATGAGCGGAATCATCGCGCTCGGGGGAGTCGTCGTTCGCATCACTCTCAACCGCGTGCCCCAAATCAACTTCCGGCTCGGCCGGAGGGTCCGTGGGCAAGTCATCATCGTCTTTGGGTTGATCTTCAGCCCTTGGATACTCCTGGGTTGGCGGCGAATCGACCGAATCTTCGTCCTGCTCCGGTTCTTCGACGGGTCGTTGCTCTGACGACGGCGGAAGAGGAGGGGTGTGTTGTTTCCTGGAAGCGTCCGCAGAAGCTTCGCGTATTTTTTCATCAGAGGATTCGTCAGGAGCATGGACCTTGACAGGCGCGGGCCGTTTGGCTCGACGCGCTTCTGCGGCTTCTTCCTCGGATTTCAGCCGATCTCCGAGATGGTTGCGCAACAATCCGGCGATGATGAATTCACTTCGATCGTGGGTGAGAAGCCTACGCGCAAGCGCCATGTCGTCGGGATGCGGCTGCGAAGAAAACGCTTCATTCAACAGGGAAATCACATCCGCGTGAGCGCGCGTTTTCAACTCCCCTTCCGACGGAAGCTGTTTTTCGAAGGGGCGAATTTTATAGGTAAGACGAAGATAATAGAGCGCGCCGATATCATGGGGCGTGATCAAACTCAGGGCGGTTCCCGTTCGTCCCATCCTTCCTGTTCGCCCTGTTCGATGAACGTAGGTTTCCGCCGAGTCCGGGAAGTCGAAGTTGATGACGTGAGTCAGATGCGAGATGTCGATGCCACGAGCGGCAACGTCCGTGGCCACGAGCAAGCGAAGGTGACCTTCTTTGCTGCGCGTCATCACCTTCTCTCGATCGGATTGGGGAAGATCCCCATTGAGCCAATCGGCATCGTAGCCAGCGCGTTGAAGCATACCGGCCACCCGCTCCGTGTCATCGCGCGTGTTGCAAAATATGAGAGCACTTTCAGGGTTTTCCACCTCTAACAGCCGCAACAAGGCATCGCTTTTGTCTTTTTGAACGAAGTACACGAAGTGCAGAATCTCGAGAGCCCCTACCTGATCACCCGATAAGTAAATGAATCGCGGGTCATGCAATCGCGATGATGCCATTTTTACGATTTCGGGAGGTAACGTCGCGGAAAACAAAAGCGTCTGACGCGGCTCCGGAAGATGATCCACAATGGCATTGAGTTCCCGTTCGAACCCCATCGACAGCATCTCGTCGGATTCGTCCAAAATCAATATGCGAAGATGCTGGGTTTGCAGCGTTCCCCTTCGAAGATGGTCGAGAACACGCCCAGGCGTACCCACGACGATTTGAGCGCCGCCTTGCAGCGCGTCTATCTGACGTTGTATGGGCGCGCCGCCATATACTGTGGCAGAACGGATGTCGCGCTTGCTTCCAATCCGTTCGATCTCTCGCGATACTTGTAACGCCAACTCCCGAGTCGGTGTCAGCACCAACGCCTGGGGTGATCGGACACTGCGCTTGATCATCCGGTCGACCAAAGGGATACCGAATGCCGCAGTTTTTCCTGTTCCCGTCCTAGCTTGCACCACCACGTCCAACCCGCGGACCGCTGGATCGTATACGGCATGCTGTACGGGCGCCGGATGCGTGTATCCCATCTCGGCCAAGGCATGCTTGACGTCGTCATTCAGGGGCATCTGCTCGAACGAAGGCAGTTGCGGTGTATCTTCAATCTGAACGTGTTCGGAAGCTTCAGTCATAGGTTTTCTCGCGACGATCGAGGTCGTTGGAAGTAAAAGACAGCACGGGACAAAACCAGCCGTAGACCGTAGCTAGCCCTTGGCGTCGATGGATCGCAAGAGGCTTTGCTGTAAACCGGCGAAAAGATGGTTAGGGCCAAGATTCTCGTTGCGTTGAAGAGGATAGGGAAGGGGAGGCGGGTCGACGAAGCAAGGATGCGGCTTTGCGGCGGATGTCGGATAACTCGATGGCGTCGCGCCGCACGGCGTGTTCTTCGGCAAAACCCAAGTGAATGACCGCATCCAAGGCTTCGAGACGGTCCGGTTGGCCCGCACAGGCGCGTTCGATATCTCCGCGGCGAGACCACTCTGGTTCGAGAGACGCGCGAAATAGCGCGACTGCTTTCGTTTCGGTTTCATGGGACGTGGCCGCCGCTGAACGGGCACGTTCCACGGCAGCCATCAACGATTCGATTCCTCGGTCACAATCAATCGGCGTGCTCGACGAAATTCCACCAAGCCTTCCCACCGCCTGCGTCGTAATCTGCACGGTGCAAACGGCAATGACCACGACCACAAACACGAAATACCCGATCATCACTCCACGACGACCCTTTTTTCGGGCGTTTCGTTCTTGCCGGTCCTGCCGGTCTTGCATCATCAAAGCCTTGTGACCCCAAGCACGATGAATTGTCAACGGTATTAGAAATACCGCGTCCAGTCCCTAGCTTTCGACAAAGCAAGCGCGAGTCACGCATCCGCGATCAATCGTCGTCTCCGCTCAACAAGAACGGAATCCAGGCCGCATATATTTTCGCCATCTCTCCGCGTCGCGTGTAGCCAGCAAGCCCGTACATCACCTTCCACCAATGCCCATCGGGCGTCTCCCCATAAGAAAACGCCGGGAAGAAGTGAAACTGCCAGTCTAGCCCCGTTCGCAACTTTCGCTCTTGATAATAGGTATTCAGCAGCAATTGGGAGACGGAATTCCCATCGTCGAACCGCCAAAACACCGGGAACGCAACCGTGCTCCTGCTTTTGGGCGAAGCGAAATCCCAGAATATCGGCGCTACGACGAGATGGGTGCGGTCTTGATTACGCCCCATGTATAGCACCGGATGGATATTCGTTTCCCATCCCGTAAGCCCTCGAGAATGCTGAAATAGCGGCGTTATCCACGTCGTTTTTTTGATCCCGAAACGGTTGAAGTGCCCCCAAAGTGGAAAGACCGCCAAGTCCCGCTGACGGGGACTCACCGATCGGTAAAGCAACGGCAACAACAGGTGCGTGTCCTCGCCAATATCCGGATCATGATAATGCCAATACAATGGCGTTATCATATCCAACTCCGTTCGACCCCGGTAACGTGCGTAACCCCACGTAACGAAAGTCTTTTCTCCCTTGTCCCCCGTCGAGGTCATATACAGCGGGTTGACGAATAAGGAAGAGCGTCCCTTGTGTCCGTAATGGAAAACCGGAAATAGGGTGACGTGGTCTTCATCCTCTCCCCATAGATGATAGAACAACGGAAGGACATGAAACGCGCTGCGTTCGCGCGTGTGGCTCCACAACAAGGGGCCCCACAAATTCAACGATTTTTCGCCGATGTCATCGTATCGGTAATAATGCAAAAGCGGAGGAATGAGTTCGTATTCCGAGGTTTCGGAGCGACCGTAGAAGTACAGGGGCGCGATTCCGAAATCGATGTCCCGCGCGGAACTCAGGCTGCACGAAGATCCCCCTTTCCACGAGCAATACCCCGGCCCCACCAAGTTGAATCCACTGGTATGGGTCTGCGAGGTGAAGGTGAGCAAAGGCGGAATATGTAAATAAGATCCGTCCTTTCGTGTCCCCTGAAAGACCAAAGGCGCGAGCCAATGATCCGATTCCCCGGGCGCTTTTCGCCACGCGAGAGGTCCGATCACATGGGTACGACTCTCATTTTCGCGCATGTTCCAATACAAGGGAAAGACGACATCCGCATCCACGTTGGGACTGCGCCTGCGATAATAAAAAGGTGAGATAAAAGAGGCCGTGTCTTTGGGCTGCTCGCGTTCGAGCCAGAAAGGAAACACCGTGCGAAAACGGTATTGGCCGCTTTTTTCCTGATAATAAGGGCCGTACCAGGAATAGGTGGTCTCGGTATCGCGTCCCAGTTCGAACTCATTATCCGCGTCCGAACCGATCGTCTTTTTCACGACCTTGGACAGCTTCAGCGGGTCTTCTGGAATCGAGGCTTCGAGAGAGGGAAGCACTCCAAGTTCCTCTCCTCCCGAAGCCGCATGCGTAGCCGGTGCATTGGGCTGCGCTGTAGGAGTCGCCCCCGCGGCAGGTGGAGGCCCGTCCTCCCCAAGACCTGGCATTCCCATCTGCGCCGAGGCTGTCTCCGCTGCCAGCCCCATGCTTGCCACAAGCAGCCACCTGAGATTCCGTTTGGGCGTCAAGCTGCGCCTCCGGTCATCATGGGCTGTTGCAATACGTCGAGCAGCCGATGCATGAGTTCTTCTCTTGCCACAAGAACTTGCGAACGAGCAGCGAGATCTTTGAGTTGTACCTTTTGCGACTCCAACTCTTCCTGTCCAAGCACCAAACACACCCGCGCGCCGCGAGCATTCGCGCGTCGTAACATGGCCTTGAGCGAAGTCGATGCGCCCCCTCGACCATCGAGTTCGACGCAAATGCCATGATCTCGGAGTTCTCGCGCCATGAGCAACGCTTCTGACGCCGCCTGCGGACCGATCGGAGCGATCACCACCAAAGGTGGAGAGGCTAGTTCGGCAACGTCCATCGCCAACAGGATACGTTCCACGCCAAGCGCAAATCCGATTGCTGGTGTGGACGGCCCTCCCATCTGTTGCACGAGATTGTCGTATCGTCCTCCTCCCCCCAGCGCGTTTTGCGCTCCGACTTGACCCGCCTGGCTTCGTAGCTCGAATAGGGTTCGCGTGTAATAATCGAGCCCCCGAACCAACGTCGGATCCACGCGATACGGAGTGCCGAGACGGTCGAGTTGGGAGCACAGCCTGTCGAAATGCTCCCGGTCGTCTTGCGTCAACACTTCGATGATCGATGGCAATCCCTCGAGTGCCGCAATGTCTCGTTCGTCCTTCGAGTCAAGGATGCGAAGAGGATTGGATGACAGACGTCGGATCGAATCCTCGCTCAACCGTGCTTTTCGTGGCTCGAGATGGTCCACGATGATCTGGCGATAACGGGGACGAGTATCGGCGCCCCCCAGAGAATTGATGACGATCTCGAGGTCCGAGATGCCGAGCCTCATGAATAATCCGTGCAACATATCGATCATTTCGGCGTCGCATACAGAACCCGCGTCACCAAATAATTCACACCCGAGTTGATGGAACTGACGGTACCGTCCTCGCGCGGGGCGCTCTCCGCGAAACATCGGCCCCAAGTAATACCAGCGCGTGACCGGTTCCTTTTGATGGATGTGGTGCTCCACATAGGCTCGGACCGCGCTCGCTGTCCCTTCCGGCCGCACCGTCAACGCTTCGCCGTGGCGCTCGAACGAATACATCTCCTTTTCAACGATATCCGTCGCTTCTCCGATGGAGCGTGTGAACAAGGCGGTGGATTCGATGATGGGTGTTCGCACCTCACCGTAACCATGACGCTCCGCCACAACGCGGAATTCTCGCTCGAGATGATGCCAGCGGACCATCTCGTCCGGAAGGATGTCGTTCATCCCTTTGACGGCTCGGTAGTTCATTGACTGGGCGGCTTATGGACGGTGCAAGCGGACGGGTCAAGCAAGGAACAACGTGAACGTGATCTACCCGGCGCATATCGTCATTCTCGAGCCCCATGATTGTGGTAGATCCCCCGATTATGCGTGTTGCGGCCCTCGACTTGGGCAAAGTGCGCGTTGGATTGGCCGTCACCGATGAAATCGGCGCCATGGCGCACCCGCGTCCGCCCCTCGATGCCCGGGTCCGTAGCGATCTGTTGCGAAAAATCAAAGACTTTGCTGAACAAGAATCGGTGGACCACTTCGTGGTGGGACTGCCTTTGGACCCGGCTGGACAACGCGGACCCGCGGCGCGAAAAGCGATGGCCTTTGCTCAGCAACTGTTTGAATTTACAGGTATTAATGTCGTTCTTTGGGATGAACGCTTCTCGACTTCCGAGGCCACTCGACGACTTCGAGAAGGTGGGCATCGCGCCCGTGAGTCCCGTGCAAAAATCGATAGTGCCGCGGCCTGTCTCATTCTACAGGCATGGCTCGATAGTCAGTCTGGGAGAGCACGGTGAGCGGAAGCGCGAAAGAACCTCGACCCAAGCGAAAGCCACGGTCCACCCCCTCGCCCAAAGGCTCCGGAAGCCCAAAGCATTCCCAATCCCGGCCATCGAAAAATTCCCGGCTACCTCAACCCCATCGCGAAAACAAACGCGCTGATACCCCAGCCCGCCGGCGGACCGTGGTTCGTTCGAAGTGGTTCAAAGCCGCCTTGGCCACTGTCTCTTCGCTGATGATTCTGAGCATGGGCTTCGTTGCGTTCCTCTTGCTTCCTTGCCATGGCGATGGTTCTTCGGTGGAAGTCGAATGGGACGCTCCGGAATCCGCCAGCGAAGCCGCCGACCTGCTCGCTCGTGCAGGCTTGGTGCGATCCGTTTGGCTCATGGCACTTTATCTACGCGTGGATGGACATTGGGATCGAATCGATTCCGGCATCCATTTGTTGCAAAACGACATGGCACCGCGGACTTTGTTGCGACGCTTGCGCCGATTGCAGGGCGGCGCTGAGGTTCGTGTCATCATTCCGGAAGGATTCGATACGTTCGATGTGGCACGCCGCCTTCAGGAAAGCGGCGTGTGCAGCCAGCGCGCGTTGCTCAAAGCCGCTCACGATGCCACCTTGATGGCCGAATTGCGCCTGCCCGTCAAAGATGCCGAAGGCTACTTATTTCCCGCAACCTACGCGTTCGTACGAAATCAATCCCCGTCGTCCATCGTGCGTCGCATGGTCAATGAGGCGATCAAACGCCACGCGGGGCTGTTCGATGAGCATCCCGAGGCGTTGAAAACCCTACACGACGACCTGGGATGGAACCGTCATGACATTCTCATTCTTGCGTCGATGGTCGAAAAAGAGGCTGCGGTGGACGAAGAACGACCATTGATCGCCAGCGTGTTTTTGAATCGGATGCGCAGTGCGAGTTTTCGACCGAAACAACGGCTACAAAGCGATCCTACGGCTCGATACGGTTGTTTGCTGGACCCTTTGAAAATTCCCACCTGTGCCGGCGCGGAAAAAGGTGTCACGGGGCCCATGGTGCGAGACCCAGCCAACCCTTACAGCACCTACGCCCACGCGGGACTTCCGCCCGGACCCATCTGCAATCCAGGAGAACGCTCCTTGCTCGCCGTTCTCACCCCGGCCATTACCAACTATCTTTTTTTCGTTGCCAGAGGTAATGGCAGACACTCGTTCAGCGAATCGTTCGAATCCCACCGCGACGCAATCCGCGACGCGCAATCCAATCCACGATGATGCAACCGCCTTCTCCTCCCTTGCCTGAAGTCAACTTCGAGCACCTTCGGCTGCTTTCCATTTTTTATTATGTCCTGGGTGCCATCTACGTCATGGTCGCTCTCATACCTTTAATTCATCTGAGCGTCGGTATTGCGATCGTAACGGGTGTGCTTCACTCACCACCTGACACCATCCCTCTCGGTTGGATGTTCATCGGCCTGGCTGCCGTAGTCGTCATCGTCGGACAAACGTATGCCATCTGCATGCTGTTGACAGGGCGCTACCTGGCCGCACACAAGGCTTGGAAGTTTTGTTACGTTGTCGCAGCGGTCAATTGCATGAATGTGCCGTTAGGCACCGTACTTGGAATTTTGTCGTTGATTCAGCTTTCGAAACCGGAAGTCAAAGCTCTGTTCTCACGGAACCAATCAGCTTCCAAACTCATGATGGATGGCTGAGCAGCACCGAGGAATGCGAATCAGTCAATCATGATTCATGTCCGGCTGCGCACGGCGTCTTGTACGATCGTATCGAGTTGCGAGCGAGTGGGATTCCATCCAAGCACGTTGCGAGCCCGATTCGATGACGCCACCAACGAAGGAGGATCGCCATCGCGTCTCGGTCCGATATGATAGGGAACCGCTTTGCCAAGCACATCACTCACAGCGTCGATGATCTGACGTACCGAATAACCATTGCCCGTTCCGAGGTTCAACGACAACGTGGGGGTATCGTTGCGAAGTTTCTCGATCGCCAGCCAATGCGCTTCGGCCAAGTCCATCACGTGAATATAGTCACGCACACAAGTGCCATCCGGCGTGCTCCAATCATCGCCGAACACCGTTAGTTCCGGACGACGTCCCAAGCCGGCATCGATGGCGAGCGGGATGAGATGGGTTTCCGGATCATGACGTTCCGCCAGGGTACCATCCGCATGCGCTCCGGCCGCGTTGAAGTATCGCAAACAAGCCACGCGAAGCCCGTACGCTCGCGCATAATCTCTCGCCGCCATTTCCACGATGAGTTTGGTGGCTCCATAGGGATTGATGGGCTCCTTGGGGTGATCTTCGTCGATGGGAACACGAATGGGGTTTCCGTAGACCGCAGCGCTCGACGAAAACACGAACGTTTTCACGCCCGATCGGACTATTTCATCAAGAAATGCAATGGTTTGCGAAACATTGACCCCATAGTATCGATCAGGCGATCGCATCGATTCACCGACTTGAATCAATCCAGCGAAATCCACGACGGCTTCGGGGGCGACTTCTTCGAGGACGGATCTCACTGCCGCGCGATCGCCGATGGCACAACGAACCAGAGGAACGTGGTCAGGGATAGCCTCGGCGAAACCCGTGCTGAGATCGTCGAGAACCACCGCGGACTCGCCATGCTCTTCGAGGCAACGCACGAAATGAGATCCGATGTAGCCTGCTCCACCCGCAACCAGAACTGTCATGGTGAGGTCTTGTACCAAAGAGCAGAGCGACAAACCAAGGTCTGTCGACCATGGGTCAATCCCCATGCATCAAACTGGCTGACCCTTGGCGCGTCCCATGACCGCGCGAACACATTGCTCCAGGCATTCGCCAAGTTTTCTCGGCGAAAAGACCCGCTGAACCATGTGCTGCGCACGCGCGCCATAAGCTCGTCGTGGACCTGGGCTCGATAGCAACGAAGCGGCCCCTGCTGCAAAGGTCAATGCCGAGTCGAATACGCATTCTTTGCCAATCGCATCGAGTACTGGCTGCAAATCGGTACTGCCCGCATGAATCAGCGTTGGGCATCCTTGCATCCACGCGGATAACAAGCCCGTGGATAATCGAATACAGGGATCCGCATGCACTACCGCCAAGGCATGGCGCATCAAGGATTCGCGAGCCGTATCGTCCACCGGTCCCAGCGATACGACGCCATTGCCTGGGTCGTGGGGGAATCTGTCGTCACCCGCAAGAACGAGCCGAACGTTTTTTGCGCTCATCCGTTCGGAACGGTCGTCTTCGAAGGAAGTATCCCCGTGTGCTTGACGAAACAATTGGAACGCTTCGAGCAACCGATCCGCCGCGGGGCTGTAATGTCCGAACGCAAGAAGAAAAGGGCCGTCGACCAGCGTCAGTCGCTTCGAACGATAAGATGGGGAAGGAAGCGGATCGGGGGCCGCACCGATCACGAAAGTCGGACAAGACCACGGATACTCTGTCGCGGTTCGTAATCGTTTTTCTTCTGCAGAAGAAGCCAGTGCGACCCCGCGCGCCTGCCGAAGCAGGGTTGCGGCTTGCTTTCCTTGGTGGGTTCGATCCTCCCACGGTGCCGGACAAAGCACGGCGTTACGTACACGGCCCATCCCTTCGGATACCAAGTACCCCCACGCCCCCGTGAAAAAAACGGCATCGAAAAGAGGTCCGAATTGGTCGAGATAAGGGCGATACCCCGGACAGACCGGACCCACCGAATGGCCCCACACTTTCGCTGCTAGGGTATTGTACGACGCGAGCCACTTCGCGGGACGGTCCAGTCGATGCACGAGGCGCTGTTCGAGACGGAAGCGAACCACGGAAAGCGAATCGATGGTCGACTCCCCTTCGGCGACATCGTTGTTCCATTGTCCTGGGTAACGGCTGCACGTGGTCAGCACGGTGACGTCGTGTCCTCGTTCTGCCAACGCGGTAGCCATGGCGCGTGTGCGAAGGCAAATTTCGCTCACGTCGTCCAAGGCATATCGTTCGAGCACAAATGCTACTTTGGCGTTCGTGACGACATCCATGGTATGGTTGGTTCATGCCTTGGAATTGCGGTTAGGGTCAACGCGGTGGGGACGAAGGGGCAGTTTTCACCGACAACAGAACAGGAAGGCGAACGGGGCAGGGGAGAGATGGCAGAAGCGAAGGAACTGGGCAACGGTTAAATATACCGATACGTAATATATTATAACGCGATCGTGAAAGGGAACGGACCTTCCGTTTTCACACATGAAATCGTCTTGAGGGATGGTGTTATCGGATCTTCTTTCTGTTTGAACGGTTGGCTTCGGTTGGGAGGACGGCCCATAAGTTGCAGAACACGGGGCACTTCCTACGAGGTGAATCCCATGACGACCTTGCTCCAGACTCGGGCCGAATTCGGGCGGTTCCGTCCGATTGCTGAAATAGGACGCGGCGGCATGGCCGAAGTCCACCTCGCTCATACGCAAGGACCGGTTGGTTTTCATAAGTTGGTGGTCCTCAAACTCGTTCGAGAACACCTTGCGGAAGATCCAGATGCCAAAACCATGCTTATGGACGAGGCTCGTCTGGCAGGGCGTCTCAATCATCCCAATGTTGTGCAAACTCTTGAAGTTACTGAAATTGGAGCAAGTCCGGTCATTGTCATGGAATATTTAGAAGGACAGTCATTTTCGGCTATCCTTCGACGTGCGCAAGCGGAGGGCAAGCCGCTGGATCTGGCCGCCTGCCTCCACATCGTTTGCGAAGCTCTCCAAGGGATCCATTACGCCCACCAACTCAAGGACTTCGATGGTTCTGCCCTTAACCTCGTTCATCGCGACGTTTCGCCTCACAATATTTTCGTGACGTATGACGGGCGGGTCAAAGTGCTCGATTTTGGCATCGCCAAAGCGGCCATTACGCAGTCAGAAACCAGGGCGGGTGTGCTCAAAGGTAAAGTGGCTTATATGGCCCCAGAACAAGCGCTGGGCATGAAGGTCGACCATAGAGCCGACATTTATGCGATGGGAGCTGTATTATGGCAAATCGTCACGGGACGCGCGCTTTGGAAAGAGTTGCCCGAAGGCCAGGCCCTTTATAAACTCGTTCAAGGCAATGTGCCTCGTCCCAGCACCATCAATCCCGATGTCGACCCTCGTCTCGAATCGTGTTGTATGAAAGCCTTGTCTACGGCGCCGGAGGATCGTTACCCCAACGCTTTGGCTCTCGCTGAAGATCTGGAAAGCATCTTGGATTCGTTAGGACGTCCCTCCACGCGATCGCTCGGCGTGGTGGTTGAGGGACTATTCGACGATGTTCGAAAAGAAACCCAGGCGCTCATCGAAAAGCAACTCAAGCAGCACGCCCATGGTTCCGAGGATCAATCATCCCCGAAGCTCATGGCGAGCGGCGGTTGGCATAGAACGGCCTTCCGAAGTGAAAGCGCCGTGGAAACGGGCGATGAGTCCGCCTCTCGGGCACGGGTTTCTAGCGCTGCACCCATTATTGTAAGTTCCGGTGTGCTTCCGCCAAAACGCAATCGTTGGATCGTTGCCGCCGCAAGCGCCGGGGCTCTTGTCGTGGCTTTCGGGCTGTGGACAGCACTCAAGCCTCAGCAGCCCCCTGTTGCTCAAACTGCCCCATCCGCTGTGCCTTCCTCGCAAGTGATGGTGGCAATAGCGGCATCCCCTTCTGCGGAGCCTGTCCAAACCTCCGTGGAGATTACCGTTTCGCCAGATAGCGCGAGGGTCTTCGTCGACGATGTGGAAGTCAAGGAGCGACCAGCGCGTGTGTCTTTCGAGCGCGCGGACAGTCTGCACCGGATTCGAGCGGAGGCCGAAGGTTACAAAACTCAGCAATTGGAGGTGCAAGCCGATTCGCCAAAGTCGATTCAACTGCAACTTGCGGAAATGCCTCGTACGGTGGTTGCCAGCTCGGACGTCAAAACGAGACCCGCTCGAACGACCAAATCGGATACTGCTCGGGAAACTGCTGCTGATATCGTCGTCCCACCGCCTCCCGCGGCTGTCCCCCCTGCGCCGCCCCCGGATCGTCAACCTGCCGATTCCGCGCGTGACCGGATCAAGAACCTCGATCGAACGACCCCGTGGTAATATCGCGGATTTGCCTGCTGACAGAGCTACTGCCTGGCGAGCCATCGGGTTGTTCGAAGAGTCCTATCGTGAAAAATGCTGTACTCTCTTCGAAAACGAGCTAGGGAATTTTCTGATCAATCTCATCCAATAAGACGAGATAACCTTAGAACAAAGGTGTTACTTCAGCCCACCTTGTCGAAGACATATCCGCTTTTGCGAAGCGCCGACTCCTGTTCATCTCCCATCATTATCCGGTTGCCCCCGATGGTGCCCACGGAAACCGCGGCCTAGCGTCGAACCTACTCACGCTGACGGTTGCGCATCCATTGCCCATCTGCGCCAAACACAGCGGAGCATGAACCGAACGGATTCCGTATCGAGCGGGCTGGTTCCGTCGTGGGATTCCGTCGAGGGTTGGCTGCCATGAACATGAACCCACTGGAAGTGAAAGCGAAGCAGGGGCAAGGTAACTATACGGAAATTATAATTAAAATTGGAAGCACGGTCGTTGGGACGCGGTTCGATGAACTCATTCCTTGCCATTTTCCGATACAGACAAGCCAACCCGTATACGTAGAAATCCCCCCAAGCGGGTCGAAAGGTTCGACTTCAAGCTTTTTCGCGGAAACCGCCGCATCTTCGTTTCCAGAAAACGACTACCCCCATTCGATTCGTTTTCCCCTTTACCAACGGCAAGAGAATATTTCGCTCTGCCATTGGGAGGCTTTCGTTTCGGATGCAAGTATGGCGTTGAGCCAAGTTCCCGTCATCGCCATCGCGGCCGGCGCGCTCTGCTTGGAAGCAGATGCAGTGGTACGGAAGTATTCCGTTCTGCCGGTATGGAACGACACATCGAGCGTCCTGGTCCGTCTCGCCGTGATGCAAAACCAACTATCGGAAGCTTCCCTCAACCCCCCATGGCAGATGACCGTATCGGAGGGCATGCCCCTTTGCATGGGCATGGAGCAATTCGAGAACAATCTCGCCGCTGCTGACGGTAACCCACAAAGCCCCTTCGAACTTCACTTTACACCTTGGTTGCTTGGCGCTCGTCTGCTAGGCAGCGAGGGCAAACCAATCGCCCATCGCGTCTGGCAGCGCGCGTGGACATTCGATAGTGCCGAGGAATTTTTTGCTGCCCTTCGTCGAATCACCGGCAGCTTACGGGGGACCGTTCTCCCCAAGGATGCAGCCTAATTCGGACCGTTCATCAACAAGGAGCCAGTTTCATGCATATCGTCATCCCGAAGGAAATCCTGAATGCTGAGAAACGCGTAGCCGCCATTCCTGAAACCGTAAAGAAGTACGTCGCCAAAGGCTTCACCGTCACCGTCGAATCCGGCGCAGGCGCCGGTGTGTTCATCACCGACGAAGAGTACGCCGCTGCCGGTGCGAAGATTGAGAAGGATGTCGAGAAGCTTTTCGCCAGCGCTGAGGTCATCCTCAAGGTCAAGCAACCGATCTTCAACACTGCTGTCAACAAGCACGAGGTCGAGATGATGCCGAAGGGGTCGACGTTGGTCACCTTCCTTCATCCCGCCGCTCCCGATAGCCACGACATGGTTCGCATGCTTCGCGATCGTGGTGTCACGGCCTTCACTATGGACGGCATTCCGCGTATCTCCCGTGCGCAGCGAATGGATGCGCTCACCTCCATGAGCACCGTCACCGGCTATCGCGCCGTACTCGATGGCGCGGAACTTCTCCCGCGCTTTTTGCCGATGATCGGCACCGCCATTGGCCCGATCAAGCCCGCCAATGCTCTCGTCGTTGGTGCTGGTGTCGTCGGTCTTCAAGCCATTGCAACGGCCAAGCGTCTTGGTGCCGTGGTCAAGGCGTGGGATATCCGTGAGGCGGCTCGCACCGAGGCGGGAAGCCTTGGCGCCAAGGTTGTTGGATTCGATGTGCCCAAGGAGCTTGCCATTGCTGAAGGTGGTTATGCGAAGCTGCTTCCTCCGGACTGGTTGAAAAAAGAACAGGAAGCGATCATGGACGTCGTTGCGGAGTCCGATCTCATCGTGCTGTCCGCTCTCGTTCCTGGAACGCTCGCTCCCACCATCGTGACCAAGGAAGCGGTCGAGCGCATGAAGCCCGGATCCGTGATCATCGATGTTTCCATTGACCAAGGCGGCAACTGCGCGCTGACCAAACCGGGTCAGGAAATACTGCACAACAACGTGCGCGTTTGCGGTGTGCAGAACATCCCCGGCCGGATGGCGATGCATGCAACCTGGCTGTACGCGAACAACATGTTCTACTACATCGACAACCTGTATAAGAAGGTGCCGGGCGGCCCCGATCTCGAGGACGAGATCCCGCGCACTTCACTCGTAACGATGCAAGGCAAGATTGTGTACCAACCCGCGCTCGACGCGATGGGCGGGCGTTGATCCCATAACCTTGGCAACCCGGAGGATGTGTCATGACCGAGTTGGCATTGATGTTAGTTGTATTCATTCTGTCGTTCGTCATCGGCTACGTGCTCATATCGCGCGTGCCACCGCTTCTGCACACGCCGTTGATGTCGATGACCAACGCCATCTCGGCCGTGACCATCCTCGGCGCGCTCTTGCTGTTTGCGCAACCGTCGATGGATCTCGACGAAAAAGTACTTGGCGCCATTGCGCTCATCACGGCCGCCTTCAACTTGGTCGGTGGCTTCGTGATTACAGACCGCATGACAGGGCTCTTCAAATCGCACCATGAGCCCAGTGGAGGAGGGGGCAAAAAATGACCAAGCAACCTATTGCCCTTTGCTTCACCAGCAACGACCTTGGCGTGTTTCGAGGAGTTCATCATGGCTGACATGGACCCAGTCAAGATCCTAATCGATGTCGGAATCATCGCATTGCTCATCGTCGGTATCTCACAGTTCCGAACGCCTCGTGGCGCGCGACGTGGTAACGCCACGGCAGCGTTGGCGCTACTTCTGGCGATTGTCCTCGTGTTGTACCGCAACGATATCGTGGACGTCGGCATCCTCGCCGTCTCCCTGATCATCGGTGGGCTCGTCGGTACTTTCATTGCCATGAAAGTCACGATGATCCAAATCCCTGCCATGGTAGCTTTCCAGCACGGCGCGGGAGGTATCGCTGCTTGTGCCATCGCTTACGTGGAGTTGACCCGTGCTACGCCCCCCACCCCCGTTGGCGAAGTCTCCGGCTATCTCGGGCTGACCATCGGAGCGGCAACCTTTAGCGGCAGTATGCTCGCCAGCGCCAAATTGGCTGGAAAACTGAGGCAAACCCCGACCGTATTGTCCGGCCATAACGCGATCCTGCTTGCCATGCTCGCCGCCATCATTGGTCTGTGCGTCTACGCCTCCACGGGTGTTGGCGTGCCCGAAGCGGCGACGACACTTTCCGCTGCCCTTGTCGGAGCCCTGGTCCTCTCCGTCGCGCTTGGTTACACCTTTGCCGTCCGAATCGGCGGCGCGGACATGCCGGTTCTCATCTCGTTTTTGAACGCTACTGCCGGTCTTGCGGCTGCCTTCTGCGGTGTCGTCATCCAAAACCAACTGCTCATCGCTTGCGGTGCCACCGTCGCTGCTTCCGGTTCGATCCTCACCGCCATCATGTGCAAGGCGATGAACCGCAGCTTCATCAAAGTCCTTTCCGGCGGAAAAATGGCTGTCGCTGCATTGCCCGCCAAAAAGACGGAACCCAAACCCAAGAAAGAAGAAGCGCCCGAGGCTGCTGAACCAGCATCGGCTGACACCGATGACAAGCCCTCTGAGGAAATCGAGAAGAAAGAAGAGCAGGCGAAGCCGGAGACCAAGGCTGAGCCCAAAACCCGCACACCGGAAGAAGCGATGGCAGAGGCCAAAACCGCCCTGCGGGAAGCCGAAAGCGTCATCATCGTTCCCGGCTACGGCATGGCCCTGGCGCGCGCGCAATTCCAAGTCGCTTCTCTTTCGAAAAAGCTCGAGCAAATGGGCAAAAAAGTCGCCTTCGGGATCCATCCGGTGGCTGGTCGTATGCCCGGACACATGAACGTGCTGCTCGCCGAAGCCGATGTCGACTACGACTTGCTGAAAGAAATGGACGAAATCAACGAGTCTTTCGCCAGCACCGATGTCGTGCTCGTCATTGGTGCCTGCGACGTCGTCAACCCGGCTGCCATCAACATGCCCGATACTCCCATCTCTGGCATGCCCATCCTCAATGCGCATGAGGCCAAGCGCGTCCTTGTGTGCAACCTCGATGAGAAACCGGGCTACTCGGGCGTTCCAAACTCTCTTTACGAAGAGGAAACGACCCTTTTGCTTTTCGGCGACGCCAATGCAAGCGTCACCGAATTGCTCGGAAGCCTTTCCTGAGGTTGTGTGGATAGCGAGGTCATCATGATTACGATCCAGCAGTTGAGCGACAAACTTCTTCGTGCTGAGTATGCCGTTCGTGGACCGATCGTCATTCGCGCCCAGGAACTCGAGGCCCAGGGCCGGAAAATCATTTACTGCAATATCGGGAACCCTCAGGCCCTCAAGCAGCCGCCGCTCACGTTCATGCGGCAAATCCTGTCTCTCGTCGAATACCCTGAATTACTGACGAAAGCACAGGAGCTATATCCCAAGGATGTCGTCGAGCGAGCGCGTGATATTCTGACAAAAAATCCTTCGGGAACCGGTGCTTATACCCAAAGCGCGGGTATTCCTTTCATTCGGAAAGCGGTCGCGGACTTCATTGCAAACCGCGACGGCATCCCCGCGAATCCGGCGAACGTGATTTTGACGGACGGGGCGAGCAAAGGAGCGCAAGCGGTGCTCACGGCGCTGCTTCGGTCTCCCAAGGATGGATTCATGATTCCCATCCCCCAATACCCTCTGTATAGCGCAAGCTTGACGCTCTATGGCGGCGAACAGATTGGGTATTATCTCGATGAAGAGAATGGGTGGCAGCTCAATGAGACCATTCTTACGCAGAGCTTGAATCAGGCGAAGAGCAAGGGAATCAACCCGGTCGGTCTCGTGGTGATCAATCCCGGCAACCCGACGGGTGCAGTCCTGTCGCAAGAAAACATCGCCATGATCATCAAGTTCGCCCGGCAGCACAAACTCGCATTGATTGCCGACGAAGTGTACCAAGAAAACGTATATGCCACAGACCGGGAGTTCCACTCCTTCGCCAAGGTCATGCATGCGCTTGGAGATACGGACACGCCGCTGTTCAGCCTGCACTCGGTTTCCAAGGGATTTCTTGGGGAATGCGGCCATCGCGGCGGTTACCTCGAAATGCGCAACATCCCCGAAAACGTTTTGGCAGAGTTCATCAAACTACAGTCCATCAGCCTGTGCGCCAACGTTCCCGGACAACTCGTTACTTACCTCATGGTGGCTCCCCCCAAGCCAGGGGATGCGAGTCATGAATTGTACGTTCGTGAACGCGACTCCATCTTGCGCGATCTCAAAGAAAAAGCGACCTTGCTCGGCCAGGGTATTCAACAAGTCCCCGGAATGTTTGTCGATATTCCGCAAGGGGCCATGTATGCCTTCGTTCGTTTCGAATTGCCACACAAGCCAGGGGTTGACCCCACCCAGATGTCGGCGGACCAACGGGAAAAGTACGAAGCGGAACGCGACAATGCCTACTGCCTCGCTCTGTTGGAAGAGACCGGCATCTGTGTGGTGCCCGGATCAGGCTTCGGACAACGGGCAGGAACGCTCCACTTCCGGACGACATTCTTGCCGCCCCGCGACGAGATGGAAGACCTGGTCAAACACCTCGGCGGCTTCCATGTTCGTTACGTCGAAAAACTCCGCTCCTCAGCTTCTTGATAGCTGACAATTCCTAACACAGCCTTTGCAGTCACCTACTGGGCACGTCGGCCGTACACGATCGACCCCTTGCCCTTGTGCCCCATCATCGAAGCTCAAGCGGCAGCGAAGACGTAAGACATTGATATTTCTACGTATTTATACGATATGGTCGAGCTATCAGGGAAGGGGAGGGGGTGGTTTCATCACGTGGAGAATGGAGCGGGCCAGTCGACGGACCGCATACGCTTCGAAGTCATCGACGGGATCGAGGTCTTTGGGAAACACTTCGAGAACGCTTTGCAAGTAGTTGCACGCAACCTCGAAGGCTTGCTCCGATGCACTTTCTTCCAAGCGATCTGCGCCATGAACGAGGTGCATCCACCGATCGAGCCGAGGCTCCATGCTCATCCAGCGCCTCCAAGAGATGAAGATATCAGAGGTAGGATTCGCGATAGGCGACAGGAACGGAGGCAGCGCCATCCCAAACGACTTGACGGAAATGGTCAGGATCCGTGTTCCGTTCCGTATTGACGAGCAGCACCTGGGAATTGTGGTTTAGACCGAGACGTTCGCGAAGCGGACGATATTCTTCTCGACGCAACACGAACATCAGTGCTCCGAGCGTAACGGCACCGGATTCACCGGAAATGACCGTCGGGTCGCCCGCGAGTGGCATGCCCAATACACGCATGCCTTTGCCCGCGACATAGTCCGGGCACTTGAGGAAGATATCTGCCGTATCGCGCAGGATTTGCCAGGCGATTGGATTGGGGTCTCCACAAGCCAACCCTGCCATGATGGTATCGAGATCGCCCGGAAACGAACGTGGTTGGCCATCGTTGGCTTCGAGCGAAGCGTACAAGCAAGCCGCTCGTTCAGGCTCGACTACTACGATCTTGGGTCGCGCATTTCGATAAAGATTGGCATAAAAAGCTGCCGCTGCCGCTGCCAAGGAGCCTACTCCCGCCTGTACGAAAACATGCGTCGGTCGAAGGTCCCCCAGAGCCACCATCTGCTGCTGCACCTCGAGAAAAAGTGTGGCGTAGCCCTGCATGACCCATGCGGGGATGTCCTCATAGCCCGGCCATGATGTATCCGAAATCACCTGCCAATGATTCTCGGTCGCATCTTTACTCACTTGTCGCACGGCATCGTCGTAGGTTCCCGGCACCACCACGACCCGAGCACCCGCTTCCTCTATGGCGTGAATGCGCGAAGGCGAGGTCCTCTCATGCACATAGATGACGGATTCAGTGCCAAGCTGACGTGCGGCCCAAGCCACGCCACGCCCATGGTTGCCGTCCGTGGCCGCCGCGAACGTGAGCCCTTTCAAGATCTTTCTCACCTCGTCTCGCGCGAGATCGGCATGAGAAAACGGCGTTGGGTTTCCTAACCGATCGCGAATATAGCGGAAAATAGCAAATGATCCGCCCAATACCTTGAAAGACCCGAGACCAAAACGCTCCGCTTCGTCCTTCACCCAAATGCCGCCGATGCCAAGCATATTCGCAAGACGCGTCAGCCCTTTGAGTGGCGTCATGCGATAACCAGGCATCTGTAGATGGTATTTTCGAGCTTCGGTCGTGCTCGTTGCTGGCATGTAGCGGGCCACACTCTCGGAGGAGTGCGTTTCAGCGGCGCGTGGGTTTTCCAACCACACCACGGGAGAGGGGGTTTCCACATTCTACTCCTTGGGTTTCAAGATCAATCAATGGGTGAAGTCGACAGGGATGCGAGCCAAAGCTCGCCTTTCCTTGGGATTAGGATGCGCCCAAAGACTGCAACGCCGATTCGATGTCACTCGGTCGCACGAACACGATGTACCGAAATCCCCCACGGCCATCCGTCATTCCCTGAAGGGAAAAAACGTTGATATTGACTGCCGCAAGCTTCGCCATCACCTTGGCGAAAGCACCAACTTGGTCATCTCCCTCCACGAGAATCGCCGTATGCGGACCATCGAGCGCGATATTCTCCTCCTTGGCCGCCGCCACCAAACTCGCCGCATCGGTGGGAAAGATCGTGATTTGCGCTCGATCCGGGCCAAACGGCACCGCCGTCAACGCCGTCAAATCCACCTGCTTGGTAGCGAGCCGATCAAGAAACCGAAAACCTGCCCCAGATTCGTCCTTGATGCTTGCGTAAAAATAGTCGAGTTTGCGATACATATTCATCCTCCCTCGGTCGCTCGTGTCTTTCCGGTTTGAAAGTTGCGCCCGGTTTTGACCAATCATTGCCGCGGCATGACCGTCCCTGTCACCCATGATGCGAACAGCCAACGAGTCTGACGCGAACGCCGCGTTTTCGGGACTGTAGGCAGTCTTATTGTCCGTAGGTATTGGGATTATCCCTATTTTTCTTTCGTCTTTGAGCAGACCCGTACTGCCAAAATGGGAATATATCTAAGGAAATCTCTTAGTCAATTGCGTTTGACCCGCATCGTCTCCAACGATGTCAATCCCTCACGAACCGCAAACTTCGTGAGATCAGCCACACTATGCAATTCCAGCTTCACCATGATGTTCTTTCGATGCGTCTCCACCGTCTTTCGGCTGACATGCAAACGTTCCCCAATGTCAATGGTTCCATAGCCCTCGGCCATGAGTTGCAAAACTTCGCGCTCTCGCTCGGATAATTTCGCAAGTCCGGTCCCAGGCACCGGCGCAAGCCGTTGCACATAATCATCGACAACCACACCAACGACATCGGGACTCAAGTAACACCCGCCCCCCAATACCATCTCCACCGCCTTCATGAGATCAGAAAACGCACTGTCCTTGACCACGTACCCAGCGGCTCCCGCCGATAGCATCCCAGCCACATACTGCCGATCCGCATGCATCGATACGGCAAGCACCTTGATTCGAGGCATCTCGGAACGTATCTGCCGCGTGGCATCAATGCCGTTCAACTCGGGCATGCCAATATCCATGATCACCAAATCCGGTGATAATTCACGCGCAAGCCGAACCGCCATCCGACCATCCGTCGCTACCCCCACAATCTCGACCCCCGTTTGTCCAGCGAATAGCGTCCGCAATCCCTCACAAAACAATTTGTGATTGTCTGCTAGCAGTATCCTCATGCTCGCGGCTCCGTGGCATCACCCCGAGGAACGAAAACCTGAATCCGACTGCCTTCCCCCAGAACGGAAAAAACCTCAATTTTGCCTCCCAAATGATGAATTCGCTCCCGGATGCTGAACAATCCGAAGCCCCCCGAGGTCGATGGACGATGTCCCAATCCCTTGACGTCGAATCCAATTCCATCGTCCTCCACCACGACGCATATCTGGTCGAGTTCGTTCCGCAAGTGGACCGTGGCCCGCGTTGCGTTCGCATGCTTCACCACGTTCGTGAGCAACTCTTGAATAGAACGAAACAGCATCACACGAACACCTTCGCCGATCGCGCTCAGCGGCTCGTCGCAACGCACCGTTACCGGAAGTCCAAAATCCCGTTTTACATGCTCGCTAAGCCAGACGACTGCTTGCTTCAATCCAAGCTCATAAAGAACCGGCGGACTAATTTCGAACGTGAGTGTCCGCGTGTCATGGACGATTTGCTTGATGAGAACAGTGACATCATCCAGCCGAGATTGATGCTCCGAAGGAAGAACATGCCTGAGCGACTCCAGTTTGAGTTTCGCTACTGCGAGCCCTTGCCCAATGCGGTCGTGTACCGCCAACGCAAGGGTCCGCCGTTGTCGCTCTTCCGTCAACGTCAGTTCCGAAGCCAAACACCGGAGATGATCCTGGTAGGTCGAAATCTGCGATTGTGCTTCTCGCAAGGCCAGATACTCACCCATGCGGTTGGCTATCAGCACCAGTAATTCATGCTCCTCCGATTCGAATCGAGGCGTTCTTCCATCAGGAAAAACGTCCACGTATCCGATCTCCAACACACCCGCTTCCTCATCGCTCACGACGATCGGTGCTCGTAACGACAATTTCCTTCGTTCAGCAATCACCGTGGAACATGTCTTACCCCGAATCGTCACGGCGGCATACGCCAGTTCAGCGTGCGTCAACGCCGAAGGCAATGCCTCAACCACACGCTGCATCACCATTTCGAGATCCGGTGAGTTCAATGCTTTCAATAGTGCAAAGATGCAGCTTGGCTCCTTGGCTCGCCGCGCAATTCCATCAGACAACCGGACCTTGTCGTCCTCGATGCCCTGCATGCGAGGTTGCATATCCAAAGCCATGGTCATCGCTTTCCCATCCTCACCAACTCGTGTTGAACGATGCGAGCAGCGTCGTCCTTCGCCATTGATACCGCGTCGAGGAACAAAGACGCTAGCGACAATGGCGAAGCCCCCTGAGCCTAGCCTAGCCGTCGATTCCTGGCAAACCACACCTTTCCGTGGCTTTCGAGATGCCGTCTCCACGATGATTCCACCACCCCGTCGACTCAACCATCGTCTTCCGCACCCAGCAGATCATCGGTCATCTTGACGCCTTTCAGCGTCTCTTCCCCACAGGGAGCAAGAGTCGCAGCAGAGGAATGAAGGCGATCCGAAATCGATGGCGGCACGGGTTGCCCAAGGGTAGGTAGCCCGAAATCCTCCAAAATATCGTTACCCAAAGTCGATACCAGGGGGGCTTGGGGCCGTTTGGATCTATCTTTGGACTCTCGCACGTCCCCCCTTTTCTTGTGACCCCATTTCCCCCTTCGTGGTCGTGCCTGAGGCAATTGCTCGCCTTTCCAAAGAGACAATACCGCACGAAGCGAACTCCTACTTGCCAAGGGCCGCTCTTCCAGACGAGAAAACTCGGGTATTTCCCTGCTCAATTCATCCGCTGCCATGGCCACAATCGGCACTTGCTCACTCCATGCCCGAAGCGGCGTCCGCAACACGCCCACCTCTCGCGACGCTAATTCCACCACCGCCCCTCGAGGCACTTCCCCAAGCGCCGAATACAACAATCGAACGCATACCTCGTCGGTCGTGTCCATACTTTCTTCGCGCAACATCTCCACCAACGCATCATCTCCCGGCACCTGTCTCGACAATGACTCTACGTATCGAATCGACGTCGCTAGAGCGACCGCAGGCCAAACACTCGCCGATGAGGCACCCACCGACAAACGTCGATAACGACGAGCTTGCGCCTCCGATGCCAACGTTATTGCTCGTCGAATCACACCATGTATCCCCGAAATCCCCATCAGTATCGAAAACGTTTTTTGTGCCAAATGGCTTGGATCTCCGAGTCTCCCGGCTCGAAGCCATGAGGTGGTCCCCTCTTTGATGACGGCCCCGCGCTCGTCGAAGGGAATGACCGAGAGGAGCAACCCCGCCAAAGCTACGTCACGAAGCTGTTCAGGATCGCTTTCCAATAGCGATACCATCTCCACCGCCAACAATGCCGCGTCCAGCCACCGCGCCCCCACATCTCCACCCAGCTTCGCTCCCGTGATCGCAACACGACGAGTCATCGCAAGATCCACCACCATTTGCGAAACACGAAGCATACCATCCAAATCCGGTATCTGTTCCCGAGCCCACGCGGAACGAGCCTCCCACAATGCAGCCAATATCGTCGCATACGTCGATTTCAATTCGTTCGAGGACGTATGAGGATCAAGGATGATGACGTCGGATAAATCTTGCAGATTCGATTTCCCCACGTGAACGTAACGAACGGATTCCAACGAACTTTCGGTAGCAATCGCCGTGGCAAAAGCAATGGCATCGTCGGGTGTCAGACGAGGATCGATTCGAATGTCAAGCCATTCGAGCCATTGTAACGCTCCGACGAGAGGCTCGATTTGTTGAGCAACCCACGCCGCCAGCAACACAGGTTTCTTGTCCACATAAGGAACACCCGCTTCCATCGTCACGTGCAGCTTGCCGCTCCTTTGTGCTTGCTGTCGAACCGCGTCCACCGTGGTCAGCGCCTCGAGTTGCAAAGAGTCCTCGTCGGCCTGACGTTGTACCAACTCGACAAGACACGCCAGCGATACGAAAAACCGCGCCACTTGTTCGTTCGGCCAAGCTTCATCGTTCCTGGGTAACGGTACGTGTCGCAACGATAGATTGGGCGAAGTTTTCGTGGACTCGCCTGAGGTTGAAGAACCCGGCACCTGCTCCGGTGGCAGTGTACTGCTGCGAGCTTCAGCCACGGACTTCTTTCGGTCGATACCCAAACGCTGCTCGACTCGTTGACGCGCAGTCCGAGCAGCAACTCGTATGGCCCGCGGATTCCACCACATCGGAGATTCCGCACCGCGAAGCGTCGATAGGATGGCTTCATTCGACGAAATCTCTCCCAATAGCTCGACAGCCAAACACCGCGTGTCGTCCACGGCATCCTCTCGAATCAAACCATGTCGACGCACCAACGCCTCGGCCCGTTGTTCCGCTTGCTGCAAAGAAAGCGCAACCAGTGCTTCGAAAACGAGGCGACGCTCTTGTCGAGAACGGTGGTGAAACGAGGGATCTTCGATGGTCCGAACAAGCCATGGTTCCGCGCTCTCCAACCGATGCTCCTTCACCATCCACAGAGCTACCGCACGCGCAGGCCATCCTGGAGCTGCCAGTTGCGATATCACCGACCCCTCTTCTCTCTCGATCCCATACAACATTGCCTTAGCCGCAATGCGAAGAGGCGAAGTGGTTTGTTCCAACCTCTCCAACACGACTCGCACTTCGTCATGCTTCTGTTCCCCCAACGCCTTGATCAACCGATACCCCGTCTCTCCTGTCAGACGAAATAGCACGTCGGCAATCCCTTCCATCTGTTCCGGCAGATGAGACACCACGTACTGCACAACGATTCGTGCCAAGGTTGGATGGGTAAGTTCGGGCAGCACCCGAAGACAGATAGAAGCTGCGCGAGTATCAAATATATCTAGCAATTTCCGTAGGTTAGATAGTCGTCGGTCTTCGAGAGCCTCCGCAGGAACCCGACGGTTGAGATGCTTCAACAACCGTGGAAGCGCCTCGGGTAACCACAGAGCGGTCAGCACATCCAATCTGGTTTCGCTTGGAGCCAACGACAATGAAGCAAACAACAACGTATCAGTTTGCTCTTCCTCCAACAGATCCCGTGCCAGGGTTCGAAGAATGGATTCATCGCGGGAAATAAGAACTCGACCCTTCGCCATCTCTTCCAACATCGCGACGAGATAGCGAGAAAACAAGGCATCGTAGTGATCGTCAGTGGGCGATAACCATGGCGAGCGCGTGTGATCATCCAACAACAATTCTGATACACACGGCCAAGTCTCCAAGAACTCGAGACGATCGATATCCTCTCCCGATGCTTCCATCAGGCGAAGCACGGTAGTTTGACTCTCGCAAGCCTCGTTCACACGGGATGCCGTGGTTCCAAGCAATCCCCAAGCCACGCCAATTCGAACGCCTTGATGAGACAAAGGCCAAAACTCAGCCACAAGATCGGCACGCCGGGACTCGACTACGACTTGATCAAATATCCTTCGGAACAGCCTCTCAGCCCCAGCGAGCGTTGGCTCGCACGCCATGAAACGAATCCCATCGTCGAACATCTGCTGAATGACAGGCAACCACGGCCAATGAGGTGACCACACGGTTTCATCACGAAGTAGAATCGACCACGGTCGTACCGTTAGACGCCAATCCGAACCACCTGCCTGTGATACGCGCACAAGGTAGTCCGCCGCTTCCTTCAATGTGGCGTCATGGTCGAGCCCCTGCTCCCATTGCTCCAATGCTCGTGGTAACAAGGAAAACGCCTTTGAACAACAAAGGGCGTCTTGCGGAACATCGACGATGGCTTTCGGAGCAATATCCTCTTGTCGTTGCCATGGTTTCGTCGTCTTCGTGTCAACCTCTTCGAACCCCAGAAGGATGCCTTCGAGTTGCGCTTTCATACAAGCCGCATCGGCGAAGCGAGAACGCTTGTCCCATTGCAACGCGCGGTCGACGAAACTTACGATTTCCGTGGGTAATTCGGGCGCAACTTCGCCCAAAGAAGGAGCTGAACGCGTGGCCGCTAACGTAAACGATTCCGCTTCGTTTTTTCCGACGTGCAATCGTTTGCCCGACAGCAACGAATAGAGCGTCGCTCCCAGGGAAAAGACGTCGGCACGTGCATCCACGTGTTCCCAATCCCCCATCGCTTGTTCGGGTGCCATGAACGAAGGCGTCCCAATGGCAACTCCCTCCCGTACGTAATCCGTCACGACTCCCTGTGCTGTCGCCACCCCGAAATCAAGCACCTTCACCATTCCTGTCCTCGTTACGAACAGGTTGGATGGCTTCAAGTCCCGATGAACGATTCCGCGGCTATGACAATGGGCCATGAGATCCAGCACATCGACAAACAACCTTAGCAATGGCAGCAGCGAGAGATGATCGCCAGATCGAACCAGCGCCTCGAGGGTGCATCCCTCGAGATACTCGAGCGCCAAATACGGACGCGAGTCGGATGTCGTTCCCTCACCCAAACAGCGAACCATTCCAGCATGTTCGATATGCCGCGCCAGACGTCCTTCGCGTAAAAAACGTTGAAGCGCCCCCTGCTGCTGCGCTGCTTCAGGGCGCATGACCTTGAGGGCAGACCGTTGGCCGTGTAACCCGGTCGCCAAAAAAACCGTGGCCGTTCCTCCGATTCCCAATATCTTTTCGATACGCCACGCGGCGGATACCACTTCGCTTTCGACTGAGGTGCCGTTTTCGAATTCCAATTCGTGCGAAGATGGCATGACGCCGAGCTACGGTAGGCAATTCCAGCGCCGACGTCCACGCTCGCTTGCATTCGAACCCAGAGCCTGGCAGGACTCCCTTGCCATGCATCGTTCAATCAGATGGATTGTCCTTGTTCTTATCGGGGCGTTTGGCTTGCCAAACTGCGTTCCAGCTCCCGCCCGAACGGTATCCATGCGCATGCACGGTGCAGATTCGGACGCCATCGTTCATATCGATGATCAATACCTTGGCACGTTTTCGATCGTCGAAGCCCGCGGCGTGGCCTTACCGCCAGGACAGCATCGAATATCCGTGGAAAAACCAGGATACTTCCCTTGGGACCGCCTCGTCGACGTCAAGGAAGGTGACCCACTGCTTCGACTCGAAGTAGAACTCAAAAAAATCCCGGACTAATCGCTCATTCGTTGCCAATTCGACTCCGCCCCGTTACCCTCCTCCAGCAAATCTCGAAGCCATATGCCGTTCAGGCCGCCGGCGTCAGATCGTGCGTCGCTCGACGACTTCGATAAACGCCCGTTTGAGGATCCCAATCGCATCCGTGTTCGCAACGCACGATCACGCAACGGTGTCCCCCTCTTAGACGCAATCGACTTACCAACTCCCCAAGATCCGAATCGCTGTCAACGACTCGTCCTGACGATGGAATCGAATCGCCTTCGTCGTAATGACAGTGGTCGAGCGCGACCCATCGCCCCCGCAGTGCCTGTGCCTCTTGTGTGGTTGCGTGAAACGACCTTCGTGCCAACCTGGCGAGACGCTGAAGCCGAGAAGGAAGCAACGCAAACAACATGGGATTTCGTCATTCAAATCCCATGCCGCCCCACCTTGCGCCTCTACGCCGCAAATTTGGGCTTTCGCATGCCTCTGCCCCTGATCGCCGCGTCACAGCGGCCACACATCCAACCGGATGCCACGGCCGTGAATCGTTCCTCTGCACAGAATGACTCGCTTCATTTCGCCTAATCTTTGACCCTTGTCCTACCTCGGCGCACAATCGGAGGGTAGATCGACCGAAGGGAACGAATACCCATGGACCGTGAACGTACCCTGCGATCCGCCGAAAGAAACGCCGCTCGAGGCCGGTTCAAACAGGCCATCGACGATTACAACAAGCTTCTCGAATCCTTCCCTGAAGATGCCCGCTTGCTACTCAAAGTCGGAGACCTTTACAGCCGATTGCAAGCGTATGAAAGGGCCGTGGAAGCCTACGTCAGAGCTGCCCGCGTCTACACCAAAGAAGGTTATGCTGCCAAAGCCATCGCCGTTTTCAAGCAAGTAGAAAAACTGCTTTCCACCCACGTCCCCCATCTCAACGACTACTTCCTGTTCCTATATCCCACGCTCGCCAACTTGTACCAAGAACTACGGCTGTCCGCCGAAGCACTCAATACATTCAATATTTACGCCTCCCTTCTCGCACGCGCAGGCCGTATTCACGAAGCCGTATCGATTCTTCAGATCGTTTCCGATCGCGGTGGAGCATCCCCCGTCACGCAGTTGCGTATTGCAGAAATCTTGCTTGAAGACGGCTACCGCAACGATGCGGTCCACCATGGGATCGAGGCAGCCAATCGCCTCGTCAGTTTGCACCGAATCGACGATGCTGTGCGTGTGTTGGAGCAGATGCATGCGCGTACCCAAGCCGCGGAAATATCACGTCAGGCCGCCAAAATTCTGCTGGAACGGGGACAGACCAACGATGGGATGCATGCTCTGGTTCATCTTCAAAACGCATTTCGCGCCGAACCCAAGAACCTCGATACGCTCGAACTGCTCACGCGCGTTTTCGATTCCATGGGACAACATGACCGCGCCCATGAGGTCCGCAAACAAACCGTCCGCATCGCCAAAGAACAAGGGGCGATGGAAATTGCTCTTTCGACACTCGCGACGCTTCGTGATTACGCCCCGCATGACCCCGACGTCGAAAAACTGGCCCTTTCCCTTGTCCCATCCTCTCCCGCACAACACCTGGCCGCCCCACCGAGCATCAAGCAAACGGAATCCACGGAAAACCACGTTTTGCCTATTCAGAGCGACGTTCCTTTCATCGAGGAAACAGGCGTTTTGGCTCAAATCGAACGAGTTGGCGACGTGGCGAACCTCGAGCAACAAGCCCGTGAGTTTTTAGACCGAGGCGATCTGCAAAACGCCATTCACAGTGTCAACATCGGGCTCGAGTTGGAACCGAATCACCAATCGCTGCGAAAGATGCTCGCTACGTTGGTTGAACTTCAATCCTCCGCCTTGGCACCCAAGCCCATACCCATGGAAATCCTGCAATCCGTGGCAGAGTCTCCAGCCGATCCGTCTGCCGATTCATCACCGGCGAATACCGATGTCATGGCGGCTCTGCCGCTCAAAGAAATCCGAGGGTTCCGCGGCGGAGGAGGGGTCTCCGAAGCTCTCGAAGAGGTAGAGTTTTTCGTTTCCAGGGGATTATTCGAAGACGCGTTGGCCATCCTGCAAGAACAAATCGCTCTGTCTCCCCATCATCCTGAGCTATTGCAGCGATTCAAAGAAGTCGAACAATCGATGCTGGAGGCCGATGCCCAACCATCGGTACTCAAACTCAAACAGCCCATCGAACAACCATCTGCTTTCGAACAGCCAGTGGATGTCGCGCTTCCGTCTCCTGTCGCTCCCGCGAACGCCGATATCGATTCGCTGTTCCTCATGTTCAAACAGGGCGTCGAAACACAGGTCGACGCGCAAGACAGCAGGACGCAATACGATTTAGGTATGATGTTCATGGAAATGGGACGCCTCGAAGAGGCTAGAATCGCCTTTGAAAATGCGGCGAAAGATCCCGCGCGGGCCTGCGTCAGCCTGTCCATGATCGCGTCGATTCATCAACGCTCGGGCCATGCGGAACAAGCCCTACAGGTTTTGCAGCGTGCCCTTTCGATCGAATGCAAATCACGATCGGAAGAAGTCGGCGTGCAATACGAATTGAGTCGTCTTTTCGAGGCCCGAGAACAGTTTTCGCAAGCTATCCAACACCTCGAACAGGTGGTTCATCTCGCACCTGACTTTCGAGACGCCCGCACACGTTTGGATAGTCTTCGACAACAGGTGCATCGTGGTGAAGTCACGATTGCCGACGACGAACTCGAGCGAGTGTTCGATGACTTGATTGGCCCTTCAAAAAAGGCGTAGTTCGAGCCTACCAGCGTTGGCCCTCTCCACCACCTCCACCTCGTGCGCCACGTCCTCCACCTGGCCCACGACGCCCACCTCCACCTCCACCACCACGTCCACCGCGTCCTCGGCCGCCATATCCTCCACCGCCGCCGCCGCCATATCCTCCACCGCCGCCGCCATATCCTCCACCGCCGCCGCCATATCCTCCACCGCCGCCGCCTTCTCTCGGCGCACGTTCGCGAGCTTCGTTGATACGAAGAGGCCGCCCTCCCAACATCTGGCCATCGAGTTGCTCGACGGCAGCTTGCGCATCGGCGTCCGTTGCCATCGTCACAAAGGCAAACCCTCTCGAACGCCCGCTCACTCGGTCAGTCACCAAGTGAACGTCTGTCGTTCCTCCACCTACTTTTCCGAACAGCTCTTCGAGATCGTTCGCTGTCGTCTCGAAAGACAAATTCCCTACGTACAATCGATTGCCCATTTTCCCGAGTTTCCGTCACGACTCCGGTCACCGCATCGGCGGCCCGTTGCCAGCAAGTCGGGGAGTCGAAAAGACCGATTGCTGGCAAGCAGTCGAAGTTCCTCGACTGCCCATACACAACACATCCACCAGCTTGTGGCGCCACCCAGTCCCAACAACAGAACGTGAATTGAACCGAAAGCCAATGACGAACACGAACCGGCTCAACCTACCCTTAATTACCTGAAAAGCAAGAGGCTCGACACAAAGCCGGTTTGGACCGCAAAGATCGTCATTTTTCATGCGCCCGGTGCCGGTCTTCACGTTGCTTTGGCCGTTCGGCAAAGCCTATCGTTGTGGTCGCCCCAAAAGAGCAACTGCCGCTTCAATACGGCCATTTTGTTCAGCATGAGTAGAGCATGTCCCCGAATCGATTCGCACAAAGCAAGCCGCTTTTCCGATATGTCAACGAAGTGTTACGACGTTTTGGCGGAACGCGTGTTTTTTTGTTGATGAGTCTGTACGCCCCGTTTTTGGGAGCCGGAATTCGCATCTGCCGCGTGGCCGACGACGCAACCTGGTTCGAAGTCGAGCTTCCGCTTCGTTTTTGGAACAAAAACTACTTCGGAACTCACTTTGGCGGTTCCCTTTATGCCATGACGGACCCGTTTTTTGCCCTAATCCTCACGGAATTCCTGGGTCCCGATTACGTGGTCTGGGACAAAGAAGCCACCATTCGATTCAAACGCCCCGGTCGAGGCACCACCCGAGCGCGCTTCGAAATCCCTCGCCAGCAACTCGAAACGATTCGCCAACACGTGGACCGCGATGGAAAACGACATGAAATATTTCAAACGAACCTTATCGGTCCCGACGGCGACGTCATTGCTGAGATCGAAAAAACCGTGTCGATTCGCAGAAAATCGACCGTGATCAATTCGGCGTAACAGCGCAATCCCTATCGTTGCTCGGTACTGATTCCACGCCATCGTTCGCCCACGCCACCGACGATCCTTTGGACGAAAAAGCCTCACGAAGCCAGGGAATCTCAGGGATCATCACGGCTCGAATGCTGCGAAGAGGCCCCGATTGTGTCACGGAATGCCAGGAGCGCAAACGCGGTTTGCCCGCGTTTTCACCTAATTCGATCGGCATGCCCGTCATGGGATCGGTCCGAGACACGATCGCGCTGTGGTAATGCGCTTCCCCCCCGCGGGGGCCATGAATCAACACCACATTTCCCACGCGAAAATAATCCGCATGATCACGAACGAAATCATAAAACGCCTCTCGCTGCGCAAATCGAATCCGCTTCTCTGCCTCGAGATCCCATATCCCAAACATCCCCGGATGCTCGCGAAAGTAATCCGCAACCGCTTCCACGCTCCGACGATTCGGCATGTCAAGTCGCTCGAAGTCGATACTCCCCATTGACCTATCTCTATTTTTTCCGCGACAAGCAAACCACGTCCCCGACGCACGCTCGTAGGTGTCAAGCACGAAATCAATGCACACTTGCGGTGGATGCGGCCTGTTTTCAGAATCAAATACCGGATACCAAATCTTGTTGAACGAATAGCCGTCACCACCATGCCGATACGCCCACAACCATAATGGACGCAAGGATCCATCTTGTTGCCCAACCTCCTCTTTCGGCTCGTCGAACATCAGTTGCTCACGCACCTGCAACGCCATCGCTTGACGAAGCTTTTCGATGGCTTGTTGTCGAATCCGCTGTTGCTCTCGATAGTCGTGAACCGCTTGACGGCGATCTTCCTCGATGATTTCGCAAACGAGCTGGGTACGGCCTTGCTGTTCGGAAAACACCGCTTGTACCCAAAGGCTGTCGGAACCATACCGAAGGCGAGCATTGATTCCCTCGCTAGTAAGTCGCTCGATCTCCACCCTGTCAAAACCAAGCTGTTCCGCCGCCCGAACGAAATCAACATGCAATACAGGTTCAAGCTCCGACCTTCGTGTCGTTACCCGATCGAATAACAACAGCGAAGCCGCAGCGCCAGCGTTCGCACCGTCCACATGGCGGTATCCGCGTTCCGTGCGCTCGAGGCGAAATACCTCGTCTCCACGCATGAGCCAGAGTTCTGGCTCGTTGAACAACCGTCGAAGATCCAGATGCGTCACCAACCAACGTGCCACCTCCGGATCGTCGGCATATAAATACCCTTCGGGCATCAATATCTGCCGCACTTGCTTGCGATGATGCTGCACACTCCCTCTTAAGGTTTCGAAAGCCGAAAAAGACCTGCGACGATCGGTGTAAGCCTCCGAAATAGCACGGAAATACGGGGATAGCTCTTCCTCGTCGCGAATCGGCTCGCGTCGAAATACGACCGGCCAACCTTTCGCCTGACCCAATACACGGTGACGTTGCTCATCGAGTCGAGGCGTTCCTGCAAGCGCTGGATACTGCTCCAATCGATGACGCAATCGACGACATTCTTCGCGATCGGTTTGACGCTGAGCTTTTTGCTTTTCTTCGGCTTGCTCTTCGGCTGTGTTGGCCTGCTGTTTCACCGCGCGATCGTTGGAGTCCTCGACGCAGCCGTACAAGCAGCCAACCGCAAGCATGGCAAACCAACGAACAGCAACCATGACCGGTCTCAACATAGGCGACACGAGGCAGAAGGCCAAGCAAGGCTTGCATGGCCTACGCTTGCGCGCTCGCGATTACTCCGGTTTCATGCTACATGCCCGCGCGTGAATCGATACGTTTCATGGCTATGGCTCGCTCTGGCATGCTGCACTCTGTTCGGATGCCAACGCTGCTCCGGCAACCCGTATCAAGGGGATGCCATTCTCGCCGACGCTGCTGCTGCCCCTTCTCTCGAGCCCACGGATCAACCGATTCCCGAGGCTTTCCAAAAGGATGCGCTGTGGAATCAAGCCATGCAAAGCGAGGATGATATCGATCTAGCTAGCCTTGCAGATCGAGAAGGAGCCTCCGGTCTGCTCGATGCGTTGGAAGTTGGTGGCAAAGTTGGGCAAACAGCGCTTGCAGCTCTCCCCATGGCAGACGATGCCCCCGTGGCGTTCCGGCGTCTCTCCCAACTCGTATTGCTTACCCAAGGCTCGGCCCAACAACGGGTAATGCAGACCATTTTCAGCATTGCCGAAACACCGATCCATCGAGGTGAACCCATCGATGATGGAGGCGCCGAGCTTTGCGCCATGGCCCTGACACGCCTCGTTCAAGATTCGAAAACTCCTGCCCCCCTGCGCTCGCTCGCTATTTCTACTCTCCGTCTACCGGCATTTGTTGTCTTTGTCGATGCTTCCACCAACCCCATGACCCCCGGTGCTCCACCGGGATCTGCCAGCGTTGACGGACCTTAATCCTTGTCTGGCTCCCGACGAGCTGTCATTTCGAAGCGAATCTGGCAAGGAAGGGTAGGTATGCCAGAGGTATCGAGCAGGTCCCCGCATTCCGATCCAGCACCCAAGGCATACGAATAGGAGAGCTTTCCGGAAAAACCTGGATAGACACTGCTTTTTTCTTCGAATTCCAATGCCCCTTCCGCCGTATCCTGCCGCCACACGACGCATCCAGCGCGACTGGCTTTGGGCTCGGATAGTTGGAGGGATACTTCCGTTTTGAAAGAAAATGCCTTGCCGTCCGAAGCGAGGTCGCCAGAAATCGACTCCGCACCGTTGGTCCAGTATAAATGCCTCCCATCTTTTGACAAAAGCACCTTGAAGTCCCATTGCCCAGGCGGCGATAGGGCTCCAGCACCGCATGATGTGTCCAACAAGGCCGCATTGACACCATAAGTCCCAAGATACTCACCAGGCACGGGCATGCGACCGTCGTCAGGGTCAGCCATACAACCAGCGTTCGATATACCCATGGCACCCACCATCAGCCATGAAACGAAGAACCGTTGCCGCATGATTTGGACCTACCTGAAGACGTCGGAATCTGCCAAGTTCACGGAGTTCGATGACTCCTTATGACGTACACACGCTGGTTCGAAGCCTCCTTTTGGGTTCGACCCTATGCCTGTTGACATTCGTCGTGATGGTAGCGTCCGACGGGGGACACACCACGGTAGCGCAAAAAATCGGGCAATTATGCGTTCTCACACCTTTGTTGGCGGCACTGGGAGCACGGATTGCCATGATGCAAGCGCAGTCGCGAGGTGAGACCAAAGCCCTTGAAAGCCTCGGAGCCTCTCCTTCGAGGGTTGGGTTGGGAGCTTCCCTGGCCGTTGTTGTTCTCGGTGCCATGGCAACCGCGGCCTTGGCAGCAAGGGTAGGGGATATAGAAGGGTTATTGCCGCGTTTGGATGGGGTATCGTGGACCCAACTGCCCGAAGGTGTTTGGATTTCCACGGATTCTTCGATGAAAGTGGATGCGCAGGGACTGCCTTCGTTTGGTTCCTTCGACCGGCAAACCGAGTCAATTTCTCGCTCAACGACGCCGTTTTTCGGAGTCGTGGCAGCGATGACGGTAGCGCTTTCGGATTGGTCCCGGGAACGAATCGGCACTTGGTCGCGGATGATGACGGTCCTTGTCGGAAGCGGTTTGGCGATCCTCGTATTTCACCTAGTAGCCGCGGATAGAGCCTCTCCTTGGCTTCTTCTTGTTGTGCCTTTGCCGATTATCGCACAAACCTGGCATATCCGACTCTACCGATGGGCCACGCTAGGTCGATAACGAGGGGAAGGAATCGGGAATACGAAAAGATCAGGCTTCTTTGGGAGCTTTTCGGTCGATGGCAGCTTGCAATCCAACACGCACCCGCTGACAGCGCTTGAGACGCTTTGGTTTTTTGGGACTCTTGAGCCACTCGTGTCGAAGTCGCATATTCCACAGTTTATAATTCGCCATGAGTCTATTGTCTCCGTACGGCGGCGCAGTTTGCCCGAGAGCCATGCCTTGGTCAAGGTGATATCCGCAGAAAAAGAGAGGCTCGAGGTCAGGCGGCAAGCAGATCGCGTTGAAGCAACTTCTCCAACCGCGCCCGGATCTTGTGTTTCTTCGAATAGACCGTTTTGACAGAAATTTTCATGCGCAGGGCGACTTCTTCCGCATCCAACCCTTGATCGAAATACAGAGCAACAAAAAGCCGGTCTTTCTCAGAGAAGCTCTCGAGCAGGTCCGCAACTATCTGCTCACGCTGTTTTCGATCTACTTCCGCAAACGGATCCATGATGTCGCTCGTCATCTCTTCTGCCTCTACCAGCGACCCGCGGTTGGGCTCACGCCTCGCGGCTCGCAAATGGTCATAAGATGCGTTGATGGCAAGCATTCCAATCCAAGTTCCTAAACGGTTCCCCCGCTGCGGATCGTAAGACCGGAGTTTATGCATATCGTTCGAAAGAAGCTGAAGAATGAGGGTAGCGTAAATCTCTTGCACATCTTCCGCGCTGACGACGGTGGAAAAGCGTCCCGTGACTTTGGTGATACAACGGAAAATCAAGCGGGCGTAACGGTTGTGAAACTCCACCCAGGCATGGTCACGGCCACCGAGCATCTCGTCGAGGAGCTGCTGTTCTGAATAAGCACAAGGAAGAAGAACCGCCTCGGATAGGGTGGAAGCGCTCGATTGGGAAGAAGCCATCAACATGAACCTCCGGTGGGAGGGTCAGAGTGCAGGCTTCATGCCAGGCATAGATTGCGTTCAACTCCGCGAAAACAACGAGATGAGCAGGAAACGGTAGCGTAACATTCACCCCATGTCGGCGTAACGTTACGCGCAACACCGGTTACGGAATCATATTACGGTTCCTCGTCGATATTCCTTCCTTGCTCTTGCTCATTTGTCGAAGAAGCCAGCCGAATCGCCTTGTTGCCATCCGGCGCATCATAAATTTCAACTTTCCCTTCTTCCACAAGCACATCGAGCATACGTCTACGCAACTCCGCGGTCTCTCCGAGCCCGTCGGAGGCCCAACGCGTGACGAAATAATTCGCACCCACGTACCCGCCCATAAATTTCTCCTCCGCCCGTCGGATTTCTTCAAGAAAACGCGATTGATCCAGCCCCTCCACGGATTCACCCTCACGTATTCTCAGCGATTCCAGCGATTGGTCTCCTCCCCGAAGGGTAATGGGGGGATCATACGTGTCGACATAGGGGACCGAAGGAGGAATCCCATCGTCGTTTCGCCCGAACATCGATAAACCTTCGAGCAAATCGATATGATCGAAAGCAGCTCTTCGTATCCTCGACGCCAGCCCAGCTCCTCCCCACGTGGCGACGTAGGCTTGCTTTCCAATGGCACGCACGCCTTCCATCGCCGGGGCATAGTCCGCGTCCCCCGATAACAGCACGAGGATGTCGTAGGCCCCAACCGCCGCGTAGCGAAGCATATCCGCCACCATCGTGGTATCGACTTCCTTCTCCTGGGTGTATCGATTTTCGCTTCCGCACACCACACACTGAAAAGTATTGGCTTTGCGGGGAAAACGTTCCACGAAAAATCCAGGCTGCATCTCGAGCATGTCGAGAAATCCGTTGAGCTTTGCCTGACTTTCGGAACCGGAAGCGGGTCCGGTCTCCACGCCCGTATAATAATGCGCCCCCCAAAGCGCATGCCCCTCGGCACGTTTGACGATCCACCGCGCCATCGCCCCAAAATCGATTCGCCTCCCCCCTGCCCGATCTTTCCAACCCGCGTAAAAATTTTTTCCATCAATGAATATTGCAACGCGCATGATCATCAACCCATCGTCTACCAAAAAGTCTTCACCACAACTTCCGATTACTCGCGTGTTTTTCGATTGTCACGCTTTGAATTGCGTTTTCACATCCGCCGCATCCACCATGCCTCCAGCATCGACGCTTGCGGCCGTGTAGCTTACAATGCAAGCGTGACTTCCCTTCTTCACGCCGGTTGGTTGTTGGCATGGTCCCTCGTGCGAACCCTGCTCCGTCGCATCCTATTACCGAATCGTGATGGCCTGGTCGAATTCACTCGTCATTATGCCAATGACCGGCTCATGCCCCTGACGATTTCCGAACGAGATCTAATCCCTCGTCTGTCCGCATGCATTGGTTGCGGAAGATGCGATTGGTACCAGACGCAGCACACGGTCGCTTCAAGAAGCGCTTATCGAGGTATGATGGCTTTCGTGCTCTCCGCTTCGCGATCCATGCCTGATTTCGATGTGGCCGCGGATGCCATGGCCAACCTATCGGAAGAGCAATTGTCGACCCTTCGACAGCGGTGCCCCGTGGATATTCCTTTTTCCGAGCTTGCTGGCTTCGTGCGAAGCAAAGCGCAACTCATGTTGTCGCCATGAACGGCGAACCTACCTCTTCCCAAGACCCTTGGGCTCTTGTACTTGGTGCCTCGAGCGGTTTTGGCGCCGCAACCAGCTTCGCGCTCGCAAAAGCTGGTTTCCATATCGTAGGCGTTCACTTGGACCGTCGCGCCACCCTGCAGGGTGCCGATGAGGTTGCCGCAAACGTTCGTTCCGTCCACCGTCACGCTTGGATGTTCAACACCAATGCTGCCGACGAATCCAAACGAAACGAAGTGCTCGATGAAGTGACCAAGCGCTGGAGCCGCTTCGACAGGATACCCAAATTTACTGTGTTATTTCATTCACTTGCGTTTGGGGCCTTACTTCCTCACCTTTCCGATGATCCTCAAAACCGTCTGTCTCTCCGTCAAATCGAAATGACCAGCTTGGTCATGGCTCACTCCCTCGTTTTATGGACACAAGCTTTGATCGAACGGGAAATGATGGTGGAAGGAGGACGGATCTATGCCATGACCAGCACCGGGGCCAATACCGTTTGGAAAGGGTATGGTGCCGTCAGTGCGGCAAAAACGGCTCTTGAAGCTCATGTGCGGCAACTCGCTGTCGAACTCGCCCCTCTACGCATCACCGTGAATGCGTTGTGTGCGGGCGTTACGGACACTCCCGCGCTCAAAAAAATTCCGGACCATGAACGAATGATCGAGATTGCGTTACGAAAAAATCCTCATGGCAGGTTGACCCAACCACAGGATGTAGCAAAGGCCGTGGTAGCTCTTTGTGTACCGGAAACCTATTGGATTACCGGCAATGTCATTCATATCGATGGAGGAGAGTTCATCGTAGGATAGGGGATTAGTTTTTGATCAGCGTGAGACGGGCGCCGGCAGAGAAGGCCGCAACGTGGCCACTTTCTTCAACGACGACCACATTGCACGCATCGTCCACCCGGATGAGGTCGGGAACGAGATCCGCTTCGACTTCGCCCAGTCTCTCACCATCGGTCGGGCGAACGACGATCACATTTCGTTGTGGTAGAAACAGCGCGCCAGATCGCAGGACGGGATCGAGATTTCGAGGCGCATCACCATCCGGAGGGGATTCCGTGGTGTGTCGCCACCGGATGGTTCCCGTCCGCCAATCCAGACCGAGCATCATCCCGTTTTCGCAATTGATGGCGATGAGATCATCGACCAGGAGCCACGCGGAAATGGTAGGCGCAAAACCTGGTTCGAGCCGCCATCGAGGTTCGCCATCGTTGCGATCGAAGGCGCATAGGCCCAACCCACGACGATGATGGAGGGCTACAACGACGAGTTCGTCAGTGGTCAATGGCGCTCCCATCGAGCGGATCCCGGCGTCAAGGCATTGAATCCACTTGGTTTCTCCTGTCCAAGGATCGAAAGCGTGCAGCTTTTCGATTCCGCTTTGAACGAGCGCGCCATCACCCGAAACGGCAAATAGATCGTTTCGGTCATAGGAAACGGGCCTTGTGAAACGCAGTTTATCTCGAACGCGCCATACCGTCTCGCCCGTGGATACGTCGAGAGCAGTCAAAGTCTGGTCCGACGATGTGACCACGAGCAGTTTCCCTGCTCGGCGCACTTTGATCGAGCGTCCTCTACCCAGGGTGTGGCGCCACCTCACTTCACCGGATACATAATCAACCGCGGTGATGTGTTTTTCTCCTTCGCTGACGATGAGTAATCTGGGCAGACCGGGTACGTTGACGATGGCTCCGGCGGGTAAGCCTCCGTTTCGTGCGGCAAGACGCACCACCATCGAGATTTCGCCCGTCGTTAGGTCATGGAAGTGCATGAAGCCACGAGGCGACAGGCGGACGATACCGTGAGGAGCAGCGACGGAAACGCCTCGTTCGATGGGAACTCGCCAAAGAATTCTTCCGCTTTGTTTGTCGATGGACGCCAGTTCTCGAGATCCGGCGGCGACGAGTCGGTCTCCGAATAGAAACACGGATTGCAGGTCGACACCCGGTACGGCGGCTTGCCAGTTCGCATGAAAACGAAGACGTCCGTGTCCCCAGGAATGGTTCGAGGCTGGGCGTGTGGCAACAGAAGCCGCGAAGGCGCGGTAGCTTTCTGGGGATCGATTGAGTTTCGCATCTTGCCGAACGACTTCTCGCAGCGCCGTAGACAGAGAACGCACATCTTCGCGGAAAACACGCATCCGAAGATTGCTTCGTTGGGAGCGGTCGTGCCGGAGCAATGGACGAACCAGGCCGCGAGAAAACGCAAGAGTCGCTTCGACAAAGGAAACGACCGAAATGGAAGGGAAGGTCAAGGTGCCATGAAAACCTGCGGATGAAGCCCCTCCCAACGTCAAGGATAGGATTCCTTGTGTCGTCAATCGGATGCCGATGAGAATGTCGGATACTTGTCGACGATGATTAAAAGCGGACCCTGATTCCCATGCTTGAAGCACCATGACAGCTTCGCGCAGGAGACATTCCGCAATCAAAAACGGGTGAACGTTTCCGAAATCACGTCGCACATCACCGATACGAACGTGGAAAGGGCCAGTGAACAGAAGGGAATGAAGTTCATTCCGTTCGACGTTATCGAGCACGGGTTCGTCGTCGTAGACCCGCAGCGAAAACTCTGTCGAAAAAGATACGGCAGCATCGCTTTGCGCTTCGACCACCACGTCGACGATTTCGATCGAGCGTGAAGAGGTCTGCCATCGCAACGATTCGAGAAAACGCCGTGCTGCATCGAGGTCTCTGAAAAGTGGTTCCGTTTTGTCTTTTTCTTGATCTAGCACGCTTTCGATGGCGTTCATGATTCCGCGGAGCAATGAAATCCCTAAAACGCGTCGTTCTTGAACGACGACATGAGGGTGTTCTCCAGCTTGGAAGACAGTGACGAGCACATCGTTGTCGACACGTTCCAGCCCAAGAGCCCACGCATCTCGTTGGTCATAGAAGCGCACGGTGGCTCTTGTGTGTCGATGGATTGCCAAGTCCGCCGCGGCGTAAGCAAGATCTCGCAACAGGGGTATGGCGTGATCTTGCCCGATCCTGGCGGTGACGTTGGTTCCATCGACGAGCACATCGAGGACGCCGCGCAGGTTCGAAAACATCCGTGAGGCGGAATGGGTGGACCGCCGATCGATTACGATCTGAAAAGCACGCATGTGTTGTGCTCATCGTAGGATGCTGTTCGCAACGGGCGAACTTTTCGGATCGTTCCGTCAAGGACTGGACACCGAGACAAAGAGGCGCTAGCCGGGGGAGATGCGCTCGATGCAGCGGTTTTGGGCTTCGCTGCTCGGATTGAGCCTTGCTTGCGGTGTGGCGTTCGCCTTGGTTGGCTTCACCGTGGATGACGCTTTGATAAGCGCGCGTTACGCTTCGCATCTTGCGCAAGGGGTAGGTCATCGATTCAATGGGTCGGGGCCCTTGACGGATGGCGTGACGCCTTTGGTATGGCCTTATCTTCTTTGTTGCTTCGGATCGGACCCGCTTCGATTATTCGCCGTGGCTCGATGGGTGGGGATGATCGGGTGGCTCGGAACCTCGTGTTTTCTTGGAATGCATTTGGCGCGCGTGGTGGGCCCCCGATGGTCGCTGGGGCATTTGTCGTGGGTAGTGGCCTTCGGCACGCCGGCCGTTGGGGCTTGGGCAAGCGCGGGAATGGAAACGTCGCTTGCCTTATGTCTTGTGACCGTGGCTGCGGTGATGGGTGATAGAGACAAAAGGAAAACCGCGAGTGTGCTCGTCGGCGTGTCGTGTCTGTTGCGCCCAGAATTGCTGCCATTCGCGCTTACGCTTGGGCTTGGAAGCGCCTGGTTGGACGAGCGTTTTCATCAGCAAAGAACAGTTCGAAGCGTTCGCTCCTTGTTGATTCATGGGTCGCTGGTGATGGTTCCTTTTCTTCTCGTCATGTTGATTCGATGGAAGATGTTCGACGCGGTGGCGCCGTTGGCCTTGCGCGCGAAACCCTCGGATATTACTCATGGAATTCGCTATGCCCTCGCCACCTGGTTGATTGCTGGCCCGCCGCTTTCATGCATGGCTCCCTGGGCATTTCGAAAGTTACGTGGCTGGCCCGCCTGGCTGTTGGCTGGCTGGCTAGTTCATACGGTCTGTTGTGTTTTGGTGGGGGGAGATTGGATGCCTTTGTCACGGCTATTCGTTCCTGTCTTGCCCGCGTTGGCGATCGTGTTCGCGCATCTCGCCTCGGTGGCCCATGTCGCCTCGACGATTGCGCGTGCTCTGGTTTGCATGATGGGCCAAGCGTTCGTGTATGCGACAGTGGGAGTTGGTGCCCATCACGTGGTCAGGGACCGAATGGTGTTGATCGAACAACTGCGTGGACAGCTACGGCCGGATGATGTGGTTGCTTGTTTGGATGTCGGGTGGGTAGGCGTGGCCCATCGAGGTTCGGTATTTGATTTGGCGGGTGTAACGGATCCGCAGGTTGCGGCGTTGCCGGGGGGGCATACGAGCAAGCGTGTCACGGCCGAGATGTTGGATGCGCGAGGAGTCACGCATCTTTTGGTGCTTCTTGCTCGAGGAGAATCGGGTTTGGATGCGTGGCAATCGTGCGGCTTGGGTCGTTCCGTGGAAGTACGGCTTTGTCGATCGGAAGCCGTACGGGCGAAGTTTCATCCCACGCGGCTCGTTCGCTCTACGGATACCTTGCAGTACCTGCTGCTCGAGCGCGGCTCATCATCCGGGCGGGGACAGCGGTAGTAGCTGGGGGCTCCCCGAGCAGATGGATACGTCGAAAGCAATCCGTGGTGTCCAGGAGCGTAGCAGGACCGAGTCGGGCAAAGAAAGGATGTGCAGGCGCTGGTTTCCGAAAGAAGCGGCGGTGCTTCCCATGAGAAGATCGACGCGTTCATCGGGGATTGGGATGGCGAAATGGGTAGAGGGGGAACGAATATCGACATGATGCAGGATCAGCGAAGCGAGGGCTTGGATGATGGCCGAGCGGGCAGGGGAGGGATGGCTGGGGCCGAGTGCATTGGCGGCGTCGTGTTGCAAGGCAAGGAGCAATTCTTCCTCGGAGTAACGCGACGGGTCGTAGCGGTGGATGCCGGAGGCGGACAGGATGAGGTCCCAGCCTGGGCTGTAGGGTTTGATGTCCACGACGGGTGTTTTGTCCTGAAAGTCGAGTCGGTCGAGCAGCAGGGTTGAGCCTTGACGTTCGAGAAGTCGAGCGCAGGTCAGGCCCAGGGGGTTGGGTCGGACGGGCGATCGCATGCTGAACACGCCGCGGGGTGGAGATGAGGGGGAAGATTTTCGAGGTCGGGCTTGGAGTAGGTCGCGGGCGGCGTTGTGAAAGAAGCCGATGATCCAGATATGAGAGCAGGAGTCGATTCCATCGAGGGCGTTGCGGTAGGCAGGGAAGATTTCGATGGTGGCGGGGGCACCGTGGCGAGGGACCTCGTGAGAGGTGTGGAAAGGGCTGTGGGCGATGCCGATGGGGTTGAGAGAAATCGGAGCCATTAAAGAAAAACGCCTGTGATTACAGGCGTTTGTGGCGACCCCACGGGGACTTGAACCCCGGTTACCGGCGTGAGAGGCCGATGTCCTAACCACTAGACGATGGGGCCAGGTTCGAGGATATGTTGAACCGCGAAGGCGGTAGCTGGGGGACAGGGATTCGAACCCCGATATGCAGAGCCAGAATCTGCTGTCCTACCATTGAACGATCCCCCAGTGAGATCATTGAAATAAGGACAAAGCAAGGATGCACCAGGCATCCGTAACGGGATGGGAATCTTAGCGGCGAGATTTGTGGAGTCAAGAAAAATATATTTTGCGGAAGAAATAATTTCGCCCTTGACCCGTGGGCAGGGAGCCTTATCTTGCGGCCGCTTGGCAGATTAGCAGCCAGGACATTCGAGTGCTAACAAGAAGAACCCAGCGGTTGGCAACACCGACCTAGGGTTCCCCATCGGAGGTTCACGCTATGAAATTGAGGCCTTTGGGAGACCGCGTCGTTATCAAGCGTGTGGAACAAGAGGAAAAGACCAAGGGTGGCATCATCATCCCCGATACCGCCAAAGAAAAGCCAGTGGAAGCCGAGGTTATCGCTGTCGGTCCCGGAAAGGCGCTCAAGGATGGGAAAATCCGCCCCATCGAGGTGAAGCAGGGCGACCGTGTGCTGATCGGCAAATGGTCCGGAACGGAGATCAAGCTCGAGGGCATCGAGCATGTCATCGTGCGTGAAGAAGATATTCTTGCGGTTGTAAGCCGCTGAGGGTGAGGAGATACAGCAATGGCAGCCAAGGAAATCAAGTACAACCGCGCGGCTCGTGCCGCCATGCTTCGTGGCGTCGACGGTCTTGCCAATACGGTTAAAGTGACGTTGGGCCCTCGTGGACGCAATGTCGTTCTCGAAAAATCCTGGGGTTCTCCCGTTATCACCAAGGATGGAGTGACGGTCGCCAAGGAGATCGAGTTCGGTGACAAGTTCGAGAATATGGGCGCCCAGATGGTTCGTGAAGTCGCCAGCAAGACTTCCGACAAGGCAGGCGATGGCACCACCACCGCCACGGTCCTCGCCCAGGCAATCTTCGTCGAAGGCATCAAGCTCGTCGAGGCTGGCGTCAATCCTATGGACCTCAAGCGAGGGATCGATGCGGCCGTAGAAAAGGTAGTCGATGCCGTCAAGGGCATGTCCCATGCCACCAAAGACCGCAATCAGATCGCACAAGTCGCCACCATTTCCGCCAATGGCGACACCACCATCGGCACCACCATCGCCGACGCCATGGAAAAGGTTGGCAAAGAAGGCGTGATCACGGTCGAGGAGAACAAGGGAACCGAAACCGAACTCGATGTCGTCGAAGGTATGCAGTTCGATCGCGGCTATGTATCGCCCTACTTCGTAACGGATGCGGAGAAAATGGAGGCGGTGCTGGAAGAAGCTTATGTGCTCGTCCACGAAAAGAAGATCTCCAATATGAACGACCTGCTTCCGTTGCTGGAGGCGGTGGTTCGAGAAGGGCGACCGTTGCTGATTCTCGCCGAGGATATCGAAAACGAAGCGCTTGCGACCTTGGTGGTCAACAAGCTCCGCGGCACGGTCAAGGTCTGTGCCGTCAAGGCTCCCGGATTCGGCGACCGACGCAAGGAAATGCTCAAGGATATCGCGATCTTGACCGGTGCCAACCCGTTCATGGAAGACCTCGGCCTCAAGCTCGAGAAAGCCACCGTTCGTGATCTGGGCCGTGCCAAGCGAATCGTTGTCGACAAGGACAACACCACCATCGTGGAAGGCTACGGCGACAAGAAAGAAATCAAGGGACGCACCGAAGCCATTCGCAAGCAGATCGAAGATACCACGAGCGATTATGACCGTGAAAAGCTCCAGGAGCGCCTTGCCAAGCTCGCAGGCGGTGTGGCCGTCGTGCGTGTGGGTGCCCATACGGAAACGGAAATGAAAGAGAAGAAGGCCCGTGTGGAAGACGCGCTCAATGCGACCCGGGCCGCGGTCGAAGAGGGAATCGTACCGGGCGGCGGCGTTGCGCTGGTTCGCGCCCGAACGGCTCTCGATACCTTGAATTTCAACGATGAGCGACGCCATGGTGTGGCTATCATTCGGCGCGCCATCGAGGAACCTCTGCGCCAGATTGCGACCAATGCGGGGGTCGAAGGAGCGGTGGTGCTGTCGAAGGTAGCCGAGGGCAAAGATGCGTTCGGTTTCAACGCCGCGACAGAGGTTTTCGAGAACTTGCTCGAAGCAGGCGTACTGGATCCGGCCAAGGTCGTTCGATCCGCCCTCGAAAACGCGGCAAGCGTAGCGGGACTCATGCTCGTCACCGAGGCCGCCATTGCTGAAAAGCCGAAGAAGCCCGTCAAGGATGCTGGCGGCGCCGGTGGTATGGGAGGAATGGGCGGCATGGGTGGTATGGGAGGAATGGGCGGCATGGGTGGTATGGGCGGATTCGATATGTGATCCGTTCCCCGATGCCCTCATCTTTTCCGCAGTCCTTCCATCCTCGATAAATTACCTATAAATTCCATCACATAACCAGGTTTCATGAAGTGACACCTCAGGGTTCTCACGCACGCAAACCTGCGTTTCGTGGAAGCTCATCCCATCAAATATATCTTCCTTAAACACTTGAAAACTTAATAGTAACCTATTGAATTATAAGGATATTACTAGGTTGGCACACCTTTGTGTTCCCCAGCGCGACGAGAAGTCCAGCAAGACCGGAAGGCACGGGACTTTGGCCGATGGCTGCCAAATGGGTATGCTCTATCCAATGAGCGATACGCTATTTGAAAAATTCGGACGGGAGTTCGAAGAGGGGTTCGTTTTGTTTCAGGAAGGGCAACCCGGAAACGAGATGTTCGTCGTTCAATCCGGCGTAATTCGCCTCACCAAACGAGTGGGACGCGAGGACAAACCTCTTGCGTTTGTGGGAGCTGGCGAGTTTTTGGGAGAGATGGCCATCTTGAATGCGAAACCAAGAACCGCAACAGCCACGGTGGCAGAAGGTCCCGCCCGCTGCCTGGTCATCGATGCACAAACGTTGGAAGTGATGGTGAAGAAGAATGCCGAGATCGCGCTTCGCCTCATAAAAAAGTTGGCGAAGCGATTGGATTCCGCGGATGCTTTGATCGAAATCCTGATGCATCGGGACCCCAAAGCGCGGGTGTTGCTCGCGCTGGTTCGTCACGCGGAGGATTATGGTGAGGCGACCGACCAGGGAATGGTGCTTCGCTCGACGGGCCAGGAGTTGGGTGAGCAGGTGGGGGTCGATGGTCAGGTGGTGGAGCAGGTGATGGCGCGATTGCGTCGGTTGCGACTGATCCAGGAAATGGAAGACGGACGCCAAGTGGTGCCGGATTTGAGTCGTCTCGAAGAGTTCATCGAGTTTTTGGACCAGCCGACACCCGGTGGCTGACGTCGTGAATCCATGCTCCGAAGATCATTTCGTCGCATCTGCCGAAAAAACCGCAGAGTTTCTTTCGCTCGGCCACGATGCCCGTGACAAGCCACAGTCGTTTCCGGACCAAGAGCGTTTCCAGGCAAGGGCAGATGTCAGCGCGGAGGCAATTATGCTCGGCGATCTCGGGCCGGAACCGCGCGGCTTGGTGGGAAGGATGTCAGCGCATGCTCGGCGACGTCGGACGCCAGGTTTCAACCAGAGCATAGCCATAGGGTACGTTTTGATTTATCCACCACGGCAGAGGCGAGGTGTGGTCGCGAGTTGTCCGGTGCGAGGCCGCGGCTTGTTACCGATTCTGGACGGGTAGGGGGAAAACCATCGCGCGGGCAACGTTGTCTGCCGACGCCAGCGGCCATGTTCATGGTCGAGGTTCAAGGATAGCCATCGATAGGGTCGAGGGCGATGCCGACCACCGCCTGGGGCATTCGTCATCGTTCGGGACCGGGGGTGCATCATCCGCTTTCCTGCCCCTGCGATCTCGTTAGTTGACATAATGTATCTTATGCGACTTTTGTATATTCGAAATTCCCCGGCTTCTACGCCTCTCTCTCACGAAATCCTATCAACCCCACCCAGGCCCAACCCCAAACCAAGCTTCGCTCTGTGCGCATCTTACCTCCGCCAATGCATCTGCATCACGATCCATCAACCCCTGCCCACAGGTGCCAGCGCCTTCGTCAACGCAACCTACTCCCACCATGCCCTCCCGCTATCGAGCGTCTTCAGACCTCGCACGATCACCGCGCCATGATGCCACCCACGACCGTGCTCCCGATCGACTCCGTAGCGACAGCATGAGCGTGAGGAATTGTCTGGGCTTCCACCGGATCCGACGCAAAAAACCGTATTTCATGCCGTTTTCGATGCCGTGCCATCCATAAGCTGCACGCGCTGTCATTCCGCCATCCCTTGAATCGACTCACCGTCGTCGACCCTGGCCCCGCGTAGGCAACATCTCAATTTTCAAAGCTTTTTTAGTAAGTTACCGCCACGCCTCCTCGCAACCTCCTGCTCCACGACGTCTCCGTCGTGAGGTATTGTGCCTGCTCCCGCCTTGCCCCCATGGCCCGCGATCAGCCGTCACAACGGAGCACCGATTAAAATTTGTTTGTATTTACCAAGGGTTAGATCATCCGCCCGACCGTAACGGCGGAGATACATGCAGCGATAACCACGCCCCACCATCGGATAGCACGAAGGCTCGATTTCCGTAGGCTGCAGGCGCCATCGAGAAGGTCATCCCCAAATCAATGCCGTCGATCACCTTGCCATTCAGCGGTGAAATCAGGAAAATGCCATAACGCGTCGTGGTGACCATGATGGCCCCCGCGATCGAGGCCGGCGCCGAGACTCCCCCCGCGGGAAGCGCCAATCGCCAAACCTCCTGCCCATCTTCCGGATCCAAAGCCCAAAGTCCCGAGGTGCCCGTCGAAGCCAACAACAATCGCCGTGCCGGGATGGTCGGCCCACCGTCGCGCGGCGGATGCGCAGGCTGCGTCCACATCATCAAATCCGTCACGCCCACCACCCTGTCATTGGACCAGGCCTGGGCGCCCGTTTCCGCATCGAGAACATACAATCCACCCGCGTACGTGGCCACGGCTACCACCGGACCGGTGGAAATCCGAAACGTCAGCGGTGTGGTATCCGCATCAAAGTATTTCGGCACCTGATAGCCCTGGATTTGCTCCAATTCGGCAGCCAAATCCACGGGTTGCCAAAGCGAAGAACCATCGTTGGCATCGAAAGCCATCACGTGACCGTCCGAAAAAGCTACGAACACCCGATTGTCCAGCACCGCCGGACCCGCGTAGCCGGCCACCGACATTCCACCCACGGGAGCACGATGATAGTTCCAGATCATCTGCCCCGTTTTAGGGTCCAAGGCTACGAGCGTATCGTTTGCATTGGAAAAATAGAGCTTTCCTTGATGTAAAACAGGTTTTCTTTGCACCTCCGAAGCGGACATGAATCGCCACTGCAGCTTGCCGTTCTGGGCAGATACCTTGTACAACGCCCCATCGTTCGAACCGAAATAGACGGAATCATCCGAAGGGTCATAGAGCGGCTCGCATTGCACGGCACCCATGGTTTCGAATCGCCAAAGTACCGTGCCATCGTGCGCTCGGAGGGCATACAGCCCATGATCCGAAGAGCCTACAAATACCCTGCGCATCGATGGATCCAGGGTGGGACGCCCATGCTCGTAGGCTTCGTCGAAGTTGCGGCCTTCAAACGTAAGCTGGGATTGAGAAACAAGCGTCAGCGCCATGCCCGGACGGTTTTCCCACAGGGGAACTTCTGGGTTCGCGCCTTGCCTGGCGGCATCACAAGAAGTACAGAGGCCGACAGCGAGCCAAAACGGAAGTAGAATGGGGCGTGGGTTGAGCACGCTCAATTGCCTCCGGATGATGCGGGCGTGGGTGCCGAGGCCGCTGGAGCGGGTGCCGATGCTGCGGGGGGCGGCGGTGCGGACCCCGAAGCCGCGGGAGTATCCGAAGACGGCTCGGTAGGCGCATTTTCCTCGAGGTCGGGCGGGTTTTGACGCATTTTCTCGAGTTCTTTCTGCAGTTGTATCAATTGCTCGGGCGTGAGTTCGCCACCAGGAGCAGGAGGTGTCAACGACTCCGCAGTAGGATCGACGGACCGCAATAAGGCGTCCACCTGCGCGAGAAGATAGCGATTTCCCGCTGGATTTTTGTTGTCCACGCCCTTGAGACGTTCCTTGAGCTTGTGCAGCTTGTCTTTGGCTTCGTCCTTTTTGCCTTTTTCGTAAGAAAGACGAGCTTGGTGGTACAAGCCGTAGTTTTTGTAGATGTCGAGGTTCGAGTCCGCAAGCGTGGCATACGCCGCGAGCGCTCCCGCTTCATCCCCTTTTCCTTCGAGAGCCATTCCCAACCGCTCGTGGGCCGCCATGCGAACGGATTCATCCGCCTTGGCGAGATCGGTGGCCAGCACCGCGTTGACCGCTTGAATCGCACCATCGAAGTCATGGCGTTCGAGCAACACCCCCGCTTCCCCCAAACGCGCAAGGATTCCAGCTCCCGAACGGCTGTTGCCGTCCGCGGCCACGCGATACGTGCGCAAGGCTTCATCCTGAAGCGCCTGATACGAATCGAAATGAGGGCGAGAATCCACCCGTTTGTTGTCGGCGGAATCAGCGGCCGGCTTCTCTTTATCATCCTTTTTTTCTTCAACGACACCCGCGGCATTCGCGGTGGCGAGCATCAATGCGGCCGATGCCTCTTCACGGGATTTGTTGGAATACCAATCCCAGGCGGCATAACCAGCACCCGCGAGGATCAAGCCGATGGCGCTGAATTCCACCGTGCGACGATTGGTTTTGATCCACTTGGTGAAGGCGGCAAAACCACGCGCCATGGCGTCGTCGACCATCTCGCCGGCGTCCAACCCCGTCGCGCCAATTCGATTCGCACGAGATTTTGCGCTCTCTTTGGCCTGCTCCATTTTTTTCGCAGCCTGCTCGCGCACTCGCTTGTTGCGGTCTCTGGAAGGCGCACTCCCCTCCCCGTCCGCACGCTTTTTCTTCTTCTTGGCAACGACGATCGCCTCCGATTCAGCGGATTGTTCGTCGCTCAACTCTTTGTCTTCTTCGTTCTGGCTCACGGCGCGAGACTCTAGTCATTAAGGCAAAGAATGGAACAGGATTTTTCGTCGCGAAGTCAAAATGCTCGACCGCCGTGAGAGAAGGTGTGCCTGGTAGGCGCAATTAGCTGATTTTATTGAATTTTGTAGAAAATCTCAAAGATTGAACCCCACGACGGCTTTCGCGATCCACTTCGCATGGGTGGCGTCGGTCAAGCCCCTTCCCACTCCGATATTCAAGGCAAAAGGAGGCGGTACGCCTTGTTTGTCGGTGAGATCGAGAACGGAGAAAAACAAATGCTGCTGCTCCGACGCAGAATCGAAACCGTCGGAAAACGCCCCAAGACTCGAGAAATGCTCAAAACCAAGGGAAAAACCAGCTTGGGTATCGATGGCAAGCTTGGCGGAAGGCTCGAACTCCGGTCTGAACATAGTCGATCCTTGCAGGGGCCAGCCCACGATTGGGTTGATGACCGCGAGGAAAACCCGGTCCGAATACCCCAAGACGAAACGAAACTCCTGATCCCAGGCCTCCTCGCTGATGGCCTTGGTTACCCATCCCAACTCGGCTTTGATGCCGAAAAAAAAGGGAGCGGTCGACTCCGGCGGAACCACGAAAAGACCGCGAATCATCACTCCCCCGAAGTCCGGATTGCCCTCCGAAGAAACCCACGTATACGCATGCAACCCCAGTTCGAGCCATTCGGCCGCGCCGTAGGTTGGCTCGAATTGCACGCGAAATGCACCGTCGGGCACGAGCTCCCCCGAATAGGAAGGCGTTTTCCTGCCGGAAAACGTGTAATTGCTATGGAGTTCGAGACCGAATTGCCCCTTCGGCGTGATGTTCGCATCGTATACCTGAAGCTCGAAAGGGTCGATGGCGAATGCCAGACCGGGAGTAAACAGGCAACACGCTGCTATCGCCCAGGCACGGCGGCGAAGGCTGGCCAAAATTGACCTCCAATCGTGGAATTCCGATACTTTCCTACCAGAACCGTCAGAGGGAGAAGTCGGATCGTGTTTGTAGACGAAACTACATACGAAAGCATCGTCTGTCAAGGAGGAATAGCACTTCCACGCTGGGCATGGATTGTCGTAAATATTGGCTGTTTTCGAGCACTTACGGGGAAGCCGGTGCCGAAAAGGCCATCCCCGCCGCCGCCCATAGGCTCACTTCCGCTTGCTTGACCGCTTCGCGCTGTTCCAGATGCAAAAGGCGCAATCCCATCAGGGAACGGTGGGTGTCCAGCCAATCCCAAATCCCGGACCCACCTCCCCGATAAGAATCTTCCGCCATTTTTTCAAGAACCGGTATTTTCTCAATCATTTGACGATCCAGCGAAGCCAAAGTCGCACGGTGCCGCTCGTACACCTGATAAGCGCGATCCAATTCAGCAAAAACTCGTTGAAGCTCCGCATCCCCTTGCCGCTGCTCGGCTCGTATCGATGCGGTTGCCTTTGCGACTGCGGCCTGACCATGGTCAAAAACCGCAACGGGAACGGATAGGCCCAAAAAAACAGAGGTGCTGTTTTCGTGTTGGGTAAGCAGGGTTCCCAGGGCTACCGTGGGCGTGGGATAACGTTCGCGACGTGCCAACGCGAGGCTGCTCTGGGCGGAGGCTTGTCGAGCGCGCGCTGCCTGGATGGTGGGGTGATGTCGTATGGCATATTCCCTAAGCTTCTCCTTGCTGATAGGGAGCATCAAGGGCTCGAGACTCCCCTGGGCGGTGGGACGCCAATCCGGAAAACCCAGCCTTGCGGCAAGGGTTCCCACCGCATGAATTCGTTCGGTCTCTACCGTCTGCAGCAGTGTGCGCTGGAGACTCGTTTCCAACTGGATTTTGGCAAGATCGTAAAGGCTCCTGTCTCCCGCTTCCGTTCGCCGTTGCACGATGGTTTCAAAATTCTCCAGGTCCCGAAGGCTCCATTCCGCAAGTTCTTTTCGTTGTTGCGCGGCCAGCAGCGCATAAAACGCCTGGCTCGCCAGCAACGCTTGCTCCGCGAGGCTCGCTTCGACCTGGGCTCGCTCGGCATGCAAAAGTTGGTCGGCCCAGGCTTGTTTGGCACTTCGCTGTCCGAATACCAACACCGGTTGCTCTACCGTGATCTGATGCTGCCAGCGGGGAGCCACCGGTGCCCCCTGCGCAAGAGCCAACCCCCCATAACTCACCGAAGGATTGGGATAAAGATCCGCTTCCATCCGCTCGGCCGCGACGACATCCAGGCGGGCCCGAAGCGCTTTGGACTCCGGACTTCTATCGCGAAGAAGCCGCAACGTTTGCGGTAAGGTCACGATGGAAGGCAGATTTTCTGAATGATTTCGCTGACTTTCAGCAGTGGCGGGAGATGCTGTCGCCAGCGCCAGCACCATCATCACCAGCGGCCCTGCGGTCGCTTCACGAATCATGATTCCTCCTGCTTCGAGGGCGATACGACAGGGCTTGCCAACAACGAATAGATAATGGGTAGCACAAGCAAGGAAACCAGCAGCGTCGTGGACATGCCCCCTACTATGACCAGGGCGAAAGGCCGTTGGGTTTCGCTACCCATCCCCGAATTGGCCGCCATGGGCATCAAACCGAGTACAGCCAACAAAGAAGCGAGCAACACCGCTCGCATTCGCCGGACCGAGCCCGTTCGGATCGCTTCGTGAAGTGACATACCACGTTGCCGCTCTTCATCGATAGCGCCCAAGATGAGCAAAGCCATGAGCGATACTTGCCCAAGCAAGGTCACAAACCCGATGGCGGCGCTGATCGAAGCATGGACACCGGTAAACAACAGGGAAAAGATGCCACCGGTTAGGGCTACGGGCATGACGATGAGCACGGCCGCGCCTCCTCGGAAAGACCGTAATCCCACGCAAAGCAAGGATACGACGACCAAAAGGGCAAGGGGGGCAATGATCATGAGCAGGCCCATGGCTCGCTGTTGGTTTTCGAACTCCCCTCCCCATTGCAGGTAAGTGCCTTCAGGAACAATGATTTTTTGACGAACGGTTTCGATGGCCTCGTGAACCGCGGAACCCATGTCGCGCCCCTCCACGTTGAACTTCAAGGCAAGGGAACGACTATTGTTTTCCCGATTGATGGATGCTCGCCCCGTTCCAGCGTCGATGACCGAAAGGTGCCCGAGCGGATACACGGTCCCACGATCGTTGGAAACAGGGATTTCAGCGATTCGAGAGACGTCTTCCCGATCCCCCGGCGCGAGTTGGACACGGATGGGCACGATCCGTTCCCCTTCCCAAAGCTCGGTGACAATTTTGCCGGCCAGCGCGGTTTCGATGACGTCTTGTACGACGTCCACACTGATCCCAGCTCTTGCGATGGCGGCTCGGTCCGTACGGATTTCGAGTTGGGGCACTTCCCGGTCGCGGTAGAGCGAAAGGTCGACGACACCCGCCATGGGCTGGAGCACTTCGATGGCTCGTTGTAGCGTATCGCGCATCACCGCCAGGTCGGTTCCGAATATTTTGAGAACCACCTGTCCTCGGACACCGCTCATGGCTTCTTCGACGTTGTCGCGGATGGGTTGGGAGAAGTTGAAGCGGACCCCTGGGATTTCGGAAAGCGCTTCGCGCATGCTTTCCTCGAGCCGTGGTTTCGTCATCCCTTTTCGCCATTGGGACTTGGGTTTGAGACGGACGAAAGTCTCGGACATATTCACGCTTTCGTTGTCCGTGCCATCCTCGGGCCTGCCCTGCTGGCTGGTGGTCATGAGCACTTCTGGAAACGCCAACAAGCGGCGTCGCACGTCGCGCAAGAGTTGTTGGCCATCATCGAGGGAGATACTCGATGGCATTTCGACGAAAACGAGAATATCGCCTTCATCGAGTTCCGGTAGAAACTCGGTTCCAAGACGTGAAGCCCCTACCCCGCCCGCGCCAAGGAGCAAGACGGCGCAAAGGAAAACGACAGGCCTACGGCGTAACGCGACGGTTATCAATTTTTCATAATGATTTCGCAGACTTTCTATCCATCCGGGCTCCCGGCTCTCCATGCCTTTTCCGCGCAGGAGCATCACCGCCAGCGCTGGAATGAACGTGAGTGCGAAGATCAAGGCCCCCAACAACGCAAAGCTATACGTCAGCGCCAACGGTTTGAAAATCCTCCCTTCCACCCGTTCCAGCGTGAATACGGGAATCAACGAGGCGATGATAATGGCCATGGCGAAGAGCACCGGACGCGCGACATCGACGGCGGCGTCGGTGACCAGCTTGATTCGCGCGCTTGTGCTGTCTGGCCGTTCTTGTCGATAGCGACGAATGACGTTTTCGACCAATACGACCGCGCCATCCACCAGAATGCCAAAGTCGATCGCTCCCATCGAGATCAGGTTGGCTGGCATTTTTAGCAGGTAAAGGCCGATGAAAGCGGTCAATAGGGACAAGGGAATGATGGTGACCACCACCACGGAACCACGCAAACTTCGGATAAAGAGCCAGACGACCCCAAAGGCGAGTAGCGCGCCCTCGAGAAGGTTGGTATGAACGGTTTGCAGGGTTTTGTTGACCAGGAGGCTTCGATCGTAGAGCGGTTCGATAGCCATTCCTTCCGGCAAGATGGAGTCGTTGAGGGCGCGCACCTGCTCGTGCAGTGCATCGAGCACGACCGAAGGGTTTTCGCCTCGTCGAAGAAAAACGACCCCTTGCACTGCTTCGAGCTGCTCATTGAAGCCGAACGATCCTTGTCGGGGTGTGTGTGATAACATCACACGACCAATATCGTCGACGGTGATGGGGATACCCTGGCTGTTTTTGAGAGCGACTTGCTTGATTTCATTGGCGTCAGAGAAATAACCCACGCCACGAATGACCATCTGCTGTTCGCCGCGTCGAAAAAAACCTCCTCCAACATTGACGTTGGCACGGGCGATGGCGTCGGTAACGTCACGAAGCTGCAATCCGTGGGCGATCAAGCGTGCGGGGTCGACTTCGACGTGAACTTCTTTCAAAAAGCTGCCGCGACTGACGACATCTCCCACGCCGGCCACCCGTCGCAGCATGGGTCCGACTGTCCATTCTTGTTCGGAACGCAATTCCGCGAGCGTATGGCGGTCACTGTGCAGGCGATATTCGAAAATTTGGCCGAGCGGGGTGGTGTCAGGCCCCAGCACGGGGGTGACTCCATCCGGGACGTCGGCGGATTGGATTCGCTCCGACACCATAGTTCGCGCCCAGAACGACTCGACGTCATCCTCGAAGGTGAGATACACGAGGGATAGACCGAAAAGGCTTTCACTTCGCATCCGAAGGACTTTGGGAAGCCCGTTGAGAGAGCGCTCCAGGGGAATGGTTACCTGACGCTCAATCTCCGGTGGGGCCAACCCTGGCATCGTGGCAATCACGTTGACTTGCAGGTTGGTGACGTCGGGATAGGATTCCACCGGGGTTTGGAGGTAGGCGAAAATCCCGTAGGCAGCGAAGCCAAGAGCCGCCAAGAGCACCGCGATGCGGTGTTCGACACAGAAGCGAATGAGCGTTTTTAGCATATCTATGCGATTTTCGAGGTGTGTAGGCTAGTGCCGTCTCATAGAAGCTGTGCAGCAGCACCATCGAGCAATAGCGATCCACGCACGACCACCTGGTCCCCTGGAGCGATGCCGGAGGTGATGAGCACTTTGCCTTCGACGGGTTGGCTGACTGCTACCTGCCGCGCAACGAAGACACCGGGCTCGGTTTGGATGTGTACGAAGGACTTTCCGCCGTCTTTGATGAGCACGGCTTCGGTGGGCAGAGCGAGTGCTTTCCGCGGGGTTTCGATACGAACGCGGCCGAACATGCCGGGACGGAGTTCATGAGATGTTGCGTCAAGATTGATGCGTACGGGTGCCGTACGGGCATCGCTCTCGATGGTAGCTCCCACGAAAGCGACGGTTCCGGCGAGAGGCTCGTAGGCGGTGGGCAGTTCGAGAAAAGCGCGCAATCCCGGCTGTACGAGGTGAAGGTCACGCTCGAAGATATCGGCCTGTACCCAGAGTTCGGAAGGATCTCCCACCTCGACGAGGGGCTCGCCGCCGGGGTCCACAGCCGCGCCGACAGTGGCATTGCGGCTTACGACAACGCCTGCGATGGGCGCTCGGAGCACAACCGTCGTGCCGAGCCTGTTTCCGACGAATCGTGCGGCTGCTTGGGCGCGAACGAGTTCGGCGTCGGCTTCCGCGAGCGCGCGTTCCGCCGCCAGGCGGTCCTTTTCGGTGCCCACCCCCTGCTCGAGCATGTGGGTTTCGCGTTGGAGCGCGGCCTGAGCTTCCCGTTGAGCCGCACGAGCGACGCTCAAGGATGCACGGCTCGAAGCCGCATCGGGGCAATCGAGGGTAACCAAAGGTTCGCCCGCTTTTACGGAATCCCCCGAGCGCACATGCACGGCTTGCACACGCCCGGGCAAAGGAGCGCCAAGCTTTGAAACCGCCCCGTCTCGAAAGGTGATCCGCGCCGGAGCGCGAAGGAGCGCGGCGGTTTTTTCTGAGCTTACTTCCTGCACTTCGATAAACGCTCGAGAGGCCTCGGGAATCACAATGCTCCCTTGGGGATAACTAGACGCAACGTTTAGTGTTTCTTGCACGATGGGGGTTTTCGAACAAGCCAGCAGAAATAGGATGGGAAATAGGAGTATCCACGATGAAAGCGTCATGGCCCAGGGGGAGAGCATCTCCCATGCCACCTGTTTCCCAAAGGAAATCGTGGGATTGAAGGCCCACGGACTGGTTCCTCTTGAAACACTTGTATACTTTTGACACAATTGTTTCCCATGCGATTGACAGTATCCCTTTCCCTTTGGTTGGCGTTGGCCACAGCCTCGGTGCTTGGGATCCATGGGTGGTTTCAGTTGCAGCAAGAAGAGTCGGATCTCGACTTGGTGGCTCGTCGTGAGTTGAGTTTGCTGGCGACGGCGATTCGGACAGGGGTGGAGAGCGCGGTTCGCGACGGTCAGCAGCCCGACATCGAACAATTGTTGGAACAGTTGGAGCGCCGGGATCCGGAATTGGATGTATTCGTATTCGATAAGAACCTGGCTCTCCTCAGCAGTTCGTGGGGAAGCTCTCCCAACTTGCCTCGCGCGAATGCCGTGTTGCGTGAGTCGGAACCCGAAGCGATCCACGTGCAAGTGGTGGAGGAAACCGATTTCGTCGCCAGCACACCGGTTCGTGTCCAGGGAGCCAACGCCGGATTCATCGTTTTGATGCGCCCACGAGCCGCGTTGCAAACGGATTTGTCCGAAGAACGACAAGGATTGGTGGTTTCGATGCTAGCGGTGGTGATTGCACTATCCCTCACCCTGTCGTTGGTCGTTCATATCCGGCTCCATCGTCCTTTGCACCAGATCATGCACCGCGTTCGACGACTGGCACAAGGCGAATACTCGGAGCCAATTGTAATATCTGGTAAAGATGAGATAGTAGAATTGGCAAGAGAATTCGATCTGATGAGTCAGGCCCTGGAAGAAAGCCGTCGCAAGATCGTGCAAGCCGCGGAGTCTAGGGATCGTCTGCAAGCAGAAATGGCCGAACTCAATCGTCTGGCGTTGGTGGGACAGCTCGCCGCCAGTCTGGCTCATGAAATCGGTTCTCCCCTTCAAGTGCTCAACGGCCGGGCTCGTCTGCTTGCCGCGCGACAAGAACTGCCTTCCGATGCCCGTCGCAACGCCGAAATCCTTGTGGAACAAACCGACCGCATCACCGATATCGTGGAGCGATTGCTTTCCCTTGCTAGACGTAAACCATTGAAACGACACGTTATTTCTCTTGTCGAGCCCGTTGGGCAAGTGCTAGAGCTTCTCATGCCCCATGCCGAGCGACAAGGCGTCGAACTTCGGTGGACGGCTCGAGACACGCCGCCGGTGCTTGCCAACGCGGGGTTGGTGCAGCAGGTGATCTTGAATCTAGTGCAAAACGCACTGCACGCCAGCTCTCGGGGCCATCGCATCGAGGTGACGCTACAACCCTCCACCTATACGCCTCCCGCTACCTCTCGACAAGAAAACACGGTTTGTATCATGGTGGACGACGAGGGGATCGGTATCGAGCCAGACGTTCTGCCGAAAGTATTTGATCCTTTGGTTTCGCAATGGCGGGAGGATGAACGTCGCGCGGGCACGGGGCTGGGGCTATCCGTGGTGAAGTCGATCATGACCGATCACGGTGGTTGGGTCTGCGCCGCGGTGGGCCCCTCTGGACGGGGAAGTCGATTTATCGTTCATTTTCCGATGGTGGATGCATCTGGGAGGGCCCCGACCGATGACGACTAAGAAACGGCTCTTGGTGCTCGACGACGACCCTTCGGTGGTCGATTATCTTTGTGAAAGTCTGGAGGCGGCGGGCTACGAGGCGGTGCCGATGACGTCGCCCAGGGAAGCCCTGGCACGTCTTGGAGAAGAAGAATTCGACCTCATCATCACCGACGTGGAAATGCCTGAAATCCGGGGGGTGGACTTGCTCCAAGCGGTATTGGAATCCAACCCAAGCCAGCTCGTGCTTTTGATTACTGCGTTTGGCAGCGTGGAAATGGCTGTGGAGGCCGTGCGTTCCGGGGCCTGCGATTTTTTGACCAAACCTTTTAACGTAGATTTCGCAAACGGGAGAGGAACAAGCGCCAGATTACGTTGTAATCGACAATATATGTAATAATTGGATTACATAATAGCATTTTCCGCTATTGCAGATACACGGCCCCCTTTCCCCCACCAACGTATTCAACTGGCGCCGTCCTCATTCGAGTTGCGGCAACTGCAGCGCCGGACGTGGCTGCATTCGGATCCATAGACTCCGACC